>VFQQ010000045.1_pt1 | contig 318703 bp, 220 predicted proteins | sample 3512341 | NCBI WGS metagenome assembly VFQQ01 (sample SAMN10412373, study PRJNA504923) | tailings metagenome | isolation source: Relicate 2 Philex TSF1 revegetated site | place: Philippines: Tuba, Benguet | collected 2017-08-29
AGATCCTCAGGCAGCCACTCGCGCAAGACCGCCCATTCCTCCGGCAGGGCATCGTTAATCATTCCTCTTCACCTAGCCGCCCCATACTCACTCCGCAAGCATTAGGTTAATGCTTACGGGATCCAACCCCTACACTAGCCTTTGCCATGTACCCGCCCGTCTCCGCGTCCCTCTGCGCGCTCCTGCAATAAACGGTTCGGGTTTTGGAGCGGTAGCAGCCGCCGGGTTTGAACGGTAGTGGCGTCTGTCCCAGACGCTGTCTGGTCGTCGCGTAGCAAAGCGAGCCGAGGCTCGCGGTACAAAGCGGCGCCCAAGCCGCCGCACTCCAAATTGGGCATTGGCGGGCGGTTGCCCCGGTCTCGTTTATCGTGTAGGACGTGGCACCATGAACCGGCGTACCTTCTCGAAGTGGGTGGCAGTGGGCGTCGGCAGCGCGCTGATCGGCAGGGCAGCCGCTGCGGAAATGGAGATCCAGACGGTCAACGGGCGCATCCCCGCGCGCAGCCTCGGGCTGACGTTGCCGCATGAGCATGTGCTGGTGGACTTCATCGGCGCCGACCGCGTGTCGCCGGATCGCTACCAGCGCGAGGACGTCGTGGCGTTTGCCCGGCCGCACCTGCAGCGGGCGCGGACTCTCGGTGTGAAGGCGGTCTTCGAATGCACCCCGGCCTACCTGGCGCGCGATCCGCGGGTGTTGCTGCGGCTCTCCGATGAGACCGGGCTGCACCTCGTCACGAACACGGGGCTTTATGGGGTGCGGCAGAACCGGTTTCTCCCGCCGTATGCCTTCACCGAGTCGGCGCGCGAACTCGCCGCGCGCTGGATTCGCGAGGCGCGCGAGGGCATCGACGGTACGGAGGTGCGGCCCGGGTTCATCAAGTCGGGCGTCGACCTCGATCCGGAATTGAGTCCGCTGCATCGCAAGCTGGTCGAGGCGGCCGCGCTCACGCACGCGGAGACGGGCTTGACGATCGCGGTGCACACGGGCCGCGGCCCCGGGCTGGCGCAACTCGATCTGCTGGCGGCGAACGGCGTCGCACCGGAGGCCTGGGTCTGGGTGCACGCGCAGGGTGCGGCGGACGAGGCGCTGCTCACGGCGGCGCGCCGCGGGGCGTGGATCTCATGCGACGGCCTCAATCCGTCGTCGATTCCGCGGCACCTGCATCTGTGCCAGCTTTTCCGCCGGGAGGGCCTGTTGCACCGCGTGCTGCTCTCGCACGACGCGGGCTGGTACGATCCGGACAAGCCGGGCGGAGGCACGTTTCGTACCTACGACCTGCTCTTCACAGTGTTCCTGCCGGCCTTGCGGGCGAACGGCTTTGCCGAGGCGGAGATTGCGACCTTGACGGTCGGCAATCCCGCGGCGGCCTTCGCGATCCGTCGTCGCGCGGCAAGCTGAGCCGAAGCCAAGGCGGTGGGAAACCGCGCCATAGGCGCGGTTCGATGGAATCGTTCCGTTCGCGGAGGCCGAGGTGCTTGGTCAGGTGTAGGAGCGGCTTCATGCCGCGATGGCAGGCGGACGGTGGCCATCGCGGCATGAAGCCGCTCCTACAACGGGCTGATCTGCGCGGAGAAAACCCGCTCAGCCCTGCGTAAAGGCCGGGAGCTTCACGATCTTGCCGCCCTTCATCGCGGACTCGTGGGCGCAGAGGCCGACGCAGGTCCAGTTGGCGGACTTGACGGCGTTCGGGTAGGGATCGCGGTCCTCGACGAGCGCCATGATGAACTCGTGGGCGAGGTGCGGGTGCGAGCCGCCGTGGCCGGCGCCTTGCGTGAAGGAAAGGTGGGTCTTCTTACCGAGGTCGTAGACACCCTTTGTCGTGAACTTGCGGATACCGGCGGGCAGGCGCTTCGCGTAATCGGGCACCTTGACCTTGGACGGGATCTTCGGCTCGGGCTTCTTGGCCGTGTGGAGAACGTGTGGCTCGTGTTCGATCAACGACCACTCGAAGGACTTCTTGGAACCGTAGACATCGATCGACTCGCGATACTGGCGGGCGGTGTCGAAGAGCGAGCGGATGATGCGGGCGGTGAGGTCGCTGTCCTTGAGCTTGATGTGCGCGGTCTCGACGGCGAAGGGCGAGCCGTACTTCTCGATGAGCTCCTTGCGGATCGTGCCGGAGCCGAAGCAGGAGACGTACTCGGCGGTGGCGTCGGTCAATGCGAGCATCGGACCGACACAGTGCGTGGCGTACCACATCGGCGGCAGGCCGGGCCAGTAGTTCGGCCAGCCGTCCATGTCCTGCTGGTGGCTCGCCTGCATGAACTGGATCTTGCCCAGCTCGCCCTTGTCGTAGAGCTCCTTCACATAGAGGTACTCGCGGGCGTAGACGACGGTCTCCATCATCATGTACTTGAGGCCGGTCTTCTTGGTGAGATCGACGATGCGTTTGCAGTCCTCGATCGACGTGGCCATCGGCACGGTGCAGGCGACGTGCTTGCCGGCCTTGAGGGCCTTGATCGACTGCGGGGCGTGGTCGGGAATGGGTGTGTTGATGTGGACGGCGTCGATCTCGGGATCGCGCAGCAGTTCATCGTAGTCGGTGTAGCCCTTCGGGATGCCGAAGGCCTTCTGGAGGGCGGCGAGTTTCTTCGGGTCGCGCTGGCAGACCGCCACCAGGTTCGCATGGGGATGCGCCTGGAAGATCGGAATGAATTCGGCGCCGAAACCGAGACCGATGATCGCTACGTTGATTTTTTTGCTCATGGGTAGTGTGAAGAAGATCCGAAGGGAATCCGCTGAGGAGGGGCGGGGGACGAAAGGGAGTGTGGAGGAACGTGCCGGTCGACCGCGAGTCCCGAGAGAGAACCTTTGTAGTCGGACAGTAAGGGCGGTCTGATCTGTAGGAGCGGCTTTACGCCGCGATGGACTTGGGGGCGAGGGGTGCCGTCCGCGTGTGGTCGCGGCGTAAAGCCGCTCCTACGGCTCAGCGCTTGATGTAGGGTGCGAACATTTCGCGGGCTTTGCGCAGGTTCTCGACGATGGGTTCCTTCGGCTCGGCCCAGGCCTGCTCGACGATCAGGTAGCCGCTGTAGTTCTTGGAGAGCAGGTGATCGAGGAAGGCCTTGAAGTCGGTCACGCCTTCGCCGAAGGGAACGGTGTCGTGACCGGCGCCGCGTTTGCGGCAGTCCTTGAGGTCGACGTGGAGGATGCGCGAATGGAACTTCTCGATCACTTCGTGCAGGTCGACGGCAACGCCTTCAAAATGACCGGTGTCGAGGCACATGCCAATGTAGGGCGAATCGATCGCGGCGAAGATCTCCTCGTAGTCGGCGATGTTCTCGAGCACGTTCTTCGCGTGGTTCTCGAGGGTGACGAGCACGTCGAGTTCCTTCGCGGCCGGGGCGAGTTCCCGGCAAACCTCGATGACCGCCTTGAGTCCGCCCTGCGTGTCGCGTGCGGCCCCGGTGCACTTGATCCGGCGGCAGCCGAGCTGGCGGCAGCCGTACATGAGGGACAACTTGTGGCCCACATCCTTGATGACGCCGGAGCGGCCTTCGCCTCCGAAGCCGGTTCCTTGGAGCGAGATGGGGCGCAGCCCCGTCGCCTCGCAGCGGGAGGCGATCGTGGCGAGGTAGGACGGTGTAATGGTATTCGGATACCAGACGTTGAACTCGACGTTGCGGAATCCGATCTGGGGAATGAGGCGGAAGGCCGGCTCGTGCCCCTGGTTGCCGAAGCCGTCGGTGCAGATGGTGGCGATGGCAAGGTCGACGAAGGGCGTTTCCGGAGTCATGGGCGGGCGGGCGGCAGATGAGGGGGCGGCAAGGGCGGGCGCGAAAGGAAGGGCGGCGCCGGCGCCGAGGCTTTGGAGGAAGGTGCGTCGATTGAGCATGGCTAATGGAGGCTTTCGAGGTACGCGATGAGGTCGGCAAAGTCCTGCCGGGTGAGATTGTTCTCCAGACCTGCCGGCATGAGGGACGTTTCGGAAACGCCCCAGGTTTCGGCATTCGTGAACCGGTCGAATTCGCCGGCGAGGTTCATGAGCTCGACGGTTGTCTCGCCCTTCACGTCGATCTGGCGTCCGTAGTGAGTCTGGCCGTCGGCCGTCGTCACGAACCAGCCCTGCCAGTCGGGCGCGATCTCGGCCGAGGGTTCGAGGATGGCGCGGATGAGTTGTTCCCGCGTCTTCGCTGCACCGATGTTGGTGAGGTTCGGCCCGATGATGCCGCCGAGGTTGTCGACGACGTGGCAGGCCACGCATTGCGCCTGGGGCGAGAAGAAGACCCGGCGTCCCTTCTCCGCGTCGCCGGGATGTTCGGCGAGGGCGGCGAGCCACGTATCCACCGAATGATGACGTCCGGCTTCTGGCGCGGCGGGCGCGAGGATCAGCGCCAGTTGCTGGTCGAGGCCGGTCGGGTCGGGGTCGGGCAGGCGCGCGTGCAGGGTGCGGAGGGCGGCGAGGTGTGCGGGCGCGAGCGACTTGGAACGCAGCGCCCGTGCCGCCTCCACGCGCACGGCGGCGTCCTGGTCCTCGAGCAAGCCGAGCAGCGCGGCGGTGAGGTCCTCCGTCTGGCTGGCGAGCCCGAAGACCGCCTCCGCCCGCAGGTTTGCAGGGTTCGCCGGGCCGGTCGCGAGGCGAAGGAGAAGGCGGGCGGCATCCGGGTCCGAGATGCGGGCGACCGTACGGACCGCTTCGAGGCGCAGCGCGGGATCCGTTCCGGCGGCGGTCAGCGGGGAGACCACGTCGTAAAAGGTCTCGGGGCGATCAAGGAAGCGCAGGACGGCGGTGCGCGTGGCGATCGGCGTCGACGCGTCGGCCAGGAGTTTCGATTTCACTTCCGCGTAGCGGGGCCGGGGCGGAAGGCGGGCTCGATTGATGCGGTTGGCGACGCCCTCCACAAAGGCCGGCTCGAGGTGACGCAGGGTTTCGAGGTAGGTGTCGAGCAGGTCGGCCGTCACGCTGCCGCTGGAGAGGGCAAGGCCGAGGTCGTCGCGGAGGGCGGTGCGTCCGGATTCGCCCACCCAGATCAGCGCCATTCTTCGGATGCGCAGGTCGGCGTCGGCGAGCAGAGGTTTGAGCAGACTGGCGTCGGGATCGACACCGGCGCGGCGCAGGGTCAGCAGGGCGCCGAGGCGGAGGTCGGCTTCGGGGGAGGACAGCAGCGGTACGATCCGGTGGCGGAACGCCGGAGCCGCGGCCGCGACCGAAGCGGCGTGTCGGACAAAGGGATCGTCCGCTCGAAACGCGTTCGCAAGGGACTCGAAGCCGGTGAACTCGTTGGCGGAAGCGCGCGCTGGCAACAACTCCGCATCGCGACGGGCGGGCACGAGCGACCCGGGCGGGCGGAGGGCCGGGTCGCGGCTGGAGAGCCGCCAGATGCGTCCGCGCCCGTGGTTGGGGTAGACGCGCTTCACCCAGTCGGTGAAGAAAATGTCGCCCCGGCTGTCGATGGCGAAAGAGACCGGACGAAACTCGCGGCCGCCCTGGATGACGGGGGTGATGCGGCCGGAGAGCGAGGCGCCCTTCGGTTCCAGGTCGACCCGCACGAGGTTGCTCTCCTCCCAGATGGCGACGAGCAACGACGACGCGTAGTCCGCGGGGAGCCTCGCGAGCCCGGCCTCCATGAGGTCGGTCGGCGACTCGCCGAGACCGGCGATGTAGGGGAGGGTGCCTTGCAGCTCGCCGTTCCACGACAAGTACGGATTGATGCCGCTGCCGCCGTAGAGCGCCTTGTAGCCGTAGTCGCCGCCTGGAACGATGTGGAGGAGGCGGTTTGGGCCGCGGCTGTCGGGGTCGTTGTCGGTGGCGAGGACGCGGCCCGTCGTGTCGACGGTCAGTCCGAAGGGGTTCCAGAACCCGGTGGCAACCTCCTGCAGGTCCGATCCGTCCGGGCGGCAACGCATGATGTTGCCGCCGTCGCCGTAGCCCTCGAGGAACGAACCGTCCGTGCCTTCGATTCTCCAGGCGAAGCCGCCGACGTTGCCGCGCGAAACGTAGAGCCAGCCATCCGGGGAGAAGGCGAGCGCCAGAAGGCCGGCGTGATCGTAGACCACCTCGGGCGCGACCATGCGCAGGAGCGCCTTGCGCTCGTCGCAGACCCCGTCGTGGTCGCGGTCGTACAGGGCCCAGACGGTCTTCTTGTCCACCAGGTGGAGGACGCCTTCGTTCGAGAAGCGCAGGTTCATGCCGTCCTCGAAGCCCTCGGCGAAGACGGAGACGGCATCCATCCTGCCGTCTCCGTCGGTGTCGACGAGGACCTTGATGCGGTCGAAGTCGGGTCCTGCGTAGTCGAAGGGCGGCGAGTGCGTGTGCGACTCCAGGACGAAGACCCGGTTGCGCCCGTCGATGGCGATGCCGATCGGCGTGACGATGTCCGGATCGGCGGCCCAGAGGGTCAGCTCGAGCCGGGGGTCGAGCACCTCGGGGTCAGCGGGCGGCGACGCGGCAGCGCGGTCTTCCGCCTGGGCGGCCGGGGGGAGAACGAGGGCGCCCAGGAGGAGGATTGCGCCGAGCGAGCACGGAGGGGTGGAGGCCGAATTGCGCATCAATCAGAAGTCGAAGGCTACGGTGAGCGTAGCCTTCCGCTCCGTGCCGTAAAGGAACGGTTTGTTCGCGTAGCCGAGATCGTTGAGATGGGCGGGATTCCAGCCGACCGGACGCTCGACTTCGAACAGGTTCGTCACATTCACCTGCCACCGCCAGTCACGGTCGAAGAGCCGGTGGCGGTACGACACGAAGGCGTTGCCGTCCCAGATGCCCGGATAAACCCGCTGGCGCTCCCCGTTGAAGTTGGCGCGCTTGGACTCGGCGATCTCCTCGCTCTTGTAGTTCACACCGAGGCCGAGCGTCAGGCCCTTGAAGCGGCCGGAGTCGAAACGGTAGCTCGTGACGGCGCCGAAGCCGTAGTCGTAGGAGCCGATCTCGGCCGCGCCGTTGAGCAGCGGATTCGGATCGCCGCTGGAGAACACGTCCATGGAGGCGTAGCTGAGCAGGGTCTGCCACTGGCGTGTCCACGAGACGATCACGTCGACCTCCCAGCCCTTGGACGTATTCAGGCCGCGGGCGACGTTGGCGCCGAGTCCGGTGGGATTGTTGGGGTTGGGCGCGTTGGCGTCGAAGATGACGCGGTTGGTCTGGTCAATGTCCCAGAAGCTCAGCGTGCCGGAGACGCGTCCCTCGAGCACGTCGAACTTCACGCCGTACTCATGCCCTTCGCCGAAGCGGGGCTCGAAGGGATTGTTGAAGGCGTCGCGCAGGTCGCTGTTGGGCTGGAGCGACTCGGAATAGAGGGCGAAGAAACTGACGTTCTGCCAGTCGCCGGAGAACGGCCGGAGGACGATGCCGTATTGGGGAAGGGTGGCGGACTTGTCGTAGAACGGATTCATCGTGGACTCGCTGTTGCCGGTCTTCTGCTTGATGTCGGTGCGGAAGACGCCGGCGCTGAGGATGACCTTGTCCTGGGCGAACTTTCCGCTCCACTGCGCCCAGAGCGAGGTGAAGTCGTTCTTGGTGCGGTTGGCGTTGGCGAGGGAGGTGAAGGTGCCGGTGCCGGGGGGCAGGAGGTTCATGGGGAGGTCGGCGGGTCTGCGCGTATTGGCGACGTTCATGTCGATTGGCAGGTAGTCGAACCAGATGCCCGGGGCGGGTCGGGTGCTGCGGGCATCGAAGATGCCGCCATTGAGCGACGGGTAGTTTTGGCGGAGCAGGGCGGCATTGCCCGTCGAGGGGACGTTCGAGGGGATGAAGGGTGCGACGATCACGTTGCCCTGGGCATCGCGGGCGCGCAGGTCGCGCTGGTCGGCCCACTGGCGGAAGTTGGCGTCGTTGTAGAAGCCCTGGAAGCCGACGGTCAGCGTCTGGTTGGTGCGGCCGACGAGGGGCAGCTCCACATCCCGCTTGTAGACGGCGGTGCCGACGACGGTTTGGGCCCAGTCCCAGCGCTTGGTGAGGTCCCAGCGGCGCAGTTGGAAGGCGTCCTGCTGGGGCGGGGTCGGCTGGTCGAGCCAGAAGGTGCCGTTGCCCTGGATGAGGGCGATGTTGGAGTAGTTCTGCAGGTGCAGGCGTTCGAAGGCGTTGGCCTGCACGTTGACGTTGAGATGTTCGCCGATGCCCTGGCTGACGGTGAGGACCCAGCTCTTCTCGCGCACGTCGCGGTAGGCGTCGGGGCCGGCGAAGTTGTAGCGAGGATCCACGTTGTAGCGGGAATCCTCGTACAGCGGGATGTCCATGCCGGGGATGAGGGTCGGATAGTTGGGCGTGACCTGCACGCTGGTGGTCGTGTTGCCGTAGGCGTGGCGCTGGTCCGGGACGGCGCGGCGGGCCCACGAGGAGAGGTATTCGACCTGCACGAGGGTCTTTTCAAACGGGCGCCAGCTCACCTGGGGAAGGGCGGCCCAGGCGTCGCCCTCGTTGAACCAGAACTCGCTGTCGTAGTGGGCGGCCATGACGTTGAGGCGGAAGGCGAGGGTGTCGCCGAGGCGGCGATTGACGTCGAAGGAGCCGCCATAGTTGTCGTAGCTCCCGTAGTGGGCGCGCACCGCTCCGATATCGCGGTTGAAGATGGGGGTCTTGGTGATGGCGTTGTAAATGCCGGTGGGCTCGGAAAGGCCGTACAACACCGACGCGGGGCCACGAACGAGCTCCACGCGGTCGACGAACTCCGAGGGGAGCTGTCCGAAGACGCGCAGGCCGTTGCGGAGATTGGTGCCCGAGGTGAGGCCGCGCATACGGACGGCGCCGAAGAGCGCGCCGTTGGCGTTGAGATCGACGCCGCCGTCGTTCTGGTTGCCCTGACGGACGTTGTGCACCGAGCCGAAGAACCGCAGGGCCTCCGTGGGGCTGCGCACACCGAGATCGTCGAGGAACTCGGAGGTGACCACCTGGATGTTCATCGGCACCTCGCCGATGGGCACGTTGGTGCGCGTGCCGGAGATGGAGTTGCTGGCCTTGTAGCCGACGTCCTTGGAGGAATCGACGGTGAAGGGCGAGAGACGGACGACGTCCTCGCCCGCAGGGGCGGTGTCCTGGGATTGCGCGAAGGCGCTGAGCACAGGGCAGGCAATGCCAAGCATCGCTGACCGGATCGGGGTTTTCATGGGTTGGGGGTGGCGGCCGCGGTCGACGACCGCGGGCGCAGGGTTGTTGTGTTCGGGGCCGAGCATACCCGAACGAACGCCCGCGAAACCATGAGAGTTCGCGGAATAATCCTTAGAATTTTAACCGGCGTGCGGCCTCTAAAGATCGTGCGGCGCCGGCGCCCGGGTCGCCGCTGTCATAGTAGACTGGATACAAGATCCCGGCCGCCGGTCCGCTCAGCGTTCGAGCGGGCGCGCGGCCGGCGTGCGCGGATCGAGGGCGCGTTGGCGGGAACGTTCGTCGCCTTCCCGGTAGAGCACGATGCGGTCGACACCGAATCCGACGGAGCGGCCGCCGACGCGCAGTTCGTTGAGGCCGCGCGCGAGTTCGAAGCGGGGCACGCCCCAGTCGAGCCAGCTGAAGCCCGGGCCGTCCCGGAGGGAGTCGCCGATGCGGACGATCGGCGCATCGCGGCGGCCGCGCTGGTGCAGGCGCGCGATCCAGGCGTCATTGTCGCCGTCCTGCCGGAGGTGGTGGTTGCGGACGTCGAGCCGGTAGGTGCCGGCTTCCTCGACGTCGAGTCGTACGATCAACCAGTCCTGCCGCGAACCTTGGCGGATGTGCAGGTGATCGTTGTTCCCAAAGTGGCCCTCGACCGTGACGGTATGGCTGGGGCCGCGCCACTCAAGGAAACCGCGGCCGGTGAAGCCGGCGGGCACGTGCGTGAGCGCCCAGTTGGCATGGTGGGCGATGTCCTCGGCCTCGATCGCAACGAAACCCTCCCGCAGCGGCCAGATCTGCGGGGGCAGCCACGGGGTCTGCGCGAGCAGGGCGGCGGGCGGTTCGAGGGTGCCGTCGTTGCGCGTTTCGGGCGGACCGTCGCCGTGCGGGCGGAGCGTGTCGGTACGAAGCAGCACAAGCTTGTCGACGCGCCAGTTGGGATAACGTCTTTCCAAGGGTGGCGCTTCCCCGTGGTGTGCGGGCTCGGCGCCCTTGGCGAGGTAAAGGTTGTACCAGCCGGGAGAGGGCACCTCGATGGCGGCGGGCACGGGCGTCTTGCGATTCTCCGCACGGCGGGCGAAGGCGCGGTCGCTCCAGCCGGGCAGGGAGGGCAGGCGCAGTTCGAAGAAGCGTTCGCTTTGTGGGGCCGGAGGTTCGTTGAAAAAGACTTTGACCTCGTCGGTGCCGGGGTCGCCACCGCTCTGACCGAGCGCCCAGAGGCGGTACGTGCCCGCGGTCGCGAAGTGAATCGCGTAGCGCAGGTGGTCGGTCCAGGCACCCTTGCGGATGAGCATGGCATTGGCCTCCGGCGGGGTGGGGACTGGGGGAGGCACCAGGCCGAGGTCGCCGGCGAGCGGCCGTTTGTCGGCGAGTACGATCGGCGTCGCGAGGTCGCGGAATTTTCCTTCAAGGGATTCGAAGCGTGGACTCGGGCCGATCACGAGCACGGCCCGGTTCTCCGCCTGGGAGGCGGTGGCTTCGGCGGGGCCGACGGTTTCGACGGCGAAGCCAGCGGCTTCAAGACGTTGCGCGATCTGGGTATCGAAGGCGCTGATATGTTCTTCAGAGACGACGAGAAGGGCGGTGCGAGGTTTTTTCTCATCGCGGGTGGCCCAGGCGACGGCGGCGTCGAACAAGGCGAGCGATGCGGGAACGTCGGGCCGAGGCGCCAGGGTCAGGACGCGGCGATCCGGTGCGGGACGACCGTCCGGCAGGCGAGCCTTCTTTTCGTAACCGAAGACGACGGCCTTGCGGGGATCGTGGGCGGCGACGGCGACGACGGCGGCTTCGTTTCCGGCAAAGCCCCAGTGAAGCGGCAGGTTTCGTCCGAGCGAGAGTTCGCCAGACAGGCCGGCCGCCAGGGCGTGACCGGGTTCGCGTACCAGCAGGCGATGGTCGAGCGACGTGCCGTGGTTAAGTTCGGTGGCGTTGCGCCCCTCCACCTCTTCCCAAGCACCAACCATGTCGGTGTAGTGTTCGGCTTCGATCGAAACGATGCCGTCGCGCTCGTGAAACGTGGGTGGCGTGTGGGAGGCGATCAGCGAAGTCGCGGCGAGGAAGCTGGCGTGAAGGGGGCCGGTGGGGATTCTCATGGAGCGGGGGAGGTGAGCTTCGCCGACGCGCCGGCGCCGGTGCGCAGGTTGACGGAGCGCGAGCGCACAGATTAGCGGACCGTCCGGACCATGACCATGAGAGTTCGCGAAAAGAACTTTAGAGATTTCACCGGCGGCGTCCGGGGCCGGGGCGTCACCGGCGGTGTCTGCGCCGGTAATCCCTCGGCGTGACGCCGAGTTCCCGCTTGAAGACGACGCTAAGGTACTCCGGGTGGTCGAAGCCGCTGCGCACCGCGATTTCCTCCAGCGATATCGTCGTATCCGCGAGCAACTGGCGCACGCGGTTGAGGCGGACGTTGAGGATCTCGGCGTGGGGGGTGCGGTTGAGCAGTTTGAGGAACCGCTTCTCGAGGATGCGCCGCGACACCGGTACGACGCGCAGCACGTCGGCGACGTCGATGGGGTCGCAGGCATGTTCGCGGATGTAGCGCAGCGCCTGGACCACATGCGGATCCTCGATGGCGAGGACGTCGGTCGACTGGCGGGCGTGCAGGCCGAGCGGAGGCACGCGGGTTTCAAGCGTCGCGGGCGGTTCGCCGTGCATGAGGCGTTCGAGCAGGGCGGCGGCCTCGTAACCGGCGCGGCGGGCGTCGGGGATGACGCTGGACAGCGGCGGGTAGGCGAGTTCGCAGAGCAGTTCGTCGTTGTCGACGCCGACGACGGCGACCTCCTCCGGGACGGCGACCTTGAGGTGGCGGCAGGCGTCGAGCACCTGCTGTCCGCGGATGTCATAGCAGGCGAAGATGCCGACCGGTTTGGGCAGGGAACGCAGCCAATGCTGCAGGGCGGCGGTCTCGCTGGCGGGATCGCCCGGGGCCGAGGCCGGCGGCGCGTGGTGGACGGAGAGGCCGGACTTCGCGATGCGTGCGGAGAAGGCCGTGCCGCGATGGCGTGACCAGGCGAAGTGGGGATCGCCGCAGAAGGCGAGGTGTTTGAACCCGCGCTCGAGCAGGTGATCCGCGGCGAGGTTGGCGATGGCGTCGTCGTCGGTCTCGACCCACGGAAGGGACGGCACATAGCGCCCGGCACTGACGTCGACGGCGGGCAGGCCGCTGCTCACGACGGCCTCGGCGATGCGCGGGCTCTCGATGCGCGCGATGATGCCATCGCCATCCCAGCGCGCGAGCCAGGCGGGAGGATCGTCGCCGCGGCCCTGTTCGACGAGGTAGAAGGACCACGGCGCGTGCTCGCGGATGTAGCCGACAACGCCGAGGAGCAGGTTGCGCGCGTAGGCGTTGGACGTCTCGATCACCAGGGCGACGCGCCGCCGCGAGCGCATGCGCAGGCCGGTTTTCGGGGGGAGGGCAGGGTCAGGTTTGCGCGGGGACATCGGGGAGGAGCGTGCGGACGCCGTGGGGTGCTTGCAGAGCACGCGAAAGCCGTTCATGGCAAGCCCGGCGGCGATGGACTCGTTGAATGAAGCGGCGACACTCCTGTCGCCGAGTCCGATGGAGCAGCGTGTCTCAGGCGTGGGTTGGCGAGTGCGGGCGGGTGCCAATCCACGGCACCGCGGCCGTGTCGGCCGCGTTGCCGGTTGTGGCGGCCTGTCTCAGGCGCTCGGATAGGACGGGGCGGCCGGGGACGGCCGCCGCTATACCAGGCTGACTTCCAGCGGGGCCGGGTTTTCGCCGGGGCGGAGGCCGGGGAAGGTGCGCTCGCGACCTGTATCCGGATTGCTGATGCGCACGGTGTGGGCGCCCGGGGCGAAGACGGGCGGGCGCCAGTCGCTCGCGGGGAGGCGGAGGAGATAAAGAGTTTCGCCGGTCGCCTCCTCGATCACTTCGACGAGCGGGCGGCTGGTGTCGGCGGAGCGCAGGGGCGGGAGGTGTCCGGCGGGCTTGCGGGCGTAGTTGTCGAGCAACGACACGGTGACGGGCCAGCCGGCGAACTGCGTGCCCGCGACGAGCGGGTCGGCGAGCAGGGGCCAGCATTCGATCGTGACCGTGCCGGCGCGACGGTTGAAACGCACCACGCCGAAGCCGGCGGACTTGTCCGTCTCGGACGCGAGAATGCCGCGGCGGAATTCGTTGGCGGGATTGGCGGCGGCGAGCACGGTGAGCGGGTGGCCGAAGCTGTCGCGGTAGTCGCCGGACGTGCGGTCGACGCCGTCGGGACGAAACCGGCGGGCGTAGAGGTTGTTCACGGCGGGCGAGGCGAAGGCCATGCCGGCGTCGCGGTGTTCGTCGATGCCGTAGTGCACCACGGCGGGCAGGTGCTGGTCGCCGGCGAGGTGAAAGGCGAAGACGCGGCGCATCTCGCGCAGGGCGCGGTTGCGCGCGGTTTGCGGCCAGGCGTTCGTGTCGTAGTCGGCCACGAGGTGGTCGGCCCGCGGGCCGTGATGCGTGGCCATGGCCGTGAAGATGGTCTGGGAAATGACGGCCTTGAGGTCGGCGCCTTTCCAGTCGCGCGTCCAGCCGCGGAGGAAGGCTTCCTGGTCGTCGCCGAGCAGGTTCAGTCCGGGCAGATCGGCCGTTTTCGGATCGAAGTTGGGATCGATCACGTGGTCGGCGCGGCCACTGGTCGTAGGCGGCACCTTGCCGTCGGGGGCGGACTTGTACTGGCGGTCGGCGAGGATGGCGAAGCTCACGCGCCCATACGTGAGCGGGCCGTAGTAGCCGGTGATGCCCTGCAGGCCGGGTCGCGCGGGCGAGTCCGGATGATGCGACGTCTGCATGCGGTGCACCGTGTTCACGAAGTCGGCCGTCATCTTGTAGCCGCCCTTGGATTCGGCGGGACCGCCTTCCCCCGGTGCGGCCGCGCCGCCTTCGCCCCAGAGGTTGCCGTGGTAGACGTCGTGGTCGTCGGGAATGGTCACGCAGGGGCGGTCGCGCAGAAGGTCGCGCCAGGTCCAGCCGTGCTGGGCCCACTTGCGCAGGACGTCGAGGGCGGACCAGTCGCCGCCGCGGCGGTCGACGCCGTAGGCGCCGGTGCTCTCGTAGTATTGGTCGCCGGTGAAAGCGAGCAGGTCGGGGTTCAGCTTCGCGACGCTCGCTGCGCAGGCATTGTTGGGAAAGGCGAAGTGGGCGTTGCAGGAGATGTCCGCGACCGTGAGCACGTCGCGGTCGACCGGGTCGCGGCGGACGACGCCCTCGAGGTAATGCTCGGTGCCGCTGCCGTCGGTGCGCCGGAGCGTGTGGGCCACGCGGTAGGGCGTGTCGCGGGAGTCGTCCCAGCCCTCGATGCGAAAGAGTGCCGAGCGCGAGGCCGGATCGATGGGCGCCTCGGCCCGCGTGCGCCAGGTGCCGCCCTCGCGCACCTGGAAGCGGACGACCTGGTCGTCGCGGGCTCCGATTGGCGGCAGTTGCACCGACATCTTCAGCGTGCGGGCGTGCAGGGTGTACTGGTTGAACCACAATGGACCGAAGGCACGATCGTCGTGGGCGACGACCTTGGAGCCTTCGACGCGCCAGTCGGCGAACCACCAGCGGTCGGTATTGGCGGTGGCCTGGTTGCGCGGGCCGACGTTCGCAACGAGGGCAAGGTTGCCCACCAGGGTGGCGGCGGGTACGCCGGTGCGCTCGATGCGGCCGAGCGACCGCCCGCCCGCCGCGTCGAAGGCTTCGAGCGCGATCCGGTAGCCGGAGCCCGCGGGTGCGGCCGTGAGCGCCAGTTCGATAGCGCGCAGATCGCCGAGGGCGCAGGGCGCCGTGCTGCCGTTGGAGTCGTCGCCGACGAAAAGTTCGCCGCCAGGGCGGAGTCCGCAGTGCAAGCCCCGGCCGAAGATCAGATGATGGCGGAAATCGGGCAGTTCCCCGCGCACGCCGATCGAGAAGCCTGCGCTGCCGTTGCCCGCCGCGAGGGCGCGATCCTCCGCGAGGCCGAGGCGCACGCGCAGGTTGAAGTTGCCCGCCTGCTCGCCGAGTTCGCGGGTGATGAGCTGCACCTCGCGCCCCGAGCCGGCGCGGACGGTTTCGAGGCGGCCGTTAGCGAGGCGCCAGTCCTGCAGCGGACTCGTCCAGTACTCCGGTCCTGGCCAGATGCGGTCGGGTGTAGTGGTCCACTCGCTACGAAAAGGGGCGGCGGGGCGGGCGGCGGCGGCGGCGGACAGGCCGGGCGCGAGTGCGACCGCGGCGCCCGCGGCGGCGAGATCGGTCAGGAAGGCGCGTCGGGTGAGGGGCGGGGTGGTTTTCATGGGGCAGGTGCGGGAAGGCGTCGGGGGCTGGCGTTGGCGCCGGCGAACACGAATGGGGGCGCTGCGAACCTTGGGATCCTTGCTCCGCAGGGTCAACGGTTCTGCCTGAGCCTGTGGAGTTCCGGCAGGGTCGGACCTCGCCGGTGGCGGTGCCGTCAACGCGATTGCCTCGCCCGATTCCCACGGCAAGCTCCTCCCTGTCAGCCCCGCCCCCCAAATAAACCTTCGTGCACCCATGAAACCTCCCGCCGTCCTTCCGTGCCTGCTGCTGCTCTGTCTGTTTCTCGTCCCGCTTGCCGGCCAGCCGGCGGGTCGGGATTTCATCTCCGGCATTGTCGCCGGCCCTGATGGCCCCGAGGCGGGCGTGTGGGTGATTGCGGAGACGAACGACCTGCCGACCAAGTATGTGAAGATCGTGGTGACCGACGAGCGCGGGCGCTACGTGCTGCCCGAGCTGCCGGCGGCCACCTACGACGTCTGGGTGCGCGGCTACGGCCTCGTCGATTCGCCGAAGACGCGCTCCGCTCCGGGCGCGGAACTTAACCTGCGTGCCGTGAAGGCACCCGACGAACGCGCGGCGGCGCAGTACTATCCGGCGGGGCATTGGTTCTCGCTCCTGCAGCCGCCCGCGCGCGACGAGTTTCCCGGCACGGGCGCCACGGGCAACGGCATTGCGCCGGCGATCAAGAATCAGGCCCAATACCTGCGCCTGGTGAAGTCCGGCAGCTGCCTGGCCTGCCACCAACTGGGCAACCTCGCCACGCGCGAGTTGCCCGAGGCCTTCCGCCATCTTCCCTCGACCGAGGCGGCCTGGGAGCGGCGGCTCATGTCCGGCCAGGCCGGCGGCAATATGATCGGCACGCTCAACACGCTGGGACGCGAGCGCACCCTCGCAATGTTTGCCGACTGGACCGACCGCATCGTGGCCGGCGAGACGCCGCCGCCGCCCCGCCGTCCGGAGGGGATCGAGCGCAATGTGGTCATCACGCAGTGGGACTGGGCCGACCCCAAGCACTACCTGCACGACCTCGTGACCACGGACCGGCGCAACCCGACCGTCAATGCCAACGGCCCCATCTACGGCGCGCTCGAACACAGTGCGGACTACATACCCGTGCTCGATCCCGTGCGCCACGTTGCCAGTCGCATCCCGCTCACGGTGCGGGATCCCGCCACGCAGCCAATCTCGCCGCAGATGCCGCAGCCCTCGCCTTACTGGGGCGACACTGTGCTCTGGGACAGCAAAGCCAACGTGCACAATCCGATGATCGACCACCTCGGACGCGTCTGGCTCACCGCCACCGTGCGCCCGCCGGAGAATCCCGCGGTCTTTCGCGCCGGTTCCGAGCATCCGTCGGCCAAGGTCTTCCCGCTCAACCGCGCCAGCCGACACCTCGGCATGTACGATCCGCGCACGGGCAAGTACACGACGATCGACACCGGTTTCAGTACGCATCACCTCATGTTCGCCGAAGACGAGAACCACACGCTCTGGACGAGCGGTGGCGGCCAGGCGGTCGGATGGCTCAACGTGAAGAAGTTCGATGAAACCGGCGACGAACGCGCTTCGCAGGGCTGGACGCCGCTCGTGATCGACACGAACGGCAACGGCCGCCGCGATGCCTACGTCGAGCCGAACGAGCCGGTCGACCCTGCGAAGGACAAGCGCATCTCCGCCGGACTCTACGCCGTGGCGCCGGCCCCGGACGGTTCGGTGTGGGGCTCGTCGCTCGGGTACCCGGGTGCCCTGCTGCGCATCGTGCCGGGGCCGAACCCAACCGAGACCGCACTCGTGGAGTACTACGAACTCCCGGTCGATGCGAACGGCGAGCCGATCGAGGGCTTCTCGCCGCGCGGCATGGACATCGATCGGCACGGCGTCGCCTGGGTCGCGCTGGCGAGCGGACATCTCGCGAGCTTCGACCGCCGCAAGGTCCAAGGGCCGCTCAACGGGCCCACCGCGACCGGTCAACACGCGCGCGACGGCTGGACGTTCTACCCGGAGCCGCTGCCGCAGATGAAGGGCGTGACGATGTCGGGCAGCGCAGAGTCGAGCTACTACACGTGGGTGGACCAGTTCGACACCTCCGGCCTTGGCGCGAACACGCCGATCAACACCGGCAACGGCGCCGAAGGCCTGCTTGCGCTCAAGGACGGCAAGTGGGTCATCCTGCGCGTGCCGTATCCGCTCGGCTTTTACACGAAGTGGGTCGATGGCCGCATCGACGACCCCGGCGCCGGCTGGAAGGGTCGCGGCCTCTGGGCGACGATCAGCACGCGCGCGACGTTCCATCAGGAAGGCGGCAAGGGCGTTCCGAGCAAGGTGATGAAGTTCCAGGTCCGCCCGGATCCGCTGGCGCGGTAAAGGCCGTCGCAGGTCGCAGGTCGAAGGTCGGAAGGTCTCAGGTCGACACCGGCCCGCCGGGGCGGGCCCTTCGACAGGCCGTAGGCTCCGCGAAGCGGCGCCGCTGGTGACGTTGGACCTGCGACCTTTGACGTGTGACTGCGCGAACGCGCATACGAACGCCGCCCGGCCTCGCTTGTCTCCGCCGCAATCTTTCTGCAACGTGCCAGCATGACGATCGGCGTTCCGAAGGAGATCAAGGACGGCGAGACGCGGGTGTCGATGACGCCCGCCCTGTGCCGGCGGCTCGTGGGGCTGGGGGCGGAGGTCTTGCTGGAGAAGGGGGCGGGCGCCGCGGCGGGGTTTGCCGATGCCGCTTACGGTGCGGCCGGCGCGCGCCTGATCGGGTCGGCCAAGGCGATCTGGCGCAACGCCGAGCTGATCCTGAAGGTCAAGGAACCGCAGCCATCCGAGTATCCATTTCTTCATGACGGGCAGGTCCTCTTCACCTACCTGCATCTTGCGGCGGGGGCGGAGCTGACCCGCGTGCTCCTGCGCAAACGCGTGCTCGGGCTCGCCTACGAGACGGTCGAAGGGGCGGACGGTTCGCTGCCCCTGCTCAAGCCGATGTCGCACATCGCCGGACGGCTTTCGGTGCAGATCGGGGCGTTTTTCCTGCAGTCCCAGAACGGCGGCTCGGGCGTGCTGCTCGGCGGCATTCCCGGCACGCTGCCCGGGCACGTGGTCGTGATCGGCGCGGGCAACTCCGGAGCGCACGCCGTGCAGATGGCCGCCGGCATGGGGGCGCGCGTGACCGCGCTCGACCTCGACGTGCGCAAGCTCGAGGCGCTCGATACGGAGTACCGCGGTCGCGTGGTCACCCTCCAGGCCAACCCTGGCAACGTCGAGGAGGCGGTTGCCCAGGCGGACCTGCTCGTGGGCGCGGTGCTCGTCCCCGCGGCTAAGGCGCCGACGGTCGTCCCGCGGTCCCTTGTGGGTTCGATGCGCCCCGGCAGCGTGGTCGTCGACATCGCCATCGACCAAGGCGGTTGCGTGGAGACCATTCGCGCGACCTCGCACCATCAGCCCACCTACAAGGAACGCGGCGTGGTGCACTACGCCGTGCCCAACATGCCCGCGCTCGTCGCGCACACGGCGACGATCAGCCTCACCCAGGCCACGGAACCGTACGTCGTGCAGCTCGTCACGCGCGGCATCGTGCGCGCGATCGCCGAGCACGACGGCCTGGCGAAGGCGGTGAACACGCGTGACGGCTGCGTCGTCAACGAGGCGGTTGCGCGCGCCCTCGGCTATGTACGTTGAGACCGGTGTTGTGGCTTGCCGCAAGCGCCTGGCATCGGTTTAGGGGAATCATGCCCAACGGATCCCCCCTCCGCTGGCCGGTCCTCGCGCTGGTCCTTCTGCTGGTTCCATCCTCGTTCGCCCAGCGCCGCGAGACGGTCTGGCGCAAGGTCGAGGCGGAGAACTTCACGGTGCTCAGCTCGCTCGACGAACGTGCGACGGCCAACTGGGCGACGGAGTTCACGCACTTCGTGAACCTGCTCAAACGATTCGTTAGTCTCGACGCGCGCCGCCTCCCGCCGATCACAATCGTGCTTTTTTCCCGCGAGCGCGACTTCGATCCGTACCGGATCGTCGGGCTCGACGGGAAACCGATGACGGACCTCGCCGGGTTCTTTTCGCGGCGCGAGACCTGGGCGGTGGCCGGACTGGCGGGCACGCGGTCCGGCGTGGCGACGCGGCGCACGATCTTTCACGAAGGCGTGCACTGGTTCTTCAGCGCGTTTCATCGCCCGAATCCTCCGTGGATCGAGGAAGGCGTGGCGGAGGCGTTTTCGACCTTTGAGATCAAGCGCGGCAAGATGTTCTGGGGACAAGGCATCGAGGAGCACGCGTTCGCCCTGCAGATGTGGCAGGGGATTCCCGTTGGACGGCTTGTGCACATGGATCGAGGCATGATGCTCCACGGAGGCGGTCTGCCCGGGGGAATTCTTTATGCGCAGTCGTGGGCCTTCGCGCACTACCTGCTTTTCGGCCGGCATTCGCTTCCGCCGGATGCGTTGAACACGTACCTGCAGCTTTATCATTCGGCGATGCATCCGGACGATGCCTTCACGCAGGCTTTTGGCATGGGTCACGCCGAGATGCAGGCGAACCTTGAACGTTACATCCACGGCGGCAAGTACACGATCTACGAGGCGCCGCTGCCTGCGCTGGCCGCCCCTCAGGTGATCGCGGCGGAGCCGGTCGAAGTCGAAATCGCGCTTGCCCGGCTCGCCGTCGCCTCCGGCCGGCATGCCCTGGCGAAGGAACATGCCCACAAGGCCGTGGCCCTTGTCCCGGAAGATCCCCGGGGCTACGAAATGCTCGGGATCGTGCTCGACGAAAGCGGCGAACGGCCGGCGGCTGTCCACGCCTACCGGGCGGCTTCGGAACGGGGATCCAAGGATTTTCGCAGCACCTTCCAGCTTGGACTTTCCATCCTCCAGGAGGCCGAAGCGCTGCTGACTGCGGAGGATGCTCGTGCGGCGGCGCGCTACTTCCAGATCTCCATCAATCTGTATCCCTTTCAGTATCCCGCCTATCGCAACCTCGCCCGGTTGACGCCGACTCTGGCCACCACGACGGAGCAGGACCGGAAGTTCCTCGAACTCGGCCGACGACTTTTCCCCGGCGATGGGATGATCGCCCTCGGAGTCGCGGTGCTGGATCGACAGTCGGGACAACGCGAACCTGCTCTCGAGGCCGTCAGGCGGATTGTCGCCGAGGACACGGCTCATGACCGGGCCGTCCGCGAGTGGGCCCATTCGCTTGACGAGCAATGGACGCACGAGGTGGCCATGGAAGTGGTCGACGCCGCCCACCAGGAGCGCCGGTTTGCCGACGCCGCCGCATACCTCGGGGAACTGGTGCGCACGTCCCGGATCGGCCCGCGCCGCCTCCAGTATGCGAAGATGCAGCGCGAATACCTCGCGCGCGACCGTTACGCGCAGGCCGTGTCGGCGAACGAGGCCGGCGACCGCGAGCGAGCGAAGGCCCTGGCGCAGGAATTGGTCGCCGACGGAGACGCGGCCGGTGCAACGAAGGAGAATGCCCGCCGGCTGCTCGAGTTCCTCGAACGTCGACCGAAGGCCCCTGGCAAGATTACTCCCTCGCAATCCTCAAAGTGAACAGCGTGCCGGTCGGAACGTCGATCGTCACACGATGGTCGATGCGGGGAATGGTGACTGCCTGTTCCGAGAGGACCTTGTTCCCGTCGAGCAGCTGAAGACGGTAGGGGCCGGGTTCCAACCTGAACAGCCGCACGGTCAGCTGGGTGGGTTCCTTCCTGTGGATGAAAAGATCCGCCGAAAGGCTCCGTGAGTTCGCCGCGGTCACCAGCGCGCTGAGGTATTCGGATGCTCCTTCCCAAGCTACATGGTAATAGGGTGAGTCCGCGCTCGACACGTGATTCCCGGTCAACATCGCGACCAAGAGGTCGACGCCGTTTGTGTTTCCGATGTTCTGCGAAACAAATACACGATCGGTGAACAACACTTCGCTTGTACGCATCGGCAGATTGTACCGCAGCACATCCAGCAAGCTTTCCTCGATCGCTTTGGAAAGGATTCCGGCGCCGGCGCCGAGGCGGTAGCGCAGATAGGGAGGGCCGTGCGATTTTAAAAGGGCGTCGAATCGGTTGTCGCCCGTTTCCAGGCGCCACTGGGCCACGCTTCCCCAGAAGCCCGGGCTGGCGAAAAGTCTTTCGGCCGCCCATCCGTGAGACCCCTCCGCTTGTTCCCGGCGCGACTCCGGATCGGACCATTTATTCAAGAAAGCAAGGGTGGCCTCCATCGGTCCCAAGAGGGAAGCATCGCCGGTCCGCACCCAGGAGAACAGCAGTTGGTCGTAGAGACGGCCGTCGCCACCCCAGTCGAAATAGCGCCAGAACATATTGGCGCGGTGCCAGGAGGGTTCGTCTCCGTTGATCGCGGCATCGGGCCAGCGGATCGACGCTGGAAAAAGTCCCGCCGGCTTGCCCTTCGCGCTGCTCTTTGCGGCCTTTGCCCAGGTTGAGCTCCATTCGTGCAGCAGGCGATCGACGGCGGGTTCGCCGCTCAGCCAAGCGAAATAGCGCACAGCTTTCGCGGCCCGTGCATTCATGCTCAAGTCGCGGTTCCTCGGCGGATCCAAACGGACCTCGGTGGCACCGATCCACGCCGACTTGAACTGACGATCTCCGAAGTCGTTGTACCCGGTCCAGAGCCCGCTCATGTGGCGATACGACCAGGACAGACGGTCGATCCATCGCTCGCTCCGTGTGACCAGCGCCATCAACGGAACGGTGTCGGAGACGAATTCCGCAGAATGTTCGACGTCGCTTGCTTCCCGCGAGTAGCCCAGATGCATCCCGCGATTGAACCAGATTCCCTCGGCCAGCCGGTCAAAACCAGCCGCCGCCTTCTCGTCGCCCGAAAAGATCAGTGTGGGCCACCAACGCAGCATTTCCACGTCGTCGTCGGGTTTACCGCCCATTTCGCCGTTGGTGATCTGGCGGTGATCGATCCAGTAGGCGGCGACCTGCCGCAGGCGCTGCAAAGCCTCGAACTGCGCCACGGACCATGCCGGCGCGCCAGGCAGAGGGCCTTGTTCGCCTGACGGATTCGGAGCGGCGATCTTCTCGCCTGCGTACATCGCCACCAATGGATCATCGGGCCGGAGCCCGCGCATGGTGGCCGTGTCGAGCTCGACCGTCCGCCAGTCCTCGGGACGCCGCTGTTCCAGCCACAGCCAGTACACCAGCCGCGTTCTTCGCCACAGCGCCCGCTCGCGCAGGGGGAAATCGGGGCCATCGGGATGGTCGATCAACGCGTCGAGCAGGCAACCGGAGATCCGGTAGCGGGTGAACATGCTGCTTCGCGTCCGCAGGTTAAGCCAGTCCCAACCTCCGGCATCGTGCCAGGCCTCGGCCGCGGCGAGCAGTTCAAGTTGGGCGAGCCAGTAGGCAGAAAAGGACGCAAGGGCGGGTTCGCGCGCGTTGACGAGCAGCTCTCCGCGGAGCCCGTCGAGCGGAATCCGGCTGTTGAAGCGTCCCACCTCAGCCAGTTGTCGTTCAATCCACTCGGTCTTTTCGTTCGCCACCCAATTGTGCGGGAGGAGGTGCACGGCGAGCAGGCGGGCTGAGCCACTCTTTTTCGAGAAACGCAGCTCGGTGGAGCCGCCCGCCGGTATCGTAATTTGGGATACGCGGTAACGATTGCGCGGTCCGGCGCCTGGTTCGGCATCCTGGCCCACTGCGCGGTGGTGCAGCGGAAGTGCGGTTCCATTCAGCGCGACTTCCATGTCCTGCACATCCTCGAAGCCGTCGTCCAGAAACACCATTGCCGTCCACCTGCCGGGTTGAAGATCCAGTTGCAGGGAAAAATCCGGTCCGGCGACTCCATCCAGCAACGTGGTCTGCCGAATCGTCGACCAAGAGGCCGGGAGCTGGAACACCTCGGCTGGCGCGAGCGACCAACCGAACCCGCGTTCCGCATCGTAGTGGCTGGCAAGCGAGAGCTTCGTGGCGCTGTCGCCTGATTGGGAAGTGCCGGCGTCCAGGTAGAGCGGCGCGCTCAGCGGCGCGGCGAAGCCGGCTGCGGCCAGAACGCAGGTGAGCACGGGTATGCCAAGAACCGTGCGAAGTGAGGCCCGAAAGTCCGGTCGGGCGAAATGCAGGAACATCGGAATCATGGAGAAGCAATAAGAGAGCCAAAGAATCAGTCCGTGGAAACCGGCATCGTCACCGGCCGCCCGTTGATCCGGACCTCATCCAGGCTGAACAGGGAGACATGTTCGATGACTGGCGGTCGTTCTGCGCGCTCGATGGCGACGCGGCGAAGAACGATCCCGGTCAGGGGGGCGGACGGCACGCCGACCGCGCTTAAGGGGATCTGAGCTTCGGCGCAATGGACGTCCTCTACGAGAAAGTCCCGGAACAGGGGCGGACGTTGTCCGCCGCGATAGCCATGGTAGGCGGTCGTGAACTGAATGGCGGTGTCGGCGCGCTCGATCGAGATCCGGCGCAGACGTACACCCTCGACGGAACCTCCGCGGTCGAGGTTGCCCTTGATGTTGATCGCCGTCTTGGCGTAGCCCATGCGGATATCCTCGGCGAAGATGTTGCGCACGCCGCCGGACATCTCGCTGCCGGCCGCCAGGCCCGAGCCGGCGGTCGGAGCTTCCATGCGTACGCGGCGGATCACCACGTTCTCCGTCGGGCGGCCCAGCCTCCAGCCATCCTGGTCGCGTCCCGATTTGAGGGCGATGCAGTCGTCTCCACATTTGAAATCGCAGTCCTCGATCAAAACGTCGCTGCACGACTCGACATCGAAGCCGTCGTTGTTGATTCGCAGACTGTCGACCGAGATGCCGCGCACAATCACATTGTGGCACGCTGAGGCATGTAGGCACCAAAACGGGGCGTCGACGAGCGTCACTCCCTCCACGAGAATCCCGGTGCAGCCGAAGAATTGGACGAGCGGAGGCCGCAGCCAGTTGTCGGGACCGAAGACACGCTCGTACACCGGCGCACCCTTTCCGCCCAACTCGCGCAGTCGGCGCTGGGCCGGCCCCTGTTTCTCGCGCCAGCCTTCGATCATCGCGGCCCCGTTGCCGTCGATCACACCCGCCCCAGTGATGGCGACGCTGGCCGCCTGGTAGGCGTAGATCAGCGGCGAGTAGTTGAATAGTTCCGTGCCCTCCCAGCGGGTCAGCACCATCGGAAGGTAGTGATCGGGGTTGGCGCTGAAGCGCAGCCGGGCGCCCCTCTCGAGGTGCAGGTTTACGTTGCTCTTTAGATGCAGCGGTCCGTCGAGCCTCCACTCACCCGCCGGGACCAGCACGAATCCTCCGCCGGCTGTGTTGCAGCGCTCGATCGTCTTCTGGAAGGCCGGCCGCGAATCGAAGTCGCCGCCCGGCCTCGCTCCCTCTTCGCTTACAGCGAAGCGCCGGGGCGGGAATGCCGGTTCGCGCAGGCGGGCGACGATGACGCTGGCATCGTTCCACGCTTCCGAAGATTCCTTCTTAGGCGAGTGGGGCACGGGTTGCACGCCTTGGCCGCGGGCTGCGAATCCCAAGGTCGCCAGCGCGGAGACTCCGACAAACGTTCGACGGGAGATTGGACGTAAAGGGGATGTCACCGAAGGGAAAGAATGCGCGATCACCCGGGCTGGTGACGACGCTTTGTGCGTTCAAGCTGTAGACCCGACGGTGACCGGCCGGGATCGGACTGTCTTGCCATCGATCCATGCGCCGTCGATCAGCAGGCGTTGCGGTAGCGTAGGAACTCCCCGCTCGTTGCGATGAATCATTCCCAGCACGAAATCGACGGCTGCGGTCCCCACCTGCCTTGGGTTCTCGTTAACGCCTGAGTAGATTGATTCTGGCGGAATTTCGCCCAGAAAAGCGAGGCCTACGTCGTCGGGCACGGAGACTCCGTCATCAATGAGTGCCTGCAAAGCGCGAGGCAGCTTCGTGACGACCGCGTCGAGAGCGTTGCTGCGCACCCATTTCGTGAACACCTGCTCGTTCCAGGCCGGCAGGAGCAGAGGGGCCGGCCAGCCACGGTTAGACAGTTCGAATTGCCGTGTCAGGTAGCCGGCCAGCCAGTTGTTGTCCACGCGATCGTCGCTGGATTTCAACAACGCGAGGCCAATCCGACGATAGCCGCGTTGTTCGAGCTCGTGCAGCGCGAGGCGTATGCAACGGTATTGATGCGCGCTGGCGACGTGAAGGGCGGGGGACGAAAGCGAGATGCCGACCGCGACCGCCGAGAATCGCTCCCAGTCGAGGTCCACGGAACCCTGCGGGTTCGGCATCGGCGCCATGATGAGACCGGAGATACCTCGCGCGGCGAGAATCTGACTGGCCCGGGCGGGCGTCATCGCGGGCTCGGCGAGCCAGAAGTGTTCAAGCGAGCAACCGAGTTTGCGCGCGCGTTCCGCTGCGCCGACGTACTGTTCGTTGAAGATGTCGATCTTCCTCCATCCGTCCCGGCTCGGGAAGGCCGTCACCCAGGCAAGCGTTGCCCGGTACGACATCGGATTCGATCGATGACGGTGGCGGGAGAGTGAGGAAAGCAATGGGTCGGGAAGATAGCCGAGGGCCTTCGCGACCTTCTGAATCTCTTCGCAAGTCGAGCGATGGAGGCGCGGATGATTGCGCAAGGCCAACGATACCGTCGTAAAATGAAAGCCGGTGGCGTCCGCGATATCGCGCAGGGTAACTCGACGAATGGGTGGAGACATGGTTCTGACGCCACGCATATTGCGCGAGCCGCAACCGTGGCGATCATTTTGTTCTACAGCTTGAACAACCGTCGGTTTGCAGGCAAAGCGCCTGACGGGCTGGGTGGAATTGTTCAAGCAGGTCGGCCCCGCCCATTGAGCACTCTTCCCTAATGTTACGAGCGAGGGGGCAGCTCTGCGCAGACCAGAAAACCACCGACAAACCCCAGCATGAAACTAGAAAGAACACCGGCACGGCTTCCGCGCGTGCTCTCTTGGCCAGCCCGAATCGCACGCCTCGGCTGCGTTTTCGTCGCCTTCGCAATCAACGGCCTTGTCGCGCAATCGGCCGGTTCCGTAACCGGAGTCGTCACGGATGAAAGCGGTCTCTTTGTGCAAGGCGCTTCGATCCGCGTCGCGGGCAGTACAGCCAGTGCCACGACAGACCGTTTGGGCCGCTTTAGGATCGATGGTGTTCCCAGTGGAGCGCGCACCGTTACGGCCGACTACCTGGGTTACGATCCGGCCAACGCCAGCGTCAACGTTCCCTCCGGCGGTCCGGCCGATGTCACCCTTGTCCTGAGGGGATCGACGATCGTTCTTGAGGAATTCAAGGTGGAAAGCATCCGCGAGGGGCAGTCGCGGGCCATCAACCAGCAGCGTTCCGCGAACACCCTCAAGAATATCATTTCGGCCGACGCCATTGGCAACCTGCCCGACCGGACGATCGGCGAGGCGCTCGGACGTCTCCCGGGCGTAAATGTCGTTGACGACTCATTTGCCAGCATTCGCGGCACCGCAGCGCAGCACAACTCGGTCACCCTCGACGGGGACCGGTTCACCGTGTCCGGCGACAGTTCGACCGGAACTTCCGTGACGAATGACACGCGGGCCGTCGATCTCTCTTTGATTCCCGCCGAGATGGTGGGCGGCATCGAAGTCATCAAGGTTCTCACCGCCGACATGGATGCAGATTCGTTTGGTGGAACGATCAATCTCGTGACGCGGAATGCGTTCGAACTCAAAGAGAGAAGCATCAACGGAAAGTTCGAGTACATCGCGAACGATTATCGAAATAAGGATGGTTGGGCCGGTTCGCTAACTTACATGGATGTGCTCAACGAGGCTCGCACTTTTGGCGTGAGCGCTACGCTCACCTACCGGACAGAGGACCGTGCGAGCGACTCCTACGAGTTCAGTTACTACGATCCGAATCTGGTACCTGTCGGGACCTCGGGCAGTGGGACGGCGGGCACCCTTCCCGCTGTCGGCGATGAGGGCATGGAGGGATATGATACGCGGCTGAACTTCGAAAAAATAACCAAGCTCGGCGGAACATTGAACTTTGACTGGCGAGTGTCGGACAACACCGATTTGCAGTGGCGCACTTTCTATCAGAGGACGGAAAGGGAGGGGGGGCGTTATCGTACTCGGGTAAGAGCCTTGTCGCGCTGGGATGCCTCATCGACTGCCGCGGCGCAATCTGGGCGCCAGACACGTCTTACCAACCTTTTGGAGAATGGCGCGCGCGAGCAGGACGTGCTTCGCTTGGGACTTGGTGGCGAAACCCGCCTTTCGCATGGCATCCTAAAGTATGGAATCAATTATGGCGACTCTTCGCTTACGGCGAAACGCGAGCGCTATATTTTCGATTTTCCAAGCAATACGGAACGACGCAACTACGCTTGGAGTATTGACCGTTCCAATCCGTTGCTTCCCGTCGTATCGGTGACGCGAATCTCCTCGGGCGAGAACGGGTTGATGGGCTCCTTGGCTGATCGGACACTGAGCTCGATTCGGTTTCACGATGCTAACGATGACGAGAGCGACCTGACCGGAAGTCTCGATTATGCTTTTTCCCAATTGCTGGGTGATCGCTCCATTGACTGGAAAATCGGGGCCAAGCATAGATCCAAGGACCGGAAAGCACGTCCCGACGTACGCGACTTCACACCAACCGCGACCGTCCGCTACTCCAATTTCACGGTTGTGGCCGAACCGCGGAATATACTCCAAGGCACCATGCCTACAATGGGGCCTTATGTGTCCCTGGACGAGGTTATTGCGTTCTATCGGGCAAACCCCGCATCCTTTAATCTGGCCGGAGGCGGAAGCGAGATCGTCCGCTCCGAGGCCAAGAAATACGATGTCAGTGAAGACGTCACCGCGGGCTATGTCATGGCATCGACAAAATTCGGCCGCCTCGAGGCTATCGCTGGGCTTCGCTGGGAGAAGACCGAGACCAGCTACAATTGGCTGGCTGATCCCGCAGGGGCGTCGCAGGGCTCGCGGAAGTACGACGACTTTTATCCCAGTCTGATCTTCAACTATCGTTTGGGCTCGAGTTTCGTCATTCGACTTTCGTACACAAACACACTATCCAGGCCCAGCTATGGGGACCTGATCCCGTATCGCGTCCTGGCTGACACCCAATCGGAGTCGGGGACTGGTGGTCTTAGTCCTGACGACTACCCGGAGACCAACAAGGTTTTCCTGGGCAACGCCAACTTGAAGGCTCAGCAGTCCGAGAACTTCGACCTGTCCTTGGAGTACTACCTCCCGCGCTCGGGTGTGCTATCCGTCGCCTTCTTTCGGAAGGATCTTTCTGACGTCATCTTCCGCAGCCAATGGAAGGATCCCTTGGATCCGTTCACGCTCTATTTTCAGGAGCGCAACGGATCCAGCGGCAAGGCCGAGGGTATCGAGATTGCCTGGCAGCAGGCACTGACCTTTCTGCCCGGTCCGCTTGACGGTCTCGGCCTCAACCTCAACGCAACCTTCGTGAGCGGCTCCTCTATTCTAGAGGAACTGGTGCCCGGATCCACCGACAACTACCGTCCCCTCAAGGTTGGTTTCCTGCCGGAGCAGCCGGAAGCCGTTTACAATGCCCAGCTCTGGTGGGAGAAGTACGGTCTTACTGCGCGCGTGGCCGTCAACTACGTGGATGAGTTTGTGCGTACGTCTGGAGGTCTGACGTCCTTCTCGGTTAACAACAAGGCGACTCGTTGGGACGTCTCGCTCAGCTATCGTCTCACCAGGAACTTCACGCTCTATGCTGAAGGCAAGAATATCACCGATGAAGTGACTTCTTGGTACGCCACCACGCCGAACCGGCCGGAGGATTACTCCTTTAATGGAGCGACATACACGGCAGGGGTGAAGTTCCGGTTCTGACTGATCTGAAGAACGAACAGATAAGTGAGCGCTCAAAGCTAGTGGGCCGCGCCCTCGGCCCACTAGCGAACCTTGCCGACGGCGTGCCTGCACTCTTTCGAGGCTGATCCAGCCCGGGCCGCATATTCACGATCTGTGTTCATGGTCGTGGACGGATAGAACCATCGGAATGTCGCTTGAGCGACGGTTAACTATAAGACCAAATCCCTGCGTATCGAATCCCGGCTTTCGCCGCTTAATCCTGTGAAAATAACCCGCTTCGCCCTGCCTTTCGCACTTGCCATATCGGGAGTTGGGGCAAACCCGGCTCCAGTCGACTCCTCCCTGCACCCCAATATTGTCGTTTTCGTCGCCGACGATGCGGGATGGAGCGACTCCGGTGCTTATGGCAATCGGGCGATCCGAACGCCCAATATCGATCGCCTCGCGGCATCGGGGCTGCGCGTCCAGAGGGCATTTCTGACCATTCCTCAGTGCAGTCCGTCGCGCATTAGTATTCTTTCCGGCAGGTACGCCCATGCCACGGGAGCGGAAGATCTTCATATGCCATTGCCTGAAGGGAGTAGACTGCTGCCTTCGTGGCTCGGGCAACTCGGTTATTTCACCGGGCATATGCAGAAGACGCATTATGGCCCAAACGGTAACGCCCAGTTCGATTGGTACCACCGCGAGACGGCCGCAGCGTTCACGGCCTTTCTGGATGTAGCGGCGGAGCGGCCCTTCTTCCTATGGGTCGGCTTCACCGATCCACACAGGCCCTATTCCCAACGAGCGGACAGTTCTTCGCACGATCCCGTAGCGGTCTCTGTTCCTCCCTATCTTGCCGATACGCCGGAGACGCGATCAGATCTGGTGAACTACTATGACGCGATCTCCCGCGTGGATGACGATATCGGTAGTATGCTCGACGAACTAGAACGGCGCGGTCTGCGTGAGAAGACGATCGTGTTGTACATTTCCGACAACGGGCCGCCGTTTCCTCGCGAGAAAGGCACCCTCTACGATGCCGGCATCCGTACGCCATTAATCGTTTCCTGGCCGGTTGTGATCGCTCCAGGTGAGGTTTACGACCGCGGCTTGGTCAGCATCATCGATCTCGCGCCGACCTTGCTCGAAATTGCCGGCGGCGTGATCCCTCCCGAGATGCAGGGACGCAGCATCCGGGACCTCTTTATCGCTCCACAGGAGCATGCAGGTAGGGAATATGTCTTCAGCGAACGCAATTGGCACAACACGGATGAGCATATGCGAAGCGTTCGTACGGTTCGATTCAAACTGATCCGCACCGACATCAATCATGCGTTGCCGCTTGGCGTCGCGTCCGACATCGGTGCTAGTCCGTCCTTTCTCGCTCTTCGCAAGCTCGCCAATGAAGGGAGATTGTTACCTGCCCAGCGACAGATTTTCATGGCTCCCCGTCCGCGTATCGAACTCTATGACCTGCAAAGCGATCCTTGGGAGTTGATCAATCTTGCCGACGATCCTGCGTACGCAACCGTGACGCGCCGACTCGCTGCAGAGCTGGAGAAGTGGATGGATGAAAGCGGCGATTTCCCGTTTTGGGTTAGGTCCAGACCGGACGACACCGATCGGATTACGGGCGTAAAGTTTACCTCCCACTATCCGCCGATGTTCGATGAGGAGGTTCCTGCGCAGTCGAAACGGTTCGGCAACCGGCAGCCAAGAGGGACTACGTCAAACTGATTGCACGAGAGATTAATAATCGATGCTTGTGGACTTTGACGGGTCGATGGTTTCGCAGGTGGAATCTCAGGCGGCCGGGACGATCTTGATGCTCGTCACCTCGACGCGATCGATCGGCGTGCTCTTCTCGCCGCCGCCGCCGTTCTTGGTGGGGACGGTGGCGATGCGCTCGAGCACGTCGTCGCCGGTGACGAGTTCGCCGAAGGCGGTGTACTGGCGGTCGAGGAAGCGGGCGTCGCCGTGGCAGATGAAGAACTGGCAGCCGGCGCTGTCCGGGTGGGCGGCGCGCGCCATCGAGATGACGCCGCGCACGTGCGGCTTCTCGTTGAACTCCGCCTTCACCTTGTAGCCCGGGTCGCCCGTGCCGGGCATGCCGCGCGCCCCGGCCTTCGTATTCGGGCAGCCGCCCTGGACCATGAAGCCCTTGATGATGCGATGAAAGGCGGTGCCGTCGTAGAAGCCTTCGCGGGCGAGTTTCTTGAAGTTCTCGACGGTCTTCGGCGCGACGTCGGGCCAGAAGGCGAGGGTCATTTCACCGTACGAGGTGCTGATGATGGCGTGTTCCGCAGCTTGAGAAGTGCTCATAAACCGCGAGCATCGCCCCCGTCCGGCGGAGGTCGCAAGGATGAAGTTGGCGCAAGGGGCCTGCCCGCGCTACGCACCGAGCTCTGACACCGAGTCAGCGGGAAGGCACACGGTGCGCGGGATTTGCGGCGATGTGACGCCGGTCCCACTCAAATCGCGCCCATGGGGACATGGGCGGCTACATGAATCCAGAAACTCGGTTTTACAAGGCCAGGGCGACGGCTTCGGCTTCGCTGACGCCGTGCAAGGCGGCGAGACGCGGAGCGGCGGCGAGGTCGAAGGCGGCCTGATACTGGGCGAGTTTCGCGCGCAGGGCGCGGACTTCGGCGGCGGTGGGCTTGGCGGGATTGGCCGCGGGCGGCAGGGCGCCGAGTTCGAGCAGGCAGGTCGAAAGAATGCGCTGGGCCTCGTTGGCGGTGAGAGGACCGGCGGCGATGAAGAGGTCGTCCTGGGAGCGTCCGACTTCGCCGTCGCGGGCCAGGCGCACGACCGGCAGGCCCATGTGCACGACGCGCTGCAGGGCCGACTCGGTCCCGGGCAGCAGGGCGCCGTAGCGGTTGCCCACCGTGACGAAACCGGCAAGGGCGTGCCCTTGCAGCAGTTTGGCCGTGCCAAGGAACACTTCGAACTCCCCGGCGCCGTCGCGCGCGGGATCGTGGGGCGACCAGGCGGCGCTCGTGAGCACGGCCACGGCGGGCCGGGCTTCGGTGCGAAGACGCCCGTCCCGGTCGAGAAGCGCAATTTTGACCGGTTGCGTGGCGATCCCCTGGCGGACGAGCCCGACCACAGAGCGCGGAAGCTCGGCCGCGCTGAAACCCGTGGGCACCATCACGTTGATCTCCACGGCGTGAACGGACGCGGCGCCAAAGAGGGCACCGAGCAGGAATCGGAACAAGGTGCGCGCGTGCATGCCGTGGGGGTAGCATGGCGTGTACCCTTGGGGCGGGGTATGAAAATTTATCCGGTACGTTCGGCGGTTTGCACAGCGCAGCGCCGTCGCAACCAAAACTAGTCAACAGGGTTTGGCCACAAAGAGGCGCAAAAGGCGCAAGAGTTCCGGAGATCCCGACCGCTTGTTTTTGCGCTTTTTGAGCCTTTTTGTGGCCAATCACCTTACGGGAGCAGGATGCTCCCACCCCTTTGGGTTTGTGCGCAAAAAAACCCGGCCTTTGTGGGGCCGGGTTGGAACTGCGGGAGACGAGGACGACCTCAGATGCGCGGGGCCTGCTTCTGCTCGGCCTCGTTGATGACGGCGCGGAGGAGGGAGCGGACCTGGTTGGGCTGGCGGTCGAGCTCGGCGCGGCAGACTTCGAGGACCTTCGGGTGCTGGGCGGCGTTGAAGGCGAGGGAAACGCGGGCGGCTTCGCCGACGCTGCCGCGGCCCATGCCGGTGAGGATGCTCGTGACGTGCTGCTCGGAGCCGGAGGCGAGGAAGGCGCCCCAGCGGAGGTTGAGCGAGGACTCGGAGAGCACCGGGGTCGCGCCGACGTTGCCGGTGTTGTTGGCGATCATGCGGGCGATGTAGTTGCGATAGGCGGAGTCGGCCGCGAGGTCGCGCAGGAGGCGTTCGCCCTTCGGGTTGCCGGCGTACCAAAGGGCGCCGGCGAGCAGTCGCTGATCTGCCTGGGGCAGGCTCGAGAAACGGGCGAACCAGCCGTCGACGCGGTCCGGGTTGGCCGCGAAGACCTGGCTGAAGAAGCCGATCGACGTGGCGACCGCTCCCTGGCGTTCGAAGTAGCCGGCGTCGCTCAGGCCGTAAACGGCCTGCACGACCTGGTCGGGCTGCGGGTTCTGGTAGTACGAATTCAGCCACTGTTCCCAGCGGCCGGGCGAGGCAGCCGAAAGGCCGCCCGCGATGACGAGCGCGAGGCTCGCAATGGAGACGATTTTCTTGAGGTTCATGGAAGTAACACGCTGACGGGTTTGGATTGTGTCCCGCTTGGAAGGGTTTCCAGGACACGCAAAGCCTATCGCGACGGCTCCGTGCGTAAAGGGCGGCATCGCTGAAATGTTTTCATTGCAGCGGCGTGTTATCGAGAAACTGGATACGCTGCAGCCCGTCGGACTTGGGATTCTAGCGTTGGTGGAAAACGGGCGGACGGTTTGTCGGCGACGCGACTGCCTGCCTCGACAGGCTGCTATTCGAAAGCCGCATCGATCAGGTCGCAGAAATGATGAATGAGGAAGAGATGGGCCTCCTGGGCGGTGCGGCCGCTGGCGCCGGGGATGACGAGGCTGACGGTCGCGAGTTCGCGCGCGGAGCCGCCGCCGCGGCCGAGGAAGGCGATGGAGGAAAGGCCGCGATGGCGTGCCTCCTCGAGGGCTTGCACGATGTTGCGCGAGTTGCCGCTGGAGGTGAACGCGACCACAACGTCGCCAGGCTGGGCGAGTCCGGAAATCTGCCGGGCGAAGATCGCGTCGAAGCCGTAGTCGTTGCCGATGCAGGTGACCAGCGATCCTTCCGTGAGCGCCACGGCCGGAAGGGCGCGCCGGTCCTTGAAGTAGCGGCCGGTGAGCTCGGTCGCGAAGTGCATGGCCTCGGCTGCACTGCCGCCGTTGCCGCAGACCAGCAGCTTGTTGCCCGCGCGCAGGGTCGAGAGGATCAGGGCGGCCGCCCGGTCGATCTCCGTCTGGATGAGCGTGAGCGATTCGAGCGTTTCGATGGTCTGGGCGAGCGAGCTTTCGAGCGTCATGGTTGGGATCAAGCAGATGGTGGCGGCGGGCGCAGGCCAAAAATCGTCCTTTGCCGGCGCCGTCCGCTTCTGTTGAGTGGGGGTTCATGCCGTATTTCGACCACAACGCGACCACGCCGCTGGCTCCCGCCGCCCGGGAGGCATGGCTGAAGGTCGCCGACGAACTCTGGCACAACCCGTCCAGTCCCTACCGGGCGGCGGCGCGCGCGCGGCTGCGGCTCGACTCGGCGCGGGCGACGGTGGCGACCCTCCTCGGCTGCGAGCCCGCGCGCATCGTCTTCACCTCGGGGGCGACCGAGGCGGCGCACGCGGTCATCCGTCATCTCGCCGCAACCCTGCCGGCGGACGCACGATTGGCGGTCAACCCGACCGAGCACCCTTGCGTGCTGGCGGCGGTGGGCGACGCCTTTCCCGGACGGAGCGTGGCCCTGCCCGTGACGGCGGACGGCGTCGTCGAACCGTCCGCGGCAAGCCTCGACGGCGTCGGGGCGGTCGTCGTCATGGCGGCGAACAACGAGACCGGCGTGCTCCAGCCCTGGCGCGCGTGGCGCGAGGCCTGCGCGACGCGGAACCTCCCGTTCGTGTGCGACGCCTCGCAGTGGCTCGGCAAGCTGCCGGCCGACGGTTTGGGCGCGGTCGACTGGGTGTTCGGCGCGGCGCACAAGTTCGGCGGACCCAAGGGCGTCGGTTTCGTGAAGCTGCCGTCGCAGGCGGAGGGCTTCCGCATCTTCGGCGGTGGCGCGCAGGAGAACGGCCACCGGGCCGGCACGGAGGATGTCGCGGGCGTCGCCGCGCTGGCGGTGGCGCTCGCCGACGCGGAACAGCGCAAGGTGTTCCTCGAGACGGACCGGCTGCGCGTCCGCGAGCAGTTCGAACGCGAGGTGGCGGCGCGCGTATCCGGAATCCGGATCGTCGGCGCGGGCGCCGAGCGCCTGTGGAACACCGTCTCGCTGATCTTGCCTCACGGCGAAAACACCCGCTGGGTGGCGGCCCTCGACAAGCGGGGCTTCCAGGTCTCGACCGGCTCGGCCTGCGCGACCGGCAAGACCGGGCCGTCGCACGTGCTCGCCGCGCTTGGCGTGGCCCCGGAGGACGCGCGGCGGGTGGTGCGCATCAGCGCCGGCTGGGACACTGCCGCCGACGACTGGGCGGCGCTCGCGGAAGCGTTCGTCGCCGTCGAGGCGGAGTTGCGCGCCTCGGCGCCGGCCAACGTCATCCGTCCCGCCTGACCGCCTCCATGCGTCTCGCGAAACTCAGCCTCCAGCACGTACGCAACATTCCCTTTGCAGCGTTGGAACTGCGCGGGCTCCGGCACTTCTTCGTCGGCGCGAACGGGCAGGGGAAGACCAACCTCCTGGAGGCGGCGGGCTTTCTCACGGCGCTGCGTTCGTTCCGCACCGTGGACCCGAAGCTGCTGCTCGCCCATGGCCAGGCCGAGGCGGCGATCGCCTGCACGGTCGAGCATGAGCGGCGCGGGGTGACAGAAGTCACGATCCGCCTGCGCGGAGGTTCGCGCGAGGTCTGGCTCGATGGCGAACGCGTCACGCGGCTGGGCGACTTCCTCGGCTTGTTTCCCACGGTCGTCTTTTCCTCGCAGGACCAGCAGCTCCTGCGCGGCGCGCCGGCCGGACGGCGCCGCTGGCTCGATCTCACGCTCGCGTCGATGGACGCCGCCTACCTCGATGCGTTGCAACGCTACCATCGGGCGCTCGCCGAGCGGAACCGGCTGCTCAAGCAAGGCGCGCCGGCGGACCAGTTGTCGGCCTTCGAGCGTCCGCTGGCGCAGCACGGCGCTGCGCTGATCGCGGCGCGGACGGCGGGACTAGGCGAACTTGCGCAGGACCTCACGGCCGCGTATGCGGCGCTGGCCGACGCGGCCGAACCGGCCGGCTTCGCCTATGCGCCGGACTTCGCACAGGCCGACGTTGAGGCGCTGCGGGCGAAGTTCGTTGCGGGACGCGGCCGCGATCTTGCCCTGCGCTCGACGGTCGCGGGACCGCACCGGGACGACTTCGATTTCACGCTCCACGGCCGGCCCGCCAAGGATTTCGCCTCGGAGGGCCAGCAGCGCTCGCTCGTGCTTTCGTTGCGGCTGGCGCAGGCGGCCTATTTCCGCCGGCGCAGCCAGGTGCGGCCGGTGCTGCTGGCGGACGATGTCCTCGGCGAACTTGACCCCGGGCGTCGGCGCCGCTTCTGGCAGGCCATTCCCGGCGATCACCAGGTGCTGGCGACGGGCACGACGTTGCCGGCGGACGACGATGACGGCCCGCGCGACTGGCAGGTTTTCCGGGTGGAGTCCGGCGCATTTTCCGCGGAGGGTGGGGCGTGACCTCGTTCGCCGACCTGAAGATTGCCGACCTCGCGGAGCGCGTTGCCGCGTGGGGCTGGAAGCCCTCGCATGCAGCGCGCGTGCTGCGTTCGCACTACCGGTGCGGCGGCGAACCGGCCTGGGACGATCTCATCCTGCCCGCAGGTCTGCGCGAGCGGCTGGAGCAAACCTATGCGGTGCAAGCGCTCGAGGTGGCGGCGCGCTCGGTGGCGGACGACGGTACGGTCAAGCTGCTGCTGCGCCTGCGCGACGGGCGGACGGTCGAGACCGTGATGATGTCGGATTTCCGCGATGACCGCGTGGCCGGCTGCGTCTCGTCCCAGGTCGGCTGCGCGATGGGCTGCGACTTTTGCGCGACGGCGCAGGGCGGCTTCGCGCGCAACCTCGAGGCGGGCGAGATCGTCGAACAGTTTCTGCATCTCCGCCGCGAGGCGCGGGCGGTGGGGAAACGCGTGCAGACCCTCGTCTTCATGGGCATGGGCGAGCCGATGCTGAACCTCGACAACGTGCTCGAGGCCGTGAGGCGGATCGCCGGACCGGAGCTCGGCGGACTCGGCCGCCGGCAGATCACGGTTTCGACGGTGGGCATCATCCCCGGCATCGAAGCGCTGGCCGCGTCGGGGCTGAACGTCCACATTGCGGTCTCGTTGCACGCGCCCGACGACGCGACCCGCGCGCGGCTGCTGCCGATGGGCCGGCGCTACCGCGCGGGAGAGATCCTCGACGCCGCGGAGCGTTATCAGACGACGACCGGCCGACCGGTGACGATCCAGTATTGCCTGCTCAAGGACGTGAACGACGCGCCGGAGCAGGCGCACGAACTGGCGGCGCTGCTGCGCGGACGCCGCATGCACGTGAACCTGCTCCGCTACAATCCGACCGGCGCCGGGCTGAGCGGGGTCGTGTACGAGAGTTCGCCCGATGAGTCAGCGGACCGCTTCCTCGGCGAACTGCGCCGCCTTGGTGTTGTGGCCCACGTGCGGCGTCCCCGTGGTCGGGACATCGACGCGGCCTGCGGACAGCTGCGGCGCCGGGTGGTGGAGGCCGGCAGGTGATCTCCTTCGAACCCTGGCAGTGGATCCTCGTCGTCTTCGGCGCTTTTTCCGTGGGCGTTGCGAAAACGGGCGTGGCCGGGCTGGGCATCCTGTTTGCAGCGATCATGGCGAACCTCATGCCCACGAAGGAGGCGAGTGGCTTCGTGCTGCCGCTGCTGATCGTGGGCGACGTGTTTGCGGTCGTCGCCTACCGTGCGCATGCGAAGTGGGCGCTGTTGTGGAAGCTGTTTCCGTGGACGGCGCTCGGCGTGGTGCTCGGCTACCTGGCGATGGACCGGATCGACGACCGGCAGGCGCGGTTGCTCATCGGCAGCATCATTGTCGGCATGGTCGTCATGCACGTGTGGCGTCAGCGCGGCGGGGGCAGTGCGACCGCGCATCTGAGTCCGTGGCTGGCGCCGGTTTTCGGGATCCTCGGCGGATTCACGACCCTCGTGGCGAACGCGGCCGGGCCGCTCATGGCGCTTTACTTCCTGACGATGCGCCTGCCGAAGATGGAGTTCGTCGGCACGGCGGCGATGTTCTTTCTCGTGCTCAATGTCTTCAAGGTCCCCTTCATGATCGACCTCGGTCTGATCACGGGCTCCAGCGCCACCTTCAACCTCCTGCTCGCCCCGGCCGTGCTCGCCGGCGCCTGGCTCGGACGCCGGCTGTTGCCGCGCATCGACCAGAAACTCTTCGAGAAACTCGCCCTCGCGCTCAGCGCCCTCGCCGGCCTGCGGCTGTTGTTTCCCTGACCGGGTTGCGGCTGCCAGCCCGCATATTTCCCATCATCGACAATGATTTTTCTTGGGTCACAGAGCGCGCTGAGCTCAGCCACAGAGGCCACAGAGGAGAAATCCTCCAATCCGACTTTCGGCGTAGCGTTGGGCCGGATATCGTCCGCCGAGAATTCCGCGCACACCGTGCGGCCTCCCGCTACCTCCGTGTCTTCGGCCGAACGGGACGGACAAGAGTGTCCGTCCTCCGGGTCCGCTACCCGCGGCCTTCTCCCCGCTCTGCGGCGTAGGCTTTGGCAAGCAGCACGACGGGGTGCACGACCTGGGTGTCGTGGTCTCCGTGTTTGCGCAGGCCGTTCTCGATCTGGAGATGACAGCCCGGGTTGCCGGTTGCGACGACGGACGCGCCGGTGGCTCGCAGGTGGCCGACCTTGCGGTCCTGCAGCCAGGCGGCGGTGGCCGGTTGCGTGAGATTGTAGATGCCCGCGCTGCCGCAGCACCACTGCGCCTCGGCGCATTCGGCGAGGCGGGCGCCCGGCAGGGCCTTGAGGATCTCGCGCGGCTGGCGGCTGACCTTCTGCCCGTGGCAAAGGTGGCAGCTTTCGTGGTAGGTGATCGGAAGAGGTGCGGTCTGGGCGGCCTGCGGAGCCCGGAAACCGATCTCGACGAGCCACTCGGAAACGTCGCGCAGTTTGCGCGACCATTCCGCCGCGCGCTCCGCGTAGGCCGGATCGTCCGCCAGGAGCGCGTCGTAGTGCCGCAGATGGGAACCGCAGCCGCCGGCGTTGGAAACGATGGCGTCAAAGGCGAAGGGATCGATGGCGTCGAGCTGGCGCCGGGCGAGCTCTCGGGCCGTGTCGGGGTCGCCGTTGTGCGCGTGGAGGGAGCCGCAGCAGTGCTGGGCGCGCGGGGTGACGACGAGACACCCGTTCTCGAGCAGCACGTCGGCCGTGGCGCGGTTCACGTCGGAGAACATCAGGTCCTGCATGCAGCCCGTGAGCAGGGCGACGCGGTGGCGGGGTTCGCCGTGCGGGTGCTCGGTCTCCTCGATGAGCGTATCGGAGAAATGGTGACGGATGACGGGCGTCTGCGCCTCGAGGTCGCGAAGCTTTCGCGGCAGCAGGAGGTTCAGGCGCAGCGCGCGGAAGAGTTCCTGCAGGCCGGAGGCGCGGTGGAACCAGAGCAGTCGTCCGGCCAGGCGCAGGAGACGCGGCCGCGTGAAGAGGCCGCGCAGCGTGACGGCGCGGATCACCCGGCGGAAGGGCGTGGCCTTGATCCCGCTGCGCTCCACCTCGGCGCGGGCCGTCTCGAAGAGGGTGGTGTAGGCTACGCCGGCCGGACAGGCGGTGGTGCAGGCCAGGCAGCCGAGGCAGTAGCTCATCTCGTCGGCGAAGGACCGGGTGACGTCGAGCTCCCCGTCGGCGATCGCACGCATCAGCGCGATGCGCCCGCGAGGGGAATTGCGCTCGCGCCCCGTCTCGGCGTAGGTCGGGCAGGTCGGCAGGCACATGCCGCAATGCATGCACTGCTGAAGGACGGAGTAGTCCGGGCGGCCCAGAAGGCCGCCCGGACTACTCCGTCCTTCAGCAGAACGTCCAACATCCAACGTCGAACATCCAACATCCAATGGGTCGGAAGATGTGCTCACGATGCGTTCCTCTGGGTACGGTTGGCCTTTGCGGTGATGATGCTCTGTCGGAAAATGCGAATGAGCTGGTCGGCTTCGTCGAGCAGCGGTGCGAGCAGCGTGGGCTTCTCCACCAGCGGGATACGCTGAATAAGGCGGATCCACCGCCAGGTTTCACGCATCTCCTTGAGGCAAAGCTTCAGTTTGTGAATGAAGTCGTCCATCGATTCGGCATCTTCCGCCTCGCCATGGTTGGCGTAAGGCGAAGTACCCGCTCTCAGCAGTTGGTTGCCAACGTGCCGTCCGGTATCGGTGCGAGGCAACGATTCTGCCAGCCGCACGATTCGCGCCGAGAATTCCAGCAAACGATCCTCGAGATCGAACTTCGCATTCATCCTTTCAGCCATTGGATGTTGGATGTTCGACGTTGGATGTTGGATGTTCGGAAAAATCGAAGATTTTTCCGGGGTTCAGCAGGCCGTCCGGATCGAGCGTGCGCTTCACGGCCTGGAGCAGGGTGTAGCTGGCGTCGCCGAGCTGCTGGCGGAGGTAGGGCTTCTTGGCGAGGCCGACGCCATGCTCGCCGGTGATGGTGCCGCCGAGGCGGAGGGTTTCGTCGAAGATCTCCTTCATGGCGGCCTCGACGCGGTGCATCTCGGCCGTGTCACGTTCGTTGGTGAGGAAGGTGGGGTGGAGGTTGCCGTCGCCGAAGTGGCCGAAGGTCGCGATGTCGAGGCCGTGGCGGGCGGAGACGCCCTCGATGAAACGGATCATGTGGGCGAGTTCGCTGCGCGGCACGGTGGCGTCCTCGAGGATGGTCGTGGGTTTCAGGCGGGCGAGGGCGCTGAAGGCGCTGCGGCGGGCGGTGGCGAGTTGCACGGCCTCGGCGGCATCGCGCGCGCGCCGGACGTCGGTGGCGCCGTGCGTGCGGGCGATCGTTTCGACCTGCGACGCCTCGTCGGCCGCCGCGGCGGGATGGCCGTCGGTTTCGATGAGCAGCACGGCCTCGGCGTCGAGCGGCAGGCCGACCTTGGCGAAGTCCTCGACGCAGCGGATCGTCTTGCGGTCGAGAAACTCGAGCGTGCAGGGGATGATCTTCGCGGCGATGATGGCGGAGACGGTGGCGGCGGCGGCGTCCATGCGCGCGTAGGTGGCCAGCAAGGTGTGGCGGGCGGCGGGCTTGGGCAGGAGGCGGAGCAGGACCTCCGTGACAACGCCAAGGGTGCCCTCGCTGCCGATGAAGAGGTCGCGCAGGTTGTAGCCGGCGACGTCCTTCACGCACTTGTTGCCCAGGCGGCAGATCGAGCCGTCGGCGAGCACGACCTCGAGGCCCATGACGTAGTTGCGCGTGACGCCGTACTTGAGCCCGCGCAGGCCGCCGGCGTTCTCGGCGACATTGCCGCCGATCGTGGAGATCTTCATCGAGCCCGGATCGGGCGGGTAAAAGAGTCCGGCGGCGTCGGCGGCATCGTAGATCGCCTGGGTGCGTACGCCCGGCTGCACGCGCATGACGAGGTTTTGCGCGTCGAGTTCGAGGATCCGGTTCATGCGCAGCAGGCAGAGCACGAGGGCGCCCGGGAGTGGCACGCTGCCCCCGCTCAGGCCGGTGCCGCTGCCGCGCGTGACGACGGGCACGCGTGCTTCGCGGGCGAGGCCGAGCACGGCGGCGACTTCGGCCGCATCGCCGGGAAAGACCACGGCGCGCGGCAACTGCCGCAGGGCGGCCGTGCCATCGAAGGCATACGGCAGCAGATCTTCCTTTTCCGTGAGCACCTGGGCGGCGCCCAAACGTTCGCGCAGTCGGTCGACGAGGGGGTCCACGTTCGCACGGTAGGATTTCTCCCGGCGGGAGGAAGCTCTGAATTTTCATGGCGTCGCCGCCCGCCGCCGACTTGCAACCATCTTTTGCGCAAACGTTTTTCCCTAGGCATGAAGAAAATTCGCCGGAGTCGCTTGCGCTTGGTTAATTCGTTCAAAATGTACCGGCATCTCTGCTGGCGGAATGGAGATGTGCGGTGCGGTTTGCGCACGGTGTCATTTCCAGTATGCTGGCTTCGAGGACGTTCTTTTCACCCACTTTGCCCGCGGAAGGCGCGAAAGATTAAAAAGCAAAATGCATAGGGGATGTAATTGGCTTTTTGGGACGTAGCGCTTTTCGCGGGCATTTTTTTTGGAGGCAGGCGAGTCACGCTGGCACGTCGGGCGCATGTGTGTGCCGCGCTTTGGCGCGGGTTTCCCGGCGACGGCCCGGTCCTTCCCTCGTGAGGCGATTTGGCGCGGTCCATGCGAATGAGCAGCCATATGGAAACGAACAACCTCACCCAGATGTCGCGGCAGGCGTTGACGGACGCCCAGGCGGAGGCGCGCCGCCGGTCCCACCACGAGGTGGAGACCTGGCATCTCCTGCACGCCTTGCTCTCCCAAGAGGATGGGATTGTTCCGGCCCTCGCCGAGAAGCTCGGCCTCACCCGCAGCGCCCTGCAACTCGCGGCCGAGCGCGAACTCGAGCGGATCCCGCGTGTGTCCGGCAGCGTCGATACGTCGAAGATCTACGTCACGCAGGCCGTGCACGACACGCTGACGCGCGCGGAGGCGGAGGCGAAGCAGTTGAAGGACGAGTTCGTTTCCGTGGAGCACCTTTTCCTCGGGCTCATCGAGGTGGCGAAGCCGGCGTCGCTCGCGAAGTACTGGCAGTCGTTCGGGCTCGACCGCTCCAAGGTGCTGAAGGCGCTCAAGGACCTGCGCGGCGCCCAGCGTGTGACCACGGACAACCCGGAGACCACCTACAACGCCCTGCAGAAGTACGGCCTCGATCTCGTGGCTCAGGCGCGCAAGGGCAAGATGGACCCCGTCATCGGTCGCGATGACGAGATCCGCCGCACCATCCGCATCCTTTCGCGCAAGACGAAGAACAACCCCGTGCTCATCGGCGAACCCGGCGTCGGCAAGACCGCCATCGTCGAGGGGCTCGCCCAGCGCATCGTGCGCGGCGATGTGCCGGAGGGGCTGAAGGACAAGACCGTCTTCGCCCTCGACATGGGCGCGCTCGTGGCCGGCGCGAAGTACCGCGGCGAGTTCGAGGAGCGCCTCAAGGCCGTGCTCAACGAGATCAAGCAGAGCGAAGGCCGCATCATCCTCTTCATCGACGAGCTCCACACCATCGTCGGCGCCGGCAAGACCGAGGGCGCGATGGACGCGGGCAACCTGCTCAAGCCCATGCTCGCGCGCGGCGAGCTGCACTGCATCGGCGCGACCACGCTCGACGAGTACCGCAAGTACATCGAGAAGGACGCCGCGCTGGAGCGGCGTTTCCAGCCCGTGCTCGTGGAACCGCCCTCCGTGGAGGACGCGATCTCCATCCTGCGCGGCCTGAAGGAACGCTTCGAACTGCACCATGGCGTGCGCATCCAGGACAACGCGCTCGTCAGCGCCGTGACCTTGTCCAACCGCTACATCGCCGACCGTTTCCTGCCCGACAAGGCGATCGACCTGATCGACGAGGCCTGTGCGATGATTCGCACCGAAATGGACTCCGCCCCGCAGGAGCTCGACGCCCTGCAGCGCCGCGTGCTCCAGCTGGAGATCGAGGAGGCCGCGCTCAAGCTCGAGAAGGACGAGCCGTCCAAGCTCCGTCTCGAAGCCCTGCGCCGCGAACTCGCCGACGTGCGCACGCAGGCAACCGCCCTCAAGGCGAAGTGGGACAAGGAAAAGGCCTCCGTCGACCGGGTGCGCAAGGTGCGCGAGGAACTGGACGCGACCCGCATCGAGATGGAGAAAGCCGAACGCGCCTACGACCTCAGCAAGCTTGCCGAGCTGCGCCACGGGAAGATCCCGCAGCTCGAGGCCGAGCTAAAGAAGCTCGAGGCCGGCGAGGCGAAGACCGAGCTCTTCAAGGAGGAGGTTTCGGCCGAGGAAGTGGCGGAGATCGTTTCCAAATGGTCCGGCGTGCCCGTCACCCGGCTCGTCGAGGGCGAGAAGGAGAAACTGCTCCGGCTGGGCGAGGTGCTGCACGAGCGCGTCGTCGGCCAGGACGAGGCCGTGCAGCTGGCGAGCGAGGCCATCATGCGCGCGCGGGCCGGCATCAAGGATCCGCGCCGCCCGGTGGGGAGCTTCCTCTTCCTCGGACCCACGGGCGTGGGCAAGACGGAGCTGGCGAAGACCCTCGCCGAGACTCTCTTCGACAGCGAAGCGGCGATGATCCGCATCGACATGTCCGAGTACATGGAGAAGCACAGCGTCGCCCGCCTGATCGGCGCGCCTCCCGGCTACGTCGGCTACGACGAAGGCGGCCAGCTCACGGAGGCTGTGCGCCGCAAGCCCTACGCGGTGGTGCTCTTCGACGAAATCGAGAAGGCGCATCCGGATGTATTCAACGTGCTCCTACAGGTGCTCGACGACGGACGCATCACGGACGCGCAGGGCCGCACGGTGGATTTCAAGAACACCATCATCATCATGACGTCCAACATCGGCTCGCGCTTCCTGCTCGAAGGCGTGACCGGCGCCACGATCCCGGAAAGCGTGCGCGAAAGCGTCATGGCGGAGCTGCGCCGTTCGTTCCGGCCGGAGTTCCTGAACCGCATCGACGAGACCATCCTGTTCAAGCCGCTCACGCTGGAGGAGATCACGACGATTGTGGACCTGCTGCTCGCCGACCTGAACAAACGCCTCGCCGACCGCCGCGTGACCGTGACGCTCGACAAAAAGGCCAAGGCCTGGGTGGGCGAGAAGGGCTACGACCCCGTCTTCGGCGCGCGCCCATTGAAGCGCTTCCTCCAGCGCCACATCGAAACCAAGCTCGCCCGCGCCCTCATCGCCGGCGAGGTGGCCGAAGGCACGGAGGTGACGTTCAAGGTCAAGGACGACGAACTGGTCATGGCGGCCTAAACTCCCGTCACCCGTCGAAGGTCCCCGGGAGCGCCGACGTCCTCGTCGGCTCGCGAGTTCGTTGTCGCCAGCGACGTTGCTTCGCAGTGTTCCCTTTCAACCCAAGCCCCGACGCGGCGGTCTGGGACATCAAGCCCGTTTGGGTTTATAAAGTAGGCTTGATTGGGTGTATGTATATAGGCTTGGACAGGCTCAATATTTCCTGGCTCAGGCTCACTATAAACGGCCAGTGTTATATAATGTGCGTTTCGCATAAGGAAATCTCTTGAGTCCTTTTGTCCTGCGGATGGATTAGGCGTTCATGCGAAAGCCCCAGCTTCTCGCGCGGATTCCGGCCGTCGTGTGCGCGCTCGGTGTGGCCGTTTGTCCGCCGTCTCGTCTTTCCGCGCAAGCCGCGGCCGAACAACCGCTCGGTCGTGCGGAGTATCTCCAGCGGGTGGTCGAGTCGAATCGCTCGATCCAGAGCCGGCTGGCGGGCTTTCATTCGGCGCGCAGCCTGCATCGGGCGGAGCGAGGCGTGTACGAACCTGTGTTCATCGGCTCGACGGAGCGCGTCGACCGGCAGCGTCCGAACACGATCGAGCTCGAGCGGAGCCTGCGCAGCGGCGGCGAGTTCATCGAACGCAACTGGAACTACAATGCGGGCGTCGAGACGCGGACCCCGACGGGCGGGCGCGTGCGCGTGGGGGTGCAGGGGCGGGAGCTCCGCAACAACATCCAGCGGACCGTGATTGTCGACCTCGACGCGGAGTACGAGACCTCCTTTGGCGTCAACGTCGACCAGCCGCTGCTGAAGAATGCGGGTCCGGGGGTGATGTCGGCGACGCGCCGCATGTCGGCCCGCAATGCGGAGACCGCCTATCAGGATTTCCGGCGCCAGCTCATGCTCACGCTCGCGCAGGCGGAGATCGGTTACTGGGAGTTGTTTCTCGCCCAGCAGGCGGTGCGTTTCAGCGGCGAGTCGGTGCGCACGGCGGAGGATCTCTTGAAGGACAACCGCTCGCGCTTCGAAAGCGGCCGCGGTTCGCGGCTGGAGGTGCTCGAGGCGGAGGCCGGACTGGCCTTGCGGCGGTCGCGCGAGAGCGTGGCGCAGCAGCGGTTGGTTGAGGCGATGAACCGGATGGCGGCTTACTTCGGCTCGTCCCCGGCGGAGGAGGGCCGGCGTTTCGTGGCCGTCGACCAGCCTCGGGCCTGGTCCGCGCCCGGCGAGGCCGCGACGATGGCGCCGGCCGCGCTCGCGATGAGCCCGGACGTGCTGCGGGCCTACCGTCAGGTCGAGATGGAGCGGATCCGCCTCGGCGTGGCGAAGAACCAGCGACTCCCGCAGGTGGACCTGCGCGGCAGCTTTGGGTCGGCCGGGCTGGGCTTCGACTGGCGCAGCGCATGGCGCGACAGCGAGCAGATCAATTTCCCCCAATGGACGGTGCTGCTGGAAATGCGCGTGCCCTTGCTTGCGGGCATTCGCGAGCGCAACGAAGTGCGTGCGGCGCAGCAGCGCGTCCGGCAGGCGCAGTTGAACGCCGACGATCTGGAGATCCAGGTGCGTTCGAATCTCGACGCCGCGATCCGCCGCGTCGACAGCACGGCGTTCACCGCCCGCAGCAATGGCGAGGCGGTGTCGTTTCGCGAGACCCTGCTGGGCGATCGGATGGCGGCCCGGGACGCCGGACGCGTCGACACCCGCGCCGTCCTCGAGGCCGAGGACGACCTGGTGGTGGCGCGCCTCGAGTTGCTCGACAGCCAGGTCGAGCATCAGCGGGCCGTGCTCGAGCTGCAGCTCCTGCAGGGCAACCTGCTGCACAACCGCGGGCTGGAAATCTCGATGGCCGAACTCGAGCAGGCCAGCCGCGAGTGGTCGCGCGAGGGCGGCGACCGCCTGGCCTTCCTGCGCTATCGCGAACCGGCGTCCGAGATCGTTCCGTTGCCCGCCCCGGTGCCCTCCGCGGACAGCCGTCTGGAGCCGGACGGGTTGAAGAGCTGGCTGCCGGCCTTCCTACGCAAGGACGAGCCATGAAGGTGCGGGGCTTTCTGTCGCTGACGTGCCTGTGTGCGGCTGCGGTCGCGGCTGGGGCCGCCACCCCGCTGTATCAAGTGCGAGCGCTGACCGAGCCGGTCAGCGACGTGATTCTGAGCGCGCGGGTGCCTGGACAGGTGGCGCGCATTCATCACGCCGAGGGCGATTTCGTGAAGGCGGGCACGGTCATTTTGGAGTTCGAGCAGCGTTCCGAGCTGCTCGAAGTGCAGCGCAAGCAGGTGCAGAAGGACACGCTGCAGGCTGAGCTGGACCGGTCGGAGTTGCTTTTCAAGACGTCGAACTCCGTGCCCAGGGAGGAATTGGAGCGGAAGCGGGGCGAGGTGGAGGTGGCCAAGGTGGAACTGGCGCAGGCGGAGGAGGTGGTGGCGCACCGGCGTGTCGTGGCGCCCTTCGACGGCGTGATCACCCTTCTCTCGGTCAAGGTTGGCGAGTACTGCGAGCTTGCGCGGCCGCTCGCCCGGCTGGTGGACAGCCGGGAATTCGACGCAGTGAGCAACGTGGATCCGGCGCGCGCCGGTCACCTCGAAGCCGGGCAGGCGATCGAGGTGGAGGTTCCAGGGCCGGGCGGCGCGGTGGTGCTGCCAGGCCGGGTGATTTTTGTCTCCTCTGTCGTGGATCCGGCCAGTGGGCTGATGCGGATCAAGGCCCGCTTCGCGAATCCCGGCAACCGGGTCCGCCCCGGAGTGGCGGGCATGTTGAGGATCCCTTCGCGCGATGTCCCATAGCCTCGAGGATCGCAGCGGCTTTTCGGAAGCGCTCGCGAAGCTGGAACAGCTTCGGCGCTTCGCGGGATCCGCGGCGGATTTCTGGAGGCTCTATCTGGAGGCGCTGCAGGCGCTGACCGGGGCGGCGGTTGTCACGATCGCGCGCCGACGCAGCGCCGACGTGGCGGAGTGGCGGCGTGTTGCGGTGCGGCCGGAGGGGGCGCCGACGGATGCGGCCCTGCGCGAGTTTTGGTCGCGCGTCGAGACGCTCGCCTCCCAGGCCCTCGAACCGGCCGGATCCGGTCGGGTGGAGTGGACGCCGACGGGTGCGCGGCGGATGGATCGCGCGGTGGCGGTGCGCCTGGAGGCGGACCGCGATGCGGAGACCTGGGTGGCGATCCTGCACCTGCCCGGTGCGGACGAGGCGGCGGCGGCCGAGGCGTTGCGCCGGCTGCAGATGGCGGCCTACGTCCCCGGACATTTTCAGTTGCGGCGGATCGCCCTGCATCTCGGTTCGGCGGAAGGCGGGGCGGCGTCGGTGCTCGACCTGATGGCGTTGCTCAACCGCACCGGCCGTTTTGTCGAGGCGGCGATGGCCTTGTGCAACGAGATGGCCGGGCGGCACCGGTGCGACCGCGTGAGCCTGGGGTGGGAAAAAGCCGGCTATGTGCGCACCCGCGCGGTGAGCCATACGGACAAGTTCGTGCGCAAGATGGAGGCGGTGCAGGCGCTCGAGGCGGCCATGGAGGAGTGCTTCGATCAGGAGGAGGCGATGGTGTTTCCGCTGCCGCCGGGCGAGGACCAGATTGTCCGCGACCACGCGGCGTACGCGGCGGCGCAGGGAGCGAGGCACCTCTGTTCCGTGCCGCTGCGCGTCGGGGACCGGCCGGTCGGGGTGTTGCTGTGCGAGCGGCAGACGGAACCCTTTGAGGAGGAGGAAGTGCGCGACCTGCTGATCGCGGCGGATCTGTCCACCCCGCGGCTCCAGGAACTGGAACGCCGGGACCGCTGGTTTGGAGCGCGCTGGGCGACGGCGGCGCGGGAGCGGCTCGGCCGGCTCGTCGGGCCCCGGCATACGTGGGCCAAGGTGATCGCGGTCGCCGCCGCCGCGGGGCTCGCGGTGTTGTTCTTCGGAAAGACGACGCACCGGATCGAGGCCGGCTTCACCTTGCGGGCGGAGACGGTCAACTACCTCAGCGCGCCCTTCAACGGCTTCATCCGCGAGGTGTGGGTCGAGCCCGGCGCCGCCTTTGCGAAGGACGATTCACTCCTCGACCTCGACACGCGCGATTTCCTGCTGGAAGAAGCCGGCGCGCTCGCGGACCGGGATCGTTTCGAACGCGAGGCGGAGAAATTCCAGGCCGACAACGCGCTCGCCGACATGCGCATCGCCCAGGCTCAGGCGGAGCAGGCGCGGGTGCGCCTTGAGATCGTCCGGCACCGGCTCGGGCAGGCGCGGATCAAGGCGCCCTTCGCGGGTTACGTCGTCGAGGGCGACCTCCGCCAGCGGGTCGGTGCCCCCGTCCGCCAGGGCGACGTGCTCTTTCGCGTCTCGCAACTCGAGCAGGTCTATGTCGAGGCGCGGGTTTCGGAGCGCGACATCCAGGAGCTGGAGGTGGGCGCGCGGGGCGAGATCGCCTTTGCGAGTCAGCCTAAGCTGACCTTTCCCATCGAGATCGTGCTCATCGAGCCGGTGGCGGTGGCCGAGCAGGAGGGCAACGTCTTCGTCGTGCGGTGTGCGCTCGCGGGCGACCGGGCGGACTGGTGGCGGCCCGGCATGAGCGGCCTCGCCAAGCTCGAAGGCGAACGCCAGACCTTCTTCTGGATCTTCTTCCGCCGCACGGTGGATTACCTGCGGTTGAAACTGTGGTGGTGAACGGACGGCAAGCGTCGCGCATCCGATGGCAAACGCCTCGTCCCTGCACAGCGATTCCTGGTTCCGCATCGCGGGCCAGCGCGTGGCGTTGCGGCCGCACATCCGGGTGTTCCGGCAGAGGTTCCGGGGCGAGCGCTGGTTCGTGCTGCACGATCCCTTCAACAACCAGTATTTCCGTCTGCGGCCGGCGGCGTGGGAGTTCGTGACGCGGCTCGGGCTCGACCGCACGGTCGATGCCGTCTGGAACGAAGTGGTCGAACGCGACCCGGTCGAGGCCCCCGGCCAGGAGGAGGTCCTGCGGTTGCTGGCCCAGCTCTACCGGAGCAACCTTCTTCATTCGACGATCGCGCCGGACACGGCGAAGCTCTTCGACCGGTACCGCAAGCGGCGCCAGCGGGAGACGCGCACCTACCTGCAGAACATCATGTTCGCGCGCATCCCGCTCTTCGATCCGGACGCGTTGCTCAAGCGGCTGGTGCCGTTCGTGAAACCGCTCATCGGCGTGACCGGCTTCCTCGTCTGGCTCGCCGTGGTGATCGCTGCGCTCAAGGTCGTCGTCGACCACGCGGGCGTTCTGTTCGGCCAGGCCCAGGGGGTGCTGGCGGCCTCGAATCTTCCGTGGCTTTACGTCGGCCTGGTGCTCGTGAAGCTCGTGCACGAGTTCGGTCATGCGATCGTCTGCCGGCGCTACGGCGGCGAAGTGCACACCATGGGGGTGATGTTCCTGCTGTTCACGCCCGTGCCCTACATGGACGCGACCTCGTCGTGGTCGTTCCGCAGCCGGTGGCATCGGGCGCTCGTCGGGGCGTCCGGCATGATCGCGGAGCTCTTCGTCGCGGCGCTGGCGACCTTCGTGTGGGCGCAGACCGCGCCGGGGGCGGTCAACAGCATCGCCTACAACATCATGTTCGTGGCGTCGGTTTCCACCCTCCTGTTCAACGCCAATCCGCTGCTGCGCTTCGACGGCTATTACATCCTGTCCGACCTGCTCGACATTCCCAACCTGCACCAGCGGGCGACGGCGCAGGTGCGCCACGTGGTGGAGTCGCGGGCCTTTGGGGTCACGGGCACGCGCGGTCCGGCCCGGTCGCGGCTGGAGGCGGTCTGGTTGTCCGTCTTCGCCGTCTCGAGCCACATCTACCGCCTGTTCCTGTTTGCGACGATCCTGCTGTTCCTGGCCGATCACTTTCTGATCCTCGGGGTCATCCTGACCCTTGTCTGCGCGTTCACGTGGCTGGTCCTGCCGGTCGGGCGTTTCATCGTCTACCTCTGCAGTTCGCCGCAACTCGACCGGGTGCGGCTCCGGGCCTGGGCGGTGACCGGCGCGACGCTCGGCGTTCTCGTCGCCGGCCTCGGCGTGTTGCCCTGGCCGCATCATTTTCGCGCGCCGGGCGTGGTGGAGGCGGTGGAGCACACCGTGGTGGCGCCGGAGACGCCCGGGACCCTCGCGGAGATCCTGACCCCGAGCGGGCGCCGGGTGTCAGCGGGAACGCCGCTCTTTCGGCTGGAGAACCCGGAGCTGGCGCTCGAACTCGCGGAGGCGCGGGCGCAGGTGGAGGAGACCCGGGTGCGCGAGCTTCGCGCCCTGCAGACGCAGACCGCCGACCTCGCGCCGCTGGCCTCGCGGTTGACGGCGCTGGTGCAGCGGCAGGAAGAACTCGAACGCCGCCAGGCCGCGTTGGTCGTGCGGGCGGCGCACGAGGGAATCTGGCTTGCGCCGCGCCTCGCGGATGCGCCCGGAGCCTGGGTCGACCGGGGCCTTGGGGTGGGGCAGGTGATCAACGACGGGGCCTTCCGCTTCGTCGCCGTGGTCTCGCAAGGCGAGGCGTCGCGACTGTTCGAAGGCGCCCTGCGGCGCGGCGAGGTGCGTCTGCCTGGTCAGGCCGGCGCCGCGCTGGTCGTGACGGAACAGCGGGTGATCCCGGCCGATCGCGACCAACTGCCGGCGCCGGCCCTCGGCTGGCGTTCCGGCGGGGAAATCCCCGTACGGGCCGACGACACCGCGGGCACGCGTGCAGCCGAGTCGTTCTTCGAGGTGCGCGCCCATCTGGCGCCGTCGAGCGACGCCGCCCTTCACCACGGACGCTCGGGCTGGCTGCGTTACACCTTGCCGCCGGAGCCGCTCGGCGCGCAGCTCTACCGGTCGCTGCGTCAGTTGCTGCAAAAACGGTACGGACTGTGAGAACGCTGACGCGCGACGCCCTGCTCTGCGACCTGCCCGATCGGGAGGAACCGACCCGCGGGCTCGATGCCTGGGTCGATGCGGCGCAGGGCCGGAGCCGCCGGGGGCGCGCCGCGCTGCGACGGCTGCAACGCGAGGCCGAGGAGGTGGATCGTCTCGCCCCCCAATGGGACGGGTTGCGCGACGCCCAGTTGCACGAACGGCTGCGGGATCTGCGCGAGCGAGTCCGGCGCGGCGAGACCGACGATCGGGCCTTGCACACGGCGCTGGCCGGCTTGCGGACCGCGGCCGAGCGACAGTTGGGCGAGCGACCCTACCGGGTGCAGATCATGGGGGCCCTCGCCCTTCACCGCGGCTGGCTGGCCGAAATGGCGACCGGCGAAGGCAAGACGCTCACGGCCGGACTCGCCGCGGTGCTCGCCGCGTGGCGCGGGGCGCCCTGCCATCTCGTGACCGTCAACGACTACCTCGCCGAACGCGATGCCGGCTGGATGGCGCCGCTGTTCAAGGCCTGCGCCGTGAGCGGAGGTTTCGTCACCAGCCCGATGGAGCCGGCCGAGCGCCGGATGAACTACCGGCAGGACGTCACCTACACGACGAGCAAGGAGATTGCCGCCGATTTCCTGAGGGACCGGTTGAGGCTCGGGCAGTTCACGGACGTGGCCCGGTGGCGCGTGCATCACCGCTTCCGCCTCAACGGCACGACGCCCGACGGGGTGGTCATGCGCGGCCTGCACACGGCGATCGTGGACGAAGCCGACAGCGTCTTGATCGACGAGGCGGTCACTCCGCTGATCATCTCCGGACCGAGCGACGAAGCGGCGGCGAAGGACATCCATGCGCGCGTCTGGGCGGTGGTCTCGGGCTTCGACGAAGAGATCGATTTTCACGTGAACGCGCGGTTTCGCGAAGTCGAGTTGCTGCCGCCCGGCCGCCGCCAGGTGCTCGCCGCTGCGGAAGGGTGGACCGATCGCTGGCGCAGCCCGGCCCATGCGGTCGAGATCGCCGAACAGGCGCTCGCGGCGCGCGTGCTCTTCCATCGCGACAAGCATTATGTGGTCACGGACGGACGGGTGGTGATTGTGGACGAATTCACCGGCCGCATGATGCCCAACCGCAAGTGGCGCCACGGGCTGCATCAGGCGATCGAGGCCAAGGAAGGTCTGGCGCTGACGCCGGCGGACACCACGCTCGCGCGCTTGAGTTTCCAGCGCTTCTACCGGTTGTTCCGGAGGCTGTCCGGCATGACGGGAACGGGCGCGGAAGTCGCCGGCGAGCTCTGGCATATCTACCGCCTGCCAACCATCCGGATTCCGACGAACCGACCCTGCATGCGCCGGCAACTGCCGGACCGTTTCTTCGCGACGGCGGAGCAGAAGTGGGCGGCGGTGGTCGACGACGTCACCCGCCGGCTGGGCGAAGGACGCCCGGTCCTGGTTGGCACCCGCAGCGTTGCCGCCAGCGAGGTGTTGGCCGCGCGGCTGCGGGAGGCCGGCCTGGATTTCGCGTTGCTCAACGCCCTTCAGGACAGCCACGAGGCGAACGTCATTGCCGAGGCCGGGCAGGCGGGGCGCATCACCATTGCGACGAACATGGCGGGGCGGGGGACGGACATTCGCCTCGGAGACGGCGTGGCGGCGGCCGGCGGGTTGCACGTGATCGCGACCGAACGCCACGAATCCCAGCGCGTCGACCGCCAGCTTTTCGGCCGGGCCGGACGGCAGGGCGATCCCGGTTCGGCCCAGGCCTTTGTGAGCATGGAGGACGAACTGCTGGTACGCCACGTCCCCGAAGTGCTCCGAAATATGGGGGGACAAGGTCTCGCCCGGCGCGTACCCGGAGCACGGGCCCTTGCGGGTTTGCTGCTTCGCGCAGGGCAGAGGGCCGCCGAGAATCAGGCCCGCAAGGCGCGCACCAACGTGCTCCGCCTCGATACCTGGCTCGATGAAGCGGTCGGATTTTCCGGACGCCGGATCGGCTGACCTCGCCGCCGCCGATGAATTTTCACCGCGGAATGTTTGGGGGTCTGGGTAAATTCCGTTGACCGTCTGGGGTGTAGACCCCAGAAGAGTGGCTGCTTTCTGAACCCCCTTCAGGGACCACCGCCCTTTCCAGCTCCGGCGTATGTCCGCGACCACTACAAGAGACGTTTACGATCTCGAGGCTCTCGAGCCCCGGCTTCTGCTGTCGGCGGATCCGATCGCGACGCTGCTTGAGGCGGAGACGAAGTCGAAGGATGAGTTGGGGGAAAGTGCCACGGTCGAGTCGATGACGAAGGTCGAGGCGGGGTCGCAGGAAGGCGCGTCCGCGCCCGGCGACGAACTTTTTGACGTGGGCGACGAACCGCTCGCCCCGGCTCCTGCGCCGGCGGCAAGTGAACCGTCACCGGTCGAGCCCGTCACGTTGACGAGCGTCAGCGAACCCACCTTCGACAAGACGACGGCCTCGGCTCCGCTGGAGCCGACGCAGACTTCGTCGAACACGAACTCCACGACCGAACAACAGGTCACGACCCTGCATGCGGCCAACGCACCTCCCGAGTCGGGAGACGACGAGTTTGGAATGTTCAGCATGATGTCGAACTCCCTTCCGTCCGGAACGGACTTGGTTGGGTTTATCACCGACACGCTTCAGCAGGCTATCGACGGTTACCTCGCCGACAACGTACCCCTCCCCAAGACGTTCTCGGAAAGTTTCTCCCCCTCGGAGGATCTGGTTCTCGGTTCTATTTTCGGCATCTCCGGTGCCACGGTCAGTTTCAACGTCACGATCAGCGGGACCTATGCGTCGCCGATCTTCAACGGCACGATCAGCGTCACCGCCACCAGCGTTTCTCTCGTTCTCGGCGAGTGGGCCTCGGCCGCGGTCACAGACGGCCCCGATGCCGACGACTTCGCCCTGACGGCGACGTTCACGTACGGCACGAACTCGTCTTCGGCCAGCGGCGGCAGCTTCAGCCTGCTGCTCGACACCATCGTTCTCACGGCCTTCGACGGCATCCTTACGGCCGACAGCACGAACTTCTCGCTGACCTACAGTCCGGCGACCGGGCTGCAAAACAGCCAGGTCAACTTCAACCCCATCAAGGTCGACCTCAGCGCCGGCGCCTCCGGCTCGGAGACCAGCGTGGTCAAGACCACCGGCAATGGCGAGATCCTGATCACCGAGGACGGCATCGCCGCCGCGATCGACCTGTCGAAGACGGCGGATCCGGAATATTCGGGTCCGGCGATCACGATTCTGGGCACCTTCAAGCTCCGCCTCAATACGACCGGCGTCGAGCAGACCCTGAACGGAGTCCTCCTGCCGAGTCCTGGCGGGGCCGATTACCTCAAGCTCCTGATCGAAAATGCCACGGTCACGATCGCCGGCTCCCAACTCGTGGCCACGAGCCTGACGCTCGAGAAGGTCGACGACGTCGTCACGGTGACCGGCGTCGGCACCTCCTTCGTCCTGAAGGCTGGTACAAGCCAGATCGTCAAGGCGACCAGCGACTCGTTTGTCCTGCAGTTCACAGGCGCCGGCTTCGTGGCTTCGGTGACGGGGGCGGCGGTCGAGGGACCCGGTTTCTCGAACTTCTCGCTCAACGGGGTGGTCGACTTTGCGATCAACACGACCGGAGCCGAGGTGACGCTCTCCGGCGTGCTGGTGCCCGGCGCCGTAGGCGAGGCCTACATCGCGGCCACCGTGCGCGGGGCGACCCCGGAGGCCAAGGCCTCGCTGACGATTTCGCAGACGTTCCTGGAAGCGACCTCGTTCACCTTCATCAAGAATGCGGAGGGCACCTCGTTCTCCGGAAGCGGACTGGCCATCGAACTCCGCGCCGGTGCCAAGCGCATTGTCGGAGTGAGCGGCGCCGACGCCGCCTTCCAGTTTGTGCAGGAAGGGTTCTATGGCGCCATCCGAAACGCCAACGTGGTCGGGCCGGATTTCCTGGATGGCGACAACGCCGCGATCTTCGCCCTCGCCGGGATCGTCTCGATGCGGATCAATTCCACGACCTCGAACCGCAGCATCGTGGTCGGCGGGCAAAATGTGGACATCGACGCGGGCGCCGTCGGCCAGGCCTACCTGCAAGTCGAAGTCACCGACGCCGTACTGACCATCGCCGGCAACACGCTCGAGGCGGACAAGCTCACCTTCACCGAAACAGGAGCCAATGAGGTGACGCTCGCCGGCCAGGCCCTCGAGTTTACGTTGAAGGCCGGCCTCAACGAGACCGCCAAGAAGATCCTCGGGGTCACGGTCGAGACCTTCAGCCTGGTCTTCACCGACGACGGCTTCGTCGGAGCCGTCCGTAATGCGACCGTTTCCGGTCCGGAATTCGCGGGCTTCAATCTCCAAGGCGTCGTCAACCTCGACATCAACACGACCGGCGCCACGTACGACCTCGGGGTTGGATTTGGCGAGATCACGGGCGTGGCCGACGACATCTTCCTCAAGGCCAGCGTCACCGGGGCGGAACTCACGGTCGCCGGGGTGACGTTCACGGCGGCCACCTTGGAATTCGTCAAAGCCGGGGACGATGTCAGCGTCACGGGCACCGCTCTCGCCTTCGAGTTGAAGGCCGGCACCACGACGATCCTCGACGTCTCCGTGGCGAGCTTCGGCTTCGTCTTCACCGACGCCGGCATGATTGCCTACATTTCCGAAGGCACGCTGAGCGGCGGCCCGGCCTTGGCGGGCTTCACCCTCACGGGAACGGTCACGCTCGCGATCAACACGACGGGTTCCGCGTTCACCTTCGGCCCGGGGCCGCTGGAGAACGTCGAGGTGCCGACGGGCGAGGCTGGCGCGGACTACCTTTCGGTCACGGTGTCGGGCGACCCCAACATCGTGGGCGACACCGCCAAGCTGGGCATCCCGGGGGCGACGCTCGCGGCGGGCTCCTTCATCTTCCAGAAGAACGGCAGCGACATCGCCGTCACCGGCCAAGACCTCGCCTTCGAACTCAAGGCCGGCTCGAAACGCATCCTCAAGGTCGAGGTGGAGGCCTTTGCCTTCGTCTTCCTGCAGACGGGTTTCGTCGCCGCGGTGCGGAACGCCGAACTCTCCGGTCCGGACGCCGGGCCGGACTTCTCCGGCTTCGAACTCTCCGGCACGGTGTCCTTCGACATCAACACGACGGGCCAGGACTATGCCTTCACCACGGGACCGCTTGCGGGTCAGACCATCACCGGAGTCCTGAACGACACATATATAAAAGCGACGGTCACTTCGCCGGTGCTCAAGGTGCTCGGCAGCGAGTTGACGGCCAGCTCGCTCACCTTCGAGAAGGACGGGACCGACGTCAGCGTGGGCGGCACCAACCTCTCGCTGAAGCTCTACGCCGGTTCGAAGCGCATTGTCGAGGTGCTCAACGCCGACTTCGCCTTCGTCTTCACGGAGGCGGGCCTCTACGGCGCCATGATCAACGCCGAGGTCAACGGACCGGACTTCGGCACGGCCTTCACGTTGTCGGGCACCGTGCGCTTCGAGGTGAACACCACCGGAGCTTCGCAGATGCTCACCGTGGAGACCGGCGAAGGGCCGGAGATCGTCGACATGACCATGTCGGACGACGAACTCGCCCTGCCGGCGGAGGAGCGAAAGTTTGTCCGCGTCCGCGTGGAGAATGGTGTGCTCGGCGTGTTGGGCAGCGAACTGCGGGCGGCCCAGCTCGATTTCCTGCAGATGGGCAACACCGTCCACGTCGGCGGCATCGACGTGAACCTGCGCCTGATGGCCGGCACCACCCGCATCCTCGAAGTGCAGGACGCGGGCTTCGAGTTCCGGTTCGTCGAGCAGGGCTTCTACGGGGCGATGCGCAACGCCGTCATTCTCGGGCCCGACATTCCCAACTTCACCTTGGAAGGCGTCCTGGATGTCGACATCAACACGACGGGCGTCGCCCAGTCGGTGAATGTCGGCGGGGCGATCAATCTCGGCGACGGCGGCGGCGAGGCGTACGTGAAGGTGCGGGTTTCGCAGGTGCCCCAGTATGGATTTGCCGACGGTACGGTGCTGCCGGAAAACGAAGACGATCCGCAGCCCCCGCTCATCGTCACAGGATACACCCCCGCCACGCTCGGCGTGCTCGGCAGTTCGATCGTCGCCTCGGAGTTCATTTTCGAGAAGGACGGCGACACGGTGCGCATCAGCGGCACGGACGTGTCCGTCCTCCTGATGGCGGGCAGCAAGCGCATTGTCGGGATCAGCAATGCCGATTTCGCCTTCGTTTTCTCCCAGGCCGGCTTCTACGGGGCGATGCGCAACGCCCAGCTGCAAGGCCCCGAGTTGCCCAACTTCGCGCTGCAGGGCACCGTGGCCTTCGACGTCAACACCACCGGAGCCGACCAATCGGTTGTGGTCGATGGCGAGACCGTCAATCTGCTCGCGCCCGGCGGCGGCCTTTATGTCCGCGTGGTCGTGACGGAGCTCGCGCCGGACAATCCGGCGACCCTCGAAGTCTTCGGCAGCTCGATCACGGCCACGGAGTTCTTCTTCGAGCAGGCCGGCGACACCGTGACCGTGGGCGGCACGGACGTGAGCCTGCGCCTCTACGCCGGCACCACCCGCATCCTTGAAGTGCTCAACGCGAGCTTCACCTTCGTCTTCGACGACGAAGGGTTCTACGGGGCGATGCGCAACGCCACCGTCAACGGGCCCGATTTCGACGGGTTCGTGCTCACGGGCACCGTCTCGGTGGACATCAACACGACCGGTGCCTCGCAGAGCGTCACCGTGGGGGGCAACCTCATCAACCTGCCCGGCGGCGTCGGCGGGCTTGCGTACGTGCGGGTCGAAGTTGCGAACGCCATGCTGCAGATCGGCAGCGCGCTGACCCTGGAGGTCGACAAGTTTGTCTTCGAGCGCGACGGCGCGACGGTCGTGGTGGTGGCGGAAGGCCTCACCTTGACGATCGGCAGCAGCTTCGTCCTCACCGGCGCCGTCGACCTCGTGTTCTCGCCCAACCAGCTCACGATCAACAACGCCTCGCTTTCCGTTCAGGAAATCACCCTCGGCAGCTTCCTCGAACTCGAGAACCCCACCATCCAGCTCAGCAACCTGGTCATCCCGAAGACCGGCGCCATCACGGGTTCGGTCACCGTCAGCGCCGCCACGGTGGCGATTTTCCCGGAGTCGACGGCCTTCTCCGCCTCGGCGACGGATAGCGACGGCGACGGCATCGGCATCACCGGTACTTACAACATCGATACGGCGGAGTTCACGCTCTTCATCGACTCGTTCTCGCTGACCTTGGGCGGAGTGGTGACCTTGAGCGCCCAGGATGTCGCCTTCAACCCGACGGCCGGCGCCGATGAACTGGCCTTTGAGTTTGCCGTGCTTTCCGCGTCGGTGACAGTCGGCACGCTCAATGTCGGCGGCACGGCGACGAATCTGGGCATCAAGGGGAACGGCGATTTCGTGATCATCGGTGGAGGCGATTTCAGCATCGCCGTCGACTTCAACGGTTCCCCCGACGAATTCCAGTGGCCGTCGTGGCTGCCGATCGAGATCAGCACGGTGAAACTCGACTGGCCCGATTTCCTCGGTCAGCCCGCGAACTTCAAGCTCACGCTCTCCGCTTCCATCACCGGCCTGCATGGCATCGCCGGCCTGAGTTTCTCCGGCGGGGTGGAGGATCTCGAGATCGACCTCGGCCTGCTCGCCGAGGGCAAGTTCCCCATCGTCGGCGTCGGCTCGGTCTTCGCGAGCGTCGAAGGCAACCTCTTCGGCGGTCAGATCTCGGCCGGGTTCTTCATTGAGATCCTCAAGCTCGAGCGTTCGGACAGCGGAGCCGAGTGGGTGCCGTACACCGGGCCCCCAACCGAAGGTTACGAGACCACTTCGATCCTGTTCGCCGGCCTTGACGGTTCGCTCAATTTCTCCGGCCTCGGCGTTCAGGCCAGAATCGGCCTCTCGGAACTCGGACCTCTCTCGGGCTTCATCCGGGCCGACATTCCGATTCTGCTCGATCCGAACACCGGTCTCACGCTCGACGGACTGCGCGGCGGGGTGCAGTTCTTCACGACGCTGACAACGCCCGAGGCCCCGCAGGACCTGCGCGGGAGCGAGTACGCTCCGCCGGGCGACAAGACCATCGAGGTGTGGAAGGGGGAACTTCGCGTCGCCGTCGTCAACCAGATCAATGCCGGCGGTTCGCTGGCCGAGGGCATCTTCAGTTCGCCCATGCTGATCACGGCGGGCGCGACGCTGTACTCGAGCTATACGTCGAAGTTCACGTTCCGCGCCGAGGTCGATCTGGTCATCGACACGTCCGGCAAAATCCTGATCAACGCCGCGGCCGTCTTCGGCGACTCGCTTTCGGTCCGCGCCTGGTTCTTCGGCGATCTCAGCAAGGTGCAGACGGGGGAGGCGAAGTTCCTCTTCCTTGTCGATATGCCCGAGAAGACGGGGATCATCGATCCGATCTTCTCCATCGGCGGCTCGATCGAGTTCAAGTTCGTCCAGTACACCGCGCGCTCGGAGTCGTTTGGCGCGATCGCCGGTCCCGGGCCAAATACGGTTACGCTTGCTCATGAGGTACGGACACTGTCCACGCTGACGGTGTTTGTCGGCGGAGCCCAAGCCTCCCTTTCGGATTACACCGTCAACCAGGCCGCCCAGACCGTCACGTACACGGGCGGGGGTTCTGGCGAATTGGTGGTCAACTATGAGTCGGTCGATCCGCTGGCTTCCCCGCCGGCGCTCGCCGACCCCGATGCGGAGGCGCCCAACGTTGCCTTCCAGATCACCATCACCGGCTTCGCACGCGTGCAGACCCCCGTGGGCGGTCTCTTCGCGGAACTCAGCGGCGAAGTCATTCTGACGTTCTCCTCCGAGGAGTTCCGCGTGCGGGTCGCGGCCCAGTTGGAAATGTCGCTCGTCGGCCAGATCGGCGTGGCCGGAGGCGAACTGGTGCTGCGCTTCGGCGATGGCGTGGAGTTGTTCGGTGCATTGCAGGTCCAGACCAGCGAAGGCCTCACGAGCGTGCTGGCCGGCTACGGCATGAACATCAACGGGGTCGCGCGAATAACGATCAACACGACCACCGAGGATCAGCCCGTTTCGATCCGCTTCCCGTTGCCCGGAGCAATTCCACCCTACGACAACAGCGAGCTCACGTCCGACAACATCATCGTCAAGGCCGAGTCCTTCGGAATCATCATCAGCGCCGTCGGTTCCTTCGAGGTGCCGGGGACGGGCGTGGAGTTGTTCAAGATCGCCGGGGCCTTCGCGCTGGAGATCAGCAACGATCCGGTGGCGGGCCTGCGGCTGGAGGTGTTCGTGGCCGGCGAACTGAGCCTGGAGGCGGGAGGGACGACGCTCCTCAGCTTCGACGTCGACGGTCTGATGGTGATGAGCGGAGCCGGCTTTGCGGCGCGCCTGAACCTCTCGCTCACGGCCAACGTTGTTCCCGGCATCGCCTTCAACGCCTCGTTCCAGCTCGTGACGAATACGACTGGCGAGGATGTCACCTACATCATCCCGAACTTCAATCCGCCCATTCCCACCGTCACCGGGGAGACGAACATCGGCACGCCGGAGGACCCGATCCGGCAGATTGTCGTTCCGGCGGGGCCGCCGCGGCTGGGCGAGCCGAATGGGCCGGCCGGTGCGTACTTCGTCATCTCGGGCCAGGGTGGGCTGACGGTCGCCGACACCGTCGAACTCAGCGGCCAGTTCTCGATCGAGGTCAGCGCCGAGGGCGTGAGCCTCTTCGTGAACATGGAAGTCATCGTGGAAGGGGCGGAGCTCGGCTTCGTCACCGGCGCGATGCGGATCAGCCAGGCCGGCGTGATCGCCTACTTCAGCACGGGCGTTCAGTTCGGCAACGAGGGCGAGACAGGAGTCTTCTTCAATGTGGGCGTCACCGTGGCGATCAACACGACGCCCGACCCGGTGGCGGTGCTCAACGGCATCACGGTCAACATGCCGGGAGGACCTTACGTCCAGGTGGGTGCGGGTGGCGTTCTGGAGATCCTCTTCGCTCCGGGCACCGGCTTCCGCATCGAGGGGAATTTCCAAGTCATCGGCGAGGAGGGCAGCGTGGAGTTCAGCGTCGATGCCGTCCTCTCCGCGCGCCTCGACGGCACGACCGTCTTCTCGCTGATGGCCGAAGGTGCCTTGCGCATCGACGTCGCTACGGGCGTGGCCGGCCGTCTCGCCCTCAGTCTGGAGGGCGGCAATGTCGCCGGCGGGAATGGGTTCTCCTTCGGCGGAAACCTGACCTTCGAACTGGAGATCAACACGACCGACAGCGACGTGCTGACGATCGCCGGCCAGAACGTCAACCTGCCCGCCGGACCGTACGCCCGGATTGCCGTGGACGGCGAACTCCGGCTGCGCGACGGCGGGGTCGACAGCTTCGTGCTGAGCGGCACCTTCGCGATTGAGCTTTCGCCGGTCGGGCTCGAAGTTGCCGTCACCGCCGACTTGCTCGTCCGCCTCGGCGGCACCGAACTGCTGAAACTCGGGGCCAGCGGAAATCTGCTGATTCGTGCCACGGGCATCGCCGGCAAAATCTCGCTCACGATCGGAGGCGGCAGCCAGACGGAGAACTCCAATTTCGCGTTCAACGCGTCCTTCCTCCTCGAGGTCAACACCACGGGCCAGCAGATCGCGGAGATCGCCGGCGAGACCGTCGATCTTGCCGCCGGCCCCTACGTGAAGGTGGCGGTGTCAGGCACGCTGCAATTGAAGGTGGCCGGGCAGGACAGCTTCCTGCTCGATGGAACCTTCACCCTTTCGATCGGGGCATCCGGCCTCGCGATCGCCGCCGATGCCCAGTTGAAGGTGGTGGTTTCCGGAACCACGCTCTTCGAGCTTCGTGCCGTCGGTGCGCTCCTCGTCAATTCGTCCGGCCTTGCCGCCAAGATCAGCCTCAGCCTCGGAAGCACGCCGAAGACGAGCGGCGACGGCTTCGCCTTCGCCGGCACCTTCGTCCTTGAGGTGAACACCACCGGCGCCCCGGTGCCGACCATCAACGGGGTGGCCGTCAACCTGCCCGGCGGGGCGTTCTACGCGCGCGTTGCCCTGGCCGGCACGTTGCAGCTGAAGATCGGCGGGGTCGACAGCTTCCTCCTGGACGGAACGTTCGCGCTGCAGGTGACCGGTTCCTCGTTCGAAGTGGCGGCCACGGCAAAGCTCAAGGTTGGCACGCTCTTCCAGCTCGATGCCGTCGGCGCCCTGCTGATCAACGCCAACGGGATCGCCGCGAAGATCGCCCTCAATCTTGGCGTCGGCTCGGTGACGTCCGGAAACGGCTTCAGCTTCACCGGCAACTTCCTGCTCGAGGTCAACACCACCGGAGGCTTGGTCGAAACCATCGCCGGCCAGACGGTGAATCTGGCGGGCGGAGCCGATTATGTGCGCGTCGCCCTCTCGGGTTCGCTGCAGTTGATCATTGGCGGCCAGAACAGCTTCAAGCTCGAGGGCGGCTTCGTCTTCACGGTTTCCGGCGGCGTCTTCGAAGTGGCCACCAACCCGACCGTCGCCCTCAAGGTGGTCGTGGCGAACTCCACCCTCTTCCAGCTCACGGCGGAGGGCGCGTTCCGCATCAGTGGCGCCGGCATCGCGGCCCGGTTGTCCATCTCGCTCGGAGGCGGCGCGATCACCTCAGGCAACGGTTTCAGCTTCTCCGGTACCTTCCTCTTCGAGGTCAACACCACCAACGCCCAAGTCTTCACTATCGCCGGCCAGCCGCTCGCGCCTGCGCTGCCCGCCGGTCCCTACGCCCGCATCGCCCTGAGCGGAAATCTCCAGCTCTCCCTCGGTGGTCAGAACAGTTTCCGCCTGGACGGCACCTTCGAGATGCGCCTCTCCGGCAGCGCGTTCACGATTTCGGCGACGGCCGATCTCAAGGCGATCGTGGGCGGCACGACGCTCTTCCAGATGAGCGCGACCGGTGCCTTCCTCATCAACGGATCGGGCATCGCGGCGAAGATTTCGCTCTCCCTCGGAGGTGGAAATACGAACGGGAACGGCTTCGCCTTTGGCGGTACCTTCGTGCTGGAGGTGAACACCACGGGAGGGCCGGTGGCCACGATCAACAACGTCGCCGTCAATCTGCCCGGCGGGTCCTTCTACATCCGGGTTGCGCTCAATGGCTTCCTCCAATTGACCGGCAGCTTCCGGCTCGAAGGCGGCTTCCTCTTCCAGCTCTCGGGCAGCTCCTTCACCGTCACGGCCAACGCCGCCCTCAAGGCCATCGTCGGCGGGGCCACGCTCTTCCAGCTGAACGCCAGCGGCGCGTTCCTCATCAACTCCTCCGGCCTCGCGGCCAAGATCACGCTCTCCCTCGGTTCCGGCAGCAACGTCGGCGGCAATGGCTTCAGCTTCTCCGGGCTCTTCGTGCTCGAGGTCAACACCACCGGTTCGCCTGTTCCCAGCATCGGCGGCGTCGCCGTCAACCTCGATCCCGGACCTTATGCCCGGATCACCATCGGTGGCAGCCTCGACTTCATCGGCTTGGTCACGATCAACGGCACCTTCGTCCTCACCGTCAGTGCCACCGAGCTCAGCGTGCAGATCGAGGCCAACATCTCGATCTTCGGCGCCGGCCTCCACGTCAGCGGCGCGGCCGGCATCTTCGGCGGGGCCAATCCCGGCTTCGCCCTCAAGATTGCTCTCAGCCTGTCCCCGGGCGGCAGCCAGACGATCAGCCTGCTCGCCGTGCCCGGCATCAGCATCAAGGGCAACTTCCTGCTCGAGATCAACACGACCAATCAGGCCCGTTTCGGCGTCGATCCGAAGACCGCGCGCATCGCCGTCACCAACGTCGAAATCAACCTGCTCGGCTTCAAGGTGACCGGAAGCCTTTTCATCGGCATCCAGAACGGAAAATTCAGCATCCTCGTGCCGGAGAGCGATCCGCTCACGCTCGACTTCCTCGGACTGGTCACGGCGAGTATCCACGGTTTCATCAACTCGAACGGCCAGTTCAGCTTCACGGCTTCGATCAGCGTCTATCTCGGAGTCGATGGTTTCAACATTCAGGCCTCCCTCTCCGCCACGTTCAACAACAGTGGGTTCTCCGCCACGTTCACCGCTTCGGGAGAGATCTTCTGGGTCGAGTTCCTCAATTTCACTGGCACGGTCAAGGTCACCGACAACGAGGTGAGCATCACGATCACCGTGAAGGTGCAACTCACCCCGAAGGTCACCATCAAGATTCCCTTCGACGGCACCGAAACCATTCCGGCGGTCATCGTTTCGAAGTCATTTACCTTCTCGCTGGGCTTCCTCTCGGCCCCGCCGCCGGCGCCCGTCCTTGCCACCAAGGAGGGCAATCAGCTCCGCCTCAACGTTGGAACACATGCGAACATCCGCGGCGCCGGCACCGAGGGCATCATCAACGAGTCGTACACGATCTGGCACGTTGGTGGCACCGCCGGCAACGAGACCGTCAAGGTGGTCGCCTTCGGCTACGAGCAGACCTTCACCGGCATTTCCCACATCTACGCCACCGATGCGGGCTCGGGCGACGACTACTTCGAGTTCAAGCCGGGCGTGCTCTCCAGTGTGTCCATCAACGGCGGCTCCGGCAACGACACCATCACCTACCATGGCTCCGGCAACGCCCACCTCATCGGCGGTTCGGGCAACGACACCCTGATTGGCGGTTCCGGCAACGACATCCTCGACGGTGGCTCCGGTGACGACACGCTCTTCGGCAATGGGGGCAACGATACTCTCATCGGCGGAACCGGCATCGATTGGCTCAACGGCGGCTCGGGCAACGATACCCTCGTCTGGAACGCCGGCGATGGTCTCGATCTGGTCCTCGACGGCGGTACGGGCTCCGACACCCTTCAGATCAACCTCGGCAACGCGGCCGACACGGTTCTCGTCGATCCCGACGGCACGCGCTTCACCGTCAGCGTCAACAACCTCCTCATGCTCGCGATCGGCGTCGAGAAGCTCGAGGTCGATCTGGCCGGCGGTGCCGACAACGTCACGATCAACGACCTCGGCGCCTCCGTCCTGAACCAGATCGTCCTGAAGCTCGGGGCCGACGGCGCCGCCGACCTCGTCACGATCAACGGCCCGGCCACGCCGGTGAACTACACGGTCTCGACGAACGCCGGCGTGCTCACCTTCGCCAAGCAGGGCGGCGCCTCCATCGCCATCGAGCAGGGCGCCTCGCCGGACAGCTTCGTGCTCAACCTCGGCAACGGCGGCGACACGGTCAACGTGCTCGGCACGCTCGCCGGCACGACCACCACGATCAACACCGGCTCCGGACTCGACACGGTCAACGTCGGCGGCACGGGCGCCGGAACCCTCAACGCCCTCGCCGGCGGCGTCATCGTCAACGGCGGTGGCGGCATCAACGATGTCCTCAACATCAACGACTCCGGCGATGCGACGAACAACTCCGGTCAGCTGACCGCCACCCACCTTACGGGCTTCGGTGTGGGCGGCAGTGGCATCAATTACACGAATTTCGAGTTCCTCAATGTGAACCTCGGCTCGGGCGATGACACCCTTAATATCCGCAGCACAAACCTTTCCACCCTGACCACGGTCAATGCCGGCGGTGGCAACGACACTCTCAACGTGGGCAGCCTCGCTCCGGGCGCCGGCGGCAACGTCCATGGCATCGCCGGTCAGCTTGTGCTCCAGGGCGGCGGCGGCACCGACACCGTCAACGTCGACGACACGGGCGACGGCTCGGCCAACACCGGAACCCTCACCAGTGCGCTGCTCACCGGCCTCGGCCTCGGCGTGAACGGCATCGGCTATGCCAGCATCGAGTTCCTCGTCATCAACCTCGGCAGTGGCGCCAACACCTTCAACGTCCGCAGCACCCACGCCTCCACCACGACGACGCTGAACCTTGGCTCCGGCCCGGGTACAGCCCACGTCGGCAGCACCGCCCCGGCGTCCGGCGGCAACGTGAATGCCATTGCCGGCGGCCTCGTCATCAATGGCCAGGGCGGCACCGATGTGCTCAATGTCGACGACACAGGCGACGGCGCCAACAACTCGGGCGTCCTGACCAGCACGACCCTGACCGGGCTCGGCATGGGCGTGGGCCTGACCTACAGCGGCGTCGAGACGCTCAACGTCAACCTGGGCTCCGGCCACGACACCCTGAACGTCCAGAGCACAAACGGTGCGACGATCACCACCGTCAATGCCGGTGCCGGCAACGACACGATCACGGTGGGCAGCGCCGGGCCGACCACCGTCAACGCGGTCGCGGGCGCCCTCTTCGTCAACGGCCAGGGCGGTGCCAACACGCTTACGGTCGACGACACGGGCGATGGCTCCGACAACACCGGCACGCTGACGTCGACCCAGATCACCGGCCTCGGCATGGGCGTCGGCATCACCTATGCGACCGTCGAGACCGTCAACGTCCTCCTTGGCTCGGGCAATGACACCTTCAACGTCCGCAGCACGCACGCCGCCGCTGTCACCACGGTCAACGGCGGACCTGGCAACGATACGATCAACGTCGGCAGCCTCGCCCCGGCCGTCGGCGGCACTGTCAACGCGATCGCCGGGGCCCTTTTCGTCAACGGTCAGGGCGGCACGGACACGGTCAACGTCGACGACACCGGCGACCCCGACGACAACACCGGCCTGCTGACCTCCACGACGCTGACCGGCCTCGGCATGGGTCCGGCCGGCCTGACCTACGGCACGGTCGAGTTCCTCAACCTCAATCTCGGGTCCGGACACGACACGCTCAACGTGCGCAGCACGCATGCGAACACCGACACGACGGTCAATGCCGGTCCGGGCAACGACACGATCAACGTCGGCAGCCTCGCCCCCGCCGTCGGGGGCAACGTCAACGCCATCGCCGGCGCCCTCATTGTCAACGGGCAGGGCGGAAGCGACACCTTGAACGTCGACGACACGGCCGACGTGCTCGCGAACGTCGGCCAACTCACCGCGACCACGATCACCGGTCTCGGCATGGGCGACGGCATCACCTACGGCACTCTCGAGTTCCTCAACGTCAACCTCGGCGCCGGCGGCGACACCTTCGTCATCGTCAGCACTCATGCCGGCGAGACGAACGTCCGCGCCAACGGTGGCGCCGATACCGTTTACGTCGGCTCCATCGCCGGCCTCACGCACATTTACGGCGGCGACGGCAGCGACCTCGTGGTGGTCGGCGCGACCGGTGCGAACCGCCTGCCGGGCCTCCTCAACAACATCGCCGCCCCGCTCTTCATCGACGGCGGTCTGCCGAATGCCGGCAGCGATGTGCTCGTGGTGATCGACGAGCAGGACGTCATCGCCAATCGCGGCAAGCTCACCCACAACACGATCACGGGCCTCGGCCTCAACGGAAACGATCCGGCGGTCGGCATCACCTATGTGGCCTTCGAGCACCTTGAGATCTATCTCGGTACGGTCGAGGATGCCTTCTACATCGAAACCACCCACGCCGGCACCACGGAGGTCGATGGCGGGGCCGGAGACGATGTCTTTCGGGTCAATTCCGTTCAAGGCCTCACCACGATCCTTGGCGCCGAAGGCAACGACCGCTTCCTCGTCAATGTCTTCGACAGCCTCGTCGACCTGCCCATTGGCCCCGGCCCCGACGATCCGCCGCAAGGCGCAGAGACCAGCGTCAACGGGATCGGCGCCGTGCTCACCCTCGACGGCCAGACCGGTTCCGACAAGTACTGGGTGTACCTGGCGAACGCGACGTACTCGGAGGACCTCGACGTTTCGATCCTCAACGTCACCGACACGGGTGCCGATGCCGGCTCCGACCGCCTCCGCGTCTACGGTCCCGATGTCGAAGGCCCGGGCGAAGTCTTCCTCATCCGTCGCAACTTCATCGCGCTGATCTCCGGTCCGGACACGGCCGAGCGGGTCAACTACGCCGGCCTCAACGGTGGCGTGCGCATGGACAGCCGTGCGGGCGACGATCAGTTCTACTTCGACGACACCGGCGCGCCTTTCGCGGTCTACAGCGGCGAGGGCGACGACCGGATCCAGGTCGGCCAGATGTTCGACTCGCCGCGCGTGTACGACCGCAACGGTTACAACGAGCCTCCGCATCCCGAGATCGTCGGCGCCGTCAGCACCGTCGGCAGTGAGGCCGACGAGATTGTCACCTTCCTGACCACGCGCGGCTGGCTGAGCACGGGCACCAGCCACAACGTGGCGATCTTCGCCGGCGAAGGCGACGACCTCATCACCGTCTATCACAACGAGGGTCCGCTCTTCCTCTTCGGCGAGGCCGGAGACGACACCTTCATCATCCGCGCCTTCGCCCTTTACGGTTCGCAGGTCGGCAACGAGAACCGCGAACTCGCCACCGTCGATGCCGGCGGCGGCGCCGACTACATCGAATACGCGGTGAACGCCCCCGTGGCGATCGATGGCGGCGACGGCTTCGACACGATCGTCATCATCGGCACCGAGTTCGGCGACCGCTTCGTCATCACGCCGGACGGCGTCTTCGGCGCCGGCCTCTACGTCACCTTCGTGAATGTCGAGAACCTCAAGGTCTACGGCGCCGAGGGCGACGACATCTTCATCGTCACCGGCACCGCGCCCGGGGTGGAGGTCAGCCTCTGGGGTGGCCTTGGCAGCGACACCTTCGAGGTCGGCGGACAGCCCATCGACGTGATCAGCCGCGACCTGCGGGGTCACAGCGGCGTGGTCGATCACGACTGGCTGACCCTGCCGGCCGACATTGTCATTTCCCCGCGCATCGAGGGCGTTTCGATCAACGTCGCCGACAACGACGAGCCCTTCGTGGTCATCGCTCAGGACGGCCCGCTGACGCTCGCGGTGGACAGCTACGGACTCGGCCTCTCGGTCGGCACCTATACGGTCGTGCTCACGCGCCCGCCGACCCTCGACGAGGGCGAGGTGCGGATCACGGTCTCGGTCTTCCAGCCGTCCTTCGAGGGTGGCGCTTCCGTTCTGGTCCACCAGCCCGGCAACGCGAATCCCGACTTCCAGACGCCGACGGACTCCATCGTCCTCGTCTTCACCGCGGCCAACTGGTCGACGCCGCAGACGGTTCACGTCACGCTCGGCACCGAGACGACGCCTGCGCCGGAAAGGACCGCCGTCATTGCGCACTCGGTCGAGGTCAGCGGCTCGCCGGCGCCGGGGATGGCGACCTACGACAACCATGTGGTGCGCGGCCTGCCGGTCCGCGTGCTCGGCAGCCAGCCTTATGTCGCCGTGGTGCCGTCCGGCACCTTCACCCGCGTGATCGAGGGCGGCTCGGACGGACACTGGGTCGACAACTATCACCTCGTGCTCGGGGCCGCCCCTTCGGCCGGAGAGACCGTCACGGTGACGTTCCAGAACGACGGACAACTGCTCTTCCAGACCTGGAACGGCGCCTCGTGGGTCAATGTCACATCCGTGGCGTTCACCTCCGCCAACTGGAATCTGGCCCGCGAGGTGAGGGTGGTGGCGGTCGACGACACGGTGCTCGAAGGCCGCCATGTTTCCGTGGTGCAGCACAGCGTTTCCACCACCGGAGGTTCCGGGACCTACGCCCCGGTGACTTCGGCCGGAAATCTCGATGTCACGATCTACGACAACGAGGTCCTTATGGCCGTGGTCACCGAAAGCGGCGGTTCGACGGACGTCACCGAGGGCGGTCCGACCGACAGCTACACGATCGTGCTCACGCGCGACCCGGGACCGGCCGGCGTGACAATCCGCCTGTCGTCGCAGCCGACCGCGACGAACCTCGCCCAGTTCTACGGCCAGGAGGCGGCCCTGCGGCAGGTTCAACTCAGCCTCGACGGGTTGGTTTACACCGATGGCGTGGATGTCGTCTTCACGTCGGCCAATTGGAACGTTCCGCGCACCATCCACGTCATGGCGATCGACGACGCCGTCGTCGATGGCACCGACATCAAGGCCTTCGGCACGTCCTTGCAGCAGGTCGACGGCGTGCGCGGCCCCCTGCGGATCGAGGGCGGCGACGATCCCGACGCGGACTACACGATCAACGACCCGTTGATGTACCTGGGCGAAACGAATCCCGATTTGTTCGTCGAACCCGAGATCAGCACCTTCTTCGACGTCGAGGAGGAGATGATCGACGTCCTCGTCATCAACAACAGCGACAGTGTCGCCCACACCGAAGGCTACCTCGACTCCACGCGCATTTGGGGCCTCGGCATGCACACGGGTGCGGTGATCGAGGATCGCATCTTCCCGGCCGGCATCGTCTACGGCGGCATGGAAATGCTCCAGGTCCTCCTGGGCACCGGGCACGACCGCTTCCAGATCGAAGGCACCCACGCCGGCTCCACGGAGGTGCGCTCCGGTCCCGGCAACGACGTCATCAACCTGCGCTCCGCTTCGGGTCACACCACGCTCGATGGCGGCTTGGACGACGACACGTTCAACCTCGGATCCAAGCATGTCGACGCCTTCAATAACACCGGCCACGGCGACTTCGCGCCCGGCGGCACGCTCGACCGCATCGGCGCCGCCGTGATTGTCGTGGGCGGCGGCGGCAACGACACGCTCAACGCGGACGACAGCGGCGACGTCACGGCCGACGTTGCCATCGTGACGCCCACCACGCTCACCGGACTCGACTTGGAGGAGAGTGTGGTCTGGACCGTACGCCTCGAAGCCGAGTTCCCGGAGGCGTTTGCCCTGAACGTTTCGGTCGGTGGAGCTTCTGCCAACACCGCCAGCGTGTTGCTCCGCGACGGTGCCGTCGCCCTCCGCACCGCGCTTCGCGATGCCCTCGGCCTCAACGGCGGCCCGGCCCTGCACAACGGCGTCAAGGACGTCATTGTCGATCTCGCCGGCAACACGTTCACCGTTGTCTTCGTGACCGACGACACGCTCTCGGCCACCGATCTCTCGCTCTCGCTGGTCGCGGGTGCGGAGGTGGCGGTCAATCCCGATGCCCCCAACCTGATCCAGACCATCACCGTCAACGCCAACGCCGGCACCTTCGACGTACAGGTCCTGCACAACGGCGGTCTCGCGACGACGCTCACCTTTGCCCACAACGTCGATCCGATGGCGATGCGCTCCGCCTTGTTCGCCGCCTTCAAGGCGATCCTCGGCGACGACAACGTGTACCTGCGCGACTTCCTCGTCGCCAAACACGGCAACACCTACTTCGTCTCCTACCAGGGCCAGCTCAAGGGCCTGCTGGGCGGCCAGCTCCTCCTGCAGGTCTCGACCCCTGCCTGGACGATCGTGCCGAACGGTCCCGACAGCGCGCACCTCGCGATCAATGCCGCCGGCGGCACCTTCAAGCTCGATGTCGGCGGTCAGACCTACACGCCGCCCCTGGCCCACAATGCGACCGCGGCCGAGATCGAGGCGGCGCTCGCTCATGTCCTCGGTGCCGGCGTCGCCTCCGTCGCCGTTGACGGCGCCGGCTTCACGATCTCCTTCGCCGGCGCCGGATCGCTCGGTCTCGACAGTCGTCTGCTGATTCCGGTGGCGGAGTCCGCCGTGCGGACCGCCGGCGTGAGCTACTTCGGCATCGGCACCTTCAACCTCGACCTCGGCTCCGGAGCCGACGTGCTCAATGTCCAGGGCACCAGCGCCACCACCAACGTCTGGGGCAACGGCGGCGACGACAAGGTCTTCGTCTCCTCGCTCGCGAACGAGACGCTCGCCACGGCCCCGCTCACCCGGTTCCTCGAAGGCAACCTCGATGCGATTCAAGGCACCTTGAACCTCTCGCTGGGCGAGGGACGGCACAAGCTGATGATCAGCGACGAGGGCGCCCTGCTCGGCGACGGCACCGAGACCGACCGCGCGAAGATCACCGACGTCTCCCAGTTCGCCAACCCGACCGCCTCCGAAATCTGGATCGTCGGCCTCGCGCCCGCCGGCATCAGCTACGGCACCGCCGGCGGCGGCAACCTGGCCGACGGCGTGACCGTCTGGACCGGCTGGGGCCGCGACTTCCTCGAGATCGACGGCACACACGAACGGCCGGGCGTCCGCACCACCACGTCCGTCAACACCGGCCTCGGCAATGACGACGTGGTTGTGACGCTCGACGCCAACGATGGACACTTCGTGCTCAACACGCAGGGACCGTACGACGCCTACCTGGCCTTCGAGGACGACGACATCGTCGACGGCTCCGCCTCCACCCGCCCGCTGATCGTCTTCGGCGGACAGGGCGCCGACACGATCAAGGGCGGCTCGGCGGACGACCTCCTCTTCGGCGATCGCGGTCGCGTCGATTACGTCGATGGCAACCAGGTCGTCGCCCGCTTCGGCACCGGCGGCCCGGGCGACTTCACGGATGGCGTGCGTCGTCCGCCTGCGACGGCCTACACGGTCGATCCGACGGTGGGCGACGACGACGAGATTGTCGCCGGCGACGGTGCCGACGTGGTCTTCGGCGGCGTGGGCGGCGATCTCATCCGCGGCGACGACGGCAACGATCTGCTGCTCGGCGACCTGGGCACCGTCACGTTCAACACCGGCCCGCTTGCAGGCACGCCCAACCTGACGGATCGGGTCGACACGGTGGTCCCCGGCGAGACCACGGATCTCCGCGCCATTGGCGGCGACGATACGATCTACGGCGGCCGTGGCGACGATGTCATCCTTGGCAGCACCGGCGACGACCGGCTCGACGGTGGCGAGGGCAACGACCTCGTCTTCGGCGACAACGCGACCCTCGACCGGTCGGCCTCGCGCGGCAACTTCGGAGCCGCCGACCCGCGCTTCCGTACGCTCACCGGCAGCGTGCTCTACGACATCTACGGCAATCCTCAGCACGGCGACACGGCCCGTGCCAATCCCGCCGGCTCGCCGGCCTGGGCCGATTTCACCGTCACGCTGCTCGATCACTCTTTCGTCGTCGAATCCGCTCAGCCCGGCCTCTACGGCAACGATTACATTGCCGGCGGCGCCCATCGCGACCTGATCTTCGGCGGATTGGGCGACGACGTCATCCAGGGCGACGGCTCGATCGATCACGTTGCGACCTTGTACGTCGTGCACCCGACCACCGGAGCCTTCGTGGTTCACGTCGGCCCCGTGCCCGCCGGCATCCCGGCCGGCACCGACGTGGGGGCCTGGCGGATCGACGGCATCCTTTATGTCCGCGCCTCCTTCGAGGCGGAGACGGACGGCGACGACTACATCGAGGGCAACGGCGGCGACGATACGATCTTCGGCGGTCTCGGTCAGGACGACATCGTCGGCGGCAGCTCGAGCCTCTTCGGCCTGACCTCCCGCGAGCTGCGCCCCGATGGCTCCGACCTCATCTTCGGCGGCGCCGGCGGCCGCATCGGTCGCAACGATGCGGGCGACCTCACCGCGTCCGGCCACGCGCGCGACAGCGACATGATCCTGGGCGACAACGGCAACATTTACCGCGTCGTGAAGGCCAACGGTTCCTTCGAGACCTTCGCCTACGACAACTATCACGCCACCGCGAAGATCATCCCGCGCCTCGCCGAGTTGCTCGACTACACGCCCGGCGGCGCCGACTTCGACGCTGCCTCGGCCGCCCTCGACATCGGCGGCGCCGACGAGATCCACGGCGAGGCGGGCGACGACTTCATCTACGGCATGCTTGGGAACGACGTCCTCTTTGGCGACGGCGGCGACGACGACCTGATCGGCGGCACCGGGGCCGACTGGATCTCGGGCGGTGCCGGCCAGGACGGCATCCTCGGCGACGACGGCCGCCTCTGGACGAGCCGCAACGGCACCGCGGAGCCGCTCTACGGTCTCGGCGCGGTCACCGCAGGCCAGCAGCTCAACCAGACCATCAGCACGCCCGGCAAGATGCAGCTCGCCGTGATCAACGTCACCGGCCAGCTCAAGAAGACGGCCATCCTTGAGCCCTTCAACCTCGGGGCCGACGACTACGTCACGCCCGGCGCGGTGCCCTCGAACGACATCCTCTTCGGCGGCCTGGGCGATGACTTCGTCCATGGCGGTGCCGGCGACGACGCGATCTCCGGTGCCGAGGCGCTGCCGCAGTACTTCGCGAAACCCTTCAACCCGGGCAACTACCTGCTCTGGGGCGTGTACCGCAGCGGCGAGTTTGCCGCCTACGACGAGTACAATCCGATGAAGAAGGTCTTCATCGATCCGGTCACGCGCGAGTTCTCCGATGCGCCGGGCGCGATCGAGTTCATCCTCAACTTCCTCGACACCGAGAACGACGGCAACGACGTGCTCTTCGGCGACCTCGGCAACGACTGGATCGTCGGCGGCCGCGGCCGCGACATCCTCTTCGGCGGCTGGGGCGACGACCTGCTCAATGCCGACGACATTCACGGCACCAACGGCGGACTGAACAATGTGCCCGACGGCCCCAATGCCGAATACGAGGACCTCGCCTATGGCGGTGCCGGCCGCGACATCCTCATCGGCAACACGGGCGGCGACCGGCTCATCGATTGGGTGGGCGAGTTCAACAGCTACCTCGTTCCCTTCGCTCCTTACGGTGCCGCCGCGGTCAGCCGGACACTCCAACCGCAACTCGCGGAGTTCCTCTACGCGCTCTCGGCCAGCGTGGGCGCCGATCCGACCCGCTCGATCAAGACCGGCGGCGATCCCGCCCGCAACGGCGAGCCCTTCGGAGAACTCGGCGTGATCCGGCAGCAGGATTTCGCCTGGCAGGATCAGACCGGCGCGCCCGCCGATCCGCAGGCCGGCAACGTGCCCGGCGGACCGCGCGACGTCCTCCGCTCCGCGAACTTCAACACCAACACGACCGAAGCCTTCTTCATCGACAGCGGCGTCTTCTCCGTAAAGCAGGGACGGCTGACCGTCAGCCCGACGAAGCTCGGCGGCGACGCCGTCGCGGTCTGGCACGTGGGCGACGCCCTGCCGGTGTACTTCGAGATCACCGCGACGATCAATGCCAACAAGCCGACCGGCGGCTCGAAGGCCAACGCCTACATCATTTTTGACTACCAAAGCCCGACCGACTTCAAGTTCGCCGGACTCAATTCCTCGACCAACAAGATCGAGATGGGCCGGCGCACCGCGGCCGGCTGGATCGTCGACGTGCAGACGCCCCTCCTCGTCAAGCACGGCACCGATTACAACCTGCTCCTCGCCGTCAACGGCACCACCGCCACGTTGATCGTCAACAATCAGACCGTCTTCTCGCACGTCTTCGCCGCCCGCGTGGTGGACGGCATGTCCTTCGGTCTGAACCAGGGCCTGATCGGCCTCGGCGCCGAAAACTCGAGCGGCACCATTGACAACCTCTCCGTGCGCATCCTGCCGCCGCAGGTGACGCTGGGCCTGTCCGACGACTTCAATGACGGCACCGACGACGTCCTCGGCGACACGGTGCTGGGTTCATGGGGCGTCGCCGGCGGGCTGCTGTCCGGCGCGCCCGCCGCCGGCTCGGCGGTCGCCCTCAAGACCATCGACCTCCAGGTCGGGACGAACTTCGTCTATCAACTGCAGGCCTTCGTGAAGACGGGCAAGCTGGCCGGCATCGTCTTCGACTACTATGCGCCGAACAGCTTCAAGTTCGCCGCCATCAACGTGGAGACGAAGCAGGTCGTGATCGGGCACATGGGCAAGAAGGGCCTGGTGATCGACGCCGCCGTCGCGCGCAACACCCTCAGTGCCTCCGCGACCTACAAGCTCGACGTCTCCCTCAAGGGCACGACGGTCAGCGTCTCGCTGGACGGTTCGCAGGTGCTCGGTTACGTGTTCAACGCCCCGGTCGTGGACGGCCAGGCGGGCGTGCTGGCGATCGGCGGGTCGGCTTCGTTCGACGCCTTCTCCCTCAAGACGAACGACACGCAGTTCCTGGAACCGGTTTCAGGCAGCTTCCTCACCGCGGCGTACGCGCCTCTGGAAGGTCATGTTTCCTCCGAACTTGGCCGGCCGGAACTCGAGACGGCCGTCGCCGCGGTGCTCGATTGGTTCGCGCGCCAAGGCTTCTCCGAGGCCGATCTCGCGCTGCTGCGGACGTTGACCGTGGAGATCGTCGACCTGCCCGAGCTTGGACTCGGGTGGACCGACGGGACGATCGTCCAGGTGGACTTCAACGCGGCCGGCCATGGCTGGAGCACCCGGACCATGGCTGGGCGGGGCGACGGACTCGTCGAGGCGGGGCGTATGGACCTGATGAGCGTGCTCGCCCACGAGTTCGCCCATGCGTTGGGTTACGAGCACGCCGACGTCGTCGGCTCGCCCTTGGTCTTCATGCACGAGGTCCTCCTGCCTGGCACGCGCGTCCTGCCCAACTTCGTCTCTGGAGGACCGGCCGACGCGGATCCGGCGGCTGCGCTCCGTTACGTTTCTGACCTTGCCGGTACGACCGCCGAGGTTGTTCGCTCCGCGGCGGCAGCCTTCCTCGCGGAGTCCCGGTTCCTCGATGCCGAAGAGGACGCCCCGCCTTTGACGTATCTCATGCTGCGTCGCCCGGCCGGGCGTTGATCGGGCGAGGCGTCGTGCTCCGCCGGGGGCCTTTTCTTGGGTCACAGAGCGCACGGAGCCCCTCGACAGGCTCGGGGGCCCCTCGGCTTTGGCTCGGGGCCTGAGCTTGTCGAAACGGCTCCGACGCAGAGGCCACAGAGGAGAAATCCTCCAATCCGTCGATCGAGTTCTGGCTTCACCACAAAGGCACGAAGACACTGAGCTTCCGATGCTCAGAGGGGCAAACCGCGCATACCCCGGGATTGGGACGGTCGGTGCCACACGCGGAGCACGGTCAGAAAGGCGAGGACGGCGGCGAGCCAAGGGCCGGTGCTGCCGCCGCCGCTGCGCCGGGGCGGGGAAGTGCCGTTGCCTGACGACGGCGGCGGAGGTGGCGGAGGCGGCGGGGCGGGATCGGTGCCTTGGGTGAGGAGGACGGTGGTCACGCGGCCGTCGGCGGTGACGCGTCGGAGCGCGGCGTTCCCGGTATCGGCCACGTGGATCGTGCCGCTGGCGTCGACGACAAGCGCCTGCGGCTTGTTGAACCAGGCTCCGGAGCCCGTTCCGTCCTTGTGGCCGGATACGCCTGGCAGGCCGGCAAGCGTCGTCACGACCCCGGCGGGCGAGACGCGGCGTATCGTCGAGTTGCCGGTGTCGGCGACGTAGACGTTGCCGGCCGCGTCGATGGCGACGGCCCGCGGTTGGTTGAACAGCGCCCCGGGTCCGGTGCCGTCTTCGCTGCCGCTCACTCCGGCGAGTCCGGCGAACGTGGTCACCGTTCCGTCGGTCGCGAGGCGCCGCAGGGTATTGTTGCCGGAATCGGCGACATAGACGTTGCCGGCCGCATCGATGGCCACGCCGGTCGGATGATTGAAGCGTGCGGCGGATCCGGCGCCGTCGGCGCTGCCGGCCGAGCCCGGGGAGCCGGCCAGGGTGGTGACGACGCCCGCCGCCGTGATACGGCGGAGGGTGTTGTTCATCGCGTCGGCGACGACCAGGCGGCCGGACGCATCGAAGGCGAGTCCGGTGGGAGACGCGAATGTGGCCGCGGCGCCGGTGCCGTCGGCGTTGCCTTGCGCGGACGGCGAGCCGGCGAGCGTGGTGACGACACCCGCGGGCGAGATGCGGCGAAGGGTGGCGTTGGCCGTGTCCGCAACGCCGAGGGTGCCGTCCGCGCCGGCGACGATCCCTCCGGGCTGGTTGAAACGGGCGGCCGCGCCGGTGCCGTCGGTCGAGCCGCTGGCGCCCGCGGAGCCGGCGACGAGGCTGACCTGGCCCGCGGCGTTCACGCGGCGCACGGTGTTGGTGGAGGCATCGGTGACCAACAGGTCGCCCGCTCCGCCGGCGGCGATGCCGGTGGCGAAGGGAAAGAACGCGGGAGCGACCGTGAGGGTCGCGGCGGTGCTGACGGACGTGACGCCATTGCGGGTGGCGGTGAGGCGGTAGCGGTGGCCGTTGAGCGCAGTGGACGTGCTGGAGATCGTGAGCGTGCCGGTGGTGACGCCTCCGTAGGTGGCGTTGTTGGCGAGGTTGTTCCAGGTGGCGCCGCCGTCGGTGGAGACCTGCCATTGGAGCGTGCCCTCGCCGGCGGCGGAGAGCGCGACATCGAAACCGGTGGTGACGATCTGATCGGCGGGGTGGGTGAGAATGCCGTCGGATACGCTGTCGTGCACGAGGCGCCGGATCACATTCGGACCCAGGCTGGCAATGAGCACGTCGCCGTTGCTCGGATCGATGCCGAAGGCGGCCGGGTTGGATTCGCCGGCGATCTGGACGACCTGCACCGGTCCGGAAGCGGGGAACGACATGGCGAAGATCCGATTTCGTATGAAGTCGCCGAATACATACCGGCCCGACAGCAGGGGGAATCGCTGGCCGCGATAGACCACGCCGCCGGTGATCGACGCGGCGACGTCGCGGCCGGCGTCCCAGATCGGGTCGACGAACGCAACGCCCGCGGGCGGATTGGGGCGGGGGCCGGCGATCGCGCCCTCGCGGTAGGCCCAGCCGTAGTTGCCGCCGCGGACGATGAGGTTGATCTCCTCGCGGGCGCTCTGGCCGACGTCGCCGAGGATGATTCGTCCGGTCGGCGCGTCGATGGTGAAGCGCCACGGGTTGCGCAGGCCGACGGCCCAGAACTCGGTGCGTACGTTCGCGGGGTTGACGGCGGCGCCGTTGAACGACGTGGCGCCGACGAAGGGATTGTCGGCGGGAACGGCGTAGGTGCCGGCATGGACGGCCGGGTGGGGGTTGGGTGCGAGGTTGCCCGGGCGCCGGTCCACGTCGATGCGGAGCAGGCCGGCGAAGAAGTTGAGATCGATGCGCTGACTGTTGTTGTACTGGTCATTGCCGCCCCCCTCGTCGCCGAGTGCGACGTAGAGGTAGCCGTCGGTCCCGAAGTGAAGATCGCCGCCGTTGTGATTGCTGGCGCGGTCGAACTGGGAAATCAGGGGCACCTCCGTGGCCAGGATGTCGGCGTTCGTGGCAGGCGCGGGCAGGGCAGTGAAGCGCGACAGCCGGTTGTGACGCCCAGTGCCGGCGGCGGTGGTCGCGTCGACGGTGTAGAAAACGTAGAAGTAGCGGTTGGCGGCGAAGTCGGGGTGAAACGCGAGACCGAGGAGCCCCTCCTCGCTCGAGGCGGAGGCGAGCACGCGGGAAGTCAGGTCGAGGAAAAGCTGTTTGGCCGGCGTGCCGCCGAGGCCGGTGACGATCTGGATACGCCCGGGCTTCTCGACGACGAAGAGGCGCTGGGTCTCACCGGGCGCCGAGGCGAGGCCGAGAGGCTGGGTGAACGTCAGGCCCGGGAAGGCGTCCTCGGTCCGATAGCCGGCCTCGGTGGGCTGGGCGGGCAGGGGAGCGAGGATTGCCGCGAGCAGAAACCAGGCGCACGCGAAAGCAGGGACTTGTCCAATGAAGGAGCCGGCGGGGCGGCGGGGGTGCATCGCGGTTGAGACAGCGGCGCCAGGGGTAAGTTCGGCGGACCGTCCCCTCCTTGGTTACCCCGCATATTTCACATCATCGACGACGATTCTTCTTGGGTCACAAAGAATACGGAGCTCCGACACAGAGGCCCCAGGCCGGCGAAGCCGGAAGCAAAGTAGCGAGTAGTGGGTAGCGAGTAGACAAGCCACTGCGCTTCGCTCGCCATCCGCCGAAGATTCCCCGCACACCGGGTTGCCTCAGAGGGTCCTAAGTGAAGGCTAAAGTTTAGTCATATAAAATACGGATAAACGGATTTTAAAGTTGAATTACCCAATAAAACCCCTAAAAACGCATCTTATGAAAGAACTCGAGGAGCTCGGGGATCGTGTCCGCCGGCAGCGGGTGGCGCAGGGGTTGAAGCAGCGGGAGCTCGCGGCGCGGGCGGCGGTGAGCTTGCAGGTGCTGTCGGCGTTGGAGAACGGCCGGTCGGTGACGTTGGAGTCGCTCGCGCGGGTGCTGCAGGGACTGGGGTTTCGTGACGCCTTGGTCAACTTGCTACCGGCTCCGGTGCCCAGCCCGATCGAACTGCAGAAACTCGCCGGCAGGGAACGTCGGCGCGTCCGCTAAGCCATGGCTCATTCGTTCGTCGATGTGTTCTACCAGGGCCCGGAAGGCGGGGATCGTCATGTCCGCGTGCCGGCTGTACGAGGAAGGCGGCCGCGCGCACTTCATGACCCGGCGTTTCGATCGCCCCGAAGGAGGAGGCAAGCTTCACGTGGCGTCGCTTTTTGGCCTCGCGCACCTCGCCTATGCCGCGCCCGGCGCGCACAGCCATGCGTACGAGGACTATTTCGCCGTGATCGACCGACTGAGCCTCGCGCCGGAGGCGAAGCTGGAGGGCTTTCGCCGCATGGTCTTCAACGTGCTCGGCTGCAACCGCGACGATCACACGAAGAACTTCGGCTTCCTGCTCGACGGCGAGGGCCGCTGGGACCTGGCGCCCGCCTACGACGTGTGCTACGCGCACAACCCGGAGCCCGGCAAATGGACGGCGACCCAGCAGATGTCCGTCGCGGGCAAACGGGAGCGCATCGCAAGAACGGATCTCGTGGCAACCGGCCGCGCCTGCAACGTGGCCACCGTGCCGAAGCTGAACGCCATCATCGACCAGGTGGCGGACGCCCTCGGCCAGTGGGGGAAGTGCGCCGCCGAGGCCGGCGTCTCCGCCGGCAACGCGGAGCGGATCGCCCGCGCGCTCAAGGCGCAGGCGGTGCACTCCCGGTCGTTCTGAGCGGTCGGCGGGCGCTACTTGCGCGTTCTCGAGGCTGCAAGGTAGCCGTTGATGAGGCAGCGGTAGTTGGGCAGGTGGTTGGAGAAGAGGGCGCCGAGGCCCTCGACGTCGTTGCGCCAGTCGCGGTGGAGTCCGGTCGTGGTGTGGCGCTGGTTCAGGCAGGATTCGAAGGCCTGGCTGGTGCACGCGTGACGTTGCGCAACCTCTCGCCGGCCCCGCCGTCGTTCGAACTCGTCTGCGCGTATCGAAGCGACGTCGCGCAGCGGGCTGTGTCCGCCTTCCTGGCGGCTGCACGCAAGGCGGCCGGGCGGGTGGAGCGGCGCACCCCGCCCTAAACCTTCAGCCCATCCGGTATCATCGGCAGCGACCGCAAACGCACGCCGCTGGCGGCGAAGATCGCGTTGCCGACGGCGGGGGCGAGGGTCACGATCGGGGTTTCGCTGCCGCCGACGGAGGGCTGGTCCCTGCGGTCGAGCAGGACGATCTCGATCTTCGGAAGGTCGCTGAAGCGGGGCACTCGGTACGAGGAGAGGCGTGGATTCGCAATGCGGCCGTCGGCGAAATGGATCCGCTCGAAGAGCGCGCCGCCGAGGGCCTGGATGATGCAGCCTTCGTTCTGGCCCTTGAGGTGTTCCGGATTGATGACCGCTCCGCACTCGAAGGCCTGGACCACGCGGACTACGCGGACGTTTCCGCTGGCGCGGTCGACCTGCACCTCGGCGCAGGTGGCGACGACGGAGCCTTTCTCGGCGCCGAGCGCGAGACCGAAGCCACGGCCGTTGCCGGGCGAGGGGTGGGTCCAGCCGAAGCGCTCCACGGCGGCATCGAGCACGGCGCGCAGGCGGGCGTCGCGGAGGTTGTGCCGGCGGAAGGCGAGCGGATCGTGCCCGAGCGCATGGGCGATCTCGTCGAGGTGCGTCTCGCGCGCAAAGTGGTTCGCGGTCGCGGCAAGCGTGCGGTAGGAGCCCTGCCGCAGCGGCGAGTCGGCACGGTGAAACTGCGTGCGCGCTCCGGGCAGGCCGTAGATCATGGCGATGCCGGCGGCGCCGGAGTTGTAGTTGTCGTGGCTCCAGCCTTCGAGCGTGCCGTCGGGGCGCGTGCGGCTGGCGATCTCCATGACGCCGGCCGGCCGGAAATACGCCCAGGTAAACTCCTCCTCGCGGCTCCATGCGACGCGCACCGGCCGGCCGGAAGCGCGCGCGAGCAGGGCGGCCTCGACCGCGGCCTCGCCGGTGTGCTTGCCGCCGTAGGCCGAGCCGGTATCGGGAACAATGATACGCACCCGGTCCTCGTCGACGCGCAGCGCGCGCGCGACCTCGGTGCGCACGCCGAAGGGGCGCTGCGTGCCGGTCCAGACCGTCATGCGGTCGTCGGCCCACACGGCCAGGGCCGCGCGGGGTTCGAGCGGCACGTGGGCGATGTAGGCGGCCGTGTAGGTCTGCCGCAGGCGCAGGCCGTCGGGCAGGATGGCCTGTTCGGGGGCGGCGAGCGGACCGCCCCGGAGGTGGGGAAAGAGGCGCGCTTCCGACGCCTGGGGAGGGATCTCCCAGTCGGCGCGCAGCGCGGCGAGCGCGCGGGCGGCGGCGGGGGCGTCGGGCGCGACCACGCCGGCCACGTCGCCCTCCCGGAACACGGTGACGCCGGGCAAGGCCTCGGCGCGCGAGCCGTCGAACTGGCGAAGCCGCGCGCCGAAAGCCGGCGGACGCAGGATGCGCCCGACGTGCAGGCCCTCGACCTTGAGGTCGATGGTGAAGCGGTGCTTTCCCGTGACGAAGGCGCGCCCGTCGATTTTCGGCATCGAGGTGCCGGCGACGGTCCACGCGGACGCCGGCTTGAGCGGCGTTTCGTCGGAGATCGTGCGCACGAGGCGGCGTCCGCCGGTGAGCTCGCCGATTCCGACCGAGCGTCCGGAGGGCGCGTGCGCGAGTCGCCCTGAGGAGAAGGTGACTTCCGTCCGCGGCACACGCCACGTCTCGGCGGCGAGATCGAGCAGGGCTTCGCGCGCCGTGGCGGCGGCCCGGCGCAGTTGCGGTGCCATGGACGGGGTCGTGCGGCTGCCGACGGTGCCGAAATCGTAGGGGACGAGATCCGTGTCGGCCATGACCATGCGGATCCGGTCGAGCGGCACGGGCAGTTCCTCGGCGACGGCCTGGGTGAGCGAAGTCCGGATGTTTTGTCCGATCTCGGTCTTGCCGGTGAAGAAGGTCACGCGGCCGTCGGCGCCGACGTGCAGCCAGGCGTCGAGGTTGGCGGGCGTGGCGTTGCCTCCGCCACGCGCCTGGCTGGCGAGCCGCGGTGCGAACGCCAGCACGGCGAGGCCGGCGCCGAGGGTTTTCAGGAAGTCGCGGCGGAGCAGGGTGTCGGCGCTCATGACCGGGCCTCCCGGGCGAGTTGCGCCGCGCGACGCATCGCCGCGACGATGCGCGGATGGCAGCCGCAGCGGCAGATGTTGTCCTCGAGGTGGGCGGCGATCTGCGCGTCGGTGGGGTCGGGATTGCGCGCGAGCAGGGCGACGCCCGCCATGATCATGCCGGGCGTGCAGTAGCCGCATTGCAGGGCGTCGGTTTCGAGAAAGGCCTGCTGGACGGGATGAAGCGTTCCGTCGCGTTCGAGTCCCTCGATGGTGGCGATGCGGCCGGCGCCGAGCGCGCCGAGCGGGGTGATGCAGGCGCGCACGGGCACGCCGTCGACGAGGACGGTGCAGGCGCCGCACTGTCCCTCGCCGCAACCGTACTTGGTGCCGGTGAGGTCGAGGTCGTCGCGCAGGGCCTGCAACAAGGGAAGGGAGGGATCGGCAGCCACTTCGCGGGGCAAGCCGTTGACGTGCAAAACCAGGGGGGTGGACATCGCGAGCGGGGTTGAGTCCCAACAAAGGGCCGGATGCGCGTGAGTCAAACGCCGGCGGACGTTGCGATCCGGTGCGGATGCACTGAGGACGGACAGGTCAGCGGGAGGCCACTCGGTGTGCGGGGAGCTTACGGCGGATGACAATCGAGCCAACGCTCTGCCGAAAGTTTGGATGGGGGGATTCTTCCTCTGAGGCCTCTGTGTCGGCGCTCCGTGTGCTCTCTGACCCACGAAGATTGTTTGTCGATGCTGCGAACGACGCAGGTTAGGTTCGGAATGGGAGGTTCGCGGCGTCTGCCGCCTGTTTGGCTTGCGCATCGGTCTGCGTCGCGTGCGATGGAGGCATGTCGTCCGATTCGCACTTGTCCCTGCTCGAGGCGCGGCTGCTCGGCTGCCTGATCGAAAAGGAGTTCTGCACGCCCGACCTGTATCCGCTGACGCTCAACGCGCTGGTCAACGCGTGCAACCAGCGCAACAACCGGGCGCCCGTCATGGCCGTCGGTGCGCCCGAGGTGGAGGCGGCGCTGGAGGGGCTGCGGCTGAAGCGTTACGCGGCGCTTTTCTCCGGGGCGGATGCGCGCGTGCCGAAGTTTCGGCAGACGCTGGACCTGGTGCATCCGATGGAACCGGTGGCGCGCGCGATCCTCGCGGAGCTGCTGCTGCGCGGGCCGCAGACGGCGGCGGAGTTGCGTTCGCGTTCCGAGCGAATGACGCCGATGCCCGACGCGGCGGAAGTCGACGCCGTGCTCAACGAACTCGCCTCGCGTCCGGCCGGCGCGATCGTGCGCCTGCTGCCGCGCCAGACGGGCCAGAAGGAGGCGCGCTGGGTGCAGCTGCTTTCCGGCGAACCTGTGGCGGGCGAGCCGGCGGCCGAGGCGGTGACGGTGGCGATGACGCTGCCGCCGGAAGTCGAACGCCGCCTCGCCGCGCTCGAGGCGGAGGTCGCGGCCCTGCGCGGCGAACTCGCGGCGCTGCGTTCGGCGCTGGGCGAGGGGTAGCGCCCGTGGGAGCCTACAACTCGTCGTTGAGCAACTCAGGCTCGGTCGGTGCGGGTTTCAGCTCGCGGGTCGCCCGGCCGAAAACAAAGGACGCCACGAGGCAGACGGCGGCGGCGGTACCGACGGCGACGCGGACGTTCGTGGCGCTGGCGAGCAGGCCGATGAGCAGGCTGCCCACGGGGAACATGCCCTGGCCCATGGTGAAGAGGCCCATCACGCGGCCGCGCTTGTCGTCGTCGACGAGGGACTGCACGAGGGTGTTGGAGCCGGCCATCGTCAGCACGGTTCCCATGCCTGTCGCCGCGAGGCAGACGAGAGCCGGGGCAAGGGAGGTGCAGAGGGCGAAGGCGGCCTGGCCGACACCGATCAAAAGGGCGCCGCGCGCGACCCAGCGGGCCAGGCCCTCGGCGCTGGCGCGCGTGCTCAGGAAATAAGCGCTGCACAAGGCACCCGCGCCGACGGCGCCGTACATGAAACCGAGGGAGCGGGCGTCGCTGCCGAAGACGTCGCGGGCGAAGACCGGGGCGAGGGTGCTGGCGGCGAAACCGGTTGCGGCGATCACGGGCACAAGGAGGAGCGGGGCGCGCAGGGCGGCGGCATTGGCGACGTAGCGCAGACCGGCGGCGAGTTCCGCGAGCGGATGGCGCTGGCCGGCGCGCGGCGCGCGCGGGGCGAGGCGCATGAGCAGGAGGCCGCCGATGATCGGGAGGTAGCTGACCGCATCGAGAACGTAGCAGAGACCCGGGCCGCCGGTGACGATGACGAGTCCGGCGACCGACGGACCGATGAGGCGGGCGAGGTTGAACATCGACGAGTTCAACGCGATCGCGTTGCCGAGGTCCTCGCGGCGCCCGACGAGTTCGACGATGAAGGCCTGGCGGGTGGGGAACTCGGCCGCGTTGATCAGGCCGCGGGCGGTGGCGAGGGCGAGCAGCCAGGGCACGGTGAGGACGCCGGAGAGCGTGACGACGGCGAGGGCACAGGATTGCAGGAGGCAGAGCGCCTGCAGGGCGACGATCAGGCGGTGGCGGTTCATCCGGTCGCCGAGCACGCCGGCGAAGGGCGCGAGCAGGAGGACGGGGATCTGGTTGGCGAAGGCGAGCAGGCCGACGACGAAGGGACTGCCGGACAACTCGTACGCGAGCCAGGCCGAGGCCGTGAGCGACATCCAGTGGCCCGTGAGCGACGCCGCCTGTCCGCAGAAGAACAGGCGGTAATTGCGCGAAGCGAGGGCGCGGAGGAAGTGCGGGAAGTTCACGGGCGAGCGGGCATCGGAAGGCAAGGTCGCGGTCGCGTCAACGTGGCGCGCCTTGCGCGCCAGTTTAAGGGGGAAGTTTAAGTTTAGGTAGGGACTCCAGCGAAACGCATGGTTGGGGACGTGACTATGATGTAGCCGCCCATGTCCCCATGGGTGCGGTTTGGTCGCGAAGGCAGGCACGGCCGCACGGATGGGATATCCGATCCGCGGCTGCTTTGGCCGCGTGGACACCGAGGGGCGGATGAGGACCTGGCGACGCGGGCGACCTGGCGTATCGCCTTGCGCAGAAAACGCATTCCGGTGCGTAATCGGGCATGCGACGCGTGATCTCTTGTTTGGCGGTTGCGTTGGGTCTTGCCGCCGTGGCGCGGTCCGCCGAGGTCCTGCGGCCGGGGGCGAATCTGGTGATCGAGGGGATCCCGCCGGTGCCCGGGGCGCTCGTTGAGGAAGTCAAACGCTACACCGAGGCGCGCTTCGCCGTGTTTGGCGGCTGGCACCCGCGTCGGCAGGAGATGCTCGTGGGCACGCGCTTTGGCAACACCGTGCAGGTGCACCGCATCGAGGCGCCGCTCGGGATGCGGCGCCAGCTCACGTACTTCGAGGAACCGGTGGGCTCGGCGGGTTACGATCCGGTGGACGGCGCCTTCTTCCTTTTCTCGCGTGACGCGGGTGGTTCGGAGTTCGCCCAACTGTACCGCTACGATTTCGCCACGGGCGAGAGCGCCCTGCTCACGGACGGGGGGCGCAGTCAAAACGGAAGCGTGGTCTGGAGCACGGCGGGCGACCGTATCGCCTACGGCACGACGCGACGCAACGGGGCGGATCGCGATCTCCACGTGATGAACCCGCGCGATCCCTCGTCCGACCGCCGCTTGCGCGAACTCGACGGTGGCCGCTGGTTTCCGGCCGGCTGGTCCCGCGACGACCGGCAGGTGTTGTTGCACGAGTACGTCTCCGTGAACCAGAGCCACCTCTGGCTGGTTGAGGTGGAGACCGGGGCCATGGAACCGCTCACCCCGCCGGGCGAGAAGGGTGTGGCCTACGGTGGCGCGGCCTTTTCCAAGGACGGACGTGGCGTTTACCTCACCACGGACAAGGACGCGGAGTTCAAACGGCTGGCCTACCTCGATCTCGCGACCCGCAACCTGACGTTTCTACCAGTGGATGTCGCCGGTGACGTCGAGGGCTTCACCTTGTCCGAGGACGGGCGTCACCTCGCCTTCATCGCCTCGGAGGCCGGGCTTTCCCGGCTGTACCTGATGGACCTGCAGGATCGTCGTTACCGCCCGCTGCCAGGGTTGCCTTCGGGCGTGATCGGTGGCCTCTCCTGGCACCGCGACCACCGACACCTGGCGGTGACGCTCAACTCGGCCCGGTCGCCCTCCGACGTGTACGTGGTCGACGTGGTTTCCGGCGCGGTCGTGCGCTGGACCGAGAGCGAACTCGGCGGACTGGTCGCCGAACGCCTGAGCGAACCGGAGCTCATCCGGTGGCGCAGTTTCGACGGGTTGGAGATCACCGGTTTCTATTACCGCCCGCCGGCGACGTTCACCGGGCCGCGTCCCGTCATCGTGAACATCCACGGCGGGCCCGAGTCGCAGGTGCGTCCCGGTTTCCAGGGCCGCAACAACTACTTCCTCAACGAACTCGGCGTGGCGGTCATCGCCCCGAATGTTCGCGGTTCGACCGGCTTCGGGAAAACCTTCGTGACGCTCGACAACGGCTTCAAGCGCGAGGACTCCGTACGCGACATCGGGGCCCTGCTCGATTGGATCGCGCGCCAGCCCGAACTCGACGCCGGCCGCGTGATGGTGACGGGCGGGAGTTACGGGGGCTACATGACGCTCGCGTCGGCGATCCATTACAACGACCGGATCCGCTGCGCGCTCTCCGTGGTCGGGATCAGCAACTTCGTGACCTTCCTCACGAACACCGAGGACTACCGCCGCGACCTGCGTCGCGTGGAGTACGGGGACGAACGCGATCCGGCGATGCGCGAACACCTGCTGCGGATCTCGCCGACGACGCGCGCCTCGGAAATTTCCAAGCCGCTCTTTCTCGTTCAAGGTGCGAACGATCCGCGGGTGCCCCGCACCGAATCGGTGCAGATGGTCGAGACCGTGCGGAAGAACGGTTCGCCGGTCTGGTACCTCGAGGCCAAGGACGAGGGCCACGGTTTCCGCAAGAAGGCCAACGCCGACTACCAGTTCTACGCCACCGTACTTTTCGTCCGCGAGCATCTGTTGCCCTGACGCGTAGCGTCCGGACCGGCGGGGGCGCTGGAGCAGGCGGCCCGACCGGCCGAGATGCGGCGCCCGCGAAGAAGGGCGCGCGTTGCCGGTGGGGAGGACGAACACTCCTGTCCGTCTGGATGGCAGTGTCCGCCCCCGCCCGAACTGGACGGACAGGAGTGTCCGTCCTCCCAGGAGCCGCGCCTGCCTCGATCAGGAGCTGGGGCCGGGGGCGGGAGCGGCCGGAGGCAGCCGGGCTTCGACGCCGGGCTGGATGAGGTCGATCAAGGGGCGGATCGTCTCGGGTCGGCGTGGGTTGACGTGGCCTCCTTCGATCCAGACGAGCCGACGCGGTTCGCCGGCGGCGTCGTACAAGGCGTGCACCAACGCGGGCGGGAGGGCGATGTCCTCGGTGGCGCCGACGATCGTCACCGGCCGGGGCGAGATCCGGTCGATCCATTTTTCCGGCGTCAGGCTGGCGCCGTGCGCGATCCACCACAACGACGTGGCGACGGAGGATTGCAGCGCCGGCGACGGAACGCGCTCCCGCAATTGGTGGGTCAGCCAGCGACGGCTGTCGGCGCCACCCTGGATGAACCAGACCCGGGAGATGCGCGGTTCGAGGGCGGCGGCCGCGGCGGCGAATTGGGTGCCGAGGCTGACGCCGACGAGGTCGAGCCGGGTGGGGTCGGCCCACGGTTGGGCGACAATCCATTCGACGGCGAGGGCGACGGCGGCCGGGGTTTCGAGGAGGGCGCGGCGCGCCGGGGGGAGGGTGGACAACGACTCGCGGACCCCGCGAGGCCGCTCCGGACCGTCGTACGGGTAGTCGAGGGCCACGACCGCGAGGCGTCCCGGGTGTCCCAGGAGGTTGACCGCATCGCGTCCGGTGCGGTGGCCGCCGAGGATGAGGGCGACGGGCAGGGGCGCGGCCACCGCCTCGTCCGGAAGCAGCACGCGCAGGCCGAAGCTCAGTCCATTGGCACCCTGAAGCCGCACGGATTGCGTGCGCACGCCCGTTGCCGGCAGGGTCCATCCCTCGTCTTCGACGGAGGCGAGGGCAGTCAGGCGGGCTGCGACCCGGGTATGACTGGGCCAGCCCAGCCACGCGAGCCAGACGAGCGCGCCGACCGCCGCGGCGAAGACGATGAGGCGGGTGCGTCCGGGGCGGCGACGCGGGACAGGCGGGACGAAGGAGACCTGAGGGGACATGGCCCGACCGTACGCACGGTCGGGCCGGCTGTCACGCCGGGGCCGCCGATTCGGCCACGGCCCGGGACGGGTCCGGCTATGAATCCGTTTTTTGGATACCGAGCTTGGCCATGAGCTCGTAGAGGGTCGGGCGGCTGACGCCGAGTTCGGCGGCGGCGGCGGTGATCTTGCCCCCGTGCTTCTTGAGGGCCTGCTGGAGCATCTCGCGTTCGAGGGCCTCGCGGGCCTCCTTGAGGGAGGTGCCGGCGGGGACGCCGTCGGCGAGTTCGAGGTCGGCGGCGCCGATGCGGCGGCCGCCGCTCATGATGACGGCGCGGCGCACGCGGTTCTGGAGTTCGCGCACGTTGCCCGGCCAGGCGTGGCGCTGGAGGGCGCGCACGGCGTCGGGGGCGAAATTGAGGCCGGACTTCTTGTTCTCCTCGGCGAACTTTTGCAGGAAGGACTGCGCGAGCAGGAGGATGTCCTCGTCGCGGTCGCGCAGGGCGGGCAGGTTGAGCTGCACGACGGCGAGGCGATAAAAAAGGTCCTCGCGGAAGGAGCCCTTGCTCATGCCCTCCTGCAGGTTGGCATTGGTCGCGGCGATGACGCGCACGTCGACCGGGATTTCCTGCCGTCCGCCGACGCGTTCGATGTACTGCTCCTGAAGGAAGCGGAGCAGCTTCACCTGGATGGGCAGGGGCACCTCGCCGATCTCGTCGAGGAAGAGGGTGCCGCCGTGGGCCGTTTCGATGCGGCCCTTGCGCTGTGTGTGGGCGCCGGTGAAGGAACCTTTTTCGTGACCGAACAATTCGCTCTCGATGAGGGTCTCCGGAATGGCGCTGCAATTGATGGCGACGAACGGTCCGTCGCGGCGGGAGCTGCGCTGGTGGATGGCCTGGGCGGCCATCTCCTTGCCCGTGCCGCTCTCGCCCAGGATGAGCACGGGCGCTTCGGTGGTGGCGACCTTGCGGATGGCCTCGAAGACCGACTGCATGCGGGCGTTGGTGCCGAGCATGCCGTCGAACGAGTCCTGTTTGAGGCGCCTTTGCGTGTCGCGGTATTCGCGTTCGAGGGTGGCCGTGTGAAAGCAGCGTTTGAGGAGGAGCTTCACTTCGTCCATCTCGACCGGCTTGCAAAGGAAGTCGTAGGCGCCCGTGCCGACGGCGCGCAGCGCGACCTCCTTTTCGCCCTGGCCGGTGGCGATGACGACCTTGGTGGCGGCGTCTACGGCGAGCAGTTCGGTGAGCGTGGCAAGGCCCTCCTCCGGCGTCGCAGGATTGGGCGGCAGGCCGAGGTCGAGCATCACGACCATCGGGCGGGCGAGGCGGAACATTTCGAGGGCCGAGGCCCGGTCGCCGGCGAGGAGGATCTCGTACTCCTTCGTCAAGGCCCACTTCATCTGCGTGCGGATCTCCTCGTCGTCATCGACAATGAGCAGCTTGGGTTTGGACTTGAGGTCGGACATGGGAAAGGGCGGAAGGGGAGGCGGTTGGGGGCGGAGAACGCGAGGCCCGGCCCGGACGAGGCTTACGGATATGATCGTCGGATTGTCGGAAGAGTTAACACTTTTCCGCAGGGGCAAAAGAGTGTCACGACGATTCGGGGCGGTATTGTTTCGTAGGCGGCGAGCAGAGTGGCGGGAGCACCCTGCTCCCGTTGGATGGGGTTACGGGAGCAGGATGCTCCCGCCACTATGGGGTGGACTGATCGGCGGCGGGCGGCGGCGGGGCGGATGCGGGCAGGAAGACCTGGAAGGTCGTGCCTTTGCCCTGTTCGCTGGCGACGGCGATGCGGCCGCGATGGGCTTCGACGATCATCCGGCTTTGGAACATGCCGATGCCGAGGCCGGTTTTCTTCGTGGTCTGGAACGGACGGAAGAGCGAGCGATGCAGGAACTCGGGCGACATGCCGCAGCCGCGGTCGACCACGGTGAGGACGGCACCGTCGGCCGTGGGCTGGGTGACGATCCGCACTTCGGCGTCGGCGGGGGAGGCCTCGATGGCGTTGAGCACGAGGTTGGTGACGACTTTGCCGAATTGATCGCGGTCGAGGGGGAGGGGCGGGACCTCCTTAAGGTCGGTGACGAGGCGTTGGGTGGGTGCGTTTTCGAGGCCGGCGAGCACGGTGCGGACGAGGTCGTTAAGATCGGCCGGGGCCGGCTGGATCTTGAGTTCGTGGCGGAGCAGGCTGAGGCGGCTGATGAGGCGGTTGATGTGCCCCACGGTCTTCGAGATGCCGCGCAGCGCGTCGGCCCGGAATTCCGGGTCGTCGTAATGCTCGGGCAGGTTCTGCAGCATCAGGCTCAGGGTGGAGGCGGCGTTCTTGAGGTCGTGCACGAAGAAGGCGGCCATGGTCTGGAAGGCCTCGAGCTCCTTCGTCTGATAGAGACGTTGGGAGAGTTGCACGTTGAGCAGGCTGGCGGCGGCGTGGTCGCCGACGCACTTGAGCATGTCGTAGTCCTGCACGGAAAACGGAACGCCGCTCACGCGGTCGCCGAGCGCGATGAGGCCGAGCACCTCGCCGCGGCCGACGAGGGGCAGGCAGATGCGGTGGCCGCCGTTGGCGAACTCGCCCGGGTGGCGGCGCCGGAGGGCGGCCGCCCATTCGCCCGGGGCCGTGTCGATGTCGACCGGCTCGGGATTGGCCTGCAAATGGGCGAGGATGGCGCGCGTGTCAGCCTCGTCGGACTCGGGGGCGGGCGCGGCGTTCTCGGGCAGCGAAGTCGACGCGGTCAGGGTGAGGTGGCCGCGTTTTTCGTCGACGAGCCAGAGCGAGACGGAGAGGGCCTGGAACATGTCCGCCACGAGGCGCACGAGGGCGCGGCCGAGGTCGGTCTGATCGACGCGCGACGCGGTGGCCTCGTTGAATTTTTGCCACATCGTCCGGTAGTCGTAGAGCGGCCGCTGAAAGTGGCGGCTGACGAAAGTGCGCAGGCGCAGGCGCAGGCGGTCGGATTGGAGGAGGATGGCGAGGACGACGATCGAGACGAGGACGAGGAAGGTCTTGAAGGCGAACCCGGCGTCGCCGCCGAAGTGGGAGACGACCTTGGCGAAGACGCCGACGATCAGCAGGTAGATGCCGGCGAGCAGGACGGTCACCGAGCCCTGGAGCACCGACTGCGACGGATATACGTCGAGTTGGAAGCGGCCGGCGCGGAAGAGCGAACGCAGGATGAGCACGCCGCCGATGAAGAGGGCGCCGGCGTTGACGTTTTCGAGCTGGGGATCGATGCCGCGGAAGAGCAGGGCCTGGCTGCTCGTGTAGAGGCGGACGATGAGCAGCGCGCCGAGGCCGAGCAGCATGAACTTGATGCGCCAGCGCATCGTGCCGACCGCGGCGCGAAAGGTGCGCTCGAGGTTCATGAGCGCCGCGACGGAACCGACGAGCAGGAAAAAATACACGGCGACGCCTGCCGCGCCCAGCATGAGCGTGGGGCCCGGATCGGAGGGGTCCCGCATCACCGCCACGATCAGGTGCTGGCGGAAGACTGTGATCGCGAGGAGCGGGAGCACGGCGGCGGCGAGCAGCGCGAGGCGCCATTGCCGGAGGAATTTGCGGGCGTCGCCCCGGGCGTAACTGAGGCTGAAGGCGAGCCAGAGCACGGGCAGAAAGGCGAGGCTGCACAGGCGCAGGAAGTGCCAGACCACGTACTGCTCGGCCGAGCCGGCGGCCGACGCCTGGCCGGCGAACAGGCGCTCGAGGACGAGAAATGCCATCATGACCGCGAGCACCCAGTCGGCGAAGACGCGGGGCGAGCGAAGCAAGGCCGCGATCGCGAGCACGCCCGCCGACGCGATGCCGGCGTAATTGAGAAGAGTCGGAAGCGTCATGAGATGCCGGTGCGCTTCAGCAGAGGCAAAACGCCCGTCGCTGTCGATGTCATCGTCGCCCGCCCCACGACGGAGCAGGCCTGGCGCGGGTGCGTCGGCGGAGACCCGCATTCACCGTCCCGAGTCCGCCGCCGATGTTCGTATTACGAACATCGGGCGGGTGACGCGGCGGTTCGACCCGAATTACGGGGGGAGTCGGCGGCGGAAGCGGTGCCGGCCGAACGCGATCGCGGCGAGGGCGCCGGCGAGCAGAAGGGCGGTGAGGCCGTTGTCCGGCACGCTCACGGGCGGGGGCGGGTTCGAGGGCGGCCACTCGCCGGGAGGATTGGTCGGAGGATTGAACGGATCGGGCGGGTTGCCCGGGTTGCCGGGAGGCGTCGAGCCCGTGAAATCGTCCTTGGGGTCCTCGGTCTTGGGCGGAAAGATCACGATGTCGTCGTCGACGTCGTCGAAGTCGTCGGAGGGATCGACTCCGGGTGGAACCACGGGCGGAGGGTTGACGATGACCGGGGGCGTTCCGCCGCCGCCGCCGCCGCCGTCGCCGCGGTTTCCGATCATGGGCATGCCCTGCCGGCGCGGCTCGTAGCCGTCGGGCAGGTACACGAGGTGGTCGCTGGAGGGGCCGCCGGAGGCCGGAGTCAGGGTCATCAGGCGGATGGCCGATCCCCGGTAGGTTTCGTTGGCGAGGTTCCAGGAGCCGAAGTGGGCGAGCAGGAGGTCGGAGACGGCGGCGGGCACAAGCTGGGTCTCGCCGCGTTCGAGGGCCCAGAGCGCCCGCTGAAGGTTGGCCGCGGACATGACGTCGTAGTTGAACCCGGGAAGCCAGCGGCCGAGGTCTCCGGTTGCGTAGGTCTGATAAAGGAAGGCGGTGGCCGCGGTGACGCCGGACTGGCCGCCGGTGCGGAGCTGCTGTTTGAGGGCAACGTGGTAGGTCTCCGCCGGATTGAGCGAGGGGGATCCGGAATCGAGGGCGAAGATGCCGAAGCTTGGATGGCCGGCCGGTTCGGCCTGCTTGGACGTGCCGCTCGCGTAGTAGGCGAGGATCCACTGAAACGCGTCGTTAGGCTGGGCGCGGTACCCGCCTTCGCCGCCCTGCACCGGCTGCACGCGGACCGTCAGTTCGGCCCGGGACCACGGGGCGATCGCCAGCAGAAAGCTCAGGGCGAGGAAGTGAAGTTTGGTCGTCATGGCCGGTATGCGATTAGGGGATACACCCTGTTTCAGCATCTGCCAGACCGAAGTTTTTACATAAGAATTGCGGGAGACGTTAATGTATATAAATTAGGTAGTTGCGAAGGAATTAGGGGCGATCGGTACTATTACGTACGGGTTTTTCACCCCCTCGAAATGTAAGGATTACCGACGCAATTTTGGCGGTTGTTCACAACGATGGCTTAAATGCACTGGGGTTCAGCGACTTGCGAAGCAATCGGTGATTGTAAAGTCGTGTAAAATTTCGTTAATTGCTATGGATGAATAACCTAAGTTATGTGTTCTCGATGTGGATGTAGTTGGTGAATGGTTACGTGATTTTGGGCGTGTTTCACCAGCCCTCAGTAGGGTTTCGCGAGGAGTGCGTAGGAGCGGCTTCACGCCGCGACGGCCGGCGGACGGTGTTCATCGCGGCGTAAGGCCGCTCCTGTTCCGATATTCTTCATCCGGTGAAGCATACAGGCTGGTCGGCGATGACGGCGACAAGGTGCGGGTGAAGACCGCGGGTGCGGACCGACGGATTTGCGGTCAAAGGCGGACGATGTAGTACTCGTTTTGGAAGTCGTGGGCGAGCTGCTCGATCCGCACGGAAGCGAAGCCGGCTTCGGCCAGCATGCGGGTGGCGAGCTGGCGTCCCCAGCAGGTGCCGAGGCCCATGCCGCCCGCGGCGAGGGAGACGGTCATGCAGTGCAAGGTGGACACGGTATAGAGGAAAGGGCCGGCGGGGTGGGTGACGTTGTCCTCCGGATTCGAGGACGCCTTGATGTCCTGCATGAGGTAGACGCCGTCCGGCCGGAGGGCGCGGGCGATGTTGGCGAGGACGAGGTCGGGGCGGGCCTGGTCGTGGATGGCGTCGAAGGTGACGATGAAGTCGAAGGCCTGCGTGTGGGCGATGGTGGCGGCGTCGGCCTGTTCGTAGCGGAGGTTGGCGAGGCCGTCCTGCCGGGCTTGATCGTTCGCCCAAGCGATGGCTTCGGGGGAGAGGTCGAGTCCGAGGAAGCGGCTCTGCGGATAGCGGGCTGCCATCATGCGCAGGGCGATGCCGCGGCCGCAGCCGAGGTCGAGCACGTCGATGCCTGCTTCGAGTTTCTCGTGGAGGCCGGGCACGAGGGGCAGGATGTGGGTGAAGAGGGCGGGCACGACGGACTGGCCGCTGTCCTCGGCCATGATTTCGTGGAAGCGCTTGAACTCGCCGTAGGGCACGCCGCCGCCGTGGCGGAAGCAGTGGAGAATCTTGTCCTCCACCTCGCCGAATTGCCCGATGTACTGCATGAAGGCGGCGAAGTTGTTGGGCGCGGCGGCGCGGGTGAGCAGGGCGGCGTGTTCGGCCGGAAGCGACCAGGCGCGCGTGTCGGCCTGGTACGTAACGATGCCGCCGGCGAGCATGGCGCCGAGCCATTCGCGGACGTAGCGCTCGTTGAGGCCGGCAGCGCGCGCGATCGCGGCGGAATCCGACGGCGGCAGGGTGGCGAGGGTGTCGAAAAGACCGGACCGGTGACCGAGCGAGATCATTACGGCGAGGCTGGCTTCGTTCAGGGTGCCGAGCAGGCGCGAGCCGAAGGCGTCAATTTTGGAGGTGTCGAGGGTTTTGCAGAGCGTGCACATGGCGGAGGGGAGGATTGAAGGGTTGTCGATTGGAAGTGCCCGCCAGCGTAACAAACCGCGGATGCTCCCCGAAACCGCAGGATTACCGTATCGGCGGCGGGTGCTTACTGTAGTGGCGGCGGCGCGACCGGCGTCGGGGTGAGGGATCGGCGAACGATCAGGAATTGATCAGTGGCCCGAAAGGACTTGGGCGCGGGAGTTTCGCTAAGGTGGTCGCAGTCCCGGCGCGCCGTCGCGGCGGGGCTTCATCCGATCCCCGCCATGTCCTCGTCCTCATCCCTCCCATCCGTCCGCGTGCTCGGCACGCGTGGCATCTTTGTGTCCGCGGTTGCGCTGGTGGTGTCGGCCAGCACCCTCGTGAGCGACTTCACGGGATACGTGCGGCTCGGGGCGGGCTTCGCGGGGGCGGTGGCGGTCGGCCTGATGGTGATGATTCCGGTGGCGCTTTCGACCTGCGACCTGGCGGTGGGCTCGCCGCGAGCGGGAGGTATCTATCGCTACGTGCGGACAGCGGTGCAGGGGCGCCGCGGGCGAACGTGGGCGTTCTTCGCCGCGCTGTTGTTCACGGGCACCTTCTTGTTTGGGGCGGCGGGCGAGACGGTCGCTGGCGCGCATGCGCTGCGGGCGCTCGCGGGGGCGGAACTGCCGCTCGGCCTGGCGATCGCGGCGGTCGGCCTCGCCGGGATCGTGCCGAATCTGTTCGGCCTGCGTTGGGCGACGGGCGTCACGACGGGGCTGCTCGCGGTGATGTTGGGGGTGCGCTGGTTTTTTGGACTCGCGGGTTTCTTCGACTGGGGAGGGGCGGGCTCATGGCAATGGGAACACTTGCAGACGGCCGGTGGCGTGGAGGACTGGCGGTGGAACGAGATCCTCAGGAAAGGACTGGCGCTGGGTTTCTGGTGTTTTGTGGGCGTGGAAGGTGCCTGTGCACTCGCCGGTGAGACGCAAAGGCCGGAACGCTCGCTCCCGCGCGGGCTGCTGCTGGCGCTGGCGGCGATCATGGCGACGAATCTCGTGACCGGGCTCGGTTCGCTGGGCGGGCGGCCGCTCGCGGAATGGGCGGCGTTGATTGCCGACGACGGCGCGGCCGGCGGGGAGGCGCCACACCTGGCGGTGGGGGCGGTCCTGTTCGGCGACGTCGGGCGGGCGCTCATGGCGTTGGCGACGCTTGCCTCCACTTTGAGCACGCTGCTCGTCGCGTTCGCAGCGATGCCGCGGATGCTGCAGGCCCTCGGACGCGACCGGTTGCCGCCGGCGTGGCTTGCGCGCGTGCTGGCGCTGCGCTCGGCCCGCACCGGGGCTCCGTGGGGCGCGACGGTGCTGCTCGGCGGAACCTTCCTTGCGGTCGCTCTCGCGTGGGGCGCCGTGGTGGAGTGCCTGTATGCGGCGGCCTACCTGTGGTTCGTGCGTCATGCGGCGACGCATGCGCTCGCCGGCTGGCGACGGTGGCGGTGGCGTTCCGCGCCCGGCGTGCTCGGGCGGTCCGGCGCCCTCGCGAACGCGACGGCGGGCTTCGCGCTTACGGCGGCGGCGTTCGTGGTGAGCTTCGCCGGCTCGCACCTGCATCACGGCCTCCGGGCGCTGGCGGTGGCGGCGGTGGCGGGAGCGCTCGTTGCCCTGTCGCGCTGGTCCCGGCGCAACGCGGCGCGACGACGCACGGTCCGGTCCGATCGGGCCCAGGCGAGCGTGTCCGCGCGCCGCGTCTGGGTGTGACGCCTCCGGGGTGGACACCCTAGGTGCGGAAGTCGCTAAACCATTGCGGTGTCGCAACCGATGCGTACGTTGACGATTCGAGCGATCCGAACGGAGGCGGGTCGACGCCATCGGATCCCCCTTCCTCCGTTCTGCCACCTTGCATGAGCTTTCTCCCCAACGACCGCACCGCCCTGGGTTTCAAGCGCCACTGGCTTCGGCAGCTCTCGCTGCGGCACAAAGCCTGGCTTCTCACGGCGGCGGTCCTCGTGGCGCTCATGGCCGTGCTGAGCCTTGGGTTGAGCGGACTCATTCGCAGGAGCTTCGCCTCGGTCGAGCAGCAGGCGGTTGCGGAGAGCGTCGGTCGCGTGCGGGAAATCTTCGCCAAGCGGACGGCGGCGCAGCTGCGGATGACCTATGACTATGCGGTCTGGGACGACACGTACCGCTACCTTGCGGAACCGTTCGAGGAGTATCGCACGTCGAATTTCAGCCCGGCCGTCCTGCGCAACCTCGAGATCGCCGCGGCCCTGCTTTTCGATGCGGACGGCCAGGCGGTCCTGGGCTTTCAGTTGCGGGCGGAAGCGGAGGCGCTGGAGGCGGTCGATCCCGTCTGGGTGGCCCGGCTCGGTCCGCTCGCCCGCGAGACTGCGGCGGCGGACACCGGTGGCCGGGCCGGACTCATGGCGGCGGGCGACGAACTTCTGCTGGTTTCTGTCCATCCGGTGCTGCGCAGCGACGAGACCGGACCGCCGCGGGGCAGCTTCGTGCACGTGGCACGGGTCGACGCATCGACGATCGCGGAGGTCGCGGAGGTGTCACGGGAGACGCTGCGGATGCGTTCCTGGAGGATGACGCCGGAGGAATTTGCGCGCATCGAGGAGAGCACGGCGGAGGCCAGCGACCGTTTCGCGATCGAGGAAAACAGCGAGGCGCTCAAAGTCGGCGTCTGGCTGCCGCGGATCGACGGTGGACGTGTCGCGTTCGTCGAACTCGAGATCGGACGCAACGTACTGCAGGAGGCGCGGCGCGCGCTGCGGTTGTTCAATCTCGTACTGCTGGTCGTGCTCGTGGTGACGGGAGTGATCATTGCCCGGCTGTTCCGCTGGCTGGTCCTGCACCGCCTCGAACGCATCCACTCCGGTGTGGCCCACGTGGGCGAGACGGCGGACCTCAGCCTGCGCCTTCCGGAGCGGCGCGGCGACGAACTCGACGGGCTTGCGCTCGGCTTCAACCGGATGCTCGACGCGTTGGAGCAGGCGCGGAATCTCCAGGAACGCGCGGAGATGGAGCGCGAGCAGCTGCGCGAGCACCTGCTGCACGCGAAGAAGATGGAGGCGATCGGCACGCTCGCGGGCGGCATTGCGCACGACTTCAACAACCTGATCACCGGCTTCATGGGTTCGATCGATCTGGTGCGCTTCGGGCTCGACCGCGCGGACCCGGCGCACGAGCACCTCGACCGCATGGAGAAGTCGGCCCAGCGGGCGAGCGCCCTCGTGAAACAGCTGCTCGCCCTCGGCCGCAGCCAGGCCGAGCGCCGCGTGCCGCTGCATCTGGCCGACGTCGTCACCGACTGCCTGCGGCTTGCCCAATCCGGCCTGCCGGGGACGATCGACCTGCATTTCCGGAACGAGGCGATGGACGACCGCATCGTCGCCGACCAGTCCCAGCTCCAGCAGGTCGTGATGAACCTCGTCACCAACGCCTCGCATGCGATGGCCGACCTGCCCTCGGGGCGGATCACGGTGACGATCGCGACCGTCACGCTTCCGGACGCGGACGATTATCCGGAGACGGCGCTGCTGCCGCCCGGGCCGTACCTGCGGCTGGCGGTGACGGACACCGGACGCGGCGTGCCGGAGGACATCCAGGCGCGCATTTTCGATCCCTTTTTCACCACCAAGCCCGTGGGTTCGGGTTCCGGCCTCGGGCTCGCCATTGCCCACGGGTTCGCCACGAAGCATCAAGGGGCGATCGGCGTGCGCAGCGTCGAGGGACAGGGGGCAACGTTCACCCTCCACCTGCCGTGTCCGCCCGAGGAACCCGCCCCGACGCCGGGCTACGACCGCCGGCCGCTGCGCGTCATGCTCGTCGACGACGACCTGCTGGTTCGGGCCACGCTCGGCAAGGGACTGGCGCGCGCCGGCCATGTGGTGACCGAGGCGGGCAACGCGCACGCCGCCCTCCGCCTGCTCAAGGAGAGCCCCAACGGCTTCGATGCGATCGTGACCGACCAGCTCATGCCCGGCATGACCGGTCTCGAGCTCATGAAGCGGGTGTCCGCCACGCATCCGGAGCTGCCCGTGGTCTTGATTTCCGGATACATGACGGGCCTCGATGCGGCCGAAGCCTCCGGGCGGCCGGGCGTGCGCCTGCTGCGCAAGCCCGTGTCGCTCGACGAACTCGACCGGGCGGTCCGCGCCTCCGTGCCGGGGTCCTGATCAGAGCCGTGCGCGGCGCAGCCGGAGGGCGTTGGCCACGACGCTGATCGAGCTCAGGCTCATGGCGGCGCCGGCGAACATCGGGTTGAGCAGCCAGCCCGCCACCGGATAGAGCGCGCCGGCGGCGAGCGGGAGGCCGAGCGCATTGTAGAAGAAGGCCCAGAAAAGGTTCTGCCGGATATTGCGCAGGACCGCCCGCGAAAGATGGACGGCCCGTACGAGCGCCTCGAGGTCGCCCTTCACCAGCACGAGGCCGGCGCTGTGCAGGGCCACGTCTGCACCCGTGCCCATGGCGATGCCCACGTCGGCGGCGGCGAGGGCCGGGGCGTCGTTGAGACCGTCGCCGGCGAAGACGACCTTTTCGCCTCCGGACTGGTGTTCGCGCACGAGGGACTGCTTGCGATCCGGCGCGGTGTCCGCGTGCACGCCGTCGAGTCCGAGCTTTGCGGCCACGGCCTCGGCGCTCGCCCGGCGGTCGCCCGTCACCATGAAGATGCGGAAACCCAGTCGCCGGAGTTCGCGCACGGCGGACGGCGTGGTCGCCTTGATCGGGTCTGCGAAGGCGATGTCGCCGCGGTCCTTGCCGTCGATGCGCACGCGCACGACCGTGGCGTGCGGGTGGTCGGGGAAGATCGTCTCGGCTGGCGCCCGCCCGACCTCGACACGGTGCCCGGCTACGACGGCGGCGATGCCGGCCCCCGGGGTGGCGGCGAAATCGCTCGCGGGCGGAAGGTCCAGGCCGCGATCGGCGGCGGCCTTCACGAGGGCGCGGGCGAGCGGGTGCTCGCTCGGGGCCTCGGCGGCCGCGGCCAGGCGGAACCAGGCGTCCGTGGCGGCGCGGTCGTCGGGCGTGGCCCCGCCGGCCGAACGCAGCGCCACAACCTGCGGGCGTCCTTCGGTGAGCGTGCCGGTCTTGTCGATGAGCAGGGTGGAGGCCCCGGCGAGGGCTTCGAGGGCGGCGGCATCCTTCACCAGCACGCCGGCCTGCGCGCCGCGGCCGATGCCGGTGACGAGCGAGACCGGCGTGGCGAGGCCGAGGGCGCAGGGGCAGGCGATGATCAGGACGGCGACGGCGTTGAGCAGGCCGTAAAGCCAGCCGCGCTCGGGTGCGAGCAGGCCCCAGGCGAGAAAGGAGGCCGCCGCGATCGCGAGCGCGGCGGGTATGAACCAGGCGGATACGCGGTCGGCCAGCCGCGCGATCGGGGGTTCGCTCTCCACGGCCTGTTCGACCAGGCGCACGATGCGGGCGAGCAGGGTGTCGGCGCCGACTTTCTCGGCGCGCAGCACGAAGGACCCGGTGGTGTTGAGCGTCCCCGCGCTGACCTTGTCCCCGGTGCGGCGCACCGCGGGCAGCGGCTCCCCGGTCAGCATGGACTCGTCGATCTCGGCGGCGCCGTCTTCGAGCACGCCGTCGACGGGCAGGTTCTCCCCGGGGCGCACGCGCAGGCGGTCGCCAGGGTGCACCTGTTCGAGAGGAACGTCCTCCTCGGTGCCGTCGTCGCGCAGGCGGTGGGCGGTGGCCGGGGCGAGCTTCATCAGCGCCCGGATGGCGGCATCGGTGCGGGCATGCGCGCGCTGCTCGATGATCTGGCCGAGCAGGACGATCGTTGTGATGAAGGCCGTCGCCTCGAAATACAGCGGAACGCCGTGGGCGCCCCGCAGGCCCTCGGGAAAGGCGTCGCCGAAGAGCACCGCCGCCACACTGTACGCGTACGCGGCGCCCGTACCCGTCACCGTGAGAGTGAACATGTTGGGATCGCGCTCGCGCAGGGACCGCCACCAGCGCCGCAGGAAGAAAGCGCCGCTCCAGAAAAACACGGGCGTCGTGAGCACGAGTTGCGCCCACGGGCCGACGTGCGGGTTCCAGTGGTGCAGCCGGGCAAAGAGGTCCGGCGCCACCATCTCGCCCATCGACAGGACGAGAACCGGCAGAGTCAGGGCAAGCGCGACGTAGAAGCGCGGACGCAGGACGCGTTCGTGCGGCAACCCCATGTACACCGGGGCGTCCGCCGCGGCCGGGGCGCCATTCTTGGCGCCGTGGCCGCCGTGGCCGCGATGGCCATGGGATGGGCCCGGCGAGGGCGCGGGGGAAGGGGAGGCGTGGCAGGATTCGGGTTTCATCGAACGGTGGACGGAGCCAACGGGCGAATCTTACGGCCTGCGCGGCGATTTCCGAGGTTCATCTGCGTTGTCGCCCGGGTGCATGAGAGTGGCGGGAGCATTCTGCTCCCGTTCGGCGTATACGGTGCGCGAGCAGGATGCTCCCGCCACGCTGGGTTTCGCGCCCTGCCAGTGCGCGCTTGGCAGCCTGCGGAAGGCCGGCATGCTCGCCCCATGCCCAAAGTCCGCCGTCCCCGTCGTCACCAGCTGGAGCTCGACATGCTCCCGCAACCTGACGACACGACGTGCGGACCGACCTGCCTGCATGCGGTGTACCGTTACCTCGGCCATCACGTGGCCCTTGAGGAGGTCATCCGCACGGTCCCGCGCCTCAAAACCGGCGGCACGGTTGGCGTGATGCTCGGTCGCGACGCCCTCCGGCGCGGTTTCCGCGTGACGATGTACACGTACAACCTGCTGGTCTTCGATCCGACCTGGTTCAGCGACGGCCCCGTCGACCTCGCCGAGAAGCTCGCCGCCCAGGCGCGGGCGAAGCGGTCGGCCAAGCTCAAGCTCGTTTGCCGCGCCTACATCGACTTTCTCCGCCTCGGCGGCGAGATTCGCTTCGAAACCCTCAGCGGGCGGCTGATCCGGCGGTACCTGAGCGAAGACCGGCCGATCGTCACCGGCCTGAGCTCGACTTATCTTTACCATGCGATGCGCGAGTATGGGCCGGACGACGCGGAGGACGACATCCGCGGCCAGCCGGCCGGGCACTTCGTGGTGCTCTGCGGCTACGACCGCAAGGCCCGCGAGGTCCTCGTCGCCGATCCGCTGGAATCCAATCCGCATTCGCCCACGCGTCGCTATTCCATCGACATTGACCGGGTGATTTCCTCCATCCTGCTCGGCGTCCTCACTTACGACGCCAACCTGCTGATCATCGACCAAGCCCCCGCCGGCGCCGCCGGCTCCTCCCGTGCCCAGTCTCATCGTCGTCAATAACCCGGATCGCTGGCCCTTCGAGATTCCCGGCGTCGAGGTGGTGGCCGCCCGTGCCTACCTCACCGACCCGCGCTATACCGAACTGCGCCACGTCCGCATCTACAACCTCTGCCGCTCCTACCGGTATCAGTCGGTCGGATACTACGTCTCGCTGCTCGCCGAGGCCCGCGGCCACCGGCCGCAGCCGAGCATCTCCACCATCCAGGATTTCAAGAGCCCGGTGGTGACGCGCATCCTTTCGGAGGAGATCGACGAACTCATTCAGAAGTCGCTCGCGCCGATCAAGGGCCGGACCTTCACGCTGAGCATCTACTTCGCGCGCAACCTCGCCCGCACTTACGACCGGCTCGCCCAGCAGCTCTTCAACCAGTTCCAGGCCCCCCTGCTCCGGGCCCATTTTGTGAAGCGCGAGGAGCGCTGGGAGCTCAACGACATCGCGCCGATCCCGGCCTCGGAGATCCCCGAGTCTCACCGCCCCTTCGTCACCGAGGTGGCCCGCGAGTTCTGCGCCGGCCGCCAGCCGGCGAAGCCGCGCAAGTCGCCGCCCCGCTACCACCTCGCCATCCTCCACGAGGCGAACGAGCCGCACAAACCGTCCAACGAGCGCGCCATCCAGAAGTTCATCGAGGCGGCGGAGGAGTTCGACATCGAGGCGGAGGTCGTCACTCGCGACGACTACGCGCGCCTCGCCGAGTTCGACGCCCTCTTCATCCGGGCGACCACCGCCGTGAATCACTACACCTTCCGCTTCGCCAGCCGCGCCGAAGCGGAAGGTCTCGTGGTGATCGACGACCCGCGCTCGATCCTGCGCTGCACCAACAAGGTCTATCTCGCCGAGCTGCTCGACCGCCACGAAATCCTCGCGCCCAAGACCGTCATCGTGCACCGCGACAACCTCGACGAGGTCTGCGAGCGCCTCGGCTTCCCCATCATCCTCAAGCAGCCGGACAGTGCCTTCTCCCAGGGCGTCACCAAGGTGAAGACGAAAGAGGAATTCGTTGCGCAAACGGAGAAGCTCTTCGAGGACACGGAGCTGCTCGTCGCGCAGGAGTTTGTCGCGACCGACTTCGACTGGCGCATCGGCGTGCTCGACCGGAAGCCGCTTTACGCCTGCCGCTACTTCATGGCGCGCAAACACTGGCAGATCATCGCCAAGGCCGCCGACGGCGACACCGACTACGGCAAGGTCGAGGCCGTGCCTGTCGAACTCGTGCCTGCGCACGTCGTGCGCGCCGCCGTGCGTGCCGCCTCGCTCATCGGCGACGGCCTCTACGGCGTCGACCTCAAGCAGGTCGGCCGCTCGGCCTACGTCATCGAGGTCAACGACAACCCCTCCATCGACGCCGGCTACGAGGACACCCTGCTCAAGGACACCCTTTACGAACGGATCGTCGAACACTTCGTGCGCCGCCTCGAGCGCCGCAAGGACCGCCGCGGCGAGGATTGACCGGCCCATGTCGTACTCCCTCTTTTCCTGTTACGGCGTCGAACTCGAATACATGGTCGTGCGCGCCGTTGACCTGAGCGTCGCGCCCTGGGCGGACCGCGTGCTCGTCGACGCCGCCGGGCGTCCGGTCTCCGACGTCGACCGCGGTCCGGTGACCTGGTCCAACGAGCTCATCGCCCACGTCGTCGAGATGAAGACCTCGGAGCCGGCGCCTTCCTTCGACGGCCTCGCCGAAGGCTTTGCCGGCGAGGTGCGCGAACTCAACCGGCGTTTCGCCGCCCACGGCGCGCACCTGCTGCCGACGGCGATGCACCCGACGATGACGCCTGGCGAGGCCGTGCTCTGGGCCCACGAGTTCAGCGAGGTGTACGCGACCTTCGACCGCATCTTCGATTGCCGCGGCCACGGCTGGTCCAACCTGCAGAGCGCGCACCTCAACCTGCCCTTTGCCGACGACGCGGAGTTCGCGCGTCTGCACGCGGCGGTTCGTCTCGTCCTGCCACTCCTGCCCGCGCTCGCGGCCTCCTCGCCCTTCGTGGAGGGACGCCTCACCGGCCTGGCCGACAACCGCCTCGACTTCTACCGTCGCAACTCCGCGAAGCTGCCCGCGCTCTGCGGCGAGGTCATTCCGGAACCGGTGTATTCGTGGGCCGAGTACGAGCGCGAGATTTACGCATCCATCGCGGCGCAGGTGGCGCCCCACGATCCGGACGGCGTGCTCGAGCCGGTCTACACGAATTCCCGCGGGGCCATTGCCCGGTTCGACCGTGGCAGCATCGAGATCCGCCTGCTCGACCTGCAGGAGTGCCCGGCGGCGGACCTCGCCGTCCTGCGCACCGTGGTGGCCGTGCTGAAGGACCTCGTGGCGGAGGCCGCCGTGCCCCTGGCCGTGCAGCAACGCGTGCCGGTGGCCCCGCTTAAGCGTCTCTTCGATGCCGCGGTGGCGGCGGGCGAGGGCGCGGCCGTGACCGATCCGGTCCTTCTGGCGGCGGCGCGGGCCAAAGGGCCGTCGCTCACGGCCGGCAAGTGGTGGCGGGCGCAGATCGAGCGTCTCGACCCGCTGCGCGGCGCCTCGCCCGCGGAACGGGCTGCGCTCGAAACCTATGTCGCGTCCGGCATGCTCTCCCGCCGCCTGACGGAAGCCCATCAACGCGGCCGGACGGTCGACGCCCTCTACCGCGAACTGGCGGAACTTTGTCCGGAGAATGCTCCCTTTTGTCCCGCGCCCTCTGCGTGAGGACGGACGCATTCCGCCGGCCGGCCGGCCCGGACGCCGAACTCACTCACAGGAGCAAAGAATGGGTTGAGCAAGGCCGGCGAGGACGCCGGCGTTCCCGGCTCGCTCATGGGAAGGCGCTCCAAAGCTCGACACCGGGTGACAAAAAACCGGACAAACTCGGGCTTGCGCGGCGCGGAGAATCCTTGCAACGTGCGCGCTCCGTTGGATTACGGCGCGGTAGCCAAGTGGTAAGGCCGAGGTCTGCAAAACCTCTATGCGGCGGTTCGATTCCGCCCCGCGCCTCCAAGGAGTAACTAGCTGATAAATGCTAGATTGCGAGAGTATAGAGCGTCGGTTACAGCTCGGCGTAATTCGGGGCGGTAGCCGTCCAACCAGCGTGCGAAGGGTCAGTGCGAACCACCGCTGGTCTCGCGCAGAGACGCGGAGGCGCAGAGGGATCCCGGAGACGACGGGGTTAACGGCATCCCCAGTGATGGTTGAGGGCCTATCCAGCCCTATTGGCGCCGCGACGGGCGCAAATGCCGAGCTTCGGGGGGCCGGGCGAGGGTGCGCAGATCACTCATGGTTTCGGTGGCTTGGGTTTCCTGGGAAACTTCTTTACCTCCGCGTCGAGCAGCCTGAGCAAGTCGGCCTCCCCTTGCGCTTCCAGTGCCTCCCGGCGGCGGGCGGCGAAGCGTTCATACTCCGCCTCTGCAAACTCGTGCGCCTCCTCGCGGCTCACCTTCCCGGCATCGGGAAGGATTTCCCGTTCATTGAGCTTCAGGAAGTCATGGAGCCGCGTCACCCAGTTCTGGAGGAAGATCTGCTTCTTCCTCCGTGCCTGATCTTCGGCGAAATCAAGGAACATCACGACGATCCGGTTCAGTTGCTCGATTTCGTCTTCGCGCAGGTAGTTCTTGGCGATGGTGACATCCCCCTTCCGCACCACCCCGGTGCGCCACGCGGTGAGGCCCATGTTGGGCTGGGAAGAATCCGCCCGTTCCGCAATCAACTCCGCCGCCGTCTTCCCCGTCGCGGCGAAATGCAGCTTGTTCTGGATGGTTTGGAAAAACACCTGTGTCTCCGGCTCCGTCGGTTCGTAGTCCGCCGCGAGCGCGAGGATCTCCCGCACCCGCAGATACACCCGCCGCTCGCTGGAGCGGATGTCCCGGATGCGCTCCAGCAACTCATCGAAATAATCGATGTGCCCCTTGACCGGCGGGTTCTTGAGGCGCTCGTCGTCCATCGTGAATCCCTTCACGATGTATTCCCGCAGCCGTTGTGTGGCCCAGATTCGGAACTGCGTTCCCCGCTTCGATTTCACCCGGTAGCCCACGGAAATGATGACATCCAGGTTGTAGAACTCGACCTGGTAGGTCTTCCCGTCGGCGGCAGTTGTTGCAGATTCTGCAACAACTGAATCCCGGACCAGTTCACCCTCTTCAAAAATGTTCTTGATGTGCCGGGAAATGACCGACTTGTCCCGCTGGAACAGGTCTACCATCTGATTTAGCGACAGCCACACCGTCTCGCCTTCCAGCCGCACTTGCAGCCGCGTCCGGCCATCCTCGGTCAGGTAGAGGATCACGTCTGAGTCGGGTTCCGGTTTGTTCTTCATGGATTCCCGTGAGGGCTGAAGGTGGGTTTCTTTCTGCTCATGTGGTCAGATCCGGTTCGAGAAAATCAACAAACAGCGCCCCCTTTGGCTCGATCGCCTTCACGACGCGGGATGGAGAGCGGCGCGGCATGTTCAGAACGGTTGGGGGGCTTTGTAGAGGCGGAAGCTCACTTCGTAACGGAAGAATTCGATGTTTGGCGCGACACGGAGGGCGCGGCGGATGCGTTGGTCGTCTTCGAGAGCGATGATGACGCCGCGCACGGTTTGATGATCCTCGGCGAGCTCCTCCACGACGTAGCCCATGTAGCGCTGGATCTGGCCGACCACGGAATCGCTGGCGCGGCCTTTTTTCAGCTCCACCACAAGCAGCTCCTCTTTGTCTTTGCTGATGGCGAGGATGTCGATGGGGCCGGTGTCGGTGGGGTATTGTTGGCCGGTGCCGTTTTCGTCCTCGAACAGGTCGTAGCGTTTGCCGAGCTCGGTGTGTTTCCAGTTCTGGACGAGGAAGTCTTCGAGGTGCTTTTCGAGGGCGAAGACCGTCGGGTCTTCGACGGAGGCGTCGGTTGACACGATAGTGGGTGCCGCAGTCTGGCCGATCAGTTTTTCCAATTCCTCGTGGTGCCCGGCGCGGCTCAAGTTGCTGACGGTGCCGATGGAGCCGGCGGAGTTGCGCAGGCCTTCGCTCATGTCGGCGCGATCCACGTAGGTGTTGGTCCAACGCACCGCCCGACGATGGAAGAGGATTTGGCCGGGTGCGTAGCTGTAGTCGCCGGTGACTTCGCCGACGCGGTAGCGCCCGCTGCCGTCAGGCGAGAGAACTAGGTCGCCAATTTGTATGCCCTTGGAGACCGTCCAAAGAAACCCGCAGGCAAGACCCGCCGCGATTTTCGATTTATCGGGGTGGGTTTGGAGATAGATCGGAATGTAGCGCTGGTTAAATTCGCGCCAGCTCTCGGGTAGCTTGCCGGATAGGTCTTCGGTGATGCCGAAGTCCGTTCCGATGAAGCCGCCGGCGAAGCATTCCGGTGCATGGACGCTCTTCTTGCCGAGCATGACGCGATAGAAGTTTTTCATTTGGAGCTGGGACGCGAAAGCGTGATTTGCAGCTTAAAGAGCAGCGAATCGAGGCGCTTATATTTGGGGTCGTTGCGCAGCCAATAGTGAGCGAGGTAGTGGCAGGTTGGGCACAGCGTCACCAGATCTTCAATTTTCGTGTCTTTTGGCCGTTCGTATTCGCTTAAGGGATCAAGGTGGTGGACGTGCACGATCTGGTCCTCGAAGTGAAAATTGCAGGCGCGACAGGTAAATTTATCTCGCTCCTTGGCTTGCTGAGCTAGTTTGGCGCTGCGGCGAATCCGATACCCTTTGACCTCCTCTTTGCCCCCTTCGATGTCGGTGACGTCTGCGATGTCGATGGCGTCTTCCTCCGCTCGAACGTCCAGAACGGCCGAGCTGATGCGCTGTTCTTTCGTACTGTGCTTACCGATCCATAGGGGCTTCAAGTCATCCGCGTAAAATAACCAGCGATATTTTGAATCAAGATCCGCGGATAATCCGTGTGAATCGTAGAGCGTGGAGCGAATTTGTTTTAGGAACACCTCTGGATCGTTGTCTGGCTTGGCGACGACGTGGCCAAACACCGCCATGATCTGCCTCCGATGGGAGTCTGAAATGATAGACTCGTAGCGCTCTGGGTCGGCCAAGTGCATTAGTGCCGGATGGACGCCACAAAAGTGGGGCACCGCAAAACTTCCGCTTTTTGCGCCGCCTTCGTGAAGCGCTTTGCGGCATATTTCAGCAACCTGCGACTTGAGCTGATCAACGGTCGCGGATGCTGAGCTAGCAGCGATGGTGCTGAGCACGCGCAGCGCCGCGACGATCTCCCAATATTTGTTGGTGAGATACCACGGGCCGGGATCTGCGATGATGTGTGGATCGCTAAAAAAGTAGCGCTCGCCACCAACGACCTGGCTTTGGACAAACCAGCGTAGCGCATACGACCGCTTCTTCTCAGAAGTGATATTCTCCATCGGCATCGCCCAGAGGTATTCGACGTTGGCGAAGACGATTTTGGTGTGTTCCGAAGCGTCTAGGAACTGGCGGGCGACCTTTTGCTCGAAGCTCTTTTCGGACTCGTCGGCGCCATCGATAAACCGATTTCGGATGTCCTCGAAGGCTGTTTCGAGGTCGAGGCGGTCTTCGTGTCGGGTAACATAACTCCTCCGCTGGATAACGAACCGCTCGAGGAATTCGTCGAAGACGCGGTAGGCATGAAAGCGTTTCCAGTCGAAGGGGGCGGTGCTCATTAGGTGACGACGGTTGCTGCCGCAGTTTGGGGAGCACACTTTGACTTGATGAAGTCAAAGAGAGGGTCGAAGACCTTGAAGTATGTGCGGTCGATGTTAGGGATATCGTCGGCTTTGGCCCATTGGAGCCCGGCGTGCTTGTGCCCCGCTGCGTCCCGGTTGTTGCGGAGCTTGTTAGCCGCGAGCCAGAGCTTGGCCTCGAAACCGAGAGATGCCGTGGACGTGGAGGAAGCAGGGGAAGAGCGTGCGCGAGCCATGGACCGAGGGTTTTGTGACGCCTGCAAACGACTCGCGCAACGTTGGTTTGCGGGAAATCGGTGGGAGGGGTGTAATGACTGTTCACCATGAGCATGAACGTCACGCGAGTGCAGATCATCGGTCGGGGGTTGACGAACCGTTGCCCCAATTGCGGGGGGCGGACGCTCTTCAAGGAGGGAACGCTCTTCGAGGTGAACAAGGCCTGCGCCCAGTGCGGTCTGCGCATCGAACGCGACGAAGGCGGCTTCCTCGGGGCGCTTTCGCTCAACTACGGCGTGACGGTCGTGTGCTTCCTCCTGCCGGTGATGTTGCTCGGCATCTACGGAGTCCTCTCCCTGCGCACGGCCGCGGTTGTGGCGCTGATCGCCGCCGTGGTCATTCCCGCCCTGCTTTACCGTCCCTCGCGCAGCTGGTGGCTGATGAACTATTATCTCGTGCTGCCAACCCACCTCCCGGCCAATCTCGAGGCGAAGGCGGGCGAGGACGAGAACGTGTGACGGGACGTCCTCAGTCCCAGAACTACAAAAATCGTCGCAGACGATTTTTGGGCAACCTTTAGCCGTGCACCAACTCCTCGGCGGTAAGGCCGATGTCCCTGGCGATCTGGCGCAGCAAAGACGGGGCGAGATCGCGGCCTTTGTGCATGGGGACTGTCGTGCAGCGTCCGTCGGGATGCCGATACTGGATGTGCGAACCACGTTGCCGCACATTCACGAAACCCCGTCCTTCCAAGAGGCGGCAAACTTCTGCCGGTTTAAGGACGGGAAGCGAGCCCATCGGTCAGCCAACCGCGATGTTTTGCGTGCCGACAAATTCCGCTTCAATCCGGGGATCGCCGTCCTCCAAGAGCATTTCGACGACTTCGCGGAGGTTGGCGCGGAGTTCGTCGAGGCTTTCGGCTTGCGAGTGTGCGCCGGGGAACCCCGGGACGTAACCCACCAGCAGGCCCGTGGCCGGGTCGCGTTCAACGACTGCGGTGTAGTTTTTCATGCGACAACCATGCTTAGGGTCCCCATTTTGTGCAAGACCTAGCCTCGGCGCTAGAAGTCCTCTCCGAGTAGATTCCCCTCTTGCATGGCCGCACCCGGAGTTGGGTCCAGCAACCCGGGGGCCCATCCCTCCGAACTGCAAAAATCGTCGCAGACGATTTTTGGCGGAGAGGGAGGGATTCGAACCCTCGGTACCCTCGCGGGCACGCCTGATTTCGAGTCAGGTACAATCGACCACTCTGCCACCTCTCCGGATCAGGACGGGAGACCGTAGGGCCCGACCGGCAAAACGGAAGTCGAAAGTTTGGCTCGCCCAAGTCTGCGCCGGGTCAGGGGCGCCGGGTCAGGGGACCGGGTCTACAGTCCGAATATTTCACAACACGAAAGGTGTGGGCGTAGGAGCGGCTTTACGCCGCGATGGCTGGCGGACGGTGTCCATCGCGGCGTAAAGCCGCTCCTACGGGATTCTTGCAAACACGGCGTCTTTGCCGGTGAAATTTGCGGGATAGGGGACGGGCGGCGGCGCACAGCGCGGTCCACGGGCGGGACGCCCGTGCCACGTGCTGCCGTGCAAGAGACGTGGATGCGGCCGCGCGGCGTATCTTTGCCCTACCAGGCGTCGTCAGCTCAGGGCGCGCAGGCGTTCGTTGGCGGCGGCCATGAAGTAGGTCTGGGCGGAGAAGGCAGGTTCGCCTTCGCGGCGGGGGACCGGGCGGTAGGCGCCGTTGGCGTGGAGGACGCGGGCCTGTTCGTTGTCCTGCAGCTCCATGGCGAAGAGTTCGTCGGTGACGTACCGCCGGAGGTTCGGATCGTGGATGGGGAAGAGGGTCTCGATGCGCCGGAAGAAATTGCGCGGCATCCAGTCGGCGCTGCCGGCGTAGATGAGGGGATCGTCGTCGCCATTCTCGAAATAGAAGACGCGGGCGTGTTCGAGGAAGCGGCCGACGAGGGAACGCACGCGGATGTTGTCGCTGAGGCCGCGGACGCCGGGCACCAGACAGCAGACCCCGCGGACGATGAGGTCGATCCGCACGCCGGCCTGGGAGGCGGTGTAGAGGTTGTCGATGGTGGTCTTGTCCACGAGCGAGTTCATCTGCGCCATGATGCGGGCGGGGCGGCCGGCGGCGGCGTTCTCGGCCTCCTTGAGGATGAGCTCCTGGATGCGGCGGTGCAGGTTGAAGGGGGCGACGAGCAGGTGGGCGAACTCGGGCGAGCGGCTGAAGCCGGTGAGCGAGTTGAAGAGATGGGCGACGTCGGCGGTGAGTTCGTCGCGCGCGGTGAAGAAGCTCAGGTCCGTGTAGAGGCGGGCGGTCTTCGGGTTGTAGTTGCCCGTGCCGAGGTGGACGTAGCGGCGGAGTCCGGACGCCTCGCGGCGGACGACGAGCGAGCACTTGCAGTGGGTCTTGTGGCCGACGAGGCCGTAGACCACGTGCACGCCGGCCTCCTCGAGCTGGCGCGCCCACTGGATGTTGTTGGCCTCGTCGAAGCGCGCCTTCAGTTCGACGAGGGCGGTGACCTGCTTGCCGTTGCGCGAGGCCTCGATGAGGGCGCGCACGATGGGCGAGTCGCCGCTCGTGCGGTAGAGCGTCTGCTTGATGGCGAAGACGCGCGGGTCGCGGGCGGCCTGCTCCACGAAGTCGACGACGGGCGCGAAGCTGTCGTAGGGATGGTGGAGGAGCACGTCATGGTTGCGCAACGTATCGAGGAGCGATTCGGGATGGCGCAGCGGGGACGCGTTGACCGGGGCGAAGGGCGGGTATTTGAGGTCGGGGCGGTTGAGCTCGTAGAGGCTCATCAACCGAAGGTGGTTGAGCGGACCGTTGAGGCGGAAGACGTACTCGTGCGAGAGGCTGAGCTGGGCGCAGAGCGTCTCGAAAATCTCGTCGGCCACGCCGTCCTCGATCTCCAGGCGCACGGCGGCGCCGCGGCGGAGGTTGCGCAGTTCCTCCTCGATTTTCTTGAGCAGGTTTTCGGCCTCCTCCTCGTCGATATAGAGGTCGCTGTTGCGCGTGACGCGGAAGGCGTGGGCGCCGTGCACGCGGTAGCCGGGGAAGAACTCGCCGGCGCAGAGCTTGATGATCTCGCTGAGGAAGAGGTAGCACTGCGGACCGGATTCCTCCGGGTTGATGCGCACGAGCCGGGGGAGGATGCGCGGAACCGGGAGGATGGCGAAGAGGTGGTCGACCTCGCTCGTCTCGGGATGGTCGAGGGAGACGACAACGTTGAGCGTCTTGTTGCCGAGCTGGGGAAACGGGTGCGACTGGTCGAGGGCGAGGGGCGTCAGGACCGGGAAGACCTGTTCGGTGAAATACTGGCGGACCCAGCTCAGCTCCGTCGGTGTCATGTCCTTGGCCGTCTTGAAGACGATGCCCTCGGCGGCGAGGGCGGGGACGAGGCTCTGGTGCCAGCAGCGGTACTGTTGGTCCACGAGGGAGGCGACGACGGAGTGGATGCGGCGCAACTGCTCGCGCGGGCCCAAGCCGTCGACGCTCGCTTCGGTGACGCCGCTGTCGACCTGCTGAATGAGGCCGGCCACGCGGATCTCGAAGAACTCGTCGAGGTTCGAGGCGACGATGGCGAGGAACTTGACCCGCTCGAGCAGGGGATTCTGGGGGTTCTCGGCCTGTTCGAGCACGCGCCGGTTGAAAGCGAGCCAGGAGAGCTCGCGGTTGAAGTAGGCCGACTTGACGGGCTTGGGCAGCGGCGCAACCGGCCCGGACGTGGTGACGGGCGTCTCGATCCCGGTGGGGTCCACCGGGGGCAGGGAAGACGGGGGTTTGCGAGTGCGTTTGGCCATGGTCCGGATCGCGGGCGAAAGACCGCCGACCATACGCCCCGGGCGTCGCGAAACCAGTCAATTACATCCGCGAAACGCGGATGTAACCTGGCTACCCCGTCACGCCCTGACCCAGACGGTTTTCAGGTTGACCATGGCCATAATGCCGTGGCGGCCGAGTTCGCGGCCGTAGCCGCTCTCCTTGGTGCCGCCGAAGGGCAGGTGGGGGTCGGAGCGGACGAAGTCGTTGACGCAGACCATGCCGACGTCGAGGGCGTGCTCGGCGAGATCGGCGCCGCGGCGGCGGTCGCGCGTGAAGATCGCGCCGCCGAGGCCGAAGGCGGAATCGTTGGCGATCTCCAACGCGTGGGCTTCGTCCCGGGCCGGCAGGAGGGCGGCGACCGGGCCGAAAAGTTCCTCGCCGTAGGCGGGCATGCCCGGGCGGACGTCGGCGAGGACGGTGGCGGGGTAAAAATAGCCCGGGCCCTTGGGCACTCTGCCGCCGAGCAGCAGGCGGGCGCCGGAGCGCACGCTGGCGGTGACCTGGCGGTGGAGGTTGCGGCGGAGGTCGGCGCGGGCGAGCGGGCCGAGGTCCGTGCCGGGGGCGGTGGGATCGCCCACGTGGCGGCGGGCGAATTCGTCGGCGAGCAGGCGGGTAAACTCGTCCGCCACGCTTTCGACCACGATGAGGCGCTTGGCGGAGATGCAGCTCTGGCCATTGTTGATGAGGCGGGCGGTGGCGCAGGTGCGGGCGGCGTGGGCGAGGTCGGCGTCGGGCAGGATGACGTAGGGGTCGGAGCCGCCCAGTTCGAAGACACACGGCTTCATGGCGGCGCCGGCGAGGGCGCCCACGCTCTTGCCGGCGGCGGTGCTGCCCGTGAGCGACACGAGGCGGATGCGCGGGTCGGCGATGAGGCCGGGCACGCTCTTCACGTCGGCGAAGATCGACCGGAGCAGACCGGCCGGCGCGCCGGCTTTGCGGAACAGGGTTTCGATCGCGAGGGCGCAGCCGCCGACATTCGGCGCGTGTTTGAGCAGGACGGTGTTGCCCGCCATAAGCGCGGGGGCGGCGGCGCGGAAGACCTGCCAGAAAGGGAAGTTCCACGGCATGATCGCGAGAACGACGCCGAGTGGGGCGGGGACGATGCGGACGCCGGCGGGCAGGCCGCGCGGGCGTTCGGGTTTCAAGTAGGCGGCGGCGTGGCGGGCGTAGTGCTCGCACGTGGCGGCGCACTTTTCGATTTCGGCGCGAGCCTGGGCCACGGGCTTGCCCATCTCGGCCACGATGAGGTCGGCGAGGGCGTCGCGGTCCGCGCGGAGGCGGCGGCCGAGGGCGGAGACGTGGCGGGCACGGTCGGCGAGGGCGAGTTCGCGCCAGGCGCGTTGCGCGCGGTCGAGTTCCTCGAGCGCGGCGCCGATCTCCCGGGCGGTGTGCGTGCGGTAGGACCGGAGCCTGCGGCCGGTGGCGGGATTGATCGAGACGAACGGCATGGCGAGGAGCCCGGTGGTCGGAAAGGAACGGAACGAAGTCCTCTCGGAAGTGCGCGGGCGGCTGCTGACCTAGCAGTTCGCGTGCTCGCGGTGCCGGGCGGACGGGCGTGCGGCCTTGGAGAATCGATGAAATTTATCGATGCGCGGGTTGGGCGCAAATCGCCGGCGCGGATCGAGGGTGGCGGCTGGAGCGGCTTTACGCCGCGAGGACTGGCGGACGGTGTTCATCGCGGCGTAAAGCCGCTCCTACCCAATCCTTGCCAAACGCTCGGGCGGTGGCGGTGAAACCTGCGGGCTATAGTCCAGGCGCGCTCAGCCCTGCGGGCGGCTGACGGTGAAGTTGCGGATCTGCTGGTGGCTGCGCACCGTGCGGAAGCCGAACCAGCCCTCGGCGAGCGGCTCGGGGTCCTTCCATTCGAAGATGAGTTCGTCGTTGCGCCAGTAGCGCACGGTGCCGTCGGGGTGGGCCTCGAGGCGGATGCGGAAGGGTTTGCCGCCTTCGAGCAGGAATTCCCGTGTGGTGCGTTCGTGTTCCGGCAGGAGGGGGCGGGCGCCCGAGCCGTCGTAGCGGCGGAAGCGCGTCGTCGAGTTGGTGTTGCCGCCGTAGCCAACGTAATACGTTCGCAGCGGGTCGTAGGTCGCGAAGCGGCCCGTGCGGCCGTGGCCCTCGGCAAACAAGTCGTCGGGGCGGCGAGGGTCGCTGGCCATCCAGAAGCAGTTGAGGTCCGAAACGCGATCGTTGGGGCCGCCGGCCTCGATGAAGGTGGATTCGTAACTGATGACAACCGGGGCGGTCAGCTTCTCGCGAAACCAGACGGTGCACCCGGCGGCGTCGTCGATCACCAAGGCGCCGTTCGTGACGCGCACGGTGCCGCCGGGCATCTGTTCGACGATCCACTGGTCGAGTCCGCCGGAAAAATCGTCGCGATGCAGCACGGCGCCGGGGGTGGGCTGCGAGGCGGAAGGGGCGGCGCAGCCGGCGAGAACGGAAAGAGCGGCCGCGAGGGCCGTCAGGGAGGCGGTTCGAGCGTACGACATGGTTCGACCTTTGCATGGCCCGGCGTCGCAGTGCGAGCCTCGGGCGCGTTGACAGTGCAATCGGTGCCATCCCGCGGGCACCGGCGACCGGGCTTCTCAGCTCACCGCGGCGGTGCCGCGGGCGCCGATGACGGTGCCCGGGTAGAGCTGGAGAAACTTTTCCTCCGCTTCGACGGTGCCGACGAGGATGAGTTCGTGGTCGGGCTCGAGCACGTGGTCGGGGCCGGGGTTGATGAGGGTGGCGGGGCCGTCCTGGATGCCGATGACGAGGCAGCCGGAGGCCTCGCGGAGCTGCGAGTCGGCGAGGCGTTTGCCGTGGAGCGCCGCGGGCGTCTTCACGCGGAAGGCGTGCACGCCCTCGGCGACCATGAGCAGGTTGCCGTCCATGAGGGCGTTGCAGACGGCGCCGGCGGCGAGCGTGGTGTAGGACATCACGAAGTCGGCCCCGGCGCGGTGCAGGGTGGCGACGTTGCGCTCGTGGGTGGCGCGGGTGATGATCTGGACGTCCGGGCGTATCCGGCGGCAGAATACCGTGAGGTAGATGTTGGCGTCGTCGTCGTGTCCGGTTATCACGACGGTGTCGGTGCGCAGCAGGCCGGCCTTGTGCATGACCTGGAGGTCGGCGGCGTCTCCGAGCACGGTGACGTCGGGATCGGGCGAGCGGCCGGGGACCTTCTCGACGAAGCGGTGACCGATCTCCATCTGGGCGAGGGCGCGGGCGGTGGCGCGGCCGACGCGGCCGGCGCCGACGATGAGGGCGGGGGCGCGGGCGCGGACGGGGGCGGACAAGGTGCGGTCGAAACGGTCGAGCTGGTCGCGCGTGCCGGCGACCAGCAGCATCATGTTCTCGGTGATGAGCAGGTCGGGCGTGGCGGGGTGGAAGACGCCCTTCTTCCAGCCGCCGATGAGAATGAGGCCGGTGGCGGCGCGCAGGCCGCTGTCCTTGACGGTGTGGCCGGCCAGGCCGGTGCTGAGGGCGGCGGCCTCGGCGATGAGCAAGGGGCCGAATTCGCCGACGACGTGGGAGCGGCTGGTGGCGGCGGCGACGCAGCGGGCGAGGAAGGTGCCGAGCATCTCGTCGAGCCGCAGCACATGGGTGGCGCCGGCGAGGGGCAGGATTTCGTTGGAGGGCAGTTCCTTGGCGGTCGCGAAAATGGGAGTCTTGGGCGCCTCCTGGCGGGCGGTGAAAGTCGCGTTGGTGTTCGGGATGTCAGCGTCGGTGGCGACGACCATGGCGGCTTCGCCGGCGCGCGCGTTCTGCCAGGTTTCCGGATCGTCGGGGACGCCGACGACCACGTTGACCCCGTGTTCGATGAGGCGGCCGGCAGTCTCGGGATCCGGGGCGAGGACGAGGTAGGGGCGGCGGTATTGTTCCAGCCGCGGGATGAGGGCGGCGGTGATGGCCTCGTAGGTGGTGAAGAGGACGTGACCGGTGAGGTTCTCCGGCGCCTTGCGCGGCGTGCGGGATTCGCGCTGCGCCGCCATCCACGGGGCGAAGAAGAACTCGATGAAGGTGAAGGGCAGTAGCATCAGCAGGAAGACCAGCCCGCTGAGCATGACAACGACGGAGAAGGCCTTGCCGAGCGGCGACGCGAAGGTGATGTCGCCGAAGCCCAGCGTGGTCATCGTCGTGAACGTCCAGTACACGCCGTCGAAGAGGTGATGGTCGCGCCCCTCGTACGCCATGATGAAGTGGAAGAGGGCGCTGAAGAGGATGACCAGACCGGCAAGCCCGGCCACGAACTTGACCAGCAGGCGGACGTTGCGCTGGCGCGGTCGCGTCTGGCGGACGATTTCCGCGATGGTGGCTGGAAGAAACTTCACGAGGGAGCGGAGGGCCGGGCGGGCGTGGCCGACGCCTCACGAGGATTTGGCGGTGGCCGGGAGCGGCAACAAAAAACCTAGAAGCCGTATCGCTCGACGAAATCCGCCGGCGGCGAAAGGCGCGTCAGCCAGCGCGGCGCCTGGTAGTAGCGGCGGGCGACTTCGGCGAGCACGGTGCGGCGGTAGTCTTCGTAGCGGAAGCCCCGGCCGAGGAAGAGCTGGAAGGTTGCACCGCGCACTTCGAAGGAACGCACCTCGAAGCGGTCGAACCATTCGCGGGCGAGTTCGAGCCGGCCCGGACGGTTGCTGAAGAACATCAGGTTGCCGCCCTCGAAGTCGCGGAAGTCCGTCAGCAGGTCGTCCTGGCGTCCGTGGTGCGAACCGAAGCCGACGACAGGCACCTCGCGCCGCGTGTGGTAGGCGAGCAGGGCGGCGCGCGCGTAGCTGTCGGAGGCGAGCACGAAGTCCCCGCGGTATGCGGCGAGGGCGTTGACGATCTCGTCGGCGTGCATGCCGATCACGACGCTGCTGTGCTGGCGGGTGCCGGCGAGCCAGCTGCTTGGCGCGAGGCAGGCGACGGCGATGAGCGCGGTCTGGAGGCCGCCGTAGATAAGGGCAGGTTTGAGCATGCGGCGCAGTCGGTCGAGTGGTGCGGCGGCGGCGACGGCGAGACAGGCCCAGGGGACGAAGGCGACGAGCCAATGGGCGCCGACCTCCTGGAAGAAGGAAACGAAGCCGAGGACCACGGTGGGAACGGCCGCCATGAGGAGCGGGCCGCGGCCGGCCGCGGCCTCGAGCCGCCGCCAGCCGTCGCGCAGGCCGTGGCGGCGCAGGCCGGCGGCGACGAGCGGCACGAGGGCGGGACCGAGCAGGACGGCCCAGAGCAGGAGGTAAAGCAGGGGCGAGTGCGCCTTCACGCCGGCGTCGCCGTTGCGCGTCATCACGTTGAAGAGCACGTTGGTCCAGCCGTGGTGGTGGTTCCAGGCGATGTTCAACGCGACCGGCGGCGCGGCGCCGGCGAGGATGGCCAAGAGCGCGCCCCAGCGGGCGGGCCGCTTGAAGCACAGCACCCAAACCGCCCAGGCGACGCCGAGCAGGACGCCGAGGTACTTCGACAGAAAGCCGAGGCCGAGCAGGAAGCCGGCGAGCGCCCAGAGCGGCAGGCTGTCGCGCCGGTCGGCGGCGACGGCAACGATGCCGGCGAGCACGGCGAAGGCCAGCAGGGGCGTGTCGGTGGTGATGAAGAAGTTCGCCAGGTTGACCGGCGAAAGCAGGAACAGGCAGGCGGCGAGATCGGCCCGGTCGGCGCCGAAGGGCCGGAGCGCGTGGCGCAGCCAGACACCGAGGCCGAGCGGCACGAGCACGGCGGGCAGGCGCAGCCACGCGGGCGCGTCGCCGGCCGCGAGCAGCGGCGCGAGCCACCAACCCACCATCGGACCATGGTCGTAGTAGCCGTAGTCGAGGTGGCGGCCCCAGAGGAAGAAATACGCCTCGTCGCCGGTGACCGGGACGAAGGCCGCGGCGAGCAGCTTGACGACGGCGGTCGCGGCGAGGACGGCGTAGAACAGGCGTGCGGTCCGGCTCCCGGCGGAATCGGAGGATCCGGAGCCGTCGGCAGCGGGGGCGGTTGTATTCACTGGGTGGGGACGGAGGTGCGGCTCAGACCTCGGCAAGCAGCCTGTAGAGGCGCGAGACCATGCGGGTCGGGTCCTCGAGCAGGCCGGCGGAGATGAGGGCGTTGTCGAGGATCTGCTCGGCCACGAGCGCGGCCTTCTCCGGGGCGGCGGTGCGCGTGGCGGCGAGGCGGGCAATGAGGGCGTGGCGCGGGTTGATCTCGAGGTTCACGCGCAGGGGCGTCTCGGCGCCGTCCTTGTTCATCGCCTTCATCATGCGTCGCAGGTGCGGCGACATCATCTTGTCGGCATTGAGGGCGAGGGCGGGGGAGTCGACGAGGCGGTCGCTGGCCTTCACCTCGGCGACGCGCTCGCCGAGGGTGGACTTGAGCCACTCGACGAGGCCCTTGGTCTCCTCTTCGCCGAGGGCGTTTTCGGCGGGTGGCTTGGGCAGGTCGGACAGCTTCACGTCGGCGTGGTCGGCGGCGGCGAACGTGCGGCCGTCGAACTCGCGCACGTTGTTCATCACGTACTCGTCGACGGGCTCGTAACAGAAGAGGACTTCGAGGTTGCGCGCCTTGAAGGCCTCCAGGTACGGGCCGCTTTCGATGGCCTCGCGGTTAGGGCCGAGCAGGTAATAGATCTCCTTCTGGTCGGAGCCCAGGCGCGACACGTAGTCGGCGAGCGAGGTCGTCTTGCCCTTCTCCGTGAGCGACGACTCGAAGCGGAGCAGTTTCACGAGCTCGTCCTTGTGTGTGAAGTCGAGGGCGGCGCCCTCCTTCAGGAAGATGCCGAATTGCGCGTAGAACTCCTGGTAGGCCTCGGTCCGGTTTCTGGCCTCCTCGGAGAGGAACTTGAGGAACCGTTTCGTGATGACCTTGTTGAGCTTCTCGATGAGGGCGCGGTCCTGCATCGTTTCGCGGGAGATGTTGAGCGGGAGGTCCTCGCTGTCGACGACGCCCTTGAGGAAGCGCAGCCACTCGGGCAGGAGGTCCTGCGGCTTCGGGTCGATGAGGACCTTGCGACAGTAGAGGGCGACGCTCGGCTCGGCGCGGGCCAGGCCGAACTTCTCCGGGTTTTCCTTGGGGACGAAGAGCAGGGCGTTGATGGCGAGCGGGGCGTCGGCGCTGAAGTGCAGGCGCAGGCGCGGCTCGTCGTAGGCGTGGGCCTGGAATTTGTAGAACTCGGTGTACTCCTCGTCCTTGATCTCGTTCTTGGAACGCAGCCAGAGGGCCTGGACGGTGTTGATGCGCTTGCCGTTGAGATTGATCGGGAAGGAGACGAAGGCGCTGTAGCGCTCGAGGATCTCCTTCACCTTCCATTCCTGGCTGAAGTCGGCGCAGTCGTCCTTGAGTTCGATGACGATCTTCACGCCGCGGCGCTGGCCCTCGACCTCCTCGATCTCGTAGGAACCGCCGCCGTCGCTGGTCCAGACGTGGCCGGGCTCGGAGGCGCGCCAGGAGTGGCTGTAGACGCGCACGCGCTTGGCGGCCATGAAGGCGGAGTAGAAGCCGACGCCGAACTGGCCGATGAGGTTGGCGTTCTTCTGGCCGCCCTCGCTGAGGGCCTTGAGGAAGGCCTTGGAGCCGGAGTGGGCGATGGTGCCGAGGTTTTCGATCAGTTCGGCGCGGGTCATGCCGATGCCGAAGTCCTGAATCGTGAGGGTCTTCGCCTTGTCGTCGGTCGTGAGGTTGATCTCGTGGCCGAGGTTTTCGTCGAAGATCTCCTTCTCGGTGAGCTGGAGGTGACGCAGCTTTTCGAGAGCGTCCGATGCGTTGGAGACGAGCTCGCGGATGAAGATCTCCTTCTCCGTGTAGAGCGAATGGATGACGATATCGAGCAGCTGCTTGATCTCGGCCTGGAATTCGAAGCTTTGCGGAGCGGTGGTGGACATAGAGCGAACGATTTTTGGAGCTGCGCTCCAAAAATCAAGAGGGGGTTGCGGCCTTTGCGCCGGCCGGCCGGACCAAAGTGGCGGGAGCATCCTGCTCCCGTTCACCCGATAAAGGGTGTAGATCCGACCCTAACGCCTCTTTCACCCGATGAACGGTGTGGGAGTAGGAGCGGCTTTACGCCGCGATGGCTGGCGGACGGTGTCCATCGCGGCGTAAAGCCGCTCCTACGCGATCCTTGCGAAACACGGCGAAATATGCGGCTATTGGGAGCAGGATGCTCCCGCCGCTTTGCGGGCGATTTGCTTCGGCGAAGCTCAGCGTTCGTCGGCCTCGTCCTTTTCGACCGGTTCGACGCGGGCGAGGCTCCGGTCCGACTCGGCGCAGGCGAGCATGCGCCGGAGGCACCAGAGGAGCAGGCCGGTCACGAAACCGACCGAGAGTATCAGGTTGATCCAGCCGCCGGGGGTCATGGGTGGGAATCGAGGTCGGGGATCTTGCGTTGCGCCCAGCGTTTGCCGGACACGTTGATGAGGACGATGCTGAAGACGAGCATCACGACGATCAACAACACGCTGGCCCGGGCGACGTTGCTGCCGCCGGGGAGGAGGTCCTTCACGTAGGCCGTCGGGGTGAAGACGGCGTCGGCGCCGAACTTGTAGTTCCAACCGAGCATGTTTTGCAGGACGAACAAGGCGAAGATCGTGAGCAGGAAGACCGGGCTGAGGTAGCGCAGGATCGGCTTGAAGATGCCGGGAATGCGCAGGAGGGCGCCGCGGTGGGCCTCGGCGAAGCCGCGGTCGACGCCGAGGATCCAGCCGAAGACGATGACGAGGATCGTGCCCTGGACGAAGATCAGCACGGTGCCCACCCAGAAATCGATCGTGTCGAGGGCCTTGAGGTCCTTCGAGAAATACCAGACGAAGAGCGCGCCGATGGCGGTGATGAAACCGAGCAGGGCGACGGAGGCCTTGCGCTGCAGGCCGAGTCCTTCCTCGAGGAAGGCGATGCCTGGCTGGAGCATCGAGAGGGAACTGGTGATGGCGGCGAGGAAGAGCAGAATGAAGAAGGCGGAGGCGAAGAGTTGTCCACCGGGCATGCGCGCGAAGACCTCGGGGAGGACGTTGAAGCCGAGGCCAAAGGTGCCCTGGCCGGCGACCCCGGCGGCGCCGAGGAAGACGAAGGCGGCGGGCACGGTGATGAGGCCGCCGAGGCCGACCTCGCAGAACTCGTTGGCCGACGTTGCGGTGAGCCCGCTGAGCACGACGTCGTCGTTCTTCCGCAGGTAGCTCGCGTAGGTGATGATCACGCCGAAGCCGACGGAGAGGGAGAAGAAGATCTGGCCGGCGGCGGCGAGCCAGAGCTGGGGGTTGCGCAGGCCGGCGAGCACGTCTCCGGGATTCCACATGTAACCGAGACCGTTGAGAATGCTCTGGTCGGGCTTGGCCGGGTCCGGCGTGCCGAGGGTGAGCACGCGCACCAGGATGATGAATGCGATGCCGATGAGGGCCGGCATCGCGTACACGCAAACCTTCTCGATGCCTTTGGAGATACCGCGGTAGATGAAGAGGAAATTCAGGACAAAAGCGATGACGACGAAGAGTCCGACGTCGCGCAGACCGAACTGGATGGCGACTCCGTCCTCCTTGAGTCCGGTGAAGCGCGCAAAGAAGCCGCCGACATCCGTGCCCGGCCGGGTGAGTTCGCCGCTGATGGCATTGAGCGCATAGCCCAGGCACCAGGCCTCCACGTACACGTAGTACATGTAGATCATCACCGGGACGACGAATCCGATCACGCCGAGGTATTTCGCCCAGGGTTTGCGGATCATCGCATGATAGATGCCCGGTGTGGAATGGAAGCCCAGGCGCCCGCCGAGGCGTCCGACCGTCCATTCGCTCCAGCAGATCGGGATGCCGATGATCAGGAGCGAAATGAAGTAGGCGATCATGAAGGCGCCGCCGCCGTACTGGGCGGCGAGGCCTGGGAAGCGCAGGAAGTTGCCCAGCCCCACGGCGCTCCCGGCCACGGCAAGGATGACTCCGGCGCGGGAGGTCCAGACGTCTTTGGGGGTGGCCATGGGCGTTCTTGGATACGCGCGGGCAAGGTCCGCGCAATGGCGAAGTTGCGAAACCGGCGACGGAATGCGCTTCTCAACTTCGTGCACGGCAAGAGTGGCACGGGCGTCTCGCCCGTGGACGGCGCTCCGCGCCGCAGCCTCCCCTGTAGTCCGGGTCCCCTGACCCGGCGCAGACTTGGGCGGGACGACCAAGCCACCTCACGGGCAAGATGCCCGTGCCACGGCGGGCGTTGGCATCAGGCAGGAAGCCGAGCTGCGCGTGCCGGAGGGTTGTCCGGGGCACTTTCGCATCGTCTCCGGCTTGCGATACCCTAAAACCCGGGCCTCTTGTTGTGACGATGCGAACGCGCCCGCTCCGCCCCTGGCCGGCTCTCCTTCTCCTCCTGCTCGCGTTGCTGGCGGGATGCGCCACCGTCGCTCCGGTCGCCCCGGGGCCGACGCTATCGCCGACGGAGCGTGCAAAGGTCTTTTTGCCGGACCTTGCGGAGGCCCGTCAGCGCGCATGGCGGACGGCGGTCGACATCGCCGCCGCCTACGGCCAGATCCCGGCCGACCACTGCCCGGGCATCGCGGCCTTCCTGCGGGACTTCGCCGTGGCGCGCCGTCTGGTGGAGGAGGCGGGCGGCGAGCCCGACCTGGACCGGCTCGACGTCAACGCGCTGGTCACGCGCAACGCGAACTTCTGGCGCGCGTCGCTCGAGATCGCGCCTCATGACGGCAGTTTCCTGCTGTTGCACGCCACGCTGCTGGCGAGCGCCGGCGAGATCTGGCGGGCCAATCGCGTTCTGCTCGCCACGACCCAGCTGCTCCCGCTCGAGGCGCGGACGCGTCCGCTCTACCTCGCGCACGTCTATGGGTTCGGGGCGATCATCATGGACAGCGTGGCGGGCATCGACGACCATGTGCGCGGGGCGGATTTCGACCGCGTGATTTCGGTTTACCGCGAAGGCCTCGCTGTCTGGCCGCGCAACGGACTCCTGCTCGGCGGCGTGATCGACGTCGCGTTGCAGAAGCGGTTGGCCGCCGAAAAGGGCGGGGTGCCCGAGGGCGATCGCCGCGAGGCCCTGGTCAGCGAAGTGCTCGTGACGATGCCGGTCGAGATCGGGCGGCTGCGCGCGGTCGATCCGGTGGCGGCGGCGGGGTTTCATCCCGAAACGGAGGCACGGCGCAAGGGCCGCGAGTTGCAGCGGCTCTGGAGCCGCCTGGGCGACAGCGATATGGCGCTTGGCTACAAGGAGGTCGGGGAACTTGCCTCCGCGCTCGAGGAGGCCGGTGCGCACGAACTCGCGCTGGTGCTGCAGCGCCTGCTGGTCGTCGCCCGCGGCTTTCCGACGCCCGGCGACTTCGTGACCTGGCGGCGCGTGCTCCCGGAACTGGTCGGCGGCACGGCCGCGGCCCCGGTGCTCGCCGCGTGGGAAGGCGGCCAGATCAACAGTGTGGCCATCACCGGCTTCGCCCCGGACGACGGCGGCTGGCGGGGCGATCCCGCCATCAATGCGATCCTGCGTCAGCAGATCGAACGCGAGATCGCGGAGCGCACCTTCCGCATCGACATGCTGGCCGGTCAGGACGTGCTGCAGGCGCGCGCCCACCGCGAGCGTGGCGTCTTTTTCAGCCGCGCCGGCATGCACGAGGAGGCGCTCAAGGATTTTGACGCGGCCCTGCGCCTGCTCGGACGCAACCCCGTCGTGCTCGTCGACAAGGCCGTCGCCCTCGGCACGGCGGGCCGCGAGGCCGAGGCGGAGGCGCTGCTGGCCGACGTGGTGGCGCGCCGCGACGAGGCTGCACTCGCCACGCTCGAACTCGGCGTGCTGCGGTATGGACAAGGTCGATACAGGGAGGCCCTGTTGCGTTTCCGCGAGGAGGCCCGGCGCCGTCCGGAGGAGGGTTATCCCGCCCTGCTCGCCGAACTTGCCGCGCGCCGGCTCGGGGAGTCGGAGCGCCGCCTGCTCGAACGAAGCCTGCGCCGGGTCGACGCCGGCTCCTGGGTGGCGGCCTGCCTGCGGTACCTCGAGGGCGGTTTGACCGCCGAGGAGCTGTTTCAGCGGGCGCACCAGGGAGGGGACCTGCGCGTGGCGGAGCAGTTGAGCGAGGCCCACTTTGTCGTTGCGCAGGCCGAGCTGGCCGCGGGCAACGTCGACCGGGCCATCCGCGAACTCGAGGCCTGCCTGGGCACGGGCATGAGCGGAATGATCGAGTACCGCCTCGCCCGCCTGGAGCTTCGCCGGATCGCCCCGGAACGAGAGGCCCGGCTGCGCCGCGAAGCCGATCAAGCCGAAGAACCGCGTCCGCGGCTGTCGCCCACGCTGGAAGGGGCGCCGGCCGACGACACGGAACCGCGTTACCGGGCGCCGGCTTGAGGACGCCCGCCTTGCGGCGGCTTGAAGATCGGCCGGATCGGCCCGATCGGTCGGATCCGTCCTCGTCGATGGCGGGGAGAAAGAAGAAAGAGAAAGATGCGGGGCTCAGCCCCCCAGATAGGCGGCTTTCACGCGCGGGTCCTCGCGCAGGTCGGCGCTGGGGCCGGCGCAGGCGACTCGGCCGGTTTCGAGCACGTGGGCGTGGTGGCTCACTTCGAGCGCGAGGCGGGCGTTCTGTTCGACGAGCAGGATGGTCAGGCCCTGGGTGCGGTTGATTTCGACGATCTTCTCGAAGATCGTGGCAATGAGGCGCGGGGCGATGCCGAGGGAAGGTTCGTCGAGCATCAGGCAGATCGGGCGGCCCATGAGCGCGCGGCCGATGGCGAGCATCTGCTGCTCGCCGCCGGAGAGGGTTCCCGCGGTCTGCCGGAGGCGTTCCTTGAGCCGGGGAAAAATGCCGAAGACGTAGTCGCGCGAAGCGGCGATCGTTGCGCGGTCGCGCTGCAGGTAGGCGCCCATCGCGAGGTTCTCGTCGACGGTCAGTCCGGGAAAGACCATGCGTCCCTCCGGCACATGGCCGAGTCCGCGCGCCACGATCTGATGCGGGGCGAGGCGCGTGATCTCCTCGCCGCGGAAGGTCACGCGTCCGGCTGCCGGGCGCAGCAGGCCGGACAAGGTGCGCAAGGTCGTGCTCTTGCCCGCGCCGTTGCCGCCGATGAGCGTGACGATCGCTCCGGCGGGCACCGCAAAGGTGACGCTGTTGACCGCGCGGATGGCGCCGTAGTTCACCGCGAGGTCGGTGACGGACAAGAGCGGGGGCGGCGTCGGCGCATCCATGCGTCAGTGGTGGGCGAGGTTGGCGTTGGGATCCTCGCCGAGGTAGGCCTCGATGACCTTGCGGTTGCGGCGGATGTCCGCAGGCGTGCCGTCGGCGATCTTCATCCCGTAATCGAGCACGGCGATGCGCTCGCACAGGCCCATGACGACCGACATCGAGTGCTCGACGAGCAGGACGGTGAGATTGAAACGCGCGCGGATCTCGCGAATCAGGCGGACGAGTTCCAGCTTCTCCGGCGGATTCATGCCGGCGGCGGGTTCGTCGAGCAGGAGCAGGCGGGGGCGGGTGGCGAGGGCGCGCACGATCTCGAGCCGCCGCTGGTCGCCGTAGGGAAGCGACGTGGCCGGCGCGTCGCGGAAGCGGCCGAGGTTGAACAGGTCGAGCAGTTCCTCCACCTGCCGCGCGAGGGCGGCCTCGTCGCGCCGGAAGGCGCCGAGGCGCACGAGGGACTGCACGGGGTGGGTGGTGCGGCGCAGGTTGCAGGCGGCGCGGACGTTGTCGAAGACGCTGAGTTGCGGGAAGAGGCGGATGTTCTGGAACGTGCGCGCGATGCCGAGCCGGACGATGCGGTGGGGGCGCAGGCCGGCGAGGTCGTGTCCGGCGAAACGGATCTCGCCGTCGGTCGGCGCATACACCCCGGTGATCAGGTTGAAGACCGTGGTCTTGCCGGCGCCGTTGGGGCCGATCAGGCCGCAGAGCTCGCCCTCGCGCAGTTCGAGGTCGACCGCGTTGACGGCGGTGAGGCCGCCGAAGCGGATGGTGGCCTGTTCGAGCTGGAGGAGCGGTTCCGGCATCAGACGCGGTGCTTGCCGAAGCGCAGGTTGAAGACGCCCTGCGGCCGCACGATCATGAGGATGACGAGCAGGAGCGCATAGAGGATCATACGGTACTCCGCGACGGGCCGGAGCACCTCGGGCAGCAGCGTGAGCAAGATGGCGGCGAGCACGACGCCGATGGTGTTGCCCATGCCGCCAAGGATGACCATGACGACAACCTCGATGCTCCGGGTGAAATCGAAGCCCGTCGGCGCGATCGTCATCTTGAAATGGCCGTAGAGCCCGCCGGCGATCCCGGCGAAGAAGGCGCCGACCACGAACGCGACGATCTTGTAGCGGGTGGTGTCGAGCCCGACGGCCTCGGAGGCGATCTCGTCGTCGTGCGTGGCGAGGAAGCCGCGGCCGTAGGTCGAGTTGACGAGGCTGGTGACGGTGTAGAGGGCAAGGGCGGCGAACCACAGCACCCAGGAAACGTTGGTCAGGTAAGGGATCCCGTGCATCCCGAGGGCGCCGCCGAGCACACTCACGTTCTGGAAGATCACGCGGATGATTTCGCCGAAGCCGAGCGTGACGAGTGCAAGGTAATCTCCGCGCAGGCGGAGCGAAGGCACGCCCACGAGCAGGCCGGCGAAGGCGGCGCAGAGGCCGCCGGCGAGCAGGGCGGCGAGGAAGAGTCCGCCGGTGGCGAGGGCGCCGGCCTCGGCTCCGAGCAGGCGCGGGCCGAGGAAGACGGTGACGGCGGCGGAGAGGTAGGCGCCGACGGCCATGAAGCCGGCGTGACCGAGCGAGAACTGGCCGGTGTGGCCGTTCACGAGGTTGAGCGAGACGGCGAGGATGACGTTGATGCCGATGCCGATGAGCACATCGAGCAGGTAAGGATCGAGGGCGGACGACACCCGCGCGAGGGCGAGGGCGAGCACGCCGGCGGCGAGGAGGAGGAGGTGCGGGCGGGCCATCGGATCAGACCTTCTCGGTGGCGAACCGGCCGAGCAGGCCGGAGGGGCGGAAGAGGAGCAGCACGATGAGGATGGCGAAGGCGATCGCGTCCTTGTAGGTCGACCAGGCGCTGCCGGCGACGAAGGTTTCGACAATGCCGAGCAGGAGCGCCCCGAGGGCGGCGCCGGGGATGTTGCCGATACCGCCGAGAATGGCGGCGACGAAGGCCTTCAGTCCCGGCATGACGCCCATGAGCGGATCGATGGACGGGTAATTGACGGCGTAGAGCACGCCGCCCGCGCCGGCGAGGGCGGAGCCGAGGGCGAAGGTGAAGGCGATCACGGTGTCGATGTTGACGCCCATGAGCTGGGCGGCCTTGGGGTTGGCGGAGACCGCGCGCATGGCGGTGCCGAGGCGCGTGCGGAAGACCACGAGCCGCAGGCCGGCGACAAGCAGCAGCGAGATCAGGATCACGGCCAGCTGGTTGCTCGAGATCACCAGGCCGCCGGCCTCGAGGCGGGCGGACGGGAAGATCGGAGGGAAGGTGCGCGGGGCCGCGCCGAAGAAGACCTGTCCGCTGTATTCGAGGAACAACGACACACCGATCGCGGCGATGAGGACGTTGAGGCGGGGGGCGTCGCGCAGCGGCCGGTAGGCGATGCGCTCGATGAGCACGCCGAGCAGCGCGGCGACGGCCATCGCACCGGCCAGCACGAGCAGCCCGGTGCCGAGGCCGCCGCGGGGGAGAAGGTTGCCGAGGAAGTATCCGGCGAAGGCGCCGGCCATGAAGACGTCGGCGTGCGCGAAGTTGATGAAACGCAGGACGCCGTACACCATGGTGTACCCGAGGGCGATCAGCGCGTAGATCGCGCCGAGGGAGACGCCGTTGATCAACTGCTGGAGAAACTCGTTCACAAGCAGGCGAGGGGCAGGGAGCGGCGGCACTCCTGCCGCCGGGTTTGGGGGTCGCGGGGGGGCGGGGTTGTCCCGGTCAGGGCGACTGCCGGACGCGTTGCGCGAGCGGATTCGGCGGCAGGAGTGCCGCCGCACCTTTTCAGGCCATCGTCACGGTCGTCCCCACGCATGGTCATGAACGGGCGCGCGGCGGGCTCAGGGCGCGACCGACTGCAGGAAGCCGAGCCGGCCTTCGCGGATGGCGATGATGGCGGCGGGCTTGGAGGCGTCGCGCCGTGCGTCGATCGTGGTGTCGCCGGTGGCGCCGGGGAAATTCTTCGTGGTGGCGAGGGCGTCGCGCAGGGCGGGGCCGTCGGTGGTGCCGGCGCGGCGGATGGCGTCGACCAGCACGTACACGCTGTCGTAGCCGAGGGCGGCGAAGGCGCCGGGCGTCTCGCCGTTCCAGCGCTCGCGGTAGCGGCGGACGAACTCGGCCGCGCGCGGCGCGGTGTCCTCCGCGGAGAAGTGGGTCGAGTAATAGCAGCCGTTGAGCGCGTCGCCGCCGATCTCCAGCAGCTGCGGGGCCTCCCAGCCGTCGCCGCCGAGGAACGGAATCGTCATCCCCAGTTCGCGCGCCTGCCGCACGAGCAGCGCGGCCTCGGTGTAGTAGGCCGGGACGAACACCGCCTCGACCCCGGCTGCGCGGATGGCGGTGAGCTGGGCGCGGAAGTCCTTGTCGCCTTCGGAGAATCTCTGCTCCGCGGCGATCTCCCCTCCGCCCGCGGCGAAGGTTTCCTTGAAGAACTGCGCGAGGCCCACGCTGTAGGCCGAGGACACGCTCGAGGCGATGGCCACGCGTCTTACCTTGAGGGTGTCGAGGGCGAACCGGGCCATGGCGGTGCCCTGGAACGGATCGATGAAACACACGCGGAAGATGTAGTCGCCCGTCTCGGTGACCTTCGGGTTCGTCGCGGCCGGGGCGATCATGGGGATGCGGGCGGCCTGGGCGATGGGGGCGGCCTCGAGGGAACGGCCGGACGCCACCTCGCCGAGCAAGGCCACGACGCGGTCGCGCGAGATCAGTTTCTTCGCGACCGTGGCGCTCTCGCCGGGCTTGGTCTGGTTGTCCTCGGTGATGAGTTCCAACTGGCGGCCGAGCACGCCGCCGGCGGCGTTGATCTCCTCGACGGCGAGGAGTGTGCCGCGGTGGGAGCTCTGCCCGAAACCGGCTTCCTTGCCCGTGAGCGAGGCGTATTCGCCGAGGCGGATCGTGTCGCCTCCGCCGGGGCCGCAGCCTCCGGACAACAAGGCAAGGGCGGTGGCAACGAGCGCAAGCGGACGGCGGAAAAGTGTCATGAGGAGAAAGGAAGCGGGACGAACGTGGGTCTGTACGGGCGGCGTTTCAACCAAACTGTGCGGGTCCGCCGGCCCGCAGAGCAGGTGGCGCGCCCTGGCGTGCGGATTTTTTCATCGCCGAACCGGCGGACGATTGCGCAGCCTCCGCAGGCGGGCCCGCTCCGTTCTTCTGCATGACCACCCTCGACCGCTACGTTCTCCGCGAATGGCTGAAGATCCTCGGCCTCGTGCTCTGTGCGACGATGGGGCTGCTGCTGATGCAGGCGATGTACGACGACTTCAGCGACCTGCTGGAGGACGGGGCCGGGGCGACGGACGTGGTCATGTACTTCGCGGTGAAGCTCCCGAGTTATTTCTCGATCGTGCTGCCGCTGAGCCTGCTCGTCTCGCTGCTCTACGCCCTCGGGGTGCTGCACCGCGGCAACGAGATTGTCGCGATGCGTGCGGCCGGCCTCGGCGTCGGCCGCATCACGCGCGGGCTTTGGGTGGCCGGGGTGCTGCTCTGCGGGCTCACCGCCTACCTCAACGGCAAGGTCATCCCGTGGTCCGTCGAGGCCTCGCGCAGCCTGCTCGAGACGATCCGCTTCCGCGCGGAGGCGGGCTCGGTCGGCGCGGCGGACCGCGTCGGGGCGAGCACGGGGGTGGCCTTCGACAACCAGCGGCAGAACCGCATGTGGTTCTTCAATCGCTACAGCCGCTTCACGCACCGCGGCTACGGCGTGATGGTGTCGGAACTCGACGGACAGCGCCGAGAGAAGACGCGCCTGCACGCCCGCGAAGGTTATTTCGACGCGCGGCGCGGCTGCTGGGTGTTCAGGGACGGACGCGAGACCTGGGTCGAACCCGAGACGGGCGAAGTCGTCCGCACCGTCGCCTTTGCGGAAAAGGTGGTGCCGCACTTTCAGGAGGACCCGGCGCTGATGCTGGTCTTCGACCTGAAGCCCTCGGACCTTTCGTTTTTCGAACTCACGCGGATCATCGAGTACTTCACGATCGAGGACAACCCGAAGGTCACGCCGTACGCGGTGCGGTATTTCGGTCTGCTGACGGAGACCTTCGGTCCGCTCATCATCCTCGCGATCGCCATCCCCTTCGCGATCTCGGGCGTGCGCGTGAATCCCGCGGTCGGCGTGTCGAAGTCGATCGGTTTTTTCCTGCTGTACTTCCTGCTGGCGAAGGCGAGCACGGCGCTCGGCGGCCGCGAGGCGTTTTCGCCGCTCTGGGCGGCGATTCTGCCCAACCTCGCGATGCTCGGCATCGGGGTCGGGCTCTTCGCGCGCATGCGGTAGCCCGCAGGTTGCATCAGCACAGACCAGCGTTTTGCCAAGGTTGCGCAGGAGCGGCTTTACGCCACGATGAACGCCGTCCGCCAGCCATCGCGGCGTAAAGCCGCTCCCGCCTCCGCACCCTTCATCCGGTGAAAAATGCGGGGGCTAGCCCGCGAACCAATCGCCGATGCGGCGCCAGACGGCGTTGGACGGCCAGAGCATGATGATCCAGACGATGACGCAGTTGATGTAGCTCAAGAACACCGCTGCGCTCGCCATGTCCTTGATGCGTTTCGCCATCGGGTGCAGCTCAGGCCGCACGTAGTCGATGGTCCACTCGATCGCCGAATTGAGGAGTTCCACGATCATGATGAGGATCAGCGATGCGATCATCAGCGCCGTGGAGACCGCGTTGACCGGCAGCACGATCGCGAAGGGCACGAGGAGCGCCGCGAAGAGGAGGTCCTCGCGGAACGACGGCTCGTGTTTCCACGCGGCCCAGAATCCCTCGAGTCCGTAGCGCAGCGACGCGATGAAGTTGCGCACGTTGCGCCGCTTGATCGCGACAGGCGGAGGTTCGGTGGGGACGGGTGTCACGGGGAGGCTAGTGGCAAGTCACAGGTCAAAGGTCGCGAAGTCGAATGTCATCGCCGGCCCGCCCGCCGCAGCGGGTGCTTTCGAGAGGTGACCCGGTCGGCGAAGCGGAGCCTCGGGCGATCGGGGCGGGCGACCTTGGGCGGGCGACCGCATGTCAGTCGGCGGCAGGCGCGGGCGGACGCCGGCCGAGGGCGAATTCGGAGAAATCATTCACGATCCCTTCGTACGGGCGATCCTGTTTATAGATTTGCAGGATCCGGGCGTGCTCGGCGTCGCTGGTCGGAAAAATGCGCGGGGGCTCGCCCTTCAGCAGCAGGGCCGTGTAGGCGCGATGGCGGTCGACGAGGCGGCGGATGACGAGCATGGGGCAGGCAAGGCGGTTTTCGGCGCAACGCAACCCGGCTGCGCTCAAGACCAGTTGTAGTTGAAACTGATGCTGATGCGCTCGTCGTCCACGCGGTTGGCGGCGACCTCGTGGCGCAACCAGCTTTCGAATAGGATCACGTTGCCGGCCTCGGCCGGGTAGGTGACGTGGCTGCGGTTCTCGCGCCGGGCCCCGGCGAGTTTCGGCGGGGCGGCCATGAAGCGGTCGAGGCGCGGGTCCTCGAACTTGAGCCCGGGACAACCTTTCGGAGTGCGCACGTAGTAGGTGCCGCTGATGAAGGCGAGGGGATGCAGGTGCAGCGAGTGCGCGGCTGTCGGCGGCATCACGTTGACCCAGCAGTCGGTCATGTGCACCGACCGTCCGCGCAAATCCATGTCGAGGCTGCGGGCGAACGCGCGCACGTGCCGCGTGAGCTTTTTCTCCAGCGCGGCGAACGTGCTCGAGAACGTGTGCAACGTGTTCATCGACGCGTAGCTGGTGTATCCACCGGGGTAGTTCGCCTCCGACCAGCGCCGGCCGGCGTCGTCGAAGTCGCGCAGGCTCGCGATCTCCGACGCGAGCTCGTCGTTGAGCCGGTCGAGGCCGCGGGCCTGCAGCGCTTCGCAGTAGAGGTAGGTCGGGAACCAGGCGCGGATCGGCATGATGCGGATTTTCGTAGGCCGTGGCGCCGCGGCAGGCAAAATCATTCCCCGACCGGCCCGAACGGGCCTACCACACCGGCCCGTGCGGCGGTCGATCTCCAGTGTTTCCCCCGGGCACGGAACCTCTTTGGATGAATGTCGTCTATGCGTTTCATGAAGACTGCAAACCTCGCCACCTGCTTCCAGCGTCCGGCTTCCTTCCGTCGCCACGCCCTCGCGTTCTGCGTGCTGGCGGCGTCCGCCCTCGCCCAAACCGAACCCGTCGAACCGACGCCCGCCGAAGTGACGGCGCTCGAGACCGCCGCGCCCAAGGAGGCCGCGGCCCGCGTCAGCGCCAGCTTCGAGGCCCTCGCCGGTTCCGAGGACAACGCCGTGAACCTTGTCGAGGGCCTGCGCGCCGGCTCGGAGATCACGTTGACCACCGAGATCGACGGCCAGGCCGTCCAGCGCACCTTCCAACCCGTCACCGGCGGGCAGGGTTACGGCGAGGTGCTCATCTCGCTGAGCCTCGCCGAACGCGAACTGGCCAAGGCGGGCATCACGGACCCGACCCCGGCGCAGATCGAGGCCGCGCTCAACGGCGGCGTGATCGCCGTCGGCACGGGCGAAACCGCGCAGACGCTCGAACTCGCCGGCGTGCTCAACCTTCGCGCTGAGGGTCTCGGCTGGGGTCAGATTGCGCGCGAACTCGACCTGAACCTCGGCGAAGTGGTCAGCGGCATCCGCCGCGATCCGCGAGCGGTCGAACGGCTCTCGCAGCGTCCGGAGTTCGCCGGCAAGTCGAACCTTCCTGCGCGGCCCGTTCGCGTCGAGCGCGCGCAACGGGTCGAGCGTGTGGAGCGCGTCGCCCTCATGGAACGACCGGGGCGCCCGATGCTCTTGGAGCGTCTCGAACGGCCGGTGCGCGTCGAGCGGGTCGAACGGCCCGTGCGTCCGGAGCGGCCGGAGCGCCCGGGCCGGCCCTGAGCGTTCCCCGTCCGCTCCCCCTCCAGCTTCAACTCCCGCGCCATGAAACGCTCCCTCGTCCCGCTTCTGCTCGCCTGCGTGGTCCTGAACCCGGTCCGGGGGCAGGACGCGTGGTCCCTCTCGACCGGCTTCGACTATTCCTCCGGCGACTACGGTCTTGCCGAGGACACCCGCATGCTCGCCGTGCCCTTGACCGCGACCTACCGGTCGGACACGTGGACCTTCCGCGCCTCGCTGCCGTACCTGCGGATTTCGGGGCCGGCCTATGTCGTGCCGGAACTCGGCGGCGTGGGCGGCGTCCGCCCCGTGACCACGACCGAATCGGGCGTGGGCGATCTCATCCTCTCCGCGACCTACGCCCTCCCGGTCGAGGAAGGCTCCCCGGGCATCGACTTTTCCGCAAAGGTGAAGCTCGGCACGGCCGACGACGCCAAGGGGCTGGGCACGGGCAAAAGCGACTTTTATGCGCAGGCCGATGTGTATCAGGTTTATGGAGACTTCGCACCTTTCGGCACGCTGGGTTACCGCGTGCTCGGCGATCCCGCCGGTTTCGATCTGAAGGACGGTCTTTTCGCCTCCGCGGGCGTCAGTTACCGGTGGTCGGAGCCGACGCGGATCGGCGGAGTCTTCGACTGGCGCCAGCGCACGGTTGACGGCGGGGACGCGGCCTTCGAGTTCACCGCCTTCGTTACCCATCGGTTCGACGAACGCTGGCGGCTGCAGGTCTACGTTGTGAAAGGCTTCACCGACGCGAGCCCCGATGCCGGCATCGGCATGGTGATCGGCTACGCGTTCTAGCCCGCTTATTTCACCCGCGCAGGCCCGCGAGATCGGGATCGGTGGCGGCGAGTTTCTTGAAGGCGGGATCGAGGGCGATCGCGCGGGCCACGTGGTCGCGGGCGGCGACCTGGTCGCCACGGACGGAGGCGTAGCAGCCAAGGTTGAAGTGGATGGTGGGCTCCTGGGGGTGGCGCAGGACCGCGGTGCGCAGGATTTCCTCGGCCGCCTCCAGCGAGACCGAACGACGGGCGGCGTAGGCCCAGGTGATCCAGCCCGACGGTTCGTCTGGGACGCGGCGCACGAAGGCACGCGCGGCTTGGCGCAGCGGCTCCCATTTTTCCTGAGCCTGCAGCACGGCCATGCGCGCGCCGAGGACCGCCGGCTCGCGGCGCTCCATTGCGGGGATGCGGCGCAATTCTGCCGCCGCCTCGCCCACGAGGCCGAGCTCAAGGTAGCCTTGAATGTGGGAGAGCCGCCACTTGAGGAGCATGACGCGGACGTCCGGGGGCTCAGGCCGCGGGCGGCTTGCCGAAATGCGCCGCAAACGAGGCGTAACCGGCGGTGTCGGCGAGCATGGCGTCGATCGTGGCGACGAGCGGGGCGGGCTGGATCAGTCCGGCGAACACGGCCTTGTCGCCGATGGCGTCCGTGATCACGAAGGCGGGCCGCTGGTCGATGCGGTGGGCGAAGAACTCCTCCGTCGAGGCGGCCACGCGGGCGCGGACTTCCGCCGAGTTGGCTCGGGCCCGCAGGAATTCGGCCGGCACGCCGGCCGCGGCGGCTGCGACCGCCACGGCCTCGTCGATCCTTCCGGTGCGCCGGCCTTCGCGCAGGGCGGCATGGGCCAGCGCGTGGCGCACGCGGTCGTCGTCCGCCCCGATGAAGTCGCGGGCGGCCTCCGCCACCCGGTTGGGCGCGGTGTAGTCGTTTTCCGGAGACGCATCCACCCAGCCGCTGTCGAGCATGTGGGGGAGGCGGGTGAGCACGCCGCTCCGCCGGTAGAACCAGTCGCACTGCGCCGCCGATGCCGGGAAATCCTCCGGGCGCATCAGGGCGATCCGCCAGGCGAAGTCGACGCGGCCGGCGTAGCGCGCCTTCAGGTCGGACCAGACCGGCTCGACGAGGTGGCACCAGGAGGAGAACAGGTCGAGGTAGTAGGTGACGCGGACGGCGGCGGGCATGGCGGTCACTTCTTCTCGTTGCTGAAAAGGTTCTTGATGCCCTCGCCGGCCTTCTTGGCGGCCTCGCCGAGCGCGTCCTTCGTCAGGCCGCCGGCGGAGCCGCCGATCTGGCCGGCGGCGGAGGCGGCGGCGCTGACGACGTTGCCGAGCACCTGGCGCATGATCGCCATGGAAAGCTGCGCCGGCGTGAGGCCGCCCTCCTTGACGCCAAGATCGGTCAGCGTGAGGGCCGGCATGGGCACGGTGACGGCCGCCGCGCCCGCGCCGAGGGTGACTTCGCCGTTCTGCAGCACGAATTTCTTGAGGATGATCTTCTTCGGGGCGTCGCCGGAAGTCTCCGCAGCCTGGCCGCTTCCTGTGATCTTTTCGATGTGGTTGAGCAGCTCCTTGATGTTGCTGGTGACGATCTTCGTTTCGTAGACGAACTGGGGATCGTCGATCAGGACTTCCTCGATGACGATGGTGTCGCCGAGCAGGGAGCGCGGCGCGACGTCGAGATGGATCTTGCCGAGGTAGAAGGCGCGGTCGCTTTGCCAGCCCGCGGGGTTGCCGACGAAGAAGCCCGAGAGGGTGCCGCTGCCGCTCAGCGGCGAGATCGTGGCGCTGTCGAGCGTGACCTTCGTGCCGGTGATGCGCGGTCCGACGGTGTTGACTCCGGCCGTCACGATCGAGCCGAGGAAGAAGGAGGAGGCGACGATGGCCACGACGGCGAGGCCGGCGACGACGACGAGGACAATGAGCAGTTTTTTCATGACGACGAGGGTGGATGCGGCTTGGGACGTCCCGGGAGCTTGGCCGGCGGGGTGGGGGATTGCAACGGATGCGTGCAGGAAACCAAGGGTTGCGCAGCCCGGGGCGAAACGGTTCGTTAGGGTCGTTGCCCGCATGAGTCTTCCCTTTCCCAAACTCACCGCCGAGGAGGCGGCGGCGTTGATCAGCGACCGCGACGTCATCGGCTTCAGCGGCTTCACGCCGGCCGGCGCCGCCAAGGCCATCCCGAAGGCCCTCGCCGCCCGCGCGCGCGCCGAACGGGCGGCCGGCCGGCCCTTCAAGGTCGGCGTGATCACGGGCGCCTCGACCGGTCCTTCGCTGGACGGCGAACTCGCACGCGCCGACGCCGTGCTCTTCCGCACGCCGTATCAATCCGACCCCGACCTGCGCAAACGCATCAACGCCGGCGAGGTGCAGTTCTTCGACATGCACCTTTCGATGCTCCCTCAGGCCGTGCGCTACGGGTTCCTCGGGAAAATGAAGTTTGCCGTGGTCGAGGCCTGCGAGGTGTTCCCGGGAGGCGAGATTGTGCTCACGACCTCCGTGGGCGCCTCGCCGACCTTCTGTCATTGCGCAGAGAAGGTGATCATCGAGCTCAACCGGGCCCACTCCCCGGCCCTGCGCGGCTTTCACGACATCTACGAACCGCGCGACCCGCCGCACCGCCGGGAGATCCCGGTGTACAGCGTGCGCGACCGCATAGGATCGCCCGTGGTCGCGATCGATCCCTCGCGCATCGCCGGCATCGTCGAAACCGAGCTGCCCGACGAGTGCGGCCGCTTCGAGCCGCCCAGCGACGTGACGCGCCGCATCGGGCTCAACGTCGCCGAGTTCCTCGCGGGCGAGCGCCGCCGTGGCACGATCCCCGCGCCCTTCCTGCCCATCCAGTCCGGTGTCGGCGACATCGCCAACGCCGTGCTCGCCGCCATGGGCGAGCATCCGGACATCCCGCCCTTCGAGATGTACTCCGAGGTGCTGCAGGACGCCGTCTTCAAGCTGCTGCGCGCGGAGAAACTGCTCTTCGCCAGCACGACGGCCGTGACCGTCAGCCGCGAGATGAACCACGAGTTCCACGCCAACCTCGACTTCTACCGTCGCCGCATCGTCATGCGGCCGCAGGAGATTTCGAACCATCCCGAAGTGATCCGCCGTCTTGGCATCATTTCGATCAACGCCGCGATCGAGGCTGACGTTTTCGGCAACATCAACAGCACTCACGTGCTCGGGAAGAGCCTCATGAACGGGATCGGCGGCTCCGGGGACTTCACGCGCAACGCCTTCATTTCCATCTTCGTCTGCCCCTCGCTCCAGAAGGGCGGCAAGATCAGCACGATCGTCCCGCTCGTCAGCCACGCCGACCACAGCGAGCACTCCGTGCAGGTGATCATCACCGACCAGGGCATTGCCGATCTGCGCGGCAAGTCGCCGCACGAACGGGCCGTGCTCATCGCCGGCGCCTGCGCGCATCCGGATTTTCGCGAAACGCTCTGCCGTTACACCGACCACACGCGCGACGGCCAGACGCCCCAGTCCCTCGGCCGCGCCTTCGCCTTCCACGAGCAGTATCTGCGCACGGGAGACATGCGCGGCGCGGATGTAGGGTAGAAGCGCATCGCCCGCGGCGTAGCCTGAGGCACCGTTGTCCTCAAACCCGCCCGGTCGGGGGACCGGGCCAACAGTGCTGTAGGCCGCGTGCCCTCACGCGGCGGATGGCGGTGCGTCCGCCGATTCGGCATTGCGCGCCTTCGGGCCGCCCCTAGCTTCCCTCCGCATGTCGTCCAACAAGATCAAGTGCGGCGTCGCGGGGGTCGGGTCGCTCGGCCAGCACCATGCCCGCATCTACGCCGCCTTGCCCGGCGCCGAGCTGACGGGCATCTACGAGGCCAGCGATGCGCGCGCGGCCGAGATCTGCGCCCGGTATCAATGCCGTCGCTACAACACGCTGGAGGAACTCGGCGAGGCCTGCGACGTGGTTTCCGTGGTCGTTCCGACCGACCGCCACGCCGCCGTCGCCCTGCCCCTGCTCGAAAAGGGCTGCCACCTCCTGATCGAGAAGCCGATCTGCGCCTCGCTTGCCGAGGCCGAACAGGTGCTCGCCGCCGCGCAGCGCCATGGCGTGCTCGTGCAGGTCGGCCACATCGAGCACTTCAACCCCGTCATGGGCTTTCTCGAAAAGGAGGTCGTTGCGCCGCAGTTCATCGCCGCCGAGCGCCTCGCCCCGTTCACGCCGCGCGGGACGGAGGTCGGCGTCGTGCTCGACCTCATGATCCACGACATCGGCATCGTTCTTGAGCTTGTGAAGTCCCCCATCGAACGGGTCGACAGCGTGGGCGTGAGCGTGCTCTCGAAGACCGAGGACATCGCCAACGCCCGCATCCAGTTCGCCAACGGCTGCGTGGCCAACCTCAGCACGAGCCGGATGAGCCTCAAGAAGGTGCGCGAAATCCGCGTCTTCCAGCCGACGGGTTACTTCTCCTTCGATTTCATGAACCAGTCGGGCCACCTCGTGCGCAAGAGCGGCATGCTCGCCTACGCGGCGCAGCTCATGCAGGGTGCCAAACCCGCGGACCTCTCCGTGCCTGTCGAGTCGATCCCGCTCGAGAAGGGCGAACCGCTTGCGCTGGAGCTCGCACACTTCGTCGAGAGCGTGGCGGCCGCCCGCCAGCCGAAGGTCGGCGCCGCCCTCGGCAAGACCGCGCTCGAGGTGGCGATCGTCATCACCGAACAGATCCGCGCGGCCCGTCGCCCGGCATGAGCGGACCGGCTTTGCTGCCCTTCCGTCTGCCGCCGCCGCGCGAAGGCGGCGTGGACCTGCTGGTGATCGCCGGCGAGCACTCGGGCGACCAGCACGCCGCCACCATGGTCCGGGGCCTGCTCGCCCGGCAACCGGGTCTGCGCGTCGCCGCACTCGGCGGACGCGAACTCGAGTCCGCGGGCGCGCAGCTCCTGCACGATCTCACGGAGTCCTCCGTGGTCGGCCTCGTGGAGGTGTTGAAGAACTACTCCTTCTTCAAGGCGCTGTTCGGGGAGACCCTGCGCTGGATCGGGGAACACCGCCCGCGCGCCGTGTGCTTTGTCGATTATCCCGGTTTCAACCTGCGCCTCGCAAAGGAGCTCTTCGGCCGCGGCCTCGCCGCCCGCGCGGGCGGACCGGTGCGGCTGCTCTACTACATTTCCCCGCAGATCTGGGCCTGGAAGGCCGGACGGCGTTTCACGATGGCGCGGCACCTCGACGCGCTTGCGGTGATTTTCCCCTTCGAGGTGTCCTGTTACGCGGATACGGACCTCGCCACGACCTTTGTGGGACATCCGTTTGTGGCGGCCGGACACGAACCGCCGGTGCGGTACGATCCGGCCGGTCCCGTTCTTCTGCTGCCCGGAAGCCGCCGGCAGGCCGTCGCGCGCATCTTTCCCGTCCTGCTTGCCGGCCATGCGGCGCATGGTGGTCGCGAGGCCGTCGTGCTTTACCCGAGCGAATCGATCGCGGAAGTCCTCCGCGCTGCGCGTCCGCCGGCCTCTGTGCGCCTCCAGGCACCGGGCGCGCCCGTGGCGGCCTCGGCCGTGCTCACGAGCAGTGGCACCATGTCGATGCATTGCGCGCTGGCGGGCATCCCCGGGGCGATCGCCTACCGCGCGAACCCCCTGACCTACCTGCTCGGCCGGATGCTCGTGAAGGTGGAGTACCTGGGCATTGCCAATCTGCTGCTCAAAGAGCCGATGTACCCGGAGTTTCTCCAAGGGGCCGCTACGCCCGCCGCGCTGGCCGCGGAGTTGCGCGATTGCCTCGAGAATCCCGCCCGCCTCGCCCGCACGCGCGCGCAGGCGGATCGCCTGCACGAGGTCCTGCGTCAACCCACCGCAGGCGACGCGGCGGCCTGGCTGGCGGGGCACCTGCCGGCGGTCGCATCTTAGCATGTTTCACCAGCCCGGACGTCACGTTTCGCAAGGATTGCGTAGGAGCGGCTTTACGCCGCGATGGCTGGCAGACGGTGTTCATCGCGGCGTAAAGCCGCTCCTACCCCCATACCTTTCATCCGGTGAAATATGGGTTAGGGCGTGCCCGGTCACACTGTGGAGCGGGCCGCTTTGAGAGTTGGCGTCGCCGGTGGGCCGGTCCTACCGTGCGCGCATGTTGAATGGCACTTGGATCCCGCAGGCGGCGGAGTTTTCGGGGCAGGCGATCCCGCTGCCGCCGGCGCGCTGGGTGATCGTGGGGGAGAGTTACGTTGTCGAGACGGAGGGCGGACGCGACGAAGGGTGCCTCGTGATCGACACCAGCGTTACGCCCCACGCCGTCGACCTGGTCGGGCGAGCGGGGCCCAATGCCGGCCAGACGTTGCGCGCGATTTTCCGGGTGCGCGGCGACCTGCTCCAGCTTTGCTATGAAGTGGGGGAGTCGCCGGCGCGGCCGGCCGCCTTTATCAGCGTGGCGGGCTCCATGGCCTTGACGGTCCGCTATCGGCGGGTGCAATAGGGCTCGCGAGGAGAGGCGGGCATCGGTCCGCCAGAAGGGCGGCGGAAGCTCCCGGCGGGGCGGTACGGACTGGATGGTCCGTCCTTCTTGGCCGGATTTTCGTTTGCCTTTCCCGGTTTTGAAACGTTTCCACCCCCTTTAATTCACCATGGCGTCCAACTACACCGAAGCCTCCATCAAGACCCTTTCCCCGCTCGAGCACATCCGGCTGCGGCCCGGCATGTACATCGGGCGCCTCGGCAACGGCGCCCATCCCGAAGATGGCATCTATGTGCTGCTCAAGGAGACCATCGACAACTGCATCGACGAGTTCACGATGGGCTACGGCAAGAAGATCGAGATCGAGCTGATCGAGCGCACCCTCCGCGTGCGCGACTACGGCCGAGGCATCCCCCTGGGCAAGCTCGTCGAGTGCGTCTCGATCATCAACACGGGCGCCAAGTACGACAGCGAGACCTTTAAGAAGGCCATCGGCCTCAACGGCGTCGGCCAGAAGGCGGTCAACGCCCTCGCTTTCGAGTACCGCGCCCAGGCCTTTCGCGACGGGCAGACACGCGCGGTCGAGTTCCTCCAGGGCAAGCTGAAGAAGGACGGCAAGGTCGTCGCCGCCAAGGACGAGAAGAACGGCACCCTCATCGAGTTCACGCCCGACGAGGCGCTCTTCGGCAAGGACTTCAAGTTCCGCACGGAGTTCATCGAGGAGATGCTCTGGAACTACGCCTACCTCAACCGCGGGCTCACGCTCGTCTTCAACGGCAAGAGCTACAAGTCGGAGAACGGACTCAAGGATCTGCTCGCCAAGAAGCTCACCGGCGAACCGCTCTATCCGCTCATCCACCTCGAGGGCGACGACATCGAGGTCGCGATGACCCATGGCGGCCACTACGGCGAGGAGTACTGGTCCTTCGTCAACGGCCAGCACACCACCATGGGCGGCACCCACCTCGCCGCCTTCCGCGAGGCGCTCGTCGCCACCGTGCGCAACTTCTACAAAAAGGACTACGAGGCCGCCGACATCCGCCAGTCCATCGTCGCCGCCGTCTCGATCCGCGTGATGGAGCCCGTTTTCGAGTCGCAGACCAAGACCAAGCTCGGCTCCAACGACATCGGTCCCGGCGGCCCCTCCATCCGCCAGTTCATCACCAACTTCATGCAGTCGCAGCTCGACAACTGGCTGCACCGCAACTCCGAGGCCGCCGAGGTGCTCAAGCGCAAGATCGAGGACAGCGAGCGCGAGCGGAAGGAGCTCTCCGGCATCCGCAACCTCGCCCGCGAACGCGCGAAGAAGGCCTCCCTCCACAACCGCAAGCTGCGCGACTGCCGCGTGCACCTCGACTCCAAGGACAAGCGCGCCGAGGAGAGCACGTTGTTCATCGTCGAGGGCGATTCCGCCTCCGGCTCGCTCACCGCCTCGCGCGACGTGCAGACCCAGGCCGTCTTCGCCCTCAAGGGCAAGCCGCTCAACACCTACGGGCTCACCAAGAAGGTCATCTACGAGAACGAGGAGTTCCACCTCCTCCAGTCCGCCCTCAACATCGAGGAAGGCATGGACGGCCTCCGCTACAACCGCGTCGTCATCGCCACCGACGCCGACGTCGACGGCATGCACATCCGCCTGCTGCTGATCTCGTTTTTCCTCCAGTTCTTCCCCGACCTCATCCGCAACGGCCACCTCTTCATCCTCGAGACGCCGCTCTTCCGCGTGCGCAACAAGAAGGAGACGATCTACTGCTACTCGGAGGCCGAGAAGGAGGCCGCCTTGAAGAAGCTCGGCGCCAACGCGGAGATCACCCGTTTCAAGGGACTCGGCGAGGTCAGCGCCAACGAGTTCAAGGACTTCATCGGCGAGAACATCCGCCTCGAACCCGTCACGCTCGCCCACCTGCACAACAGCGACGAACTGCTCGGCTTCTACATGGGCAAGAACACCCCGCAACGGCAGGAATTCATCATCGAAAACCTCCGCGTGGAAAAGGACCTCGTCGAGGTCTGACCCGTCGCCTTCCCGGGAACCTATCGATGCAAGACTCACGTAGGAGCGGCTTTACGCCGCGACCGCCGACGGACGGCGCCAATCGCGGCGTAAAGCCGCTCCTACCCACCCGCACGCTTCCCGAGGCTTGCGTTGAAGATAATGTTCAACATCATCTTTAACATGAAGACGATCACGATGGTGGAGCTTCGCACGGATTCCGAACGCGTCGTCCGCGAGTTGAAGCGAGGCGAGCGTTTTGAGCTGACCTACCGTGGCGAAAAGATCGCCGAGCTGGTGCCTCCGGCGACGGTCGCCAACCGCCGGACCCAGGACGTGTTGAAGCGGCTCAAGGAGCGTCATGCCGGCGATGTGGGACACGCCAAGCGAATCGAGCGACACCTTGCGGACGTCTATGAGGCTCGGCGGGCCTATGCCGGGCGCGGTTCCAAATGATCGTGCTCGACGCCAATTATCTCATCGCCGCGCCGAATGCGGAAAGCGTCGAGCATGCGAGGATTGCCGCCTGGTGCGAGGCGGGGGAAACGCTCGCGACCACGGCAATCGCCTGGACCGAATTTCTCAGCGGTCCCGTCGATGACGACGATGTCTCCGATGTGAGGCTGCTGCTGGAGGGCGGAGTTCTCGGTTTCGACGAGACCAGTGCCGGTCTGGCGGCGACGCTCTTCAACGCGATCGGGCGTCGCCGCACGATGCGTGTCGATTCGATGATTGCAGCCACGACCATTCTGCATGGAGGTCGGCTGGCCACGTGCAACGTCGACGATTTCCGCCTTTTTGGCGTTCATGGACTTCAATTGATCGGAACGATCTCTCCGCCCGGATGAAACACGTCATTGCCGTCGTCCTCGTCGCCCTCGCGCTCTCCGGCTGCGCGACGGCGCCGCGCGTGTGGACGGAGCCGCCGGTCCTGTCGGCGGAGGCGCGGGAGGCGCACAACCTCAAGGTCTTTGACCGGGCCGTCGAGCGCGTGGAGGACCGGTTCTTCGACGCGTCCCTGCGCGGCGTCGACTGGCCGGCCGCGAAGCAGCGGCAGCGCGAAGCCGCCCGCGTTGCGAAGAACGACGAGGATCTCTACACCGCGCTGAACGCCCTGCTCGCCGAGCTCGGCGAATCGCACACCGTCGCCGCCGCGCCGCGCGAGGCCTTCGAGCAGCGCTCAGGCACCCGCGTCGCCACAGGTTTCATGATGCGGCGCGTCGAGGGGCGCTGGGTCGTCCTGCGCGTGTACGCGGGCTCCGCGGCCGAGGCCGCCGGTGTGAGGCCTGGCTGGATCGTGCACTCGCGCGACGGGGAACCGCTGCGCATCCGCGGTCCGCGTTTTGCGATGAAGCCTGGCCAGGAGGTGCGCTTCGAATTCTACGACGAAGCCGACCGGCTCGTGCCGCTCACCCTGGTCGCCGGTCCGGTCGACTGGTCCCCGCGCCGGGAGTCGCGCCTGCTCGACGACGGGACGCTCTACGTGCGCTTCGAGAAATTCGACATGGAGACCATCCGCTGGCTCAGCCGCCAGCTGGAAACCCACCGCGACGCCCCCGGGGCCGTCGTCGACCTGCGCGACAATCCAGGGGGACTGCTCGTCTCCGCGCGCTTCGCGATCGCCGAGTTTTTTCCGCGCCGGGTCGACATCGGCACCTTCGTCCGCCGCGGAGGACGCGAGCGCGACACCGGTTCCCTCACGTGGGGCTCCGCCCGCTTCGAGGCGCCGGTGGTCGTCCTCGTCGACGAGGGCTCGGCCAGCGCGGCGGAGATCTTTGCCCACGTGCTTCAGCACCATGGGCGCGCCATGGTCGTCGGTCGTCGCACGGCCGGGGCCGTCATCGCCGCCATGGAGTACCGCCTGCCTGACGGAGGACTGATCCAGGTTGCGGTCATGGACTACCTCGGCCTCGACGGCAAACGCCTCGAGGGCGCCGGCGTGACGCCCGACGTCTCGGTCGACGTCTCCCTCGCCGACCTTCGCCGCGGGCACGATGCCGTCCTCGAGGGTGCACGCGAAGCCTTGCGCGAAGTCGCCGCCGTCCCCACCACCTAGTTTTCCTAATGGCCAAACGAAAGAATCCCGAAGACTCCGACCAGCCCGAACTGCCGCTCAACGGCGGTGCCGACGCGAACGCCGGCGAGAAACCGGTACCGGCCGCGCCGGCCGTGGGCGAGGGCGCCGGCGAGCCCGCCGCGGCCTTGGAGTCCCCCCGCGATCCGAAGGACGCCCCGCTCGCCCGCCACTACAAGCAGTGGTTTCTCGAGTACGCGAGCTACGTCATCCTCGACCGCGCCGTCCCGCACATCGACGACGGCCTGAAGCCCGTGCAGCGCCGCATCCTGCACACGTTGTGGGAAATGGACGACGGCCGTTTCCACAAGGTCGCCAACGTCACCGGCCAGACCATGGCCCTCCACCCGCACGGCAACGCCTCCATCGACGCCGCCCTCGTCGGCATCGCGCAGCGCGGCTACCTCATCGAGCCGCAGGGCAACTTCGGCAACACGCTCACGGGCGACAGCGCCGCCGCCCCGCGCTACATCGAGGCGCGCCTCACGCCCTTCGCGCGCGAGGTGCTCTTCAACCCGAAGACCACCACCTGGCAGCTCAGTTACGACGGCCGCAAGAAGGAGCCCGTCACGCTCCCCGCGAAGTTCCCCCTCGTGCTGCTCGACGGCGCGGAGGGCATCGCCGTCGGCCTCTCGACCAAGATTCTCCCGCATAACTTCAACGACCTCTGCCGCGCGGCCATCAATCACCTGCAGGGGAAACGCTTCCGCATCTACCCCGATTTCCCTTCGGGCGGCATCGCCGACTTCTCCGAATACAACGACGGCGAGCGCGGCGGCAAGGTGAAGGTCCGAGCCAAGATCGAGCAGCGCAGCAAGTACCTGCTCGCGATCACCGAGCTGCCCTTCGGCACCACCACGGAGTCGCTCATCGAGTCGATCCTCGCCGCCAACGCGAAGGGCAAGATCAAGATCAAGCACGTCGACGACAACACCGCCGACGTCGTCGAGATCCTCGTGCACCTGCCGCAGGGCAGCGACCCCGACCAGGTCATCCAGCAGCTCTACGTCTTCACCGACTGCCAGGTCTCGATCTCGCCGGCCGCCTGCGTGATCGATAACGAGAAACCCGTCTTTCTCGGCGTCTCCGACATCCTCCGGCGCTCCGTCGAGAAGACCGTCGCCCTGCTCAAGCAGGAACTCGAGATCAAGCTCGGGGAACTCGACCAGCAGTGGCACTGGGACTCGCTCGAGCGCATCTTCATCGAGGAGCGGATCTACCGCCGGATCGAAAAATCGAAGACCTGGGAGAGCGTGCTCAGCGAGATCCGCGAGGGCCTCGCCCCGTTCGTGAAGCAGCTGCGCCGCGAGGTGACCGACGAGGACATCACCCGCCTCACCGAGATCCGCATCAAGCGCATCTCCGCCTACAACCGCTTCCAGGCCGACGAGGCCATCAAGAAGATCGAGGAGGGCATCAAGGAGGTGAAACACCACCTCAAGCACCTCACCGAGTACGCCATCAAGTGGTTCGAGACGCTGCAGGAGAAGTACGGCAAGCCGCACAAGCGCCGCACGACTTACGACGAGATCGAGCAGATCAGCGCCGCCCAGGTCGTCTCGGCCAATCAGCGTCTCTACGTGAACCGCGAGGAGGGCTTCATTGGCCTCAACTGGCGGCAGCACGAGTTCGTCACCGAGTGCACCATCCTCGACGACGTCATCTGCTTCATGGCCGACGGCACGATGAAGGTCGCCCGCGTGGCCGACAAGGTCTTCATGGGCCGCGACATCATCCACCTCGCGATCCTGCCGAAGGACGGCGACAAGGGCTTCTATACGATGATCTACCAGGACAAGAAGAGCGGAAAGGCCTTCGCAAAACGCTTCCAGGTCGGCGGCGTGACCCGCGAAAAGCTCTATCCGCTGGTCGCGAGCGAAGGCTCGAAGGTCGTGTACTTCGACGTCGCCGCAAGCGAGGCCGCCATGCCGAAGAAGGTGCAGATCATCCTCAGCGGCCGCTGCTCGGCGCGCATCAAGGAGTTCGAGCACGACCTCTCCGGCCTGAGCGTCGGCAGCCGAGGCGCCAAGGGCATCACCGTCACGCAATGGCCGATCCGGCAGGTGAAGAAGGCGTGAGCCGGCGGGGACGCCGGCGTTCCCGGGGCCTGGGAGCGCCGACGTCCTCGTCGGCCTGCCTTTCCGGCGATGATGCCGGCGCTCGCACGCCCTGAATCCATGAACCTACAACCGGAAAGTCATCGTCCTCGCGCAGGCAAACGCGGCCGGGGCCGGGCGTTCGCCGCGGCCCTGGCCCTGGCCGCCCTCGCCTTCGCGGGCTGCGCCACCCCCGCGCCGGTCACCTCCGAGCCGCTCAACCTTTCGATCGCGAAGGAGGCCGCGATCGCCTACGCCGAAGGCGGGCGCTACGATCAGGACCTGGCGGACGTCGCCCGGGAGGCGCGGGCCTGGCTCGCGCAGCGCGCGGCGCGCCGTGCGCCCGGGGAGCGGCTGGCGGTGGTCTTCGACCTGGACGAGACCCTGCTCTCGAACTACCGCCACATGCGGTCACAGGATTTCGGATACGTGCCGTACGTGTGGAACGACTGGGTGGCCCGGGCGGAGGCGCCTTCGATCGCCCCGGTGAAGGCGGTCTATGACGACGCCCGGCGGCTGGGGCTGGCGATTTTCTTCATCACCGGCCGGCAGGAACCCCGCGACCGACCCGGCACGGAGGAGAACCTGCGCCGCGAAGGCCTGGGACACTACGAGCGCCTCGTGCTTGCCGCGGACGACGGCGCCCGCCTGACCACCGCGCAGCGCAAGACCGCCATCCGCGCTTCGATCGAGGCCGAGGGTTACCGCATCGTCGCCAACCTCGGCGACCAGGCCAGCGACCTCGAAGGCGGGCACGCGGAACGTACGTACAAGCTGCCGAACCCGTTTTATCTTATTCCGTAGTGGGCCGTTCGCCGGCGCCCGGGGCCGACAGGCTGCAGGCCGCGTGGCCTCACGCGGCGGATCGGCGGACGCACGCGGCAATGCTCGCGACTACGCCCCAAACCCGCCCGGTCAGGGGACCGGGTCAACAGCGCTGTAGGCCGCGTGCCCTCACGCGGCGGCTTGCCCTCACTGCGCGGCACCGGCGGGGCTTTCCGCGCCGACAATCGACACCCGGCGCGCGTCGCTGTTGGCCCGGACCTCCGGGACATACATGGCCTCCACGTGCACGGGGAGGGCGCGATAGTCGCCGGGGTGGACGGCGCGCAGCTGAAAGCGGAGTTCGGAGGTGCCGGCCGCGACCGAGGAAAGGAAGAAGACGCTCTTCCCGTCATGCTCCTCCCGATACACCGGTCGTTGTCCTTTGTCCGTTTCGGTCGAACCGGGGGGCGCGTCCGCCTCCACGGTCACGAGAAGGGCGTCCCAGGCGCTGAGTGGATTGACGGGCTCGCAGCCGGCCGGCTTCGGGACTTCGACCATCACGTAGTCGAGATCGTGCGGGAAGTTCAACCGCACGTGGGCCGTCACGCGTTCGCCGGCGGTCGCGGCGCCTCCGTCCGGCAAGGGCGTCGGGGTCACCTCAAGCGTGCGCAGAAGGGTCGGCCGGGTGGCGTGGCGCACGAAGACGCGGTCGGCCGAAGCGAGGTGGCCGTGCGGTTTGACGGAATCGCCCGGGGCCCAGGCCGACGCCAAGGCCACGGCGTAGAGCGGGCCCTGGCCGCTCGCGCGGCGCAGTTCCAGCTCGTTCTCGCCGGGTCGCAAGGCGGCGGGGTCGAGTTTCAGGACCAGGTCGGGCGAGAGCAGGGCCTCCCGTTCGAAGGTCAAGCGCTGCAAAGGCCGGCCGTTTAGCAGAAGGTCGACCTCCAGTTTGGCGGGTTTGCCGTCCGTGCGATCGAGCGTCCGGGACAAGGCGAGGACGGCGAGCGCCGTGTCGCGCGTGTTGGTCCAGTGGCCGGATCGGCGGTTGAGTACGAGCCAGTGGAGGGCGGCCGGGATGTCCGGGTGTCGCGGGTCCGTATCGTGCAGGGCGATCAGGGTCAGTGCGGTCGACTCGACGGCGCTTTCCTCGGCCAGCCAGCAGTCGGAGACCCGGCCCCAATGGACGGTGTCGCCGTAGGAGGCGTCGCGGGTGCGCGTCGCCCCGTTCTCGAGATTGCGCAGGAGGATGGCCCGCTGCTCGGCGGTGCCAAAGACCTTGGCGGCGATCAACATCCCGGCCCTTCCGGCGGGAGCGAGTCGCTCGCGCTCGGCGTACAGCGATTCGAAGCGCGCCTGGAGCCCCTCATGTCCGTCGACTTTGGCGGAGGAGACGAGCAGGGCCAGGGCGACGGCCTCCGCGGAGGAAGTGTTCTTCGATCGGGCCAGCACGCGCGAAAAGTTTTCCACGAGACTTCGGTGGGATCCCTCGCTCACGTGGTAGCCCTCTGCCTTGGCGATCGACAGACCGAGCAGGGCGTAGCCGGTCATCCAGAGGTCGGCGGTCGCGGGAGGTCCCCACCAACCGTACAGTCCGTAGTCGCCTCGCAGGTCTTCCAAGCGGCGGAGGCTTTCGTTCACGACGTCGTCGAGCCGGCCGAGTCCCGCGGTTCCAAGCCGGCGTCGTCTGGCGGACGAGGTTTCGTTACGAAGGGCGTGACGTTCGATTTCCTCGACGGAGAAACCGAGGTCCGTGAGGGTCCTCCTCACCACGATCGCGGGCAGGAAGCGGCTGACGGTTTGCTCGACGCAGCCATAGGGATAGTCGACCAGATAGGGCAGGGCGTCGAGGATCGCGCGGGCGCGGTTGGGTGCGAGGTGCACCGTGACGTTCGTCCGCGCTCGGTCGAGCTCGTCGGGCAACACGAACGCGAGGCGGGCGGACGTCCGGTCGGCCGCGAGGTGGGCGCTGGCGCTGGTCGCCTGCTGGAGGCCGTCCTCGACGACCGGCAGCGACACCTGCATGGCGTCGCCGCTGTCAGCGAGGCGGGCTTGCAGGGTGACCAAGGCGTCTCCCGCGGCCGTCGCCTTCACCGGCCAGCGCGCGTGACGGTCGCCTTCGGCCGGCACGGCGAGCGTGAGCGGCGCGGCGGCCGCCCCGTCGCCGGGCTGAACCGGGCCTTCGAGCGAGAGGCTGGCGCGGGCCACGACCGGCTGTGCGGTCCGGTTGAGGAGCGTCGCGGTCAGCTCGGTGGAGTCGCCGGCCACGAGCATCCGCGGCGTGAGCAGCCGGGCCTGGAAGGGCAGGGAGGACGGCACAAGCGTGGTGGCCGCGCCGAACGATTCGCCGTCATGGCCGACCGAATACGCGGAGACGCGCCACTCCGTGAGGTTGTCGGGATAGTCGAACCGAAAGGTCGCCTCGCCGTTGGCGTCGGTTTCGATCTGCGGAGCCCAGAACGCCGTGGAGACGAAGTGGCGGCGCACCGCGATCGTCGGATCGCTCTTGGCGGCGGCTTCAGGCAGGGGCGCGCCCGCCAAGGCTTGCTCGGTCTGGGTTGGGGCGGAGCTCCGGCCTGACGTTCCGGCCAGGGAAGGGCCGTCATAGCCGTCGTTGTCCGAGGCGACAAAGCGTTCCGCAATCAATACGAGCGAACGCAGGCCCGCGGGTTGAGCCGTGGCGTCATGGCGCGTGCGGTAGCCAGCGAGTCCAAGGCGGGGGTCCCAGCCCTCCAGGATGGCGGCCCCCGGTTGCCAAAGTCCGCTCGCCTTGCTGTGGGCCGGCTGAAGCCGTTGGTAACCGTGAAACGGGGGCGCGGGCAGGGGCGGACGCGGCAACAGGCGGTTGACCGCTTCATCGGAGACGCCCACGGCAACCTCGGCGCGCACGGGCCGGCCCGCGGCGTCGCGCGTCGTCAGCGTCCACGCCGAGGTCTCGCCCGGCCTGTCGTTCTGAGAGGTCTTGACCAGCGTGGTCGTAAAACGGTTCACCCGCTTCGTGGAGCCGACGTTGACCACGGCAGGATAGGCTTTGCCCGGGATGAGCAGCCGGGCAACCCCGACGGTCTCAAGGCCGGTCGAATCCGTCGGTGCCACCACGCGGATACGCTCGGGCGCCGCGAGTGGAACGGTATGCACCTGTTGCGGCGTCGCGAAGGTCAGCAAGCCGTGGCGGATGCGATCGGGAAAGAGGGCCAGGAAGTGCGGAGGTCCCCCGGGCGAAGGAGCCGGCCGGTGGAGGAGGAGGGACTGTTCCGGAGGCAAGTCGAGGGAGGTCGTGTGCTCGTCGGCGGCAAGCAGGCGGATCGGTCTTGGGAACCGTTGTTCGATGTGGTCGTGGCGGGGGCGGATCTCATCGTCGACATTCCGAAACGTCAGTCGAAAGACCCCGGCGTGCGGGACCGCCAAGGACGTCGTGTGCCAGCCCTCGGCATCCGGCAGCGAAGCAACCGAGGCGGCCGTGGTGGTGACTTCCTCGGAGACGAGCCGCGTCCAGCCGAGGGCGGGCAGGGCCTCCGGCCCCATGCCGTGGCGCCGCCGGACCTCGTTCAAGGCTTCGCCGGCGACCGGGCGGCCGCGGTCGTCGAGCCAGATCTCGCGCCACCGCTGTTCCTGAAGGACGGCTTCGCCCTCCACGGAAACGGGGCTGCCGAAGGGATCCAGAAACCGATAGCGGAGGGGCAGCGTTTCGCCGGGGAGGACCCAGTCCCATTCGGGTTGGAGTCGGTTGTAGGGATCGCGCGAGGCCAGTTCGAGGTTCAGACCGGTCGCGGTGATGGCGGTCATGCGATGCGCGGCCACCGCGGCGGCGCCGTTCAACTCGAGGCTCGCGCCGATGAAAAAAGGCAGTTCATCGGGGACCGACGCGGGGATGTCGACCTGCACGATGGCGGCGCCTTGGGCGTCGGTGACCGCCGTGCGCGGGGTTTGCAGGGTTTTCGTCCACGCGACAAGTTCCGGGGAGTGCGGTTTCGCGGAGTAAAGAAGATAGGGATACGCCTGGAGTCGGAAGGTGACCGGGGCGTGCGTGACGGGGCCTCCGGAGAAGTATTCCGCACGAAGGCGAAAGGTCGCGGTGCCGCCCGGTCGGAGTGCGGTGCGGTCGCCGGCGAGTTCGAGGTGCAGGCGCGCCGGCGGCGGGCGGAAGTTGTCGACGGTGAAGAAGTCGAGCGAGTGGCTGCGGGACTCGACCGGCGTCCGGTTCGAAGGGACGCGTGCCGCGGCGTCGCGCGCCCACCCCATGGGGCGGACGAAGCCCGCCTCGTTTTCCCGCTGGTTCAGGACCAGGCTGGCCTTGCCGGGACGGGCGTCGGCGGGGATGACGAATGAGCCGTGGACCGTGCCGAGGTCGCTCCATTGCAAGGTTTGCTGCGGGATCAAAGGTTCGCCGTGCAGGCGGACGTCGAAGGTGAAGGGCCGCCTGGGGATCTCGAGGCGCCCGTCCCGCGAGAGGCGACCCACCAGTTTCCAGTTAACGGTCTCGCCCGGCCGGAAGAGGGCGCGGTCCATGAAAAGGTCGAGTTGCAGCGACACGTTTTCGTCTTCGTAGGTGACCGCGTGGTTCGCACGGGTTGGCAGCCAGACGGGGTGTCCGTCTGCGATCAGCAGTTGACGAAAAGGCTCGCTGGTTTCGGCGGGCGCAGGATGGGGCGACGTGCGGCCGTGCGCGTCGGTGCGCGTTTCGAAGGTCACGTTTTCGTACACGGCTTTTCCCGGCGCCGCGGAATAGACAACCCTTACCGGACGGTCCGGCCACGGCGCGCCGCTTTCGTTGTCGTACACGAAGTATTCGATGCCGGCGGGCGTGGAGAGGTAGATCGCGGATGCCGACGAGACCGTGAAGTAGCGGGCGACCGGCTCGACGTCGTCGCCGCGTACAACGACGGCGTACACTCCCGGGCCGAGCGGAGAGGGCGGCGCCTCGAAGCGCGTCTGCCAGGCGTACCGGGGCGCACCGTCCAAGGCGGTGGACCATTCGGCGATGCGTTCGGCCCGGGCGGGGATGCCCTCGAACTTCACCCCGCGGATGTTTGGCGAAGCGGGCCAGTCGGCGGGGGCGATGCGGTACAGGGAGAGGGTCAGGCGGTCTACCATCGCGGCGCCAATCCCGAAGGCGACGGGTTCGTCGGCGCGATAGAGGGGCGGGACGGCGGCGGTCAGGCGCGGCCCGTGCCAGTCGAGGTGCAGCGTTTCGAGTTCCCGACGGGCCTGACGGTTCAGGATGTGATCCGGCGTCTGACGAAGGTCGTCGAGGGCGGAATGGATTTCGTGCAACCACGCCGGCACCTTGGGGTAACCGTCTGCGTCGGGCGACAGCCGACCATTGCGGGCACGCCAAGCCAGGGCCGCTGCACGCGCGGTGGCGGCCGCGGGGCTGTCCGGGGCGATGCTCGTGGCGGCGGCGTACGCGTCCTCGACCGCGGACGGAGTCAGCCCGTGGCGTTCGCTCACGTGGGCCGCGTAGAGTTTGAGCAGGAGGCGGTCTTGGTCGGGGAGGGGACCTTCGCTGGCAGCGCGCAGATGGACGAGCAGACGGTCGTATTGCGGTTTATCTTGGTAGAGGGGCGGAATCGGGTCGAAGATGCCTTCGAGGTGACGCAGGAGAAAGGCCGCGTAGCGGGCTGCGTTTTCCGTGGTTGCGGACCGTTGACCGAGTTCGTCGGCGCCTGTGATGACGTCTTCCCAGAACCTCGTTTTTAGGCGCGGGTAAAAGTTGCCACGCCGGGTTGCCGCGGCCCGGACTTCGAGGGCGGCGAACCAGAAGTCGTCGCGCGTGCGACCTTGATCGTACGGTTCCAGCAGGGCCGCATGCTCTTTCGACATGGCCGCCGGATCGACCCCGTCGTTGTACGAGAGGTGAAGCCCGGCCTCCACGGCCCAAAGCGCGCACCACCGTCGGGCGTCGTCGTCAGGTGCGAGTTCGCCGGCGGTGGTATACGCTTTGCGCGCAAGCGCCCACGATTTCTCGGCGGCGTATTGATGGGCTTGGGCGAGGAGGGACGCGTGGGTATCCGGCGCCGGAGCAGCGGATCCGAGGACGAACGCGCCGACCAGCAGCGCGAGCAGGGGGAGACTCGGTTTCATCGGGGGAGGGGACGACCTCACGATGGGATCGGGAGAATGGGTGGCAATAGCGCGATGGGTTCGTTCATATCGTCGCCGGCATTCGCGCGGCGGTCGCACGGATGTCGGGCCACGATCCCCCAAACCCGCCCGGTCATGGGACCGGGCCGACAGTGTAGGCCGCGTGCCCTCACGCGGCGGATCGGCGGTCGCATGTGCGCTCGCTATCGATTCGTGTCGGTGCGCCCGGGCGGGCCGGGTGTGGCGGCTTGGGCCTCGAGGACGCCCTGTTTGACGAGCTCGCCGGACTGCGTCTGCCGGCCGAACCAGAAGGCCACGGCCGTCGCCAGCAGGCCGCAGGCGACGAGGTAGAGGTAACCGCTCGCATAGTCGTAACCGGTCGTGCCGTCGGGGGCGGTGGCGCGGTGGCCCAGCCAGGCGAGCAGCGTCACCCAGACGCCGATGCCGTTGTTGACGGCGAGTTGGGCGAGTCCGCGAACGATGCCCACGCCGGCCAGCACGGTGCCGAGGCGGTCGCGCGGCACGTAGTCGAAAATCAACGACACCGAGCAGATCGTGCCGATCGTGCCCACACCTGTGCCGACGAGCTTGAAGGCGAGGACGGCGTTGAAGGCGGGCACGCCGTTCTCCGCCACCAGTTTCACGTAGAGAAACAGGGCGAGGTGGTTGAGGGTCATCGCGGCGGCGAAGAGCTTGAACATCGTCACGCGGTCTGCGCGGTCCGCCAGCCAGCCGCCCACGGGGAGAAAGACGAACAACGTGGCCAGAGTGGCGAGGGCGAGCAGATTCCCGTAGGACTGTTTCGCGAAGCCCCATTGCTCGGTGTAGAGCAGCGGGGCGAGGCTGCCGAAATCGATCCAGAAGATCATCTGCGCAACCGCGACCGCGAAGAGCGCCCGCCAGGTGCGGTGGCCGAAGACTTCGCGCAGGAAGCCGCGGATCGCGCCCGCGACGACCCGCGCCGTCGGCCGGGGCCAGGGCGCGGGGAGGTTCGGCGGAGGCGTCTCGCGCACGCCCCAGTGCAGGAACGCCATCACGGCGAGCGCGAGCGCCGCGCCCGTCCAGAACACGAGGTGCTGGCCGGAGACGGCGCCGAGGCCGGGCAGTTCGATGACGTCGTCCCACCGACCGATCAGAAAATAGAAGAAGACGGCAATCATGCCATTGCGCGCAAAGGTGAAGGCGGCGTTCGCCCGTCCGCGCTGGTGCGGCGGGACGACCTCGTTGCACAGCGACTCGTAGGGCGTGGCGGCGTCGCGCAGCATCTCGTAGAGGAAGAGCAGACCGACAAGCAGCCAGAGCGTCCCGATTTCGGGAAGAACGACGCAGCCGACGGCGATCGCGGCCCAGCCGGCCAGCAGGAAGGGTTTGCGACGGCCGAGCGGGGTCCAGACCCGGTCGCTGGCGTAGTTGCAGGTGGCGCCCACGAAGACGTTGAACAACAGGTTGAAGCTGCCGAGGAGCGTGATGAGCAGCGGAGCGGAGACGAATTCGCGCAGCTTGAAGGTGATCGCGACGTTCGAGACCTGCTCGATGTAGATCATTGCCGACCATGGCAGGCAAAGCATCGCCACCCATCGCCAGGGGGCGTGGGCGACGCGGGTGCGGATGGGCCAGAGCGGGGCGCGGCCCTCGGGTTGCCGCGCGCGGGGGGTGTCCGGGCCCCCGCGAAGGTCCGGCGCAGTGGCGTCAGGGAGCGGCATCGATCAAGGGGCGGCCGGACAACGGCGTGACGGTTGCCGGGACCCGGGCGGCGCGGGCACCGTCGTCGGCGAGCGGCGGTGGGGGCGAGTCGAAGGGAATCTCGTAGCCGGGCTCGCCGCCGATCGCGATGCGCCGGCCGCCCTGCTCGAAGATGGCCCGCTCCGTGACGGCGAGGATGCGGTCGACGAGATCCCCGATGCGAAAGTGAGGCGGCAGCCCGTCGCGCGAGTAGTTGATGTAGGTGTCGTTGAACGGTTCCTGCCAGCGGCCGCGGCTGGGGAGTTCGTGCGTGAACTTTTCCGGAATGGCGCGCGTGCCGTGCATGATCCCGACGATCCCGCCGCAAGTCGCCGCCTGGTTGTCGCAGTCGTAGCCCGCGGACGTGGCGATGCCGACGGTGCGCGTGAAGTCGCCCTCGCCGTAGAGCAGGGCCATGAGGCCGCACAGACCGTTGATGATGGCACCCAGGTAGGGCACCGGCGGCTGGAAGCCGTCGATCTCGCGGTAGTAGCGCTCGTGCAGCAGGCCGCGCACGACGCGCCAGTCGGTGTGTTCGCGGTGCCAGCGCAGGAGGTCGTCGATGCCACGCTTGTAGGGACTGTCGTCGGGCAGGAAGCTGGCGCCGAACTCGACGAGGCGTCGCGGATCCTTCTCGTGGAAGGCCGCACTGACGATGGCGCCGTACACGAGGTCGGGGTGGACCGCCCATCCGTCGTTCATGATGCGGGCGTCCCATTCGACGCGCTGCACGGCGGCGCGCGGCATGCCTGCGTAGAAGACGCCCCAGATCTCGTTCTTCAGCTGGGAGGAGAGCGAATACCAGTGGGGGTTGAGCGCGCGGCTGCCGGTGGCGGGAGGGAGGTGGCCCTGGTCCATCAGGTCCCGTGCCACGCGCGTGGCCGACCAGACGAAGCGGTTGAGGTGACGTATCCAGAATTCGGTTATCTGCGCGTAGGTGAGGTCGAGGCCGTGGCGCTCCACCGCATGCAGGGTCACAAGTTCCACGTCGGTGTCGTCGTCGCTCCAGGCGCCACCGAAGGCGTCGGCCATGATGTGGATGTAGGCGCGGCGGTCGTCGAGGTTCATGCGCAGTCCGGATTCCCCGGCGTCTCGAAAGTCGTAGTAGCGATCCACCAGAACCGGGAGCGGATGCTCCGTGTAGAGGTTCTCGAAGGGGAACCCGATATAGTTGCCGGCAATCTGACCGATCCAGAAGGCGTGGATGCGGTCGCGCAGGTCCTCGCGGGTCAGGCGGATCGTCCTCGGTTCGGCGGCCGGTGCGAAGGCGGCCAGGGCGAGCAAGACGCAGAGCAGAAGGGGGCGAACGGGCATGGGACGGAAGGGCAGGGGCGCGGAGAGTGAAGCGGCGAACGCGCCCTCCGCGCAAGGCGCCCCGGAGGCGAATGTTTTCATCCTGTTGAGCCTCGGCAAAGGCCGCGCGCCCGCGGAATCCGCATGCTCGCTCTCAACAAGATGAGCCACGCCATCCTTGAGGAGGCGAAAAGCGGGCCGCATCACCGCGGAACCCCGCTGGCGCGTTCGGCGCCGCGTCCTGCCCACCCGATGTCGAGTGACCATGCCCTTCCGCCTGCGCGCTGTGTCCCCGAAGAAATGGTTGTCTTCGAACCGGGCATCCGCGCCTACCTCAAGCGCCGGTTTCCGCGTTGCACGGAGATCGATGACGTGATCCAGGAATCCTACCTCAAGGTGCTGCGCCTCCCGAAGGCGCGCGAAACGCGTTCGCCGCGCGGCCTGTTCTACGCCGTCGCGCGCAATCTCACTCTCGATCTGCTGCGCCGTCGCAGCCGCTCGCCCTTCGAGCCCTGCGAGGCGGACGACATCGACCGCATCCTCGACGAGGCGGTCGATCCGGGGGACTCCGCCTGCCGCGAGCAGGAACTGGCCTTGCTCAACGAGGCCATCGAGGCGCTGCCTGCGCGTTGTCGCGAGGTCATGAAGCTGCGCAAGCTCCACGGCCTCTCGCATCGCGAGATCGGTCTGCGCCTGGGCATGGCCGAGCGCACCGTCAACGTGCACCTCGGCGCGGGCCTGCGCCGCTGCGCCGAATTCCTGCGCGAAAGGGGCGTGCCTTTGTCATGAGCGCGCAAGGACACGCTTCCCTGTCCCCGGACGACGCCGACGGTCGCGGCGAACGCATCGACCGCGAGGCCTCGCTTTGGGCCGGACGTTGCGAAGGCGGGCTGACCGCACGCGAACGCGACCGGCTCCGCGCCTGGCTCGAGCGCGATCCGCGGCACGCGGCGGCTTTTCGCGCCTATCGCCGGCTGGCCCGCCGCATGGACGGCCTGCGCGTTGCCGAGTCCGCAGTCGAACCGCCGCTGGCTCAGACGACGTCCGCCGGACGTCCCCGCCGGCCCTGGGGCCTCGCCTGGGCGGCCGTGGGCATGGCGGCGGCCGTCGCGTTGATAATCCACGCACCCCACCGGTTTTCGAATGAGCCAACGACCGATGCGGTCCACCACGAAACCCTCGCCGCGCCGGCGAGGAAACTGGCGCTGCCGGATGGCTCGAGCGTGCATCTCAATGCAGACAGCGCGGCCATCGTGCGCTACGCCACGGGGGAGCGCCGCGTGGAACTCGCGCGCGGCGAGGCGCACTTCGACGTGCGGCCGGATCCCGCGCGACCGTTCGTCGTGGTGGTGGACGGCGTCCGCGTACGTGCCGTCGGCACCGCGTTCCTCGTGCGCCGCGCCCAGGACGAGGTCGAGGTTCTCGTGACTTCCGGGGTCGTCGCGCTGTCCTTTCCCGATGGCGAACGCCTGCTCAACGCCGGCGAGCGAACCATCCTGCGCCCGGGCGCGGACCGCTCGGCCTACGCGGCGGCCGCTCCCGTGGATGCGGTCGTCGCCGCCGAGATCGACCGGAGGCTCGCCTGGACCGAAGGGCGGCTGGATTTCGCGCCGACCCCGCTGCGCGAGGTCGTGGAAGCCATGAATCGCCACGGAACCCACCGGTTCCACATCGCGGATCCCGCCGTCGAGACCCTTTCCGTGGGCGGTTCCTTCCGGATCGGAGAACCCGAAACCTTCGCGCTCCTGCTGGAGGCGAGTTTTGGCCTCCGGGTCGAACGCGGTCCGGACGAGACGGTCCTGCGTGGACCTGGCGCCGCCGCCGCGGCGCGTCCGGACGCGTATCCGACCCATGGAGACAAGTGAGGCCGGCGGCGCTTCGGGGTGCGCAAGGCTCCCGGAGCCGCCTCCCGAAAAAAAAGCACCGGCCACTAGTCAACCGGCCGGCTCCGGGCGTCATTCCCCTTGGAGGCGCCTCCACCCTGTCGACGCAAGTCGCACCTTCTTTCTCCTTTTCTTCAGCTCTTCGGTGCACGAGCCGCCGTTCTGCCGGCTGCGCTGCCTCGCGGCGTGTCTGGCCTGCTTCGCGGCGTTTGCGGACCTCCCGGCCCGCGATCCCGCGAAGGCGGTGCACGTGCGCTTCGATCTGCCCGCGGCCGACGCCGTCTCCGGACTCCGTCGCTTCGTGGCGCAGAGCGGCGTCCAACTCGTCTATCCGGGCGAGGCGGTCGCCGACGTCCGCACCAAGGCCGTGCGCGGGACCTTGCTCCCGCGCGAGGCCCTCGTGCGGATGCTCGAAGGTTCCGGTCTGACGGTTGAAGAGGAGCCCCGCTCGGGCGCGCTGATCCTTCGGCGTCTCCGGTCGGGGGAGGGTGAGGCCGGCTCGGCGGGTAAGTCGTCCACCGATCCCCCAACCCAAACACCCAAATCCATGAATTCGCACCGTCCCGCGAGCCGGCTTTCCGCCTTGCTCGCCCTCGTTCTCCTGCCTGGCGTCCACGGGCAGGAGTCGTCGTCCTCGTCCGAGCCGTCCGTCGTCCAGCTCTCTCCCTTCCAGGTGAGTTCCGAGCGCGATGTCGGTTACGCCGCGTCCAGCACGCTGGCCGGCAGCCGCCTCAACACGGAACTGCTCAACACGCCCGCCGCCATCTCGGTCTTCACGAAGGACTTCCTCGACGACATCGGGGCCCTCGACGTGAAGGATGCGCTCGAGTATGCCATGAATGCCGGACCCGACTACTCCGATTTCACCGGAAACCAGGTCTCGTCCAACAGCATGGTCTTCCAGATGCGCGGCTTCGTCGGCGCATCGCTCGGCCGCAACTACTTCACGTGGTTCAACGCCAGCGACTCGTACAACATCGAGCGCATCGACATGTCGCGCGGACCCAATTCGATCCTCTTCGGCATCGGCGGTCCCGGCGGCATCCTCAACACCACCACGAAGCAGGCGCGTTTCGACCGCGACATCAACCAGGTGCAGCTGCGCGTCGGCAGCTTCGACGACTACCGCGCCACCGTGGACGTGAACCGTTCCCTCGGCGAGAAGTTTGCCATCCGCGCCAACCTGCTTTGGCAGGACCGCGAGTCGTGGCGCGAGTTCGAGTTCTACAAGCGCAAGGGCGCCGCCCTCGCGCTGACCTTCCGTCCGCTGCAGAACACGACCATTCGTTTCGACAGCGAGTTCGGCACCATCAAGGACAACCGCGCGCAACCCTGGCCCGCCGCCGACCGCCTCACGCCGTGGCTCAACGCCGGCAGCCCGCTGTCGCAGACCTACGGTCAGGCCGTGACCGGCACCGGCAACATCAGTTTCCAGGGTTACGTCTATACGCCCGATCTCGGGGCCATCCGCATCCTCGGCGGCCGGCAGACCAACGCCGGTCCGGGCGCCCCCTCGCTGGGCAACAATCCCATTGCCATCACCGACGAGAGCCTGCTGCCGAAGACGACCAACCTCCGTGGACCCGGCCAGATCAACGACGTCGAATACTACAACTGGGCGCTCTTCCTCGAACAACGCATCGGTCGCAACCTCGACCTCGAACTCGCCTTCAACCGGCAGAAGGAGGACCAGGAGAACTTCAACGTCATCGTCTTCGACGGCGTCGCCCTGCGCGCCGACCCGAACGCGCTGCTGCGCGACGGCTCGCCGAATCCCAACGCCGGCCGCTTCTACGTCGAGGGCCATCCCAACCTCGGTATCCGCGACCAGCGCCGCGACGACTACCGCGCCACGCTCTCGTACCAGCTTGACCTGCGCGGCAAGCACCGCTGGCTCGGCCAGCATCGTTTCGCGGCCATGCTCAGCCAGCGCGACTCCTTCAATCTCGACGACGGCAACATCCGCCCGGTCAATGCCAACCCGCTGACCAACCTGGCCAACGGCGACCTCACCAACAGCAACAACCAGCTCTGGCGACGGTCCTACCTCGACTTCTCGAGCAGCGACCCTGCACTCCGCGGTCTGCACGATCCGCGCAAGCATCCCGTCAACGATCCGAACGGCGTGATCGAAAAGTACGTGCGCGTCGGCAACTCCGGCCGCGACGCCCGCACGATGGTCGACTCCCGCATGATCGCCCTGCAAAGCGCGGTCTTCGACAACCGCCTCTGGCTGACCGCCGGTTTCCGCAAGGACCGCCAGCGCAGCTGGGGTGACGGCAACGCCACCCGCGAACCGGTCATCAACACGTGGAACCGCCGCATCCGCAATCCGAACGCCGACCTCGCCGACGGCAACACCCGCACCTATGGCGTGGTCTTCCACGTCAACCGGACGCTCTCGCTCTACTACAACAACGCCGACAACTTCCTGCCCTCGAGCACCCGCAGCGACCTGATCGACAACAACCTGCTCGGCCACCGCACCGGCGTCGGCCAGGATGTGGGCCTCAAGTTGAACCTCTTCAACGACCGCGTGCGCGCCAACATCGGCTGGTACGAGACCAACGACACCAACCGCGAGCAGGGCATCGACAACGCCTGGACGAACAACATCAACGCCATCTGGCGCACCCTTGGCGACGACACCCGCGTGCTCGGCGCGAACGGCGACACGCAGGACCTCGCCGGCAAGGGCTACGAGTTCGAAGTCACCGCCAACCTCACCAAGGGCTGGCGCACGACCTTCAACTGGAGCATCACGCAGCAGTTCGTTTCCAAGATGCAGCCGCGCCGTCAGGCCTACATTGCGGCGAATCGGTCCATCTGGGAGGCCAACGCGAACGTCCTGCTCGACGCCACCGGCGCGGGTGTGCCGGTCACCGACGCGCTCACCGGCGGACCCTCGACAGTTGCGACCGCCCTGCGCACCGCCGATGCCATCATCGCCGGCGTGCTCGCCGGCGAAGGCCAGATCCGCCGCGGGCTGCGCGAACATGCGGCGAATGTCTTCACCAACTACAGCTTCCAGGGCGGTGCCCTCAAGGGCTTCAGCGTGGGCGCCGGCGCCAACTACCGCGGCAAGGGCGTGGTCGGCTACGATCCCACCAACGGCAACGCGCACGTCTTCGGCAACGACTACCTGCTCGTCAACGGCATGGTCAACTACCAGAAGACCTTCCGCTCCGGACGCACCTGGCGGATCCAACTCAATGTCGACAACATGCTGGGCGAGGATGACCTCATCATCACCGACGCCGACCAGATTCGTCCGTACCGCTACGTGTACCAGAACCCGCGTCGTTGGAGCATCACCAACACGTTCACCTTCTGACCGCGTTCCCACCGGCCGGACGTCCCTGCGCGGGACGTCCGGCCTTTTTTTTGCCGTTTCGGGAAATCCTCGCCTCCGCCTCTTTCCTCGCGCGGCTGCATGGTGGCGGGAGCTTCCAGCTCCCGTCCTGCGTCGTCACGCGCATCTTCTTCTCCTTCGGCTCAACAGGATGATCCGGGACGAATTTGTCTCGGCAAATGTCTCCGTACGAAATCCGTCCGTGGGCTGCGGGCCAACGTTCCCCCCGTCCACTCTTGTGCCGCCGACCGACTCTTCTCTCATCCCCGCCGCTCCCCTTCCGGTCCTGCATGCGCGCTTCGCGTGGGACCGCGACGAGCCGGGTCGGCCGGGTGGCGAGACCTGCCTGTTCCGGCGAGGCTTCGAGATCGCGGACGTGCCGGCCTCCTTCCGGATTCATGTCACCGCGGACTGCCGCTACGTGCTCTGGCTGAACGGAGAACGCGTGGGCCGCGGTCCGCTGAAGGGGCTGCCGGCCGCGTATCAGGTGGAGACCTACGAGCTTGCGCCCCGCCTCAGGCCGGGGCGAAACGTGCTCGCCGCGGAGGTGCGCTGGTTCGGCGATGAGGGCCCGATCTCCGAAGTGCACACCCAGCGGCCGGGCTGGTGGGTGCAGGGGCCGGAGGGCGCCGGGCTGGACACGCCCGGTGGCTGGCGGGTTTTCGCGGACGGCTCGGTGCGTCCCAACGTCGCGGATACGTTCCATGGCGCCCTCGAGTACCTGGGGCCCCTCGATCGGGTCGACGCGCGCCTGCGCCCTGCGGGCTGGGCGGACGCGGCCTTTGACGATTCGGCCTGGTCTGCGGCCGTGCAGGCCGGGCCTCCGACGGTCTCCGAAGGCTGGGGACTGGCGCCCTTGCGCCGGCTCGTCTCGCGAAAGTTGCCTGCGCTCGAGGAAACGCCACGGGACTTCCCGCGCGTGTGGTCGCGCCGGCGCCCATCCGCCCTGCCGTTCTCGCTTCCCGCCGGCGAGGGTGGCGAGATCTGGCTCGAAGCCGAGGCGTTGACCACGAGCTACCCCGTGCTGGCGTTCGAGGGCGGGGCCGGACGCGAGGTGCGCCTGGTGTACGCCGAAGCGCTCGGTCACTGGCGCAGCGCCGGCGGCGTCCGGGTCTGGGTGAAGGCGGGCCGGCGCGACGACGTCGCCACCCTGGATCCGCATGGGTATCATGACGCCCTCGTGCTCCCCGGGGGGCGCTACGAGTTCGAACCGTTTCACTGGCGCGCCTTCTGGTTCGTCAAGGTCGAGATCCTGCCCGGCCCCGAACCCGTGACGCTGCGCGAAGCCGCCCATCGCTTCACGTCGTTCCCGCATGTCTTCGATGCCCGTTTCACCTGCGACCGGCCGGAGATCGGGCGCCTCTGGAAGATCAGCCTGCGCACCCTCCGGCTCTGCGCGCACGAAACCTACGAGGATTGTCCCTATTTCGAGCAGCTCAACTACGTCGCCGATTCGCGTCTGCAGGCGCTGTGCACGTATTACCTTGGCAACGACACGCGGCTGGCCAGGCGCTGTCTCGAGACGGTGCGCGACTCGCTCGGTCCGGAGGGACTGACCGCGAGCCGTGCACCCTGCCGGAGGCGCCAGCTCATTCCGGCCTTTTCCCTGCACTGGATTCTTATGCTGCGCGATCTTTGGCGTTGGTCGGGCGAGGCCGAGCGCGCGTTCGCCCACGAATCGCTCGTGGCGGTCGACGCGGTGCTCGGCTACTTCCGGGATCGGGTCAATGCGGACGGCTTTGTGGGCCGGATCGACGACTGGGCCTGGGTCGACTGGGTGCCGGGCTGGCCGCACGGGGTCGCGCCGGCGGTGGCCGCGGGCACCGGTTCCACCTATCTCACCGGCTTCCTTGCGGTGGCGCTCGACGCCGCCGCCGAACTGCATCGGGCGGTCGGCGTGCCGGCGGACGCGCGCCGTTGGGAGCGCCTCGCCGCCCGCGTGCGCGGCGCCATCGCCCGCAAGGCGTGGTCGGAGGAACGCGGACTCTTCCTTGAGGGGCCGGGCCGCGACGATCCGCCCACGCAGCATACCCAGGCCCTTGCCCTGCTCAGCGGGGCGGCGCAGGGGCGTTGCGCCGCCCGCGTTGCGTCGCGACTCGTGGAGGACGATTCGCTGGTGTCGATGTCGCTCTTCCAGCGCTTCTACCTCGCCCGCGCGCTCGAATCGGCCGGGCGCTACGAGGGGTTTTTCGACCGCGTGCTCGCGCCTTGGAAGGGGCTGCTCGACCTCGGGATCGGCACGTGGCTCGAGGCCGCCGGTCCGTCGCGCAGCGACTGCCATGCCTGGGCCAGCTGGATGGTCCACGATTTCTTCGCCTGCCTGCTCGGAGCAAGGCCGGCCGCCCCGGGCTGGACGCGCATCTGTATCCGGCCGGCGGTGACGGCGGTCGGTTCGGCCGCGGGGGCGTTCTCGATGCCGACGGGGCGGCTCTCTGTGGATTGGAAGACGCGGCCTGACGGAACCGTCGACCTCCGGGTGGAGGCTCCGCAGGGCATCCCGGTGACGGTGATGCTCCCGGACGGCGTTCGCGAGTATCCCCGCGGCGGCGTCATCGCCGTGTGCACGGAGCCCGAGCCGGCGGCAGCGACGGTTTGACCGATCTCCGCCGCTTTCGTCAAGCGGACGGGGTCTGGACGGCGATCCGCCCGTCGGCGTCGATCGTGTGGTTGCGGCCGTGCCAGGGTACGTTGCGCAGGCTCGCCTTCCCGTCGATGCGGTCGAGGCGCGGGTGCGCTTCGAGCCTGTCGTAGCCGGGGGACAGGCCGAAGAGGTCGAGCACGACGGTTTCGAAGAAGTTGCCGGCGGAGAGGCAGGTCCAGTCGTTGAGGTAGGGCCACTCGGTCGGCGCCTTGCGGGCGCCTCCAGCAAGCGGAGGGGCGAAGGTCTCGACGAAGTGAGCCTGGGCGTAAGGACCTTGGCGGCCGGAGGCGGCGAGGCCGGGGAGCCAGGCGGCAAGCAGGTCGTCGCGACCGGCCTTGAGCAGGGCGCTGGCGGCGAGCGAGACCCAGGCGGGATAGGATCCGTTCCACTGGTGGTCCGGGCGAAGCGAGAAGCCGGTGTCGTCGTCGAGGGGCGAGAGTGCCGCCATCCAGGTCGGGGTCATCAGCTCGCGACGGAAAAAGGCGACCATCTCGTCGATCTGCGAGGCCGGCAGATCGGCGTGCAGGAAGTTGAGGGTGTGAATGAAGTCCCACGCGTGCCGGACCTTCACGAGGGTGCCGTCGGGCCGGCGGCAATGCCAGGTCCCTTCGCCGGCCGCGTAGAGTTCCTGGATGCGGGGGACGAGGGCGTCCGCTTCCCGCCGGAGGGCCGCCGCCTCGGTGGTGTCGCCGGCGTGGGCGAGCAGCGCCGCCGTCTCGCGCAGCGCCCAGACGTTGGCGGCGTTGAGCGAGGCGACCTCATGTTCGTAGGTACCGACGGCCTCGAGCAGACTGTTGCGGTCGCCGTAGTCGGCGAGCCCCGAGCCCCGGTCGAGGGAGCGGTGATGGGACGCGCTGGCGAGCAGGTGTTCGCGGACCGTGCGGCCGGCGACGGGATGGTCCAGCCAGGCCGTGTCGCCGGAGACGCGCACATGCCACGAGATCAGCCGGACGATCGCGTAGTCATTGCACGAATACCAATTGCCCGCCGGACCGCCGGTGACGTACTCCGAGCCGAAGTGGGCGTGGAGGTCGCCCGCGAGCCAGTGCTCGATCCTCCGGCGCAGGCAGGCCGGGTCGAGCATGGCGAGGAGAAGTCCGGCGAGCGACCAGTCGTTGAGAAAACTCGTGGTCACCCAGTAGCGCGGCATCAGGGTCGTGTAGGTGCGGCCACCGGGGGCGAGCGGGTGTTCGCGCTTGAAGTAGACCACCGTGATGACCGCGTTGAGGTACACGGCGCGGAGGTCGGCGTTTTCGGTGAGAAGGGTGGGGAGGTGTCCGCTGTAGCGGTCGTTGCCCGGCGTGAACACCGCGGCGAGTTCATGGCGCCAGTCGGCCTCGGCCGCCGCCTCCGGAGTCTCGGACGCTGAGTGCCAGGCGGTGCGTTCCGCCGCGACCTCGGCCTCGTCGGCCCCGACTGCGATCAGGAACGAAAGCTCGCGGGTTTCGCCGGGGGCAAGATTCCAGCTGAAGCAGAGATTGCGACCGTCGATCCGGTCGGGCGCCGGGCGCGTGACCTGCAGGATGCAGGCCTGGCTGGTCTGCGAGCGAAAGATCAGACCGTCGCCGTCCGGGGATTCGCTGCGCCGGTTGCGCACGAGCGTTTCGGGCGGAGGCGTACCCTCCCAGGGCGTGGTGGAGAGGGTCGGGTGTTCGCGGGGCGAATACGGCGTGCGCCAGCTGCGGTCGGAGCGGATGACGCCTTCGCCTGCGAGGAGGCGCAGGCGGGCGGGACGGGTTTGCGCGGACGCGTTCGTCACGCGCAAGGTGAGATGCACCGTCTGTCGTCGTACGCCCATGACGGTGACCGTTTCCAAGTCGTAGCCGTCATGGTGCATGCGGCGCACGATGCGGTCGGGCCGCCAGATGAACTCGATGGTCTCGCCGGTGGTGTGGAGCTTGCGATCGTTGAACACGAGGGTGCCGAGCCAGCTTTCGCCGACCGAGTAAGGCGCGAACGTGAGGTGCTGGATCGCGAGGATGTCGGGAGCCGCCTGCAGGCAGCCGAGGAAATTGGTCAGGGCCGGCGGATTGAACCAGTCGCCGTTGCGGTAGGGCAGGGAGGCGGAGGCGAAGTCCTCGAGCGAAGGGAGGGGCATGGCGGGGCGGGTGGAGTCTTTGCGCTATCAGGCCCCGCAGCATTTCTTGAATTTCTTGCCGCTGCCGCAGGGGCAGGGATCGTTCCGACCCACCTTGGGCCTCGGGCGCACGTAAGGTGCGGGGTCGTAATCCTCGATCGGCCGCGGTAACGGGTCGGTCACGAGATCCTCGATGGGCGTATCCAAAATGGACGTCTCGGCGAAGCACATCCACCCCGACATCTCGGCGATGGTATCCTCGATGAGCGCATACTTCTCCAGCTCGAAGGGATTGTCGTGAGTTGCGTTGATCCGGTCCTCCACACTTTCGGGTGATTCGTAGAACCAGTCTGCCAGGTCTTCGTCATAGCAAGTTTCAATCTTCTCCCGGTGTTCCACGAGGCGGAAGTCGGCGCAGACGCTTATCAGTTCATCCCAGACGTGAGACGCCTCGCGGAGCAGTCCTCCGTCGAAGAGCTTGCCCAGATACGCTGAAAGCTCCTCGCGCGTCATCTTGCCGGCCAGCGTCATGGCGCCGAGGGCAATGACTCCGGATCCCCGGGCGAACTCATCGGCGGCCTCGTCTTCGATCAGCGTTTGGATCGGCCGCGGGTCGCGGCCTGCGAGCGAAGCAAGGAGGGGCCCCAGCCCTTCCGCGACGGTGTCGCCCAACAGATTGTCGACCTGAGAATACCGGGCAATTCGTAATGCCGGCCCCAAGGCACGCTCGTCGCGGAACTGCGCGAGGAGGTAGAGCGCAAAGAGGTGAATCATCACGTCACGCTTTACCTCGGCGGGACGATCCGCCGCCCAATGCAGCGCCTCCAGCAGGTGCGGCACCGCTTCTTCGCGCCGCGCAATTGCCTCCTCGACCGCGTTGCGGGGGAAGGGACGGGTCACGCGTTCCAAGGGCTTCAGGTAATCCGGCACGGGGACCATGAAACGACTTTGACGCAAGGGAAGGTCCCGTCACACCGAAAATCGCCGCTTCGCCCAGCCCGTGCGCGTTTTTCCTGTTTTCATCCGGAGTGACGAGGGTTGACTGCAACCCTGTGTCCGCCGTCGCCTACGCCGTCTTTGCCCACCTCAACGCCGAGAAGGCGTCGTTGTACCGCGCGGTGTTGGGTGCGTTTGTGGCTGAGCGGGCGCGCTTCGTTATCTCGCTGCGGCCGCACGAGGTGCGCGCGGCGATGGTGCGCGACCGCGGGGAGGCGCCGCCGTTGGAGGACATCGAGCCGGCCCTTCACCAACTGCGCGCCTGGGGTAACCTCGACGACACGCCCGACACCGCCGAGGCGGCCACGATCGAGGATTTCTACCGCCAGCGTCGCCTGTACCAGCTCAGCGCGGCAGGGGAGGCCGCCGAACAGGCGCTGGCCGTCTTCGAGGAGCACCTGCATCGGCCGGGCGAATTGCAGACCACCGCGCTGCGCGACATTCAGGAACTGTTGGAGGCCCTCTTGCCGCGCCTGGCGGACGCGCCGCTCGACGACGCCAAACTGCATCACCTGCTCACGAGCCTCGTCACCCGTTTCGAGCAGCTCACCGTCCGGGCGCAGTCCTTCATGCGCGAGCTGCAAGGTGCAGTCGAATTGCACGGTCTCTCGATCGAGGCGTTCCTCGGCTACAAGCAGAAGCTGATCGACTACCTCGAGAAATTCATTGGCGAACTCGTGCTCGCCACCGGCCGCATCGCCGAGGCCGTATTGCAACTCGAGGCCTGCGGCGTGGAGGCCGCCTTCGCCGCGGCGGCACGACGCGACCTGATCGATGCGCTCGATCCCTCGCCCGAGACCTTTGACGAGTCGGTGGGCCGCTGGCGGCGGCGTTGGGACGGATTTCGCCGCTGGTTTGTCGCTGGCGACACCCCGTCGCAGGCGGAGATGCTGCGCGCCCGCGCCCGCTCCGCCATCCCGGCCCTGCTCACCGTGGTTTCGCAGATCAACGACCGCCGTGCCAGCCGCGCGGACCGCGCGGCCGATTTCGCAACGCTGGCCCGTTGGTTTGCCGAGGCACCCGATGACTCCTCGGCCCACCGGCTCTGGCGCGTGGCTTTCGCGCTCGCGCCGGCCCGCCACCTGCGCATCAACGCGGAGACGCTCGCCGAACGCGCGATGCGCTCCGAGTCCCCGCGCACGAGCTGGCTCGCGGGCACGCCTGTCTGGCTCTCGCCGCGGCTGCGCCGCCACGGCCGGGCCGCTCCGCGCGGGGCCCCGTCCTCGACCATCGACCGTTCCGCGGAGAAGGCGCGCCTGCACGAACTCGCCCGCGAACAGGCCGCCCAGATCGAGCGTGCGCGGCGTCACCTCGTCTCCGCCGGCCGCCGCCGCCTCGCGGAACTCGGTCCCTTGGACGATGACGCCTTTCGCCTTTTCCTCGACCTGCTCGGCCATGCCCTTACGCAGCGGCCCGACCGCACGGGGCCGATCGATGTCGAATCGGCCGACGGTACCCTGCGCATCCGTCTCGATCCGGTGCCGGACGGCGGCCTCGTCCGCCTTGTGACCGCCGACGGTGAGTTCGAAGGACAGGACCACTGGATCGAAATCGAATCCGCCACGCGATGAACTCGAACTCGCAACCGCACGTTCCGGATCGCGACCGCCACGCTCGCCCGCTCTCGCGTCGCGCGCGCCTGGCCCGCCTGCGCGAGGAGGCGGAACCGCTGGTCGCCGAGGAGCGCCGGCTCGCCCTCCGCGCCCTGTTGAACGAGCCGCTGCTCGTGCCGGACGGTTCGGCGTCGTCGGCCTTCGCGCTCGTCCGCCGGCACCGCGAGTGGCTTGCGGATTGGTTTGCCCACCACGCGGGCTGGACCTTGGTCGTCAACGCCGAGGTGGCGCGGTTGCGCAAGCTGCCCGCGCACACGGCCGACGCGACCCGTCCGGCCCGGGAGCCGCGGAGCGGCGAAGCCTTCAACCGCACGCGCTACGTCCTGCTCTGCCTCGGCCTCGCCGCGCTCGAACGCGGCGACCGGCAGGTCACGCTGGGCCGGCTCGCCGAGAACATCGCGACGGCGCTGGCCGCCGACCCGGCGTTCGCGGCCAACGGCCTGCTTTGGTCGCTCGACCAGCAGGGCGGACGCCGCGACTTCGTGCACGTGCTGCGCCTGCTCGTGCAGCTTGGCGTCCTGCGCCGCGTGCAGGGAGACGAGGAGCGGTTGCTCCGCGATCGCGAAACGGACGTGCTCTACAACGTCAACCGGCCCGTGCTCGCGCAGGCGATCGCCGCGCGGCGCAGTCCGTCGTTGGTGGACGCGGTGGATTTCGAACAGCGCCTCGGTGCCTTGCTCGACCAGACGCGTCCAGACACGCCCGACGCGCGCAACCGGGCGCTGCGCACCGGCTTCGTGGCGCGGCTGCTCGACGATCCGGCGCTGTATTACGACGCACTCGATGCCGAGGAGCAGGCCTACCTCGACCATCAGCGTCCGTTTCTGCTCGCGCAACTCACCGAGGCGACGGGGTTGCACGCGGAGGTGCGGGCCGAGGGACTCGCGCTGGTCGACCTCGACGGCGACTGCACGGACACCGGCCTCCCGGAGGAGGGGACGGAAGGCCACCTGACCCTGCTGCTCGCCACGTGGCTGGCGGATCGTCTGCGTTCGGGTGATCCGACGCCGCTCACGGTTGAAAACATCCGCCAGAAGACGGCCCGCCTGATCCGGCAGCACCGCCATCACTGGCGCAAGGAAGTGACGCAGCGGGGAGCGGAGACCCCGCTGACGGAACTCGTGCTCGAGCGGCTTGCGGGGCTTGCCCTCGTCCGCTGCGACGGTGACCAGGTTTTCCCGCTGCCCGCCCTCGGACGCTTCGCACTCCGACCCGACGCCACGCTCGCACCACTCGACGAGGCAGCCGACCTCCCGCTCTCCCCATGATCGAAGCCAACGATTCTTCCCGGGCGTCCGGCCACGAAGCCGAAGGCGGGCTGCCCTCGCCGCGACGCAGCGACCGCTGGCAACCGCTTCGCAGCGGCGTGCTGAATCTCTACCGTTACGACTATGAGGAGTTTCACTTCGAGGACGGACGCCTGCTGCTGCGCGGCAACAACGGAAGCGGCAAGTCACGCGTGCTCGCCCTCCAGTTGCCCTTCCTGCTGGATGGGGAAGTGTCGCCGGCCCGCGTGGAGCCCGATGGCGACCCGGCCAAGCGCATCGAGTGGAACCTGCTCATGGGCCGGCATGACGAGCGCACGGGCTACACCTGGATCGAGTTTGGCCGGCGTGCGGAGGACGGCACGCCGCAGTTTCTGACCCTGGGCTGCGGACTCAAGGCCGTCTCCGGTCAGGCCGGCCTGCAGAACCGCTGGTTCTTCATCACCTCGCGTCGCGTCGGCCGCGACTTGTTCCTGCAGAACGCGCAACGGGTGCCGCTGACGCGCGACCGTCTCGCCGAAGCCCTCGGCGATGCCGGCACCGTTTATCAGAAGGCGGAGGACTACCGCCGCGCCGTCGACGACGCGCTCTTCAAGCTTGGGGCGCGCTACGACAGCCTCGTCGAGCTGCTGCTCCGGCTCCGTCGGCCGCAGCTCACACGCAAGCTCGACGAGAACGAGCTACCCAACGCCTTGAGCGAGGCGTTGCCGACCTTGTCGGCAACGATCATCGATGTCGTGTCAGAGTCCTTCCGCGGACTGCAGGCCGACAAGGACCAGGTGCGCGACTTCCTCGCCGTGCACGCCGCGCTCGATGCCTTCCTCCGCGAGTACGCGGGCTACGTGCGCCTCGCCGTCGCCCGGCGCGCGGCCGCGGTGCGCACCACGCACTCTGCGTACGAAGCCGCGCAGCGCGCCGCGAAGGACGCCGGCGCGCGTTACGTCGAGGCCGCGGAGGCCCTCGTGCAGCTCGCGTCCGCCCGGGCGGACCTCGAGCACGCCCTCGCCGGCACCGAGGCGGCCGAACGAACCCTGGCCGAAAGCCCTGAGATGCGCACGGCGGACGAGATCCGCCGCGCCGGCGACGAGTGGCGGCTCGCGGAGAAAGCCCTCGAGGACGCGCGCGCCGAGGAACGTCGCGGAGCCGAGGCGCTGCGCCTCGCCGAATTGCGTAAGGAGAAGGCGGATACGGCTTGGAACGAGTTTCGGGACGGACTCGAGGCGGCCTTCGCCGCGAACGCGCAGGCGGCGCGAACCGCGGACCTCGAGGCGGAGCACGAGGCCTGTCTCGACGAATACCGCGCTGGCCGCCGGGCCGTTCCTGGCTGCGCCGCAACGCTCGACGCGACCGTGAAACGCCGCCTGCAGGCGCTCGATCATCTCGACGCGCTGCACCGTGAAGTCGAACGGGTGTCCGCGCTCCTGCATGCGGCCGAGGCACGGCTGCGTGAGCGGGAAGCCGCCGTCACCGCCTCCCGCGACGCGGAACGCGCGGCGTCCGAGGCCCTCGCCACCCGCGGACAGGAACTGTGCGCCTCGTATGACGCCTGGCAGGCCGGGACGCGGATGCTGCGACCGGAAGCCTCCGACTCCGTTGCGGAGCGCTTCGCCGACTGGCTCGAACGCCGCGAGGGTGCCGGACCGGTGCGTCTGGCCGCCGAGACGGCGTGGCAGTCGGCCGCGGCGACGCTTGCGAGGCGCGAAAGCGAACTGAGCGCCCGCCGGCGGGAACTCGACGCGTCGCTGGCGGAAGTCGAGCGCGAGATCGCCCAACTTGAGCGCGGAGACGTGCCGCCCCCGCCTCCACCGCCGACCCGCAAGGCGGACCGGACCGACCGCCCCGGCGCGCCGTTCTGGCGGGTCTGCGATTTCCGCGCCGAGGTGGAGCCCTCGGCGCGGGCCGGTTACGAAGCGGCCTTGCAGGCTTCCGGACTACTCGATGCATGGATCGCGCCCGACGGCCGGGTGCTCGATCCGACGACCGAGGACACGTTCTTGGCAATTTCGACCGAACGGAATGCTCCGTCCGCTGCCACCGCCGCGATCGGCACAGGCCGCACGCTCACGGCCGTGCTCGTGCCGGCGCTCGATCCGACAGACCCGACCGCCGCCGCCCTTTCGCCGGAGCTGATCCAACGTCTGATTGACGCAGTGGGCGCGGCGCAGGGCGAGGGCGAGCACTGGGTGGCGCCCGACGGCGCGTGGCGTCTCGGCCCGGTGACGGGACGTTGGACGAAACCCGAGGCCGACTTCATCGGCGAGAGCACGCGCGCCGCCGCCCGCCGCCGCAAGCTCGAGGTCTTGCGCGCGCAGCGAGCGGAAATTGAAGGAGCCCTGCGTCAACTGAGGGAATCGCTTGAGGTGCTTGACGGCGAACGCGCAACGGCCGCCGCCGAGTTCGCGGCGGCGCCATCCGAGGAGGCGGTGCTGCGCGCCGGTTACGCGCTCGAGACGGCGACGGGGCGGCTGATCGAGGCGATGAACGCCGCTGAACGAGCGTCCACGGACGTCTCCGGTCTGCGCCGCGACCGCGACGACCATGCGCGCCGCCTGCGCGCCGATGCCGCCGATCTTCGGCTCGAACCGTGGCTGGACCGGCTGGCCGACCTCCGGGCGCACACGCAGGCCTACGACAAGGTTCTCGCGTCCTTGTGGCCCACGCTCCGCCACGGCGAGAGTTTGGCGGCCCAGGCGGCCTTGCAGCGCGAACACTGGACAGCGGCCGCGGAGGAGGCCGGCGTTCGCAGCCGGCGCCGCGAGGAGCTGGAGAACACTGCGCGCGCGGCGCGCGCGCGTTTCGAGACGCTGAAAGAGACCCACGGAAGCACCGTGGCGGAGGTTCTCGCCCGGCACGAGGCTGCCCGCGCCGAGGTTGCCCGGTTGAAAGGTGAACTCACGGCGAATCAAAAGCGTGAGGTCGCGCAGACGGCCGCCCGGGCCCAGGCGGAGGAGCGGAAGCAAGCCGCCGAGCAGCGCCGGGTGGAGCAGGATGAGCAACGTCGCGCCGCCATCGGCCGCCTACGCGAACTCGCGGAGCAGCGTCTGCTGGCCGAGGCGGACGCTGCATTGCGGACATTCGACGCCGACGAGGAGTGGAGTGTCGCCCGCGCCGTGGAGATTGCCCGGGCGATCGGCGAGCGTCTCGCCGGCACGCCGTCGGACGACGAGACGTGGCGGCAGCGTCAGGATGCGATCCACGCGCACATTCAGGAACTCCGCGATCGCCTCGTCTCCCACGGGCTGCAGGCAGAGACGCATCAGATGGACGACGTGATCCGAGTGCGTTGCCTCTTCCAGGCGCGGTCGCATACCGTTACGGAACTCCATGCGGCGATCGCCCAGGAAATCGCCGAGCGGGAGCGGGTCCTGCAGGCGAAGGAGCGGGAGATCATCGAGAATCACCTGCTGGCCGAGGCGGCGGTCGAGTTGCAGAAACTCATCCGCGCCGCCGAGGCGTGGCGCGCCTCCGCCAACGAGGAACTGCACGCGCGGCCGACGAGTACGGGCGTGCGTTTCCGGTTTCAATGGGAGCCGGACACGGAGATCCGGTTTCAGGAGATCCGGCCCATCTTGCTTCGCCGCGGCGAACTCTGGACACCCGCGGAACGCGTCGCGCTCGCGGAGTTTCTGCAGGGCCGCATCGCGGCCGAGCAGAGCAACGACGAATCCGGTTCATGGCGCGACCACCTGGCCCGGGCGCTCGATTACCGGCGCTGGCATCGCTTCGCGATCGAACGCCAGCAGGAGGGGCAATGGCGGCGTCTCAACCGGACGACGTACGGAACCGGCTCCGGCGGCGAGAAGGCGCTGGCGCTCACCTTGCCGCGTTTTGCGGCCGCGGCCGCGCATTATCGGGGAGCGGCGAAGTCTGCGCCGCGACTGGTCATGCTCGACGAGGCCTTTGCCGGCATCGATCCGACCATGCGCGCCCAGTGCATGGGCGTGCTCGCCCAGTTCGACCTGGATGTCGTGATGACGAGCGAACTCGAGTGGGGGTGCTACGCGACCGTCCCGGCCCTCGCCATCTACCATCTCACGACGCTGCCCGGCCTTGATGCCGTCGGGGCGACGCGCTGGGTGTGGAACGGACGCGAGCGCCGGCAGCGCGATGTTGCCTTGCCCCCCGCCGCACCTTCATCGGCGGAAACGTCATCGGAATCAGCGGCGGACGCCGATTCGACCGGCTTTGCGTTGACGCCATGAACATCGATGCGAAACGGCTGCGGACCGTTTTCAAGGATCCGGCCCTCGAGCCCTTGCTGGTGCGGATGCGGAAACGCCTGGAGAGCGGCCGAAAGCTGGCGGGCACGCTTGTGCTCACCGGACTCGGTGCGCAGCAGCGGGAGGCGGTGGGCAGCCTGCTGGGGCGCCCGCCGGCACAGCTCGGCGCGGATAACGTCAGTGTGCCGCTGGACGAACTCGAGGCGATGCTGGTCGAGGCCGGGTTGTGCGGTTCGCTACAGGACGCCGTCGTGTTTCTCACCGGGCCCGTCGAGAGCCGGCCCGAGCTTCGCGCGGCAAGCGACGCGGCGTGGGCCGCCGTCTTCGCGGAGGCTCCGGAGAACCTGCGTGCCCATCCGTTCCTCGCGGCCTTCGTCGAGCGCGTACGGATTGACGGCATGTTGAAGCGACTGGTCCGTGGCCAATCGGAGGCGGCGCGCGAAGTGCTCGCGCGCCTGGCGAAGCTTGTGGCGCTGCTGCCTGCGCCGGGGATTCCGCTTGCCGCGCTCGCGGCCGAGGCCTTCGGCGACGCCCATGCGCTCGACCCGGGCCGTCCGCTCGCGACGCTGGCGGTGCGCGCGGCGGCCTGCGTGGGCGGGGTCGAGTTCGAGGACCATGCCGAAGGGCGCCGCGCGGCGTGGGCTGCCGTCGGCGTGTATTGCGACGAGTTGAGCACGCCAGTCCTGGCGTTGAACCTGCCGACGTCGGACGACAACCCGCTCGCGAGACTGCTCGCGGTGGCCGGCGCGGCCGGCGAGCCGCTGCCGATCACCTTGAGGATGTTGTTGCGCCATCCCCTGTCCGCGGACCGCGCGCTGCGCGACCGGGAGATCTTCGTGTGCGAGAACCCCACCATCGTCGCGCTGGCAGCGCAGCGACTCGGCGGACGCTGCGCCCCGCTGGTGTGTGTCAACGGCCAGTTTGCGACGCCGGCGGCGGTCCTCCTGCGGCAACTCACTGCGGCCGGGGCGAGGCTTCGCTACCACGGCGACTTCGACGCCGGCGGCCTCGCCATCGCTCGGCGAGTCATCGAAAGCTTTGGCGCGCGTCCCTGGCGTCTGGACGCGGAAGCCTACCGCGCCGCCCCCAAAGGCGAGCCTCTGTCGCGCGCGACGGCGCTTGCCAGCCCCTGGTGTCCAGGCCTTGCCGAGGCCATGCGCCGCACCGGCCGTTCAGTGCACGAGGAGGCGGTCGCGGACTGCCTCCTCGAAGATTTGGATACGAAACGATCCATCGCGGGATAAACCCGCTCCTGCAACCGGCCAGCCGTGGTAACACCATAGAGGACTCCGTGAGCTGTCAGTTCGTGCGTAGGAGCGGCTTTACGCCGCGATAGATCGACGGGGTGGCACGGGCGTCTCGCCCGTGGACGGCGCACCGCGCCGCAGACTCCTGCTGTAGGCCGGGTCCCTGAACCGGCGCAGACTTGGTCGATACGCCCATGCCACGTCGCGGCAAAGGTGACCGTGCCAAGGAACCGTCCGAAGCCATGGAGCAAACAGAAGTCCTCCAGAATTTCTATCCGCCCCACCATATCGAATTGCGCGACGCGCAATTCGCCGGCATCACGGACCGGTCCGCTTCATCCCCATGCCATCGACTGCGCCTGCCACGCGACGGCTTCGCCGCGTCCGTTCACCCTCCGCCGGCCCCTCGGCTTTGGTGCGGATACTCAGGATTCACGAGCATCTGTCGCATCATCGGAAGGCGACGGCGGCGAGTCTGGCGAGGGTGTTGGGCGTTTCGGATCGCACCATCAAGCGCGACCTCGAGAGGATGCGGGACTTCGGCGGCGCCGTCGTCGCGTGGGAGCCGTCCACGCGCACCTACGTTTACGAGAAACCGTGCCAACACCTGCCGCTGCTGAGCCTCGACGGCGAGGAGGCCCTCGCGTTGATTCTGGCGAGCCGCGTGTTCGCGGCGTGGCGCGGTACCGCGCTGGGGCAGGCGTTGCACGCGGCGTTGGACAAGATTGCCCTGACCGTGGGAGGGGCGATCTCGCTTCCGGCGGATGAAGTGGGCCGGTTGATCTTTCAGTCCGACGACGGTGGCGCCGCGCAGGCGGAGCTCCGCTGGTTCGCCACGCTGCTATCGGCGATCCGCCGTCGGCGGGAATTATTGTTGATCTATCGCAAACCCGGCGAACCGAAAGCCGAGCGGCGCCGGGTGCAGCCGCTACGACTGGCCTGGCTCGATCATCGCTGGGTTTTGGTTGCGTACGATCCGAAGAAGGCGGAGCCGCGAAAGTTCCTGCTCGGCCGCATCGAGTCCGCGACGGAGACCGGCCAGCGCTTCGAGCCGCCCGCCGGCTTCGACGTGGCGTCCTACCTCGAAGGCAGCTTCGGGCTCTTCACGGGGGACAAGGTCGAAGACGTTCGCGTGCGCTTCGACGCCTTTGCCGCGCCGTACATCCGCGAACGCCGCTGGCATCCGTCGCAGACGATCACCGAACTGCCGGAGCAGGGTGGGGTGGAGGTTACCCTGCGCTTGAACAACCTCATCGACGTACGCCGCTGGATACTCTCGTGGGGTGCCCACGTGGAGGTGCTGGCGCCGGCGGCGCTCCGCGAAGCCGTGCGGACCGAAGCGGCGGCGCTGTTCGCGCGCCACAACGGCGAAGAAAAGGCGGAAACTTATTCACAGGGACAGCCGGTGTCCCGGGTGCCGTGATAGGGTGGGGTGTTATGCGATCAATTACTCCAATCGAGTGCCGTCTATTCCCGGGAGGCGATATTCGTGGAGGTGATGTCGTGCATGTAAACCCCGTACGAGCGCCGTTTCAGAATGTCATCCTTAGTCACCGCTCCCGCAACCGCTCACTCTGCTCAGGTACACATGCGCTTGGTGGTGGACGGCGCGGAGTTGCCTATTGCGCAGCTCGGCCCGGATTTTGTGATTCTGGAGACGTCGGCCGACCTGCCCGTGCCCGCTGCCGAGATCGTGCTGCAAGTGGACACCGTCGAACGCAGGTGGCCGGTGAGGTTGCCGGACGGCCTGCGCGCTTCGGAGCTGCGGACCCGTATCGCCAAGGGACAGGCCGCGCGGGAGTTGGGCTCGCCAAGGGAGCCGCGCCCCGAGGGGCGCGGAGAAATGACCTTTCGGCCTGCATCAAAAAATTCCGTAAGCGCGACCAATCCCTTGATGCCTACTGGGGGACAAACTGTCCCCTGGTAGCGATGCCCGGAGCGGACGGGAAAATTCGCCCCATCCGTGCCGCCAATGCGGAGGGATTGTTGCGTATAGCTCCGCCCCGATATTACCGACCACGGATCAATTCATCGTAATCGGCATGCGACCCAATCCATATCCAGCAAAACCCATTCGTTGTCTCGATCGCCAAGGCCCGATGGCTGGTTCCCACGCGAATCGACCATACGTTGCCAATTCGCTTAAAGTGAAGGGACGGGTGGCGCGGATCGCTCACCCACAATCGATAGTTCTTCCTCGCCAGCACCCGCACAGACGCGGGCAACTCATAATAAGCCCGCCAAAATTTAATCGTCCCCGACGATTTCATCTAGCGGCTTGGTTTTCCCTTGGCGCAACTCGGATTGCGCTTCCTCCACCAAGAAATCCAATCGCCCCGCTTTCACATCTCGCTCGATCTGGCGGTCCCACGCCTCCGCGTGACGCTCGCGCAGACGATCCACGAGCGCCAAGACCTCCGCGTCCGGCAGTCGCTGAATCGCCGCTTCTATTTCCTGAACCGTGCTCATGCTCCCAACATAGCTTCAACCGGGCCGCACTGGCAAGACGCCGCTTCAAAGAGGCCGCGCCCCGAAGAGCGCGGAGGAATGTTCCAGTCGTAGGAACTGTTCGCCCCTGCCAATGCTTCAACGGAGCCCGATCCAAGGTTTTATTGGAAGGGGTGTATGAGGGGAGAACGAGCATTGACATAGATCTGCAAATTGATCACGCAAAGTCAATCCCGACTCTGTCCCGAATTGCGCACCCATCTCGCGCCTTCTGCCGCAAGTTACCCGAAGGGAAGTCCGTATTCGCAGTCCTCAGCGACGTCGCCGACACCGAGCAGCTCCTTCGACTCATCCAACCCATCCCGTCGCCCTAGTCCAAGAACCGCTGACGCCATGCCTGCCACGTACGACGATTTTTTCCGCACCGCCACCGGCAACCCGCCCTACGCCTACCAGCGCCGGCTGGCGGGTGACACGCCAGGCCGCCCCTGCGAATCCCAGCTCATCAACATCCCGACCGGCCTTGGAAAGACCGCCGCCGTCGTCCTCGCCTGGCTCTGGAATCGCGTCGCCCATCCCGACGCCGCCCACCGCGACATCTGGCCCCGCCGCCTCGTGATCTGCCTCCCCATGCGCACGCTGGTCGAACAGACCCGCGGCGAAGCCGAAAAATGGCTCAACGCGCACGGCTTCCTCTGGGACCAGAAATCAGGCGCCTCGCACGCCGACAAAGTCGGCCTCCACCTCCTCATGGGCGGCGCCGATTCCGGCGAATGGGACATTCACCCCGAGGCCTACGCCATCCTCATCGGTACCCAAGACATGCTCCTCAGCCGCGCGCTCAACCGCGGCTACGGCATGGCACGCGCTCGCTGGCCCATGCACTTCGGCCTGCTCAACAACGACGCACTCTGGGTTCTCGACGAAACCCAGCTCATGGGCGTCGGCCTGCGCACCTCGGCCCAACTCGAAGGCCTGCGTGACCGCATCGGTACCGCCCTCGGCTGCGCCACGTGGTGGGCCAGTGCCACGCTCGACGGCCGCCTGCTTATAACCCCCGATCACCCTACACTCCCCGCCTCGCTCGCGCTCGACGGCGCCGACCTTCAAAATCCCGAGGTCGTCCGCCGTACCCACAGCGTCAAACGCCTCGCCCCGCTGCCGCTGACACTCGCTGGGGACGCCGCCAAACTGGTCGATCCCTACATCGAACAACTCGCGCCCCTCGTCCTCGAACGTCACCAAGCGACCGCCACGACCATCGTCATCCTTAACCGCGTTGATCGCGCCAAGGATCTCTACGCCGCCTTCGAAAAGCTCGCGCGCAAACAAGCCCTGCCTCCCCGTCTGCTCGTTCATTCGCGCTTCCGTCCGATGGAGCGCGATCCGCTTTCCCAAGTCATCAAGCAGCCCGGCGAAAAAATCATCATCGCCACGCAAGCCATCGAGGCCGGCGTGGACATCTCCGCCCGCACGCTGATCACCGAGCTTGCTCCGTGGTCCTCGCTCGTCCAGCGCTTCGGCCGCTGTAACCGCAAGGGCGAATTCAACGACGCCGGAGGAGCCGACATCCTCTGGATTAACCTCGAGACCTCCGACGAAAAAGCCGCAGCCGGGCTCGCCCTGCCTTACGCGCCCGAGCAACTCGCCAGCGCCCGCGACCTCCTTCGCCAGGCCGAGCCCGCCGGCGCCTCGCCCGCCGCGCTGGAGAAACTCCGCGCCGACGAACCGCTTCCCGAGTGCCACCTCCTCCGTCGCAAGGACCTCGTCGATCTCTTCGACACCACGCCCGACCTCTCCGGCCTCGACATCGATGTCGGCCGCTACATCCGCGACGATGAGGAACGCGACGTGCAGGTCTTCTGGCGCGACCTGCCCGACAAGCCCAACGCCGCCGACCTCGAACCCATCGAGCCCCAGCGCCGCGAACTCGTCCGCGTCGCCGCCCACGCCTTCCGCAAATTCTACGACAAAAACAAATCCGGCGGCATCTGGCGCTGGAGCGTCCTCGACGGCGAATGGCAGGCCCTGCGTCCCGACCGTATTTCTCCCGGACAAGTTTATCTGATCGACACGTCCCTCGGCGGCTACTCCGCCTCCCTGGGCTGGACCGGTGAAAGGTCCAAAGAAACCTTCCCCGTCCTCACCATCGCCGAACAAGCCACCCGCGCCACTCCGCGCGACGGCCAAGGCAACGACGACGAAAGCCAGCTTCGTTCCGCGCCCGCCCCGTTCCAATCCATCGAGCAACACACCGCGCACGTCGTCGCCGCCACGCGCGAACTCCTGTCCTGTTTCCCGTCCGCCCAACCATGGAGCGATGCGCTCACCACCGCGGCCCAGTGGCACGACGTCGGCAAAGCCCACCCCACTTTCCAACGGTTCCTGTCTGAAGGCCGCGACATCCCCGAAACCCATCGATCCTGCTACCTCGCCAAATCCACGTGGCGCGCCGGCGTGAGTTTCGACCGCCCGCACTTCCGCCACGAACTCGCCTCCGCGCTCGCCTGGCTCCAAGCCGGCCCCGCTGGCGACGCCGCGTTCGTCAACCTCGTGGCTTACCTCATCGCCACGCACCACGGCAAAGTTCGCCTCTCGCTCCGCGCCATGCCGGGTGAAGAAGCGCCGTCTGCCGACGACCTCGGCCAAACCCCGCTCTTCGCCCGCGGCGTTTGGCAAAACGACCGACTCCCCGCCGATCCCACCAAAAACCTCCAACTCGAAGGCGTGCCCGCCACCCCGCACATCTTCCCGGTTACGCTCGATCTCTCCTGCATGCAGCTCGGCGAACAAGACGGTCGCCCATCCTGGACCGCCCGCATGCTCAGCCTGCGTGACGCTGAAACCCTCGGCCTCTTCCGCCTCGCCTGGCTCGAAACTCTCCTCCGCGCCGCCGACGCCGAAGGTTCAAAACGATGATAATCTCAATGGAAAGGAGCCGCGCTCCTGAGAGCGCGGAAAAGAAACGAGGAGCCGTAGTTCGGACAACTAAGCATTCCTTGCTTCAACGGAGCCGAGCTCGCGAAAGCTCGGAGCACTCCAAAAGAGCGCCATTTCGGACTCAGAAGCAATCCTTGAATCACTTTAAGGACTGTTTAGTTGAGCGAATGCGGCCATCTAAAGCCTCGACAGACCAAAAAAATTCCGCAACGTCGCTGGTAAGCTCACGTGGCGGAATTGGCAGACGCAGGGGTCTTGCACACCCCAACGCCCATCTATGGGACAAAACGTGTGTGGGTTCGAATCCCACCGTGAGCACTACGACTGAAGTGCGATGCTAACCTTAGCAATCCCATTTATGAATTCGTATCCCCTTCCCGGCTGCACGCCCACCCCGCTTGCCTCTTATCTCAAGGCCCTCGGCATCCTCCGCGTCCTCTCGCGCCAGTTTCCCGAGGCGCAGGCCAAAGGCTATTGGCGCGACAACGCCTTCGTCCTCGTTGCCGCTTGCGATGCAGAGGCGCTGGTCGAGTTTTTCCTTCGCCGCTACGAGCCCGCGCCGCTGGTGGCCCCGTGGAATGGTGGCAGCGGCTTTCACCCGAAAGACAACGCCAAGGCCATCGACGCCATCGCGACATCGTCGCTCGCGACCTTCGCCACCTATCGCGACACCATCGCCGCCGCGCGATCTGCGCTCACTTCGCTCGGCCTTTCCGAAAAACCGGAAAAAGAGGCCAAGGAAAAACTCCTACTCCGCTGCCGAAACACGTTCTCCGAAACCGCGCTCGAGTGGCTCGATAGCGCCTTCGTCCTCACCGAGGACGGCGCGAAATACCCGCCGCTCCTTGGCACCGGCGGCAACGACGGACGCCTCGAGTTCACCAACAACTTCATGCAGCGTCTCACCGAGGTCTTCGATCTCGACAAAGGAGAACCCGCCGCCGAATCGCCCGCGTTCCTGCGTCATGCTTTGTTCGATACGCCGATCAAGGGCCTGACCGACAATCCCATCGGCCAGTTCAGCCCGGCCGCGAGCGGCGGCGCCAACGCCTCGACCGGCTTCGACGCCAAGAGCGCCGTCAACCCGTGGGACTTCATCCTCGCGCTCGAAGGCGCGCTCCTGTTCGCCGCCGCCGCGGTCAAACGCCTCGAAGGCGTCGCACCCGGCCAGCTCGTTTATCCCTTCTGCGTTCAGTCTTCCGGCGCCGGCTACGGCAGCGCCTCCCACGCCGACGAGAACGACGCCCGTTGCGAGATCTGGATGCCGCTTTGGTCCGGCCCTTGTGGTCTGCACGAGATTCGGACCCTCTTCAGCGAAGGCCGCGCCTGGGTTGGTCGCCGCCCGGTCAAAGACGGCTTGGACTTCGCACTCGCGATCTCGTCCCTCGGCGTAGATCGTGGCATCGCGGAGTTCCAGCGCTACGCCTTCCTCGTGCGCAACGGCCTCGCCTTCTTTGCCACCCCGCTCCAACGCCTGCGCGTCCACCGCGATCCGGTGACCACCGACCTGCTGGCCGCCTGCGACGCGTGGGTGCAGCGCTTCCTGCAAAAGGCCAAGGCCGACACCGCGCCCGGCTCCGTTCGTCGCGCCGCCGGGCGACTCGAAGCCGCCATCTTCGCCCGCGCCGCCGCCTCGCAAGCCGACAATCCCGACACCGCTCAAGAGCTTCTCGTCGCCCTCGGCGAATGCGAACGCGCTCTCTCCACCTGCAATCCGAAGTGGCGCGACGAATCCTTCCTCAAACCCATCCCGCCGCTCCCGCGCAGCTGGATCGCCGCCGCCGATACCGGCCAATCCACCGAATACCGTCTCGCCGCCGCGCTCGCTTCGCTCGGCGCGCGTTTCAAAGGCGTTTTCTTTCCCCTCCGCCGCCACCTCGAACCGGTCAAAGTCGTCACCGGTGAAAAATCGTGGAGCGATTGGGACGACGATGCGCGCAACGAGGTCGTCTGGCACAACGGCTCGATCATCGACGTGCTCTGCGCGCTCATGAAGCGCCGCCTGTTGCTCGCCAAATCCTCCGGCGAGGATGGATGGCCCGAATACGCTCGTCTCACCGCGTGGCCGTCCGACATCGCCGCCTTCATCGAAGGGCGCATCGACGAGACGCGCTTTGGCCAACTCCTCTGGGGCCTGAGCCTCGTTGATTTTTCCGGCGAAGCCTTCACCAGCGACGAAATGCCCGGGCGCCCGGCCGCCGCTCACCTCGACGAGACACCGTCCGCGTTCTACGCTCAGCTCAAGCTCTGCTTCGCCGGACGCCTGCCCGAAGACAAAAAAGTGCCGGTCGAGCCGCTCATTTTTCATCTCGCCGAAAAAGGCGACGGAGACCGCGCCTCGACCCAGGCTCTGCGCCGCCTGCACGGCTCCAGCATCCCGATCACGCACATCCATATTCCGCTCGCAGGCGAAGCCGCGCGCCGCACCGCCGCCGCGCTGCTCTTCCCGCTCTGGGATTCGCAGCTCGCCCACGTCTGCCAGTCGATCGCTCCCGATTTCTTCAACCAACCCAGCACCCGATAACCCAACAACCACTGCTCGCTCACATGGACTTCTCCCAGCTCAAAACCGCCCCCCGCCTGCTCCTCACCGCCAAGCTCAAGCCCGTCCTCGGCACGCGCTTCCAGCCCACCGGCTTTCCCGATCTCGGCGCCGCCGCCTACAAGACCGCCGATGGCAAGAGCATGCTCCTCGTCGAATCCGCCCAGAGCATGGCCAACCGCCTCGAATCCGTCTCGTGGGACTCCATCGCCAACGACTGGGTCGCCCCGCTCAAAGGCCTTCCGCTCGTCGCCGTGGTCGATGCCGGCAAGAAACCGATCACCAACTCCGTCCTCGAAGCCCACCGCCTCAACAGCCCCTACATCCTTGAGGCCAAAGACAAGTCCTTCGTCGAAGCGCTCAAGAAGGAGCTGGGCATCGAAAAGGAGGGCCGCGTTGATCTCCGCGCTCTCGCCGGTGTGCTGCTCAAATACGACATCAACTCGCTCCTCCACGGCGTCTTCATCGCCAAGAGCGACATCGCCGGCGGCCGCATGCGCGTGCCCCGTGTCATCACCTCCTTCATCGAAGCCGCCGACGTCACCGTCGCCGCGAGCGGCGGCGTGAAGAACGATTCCGTCAATCCCGCCGGCGACACGAAAAAAGGCTTCGGCAACGTTCCCTTCCACCGCGACGAATACACCGGCGACATCACTATCTTCTTCAACATCGACCTCGCCCAGATCCGCGGCTACGGCCTCGGCGAAGACGTCGAAAACCTGCTCTACGCGCTCGCCCTCTTCAAGGTGCGCTCCCTGCTCGACGCGCCTTTCCGTCCCCGCACCGCCTGCGATCTCGAAGTCGTCGAAGGCAGCATCAAGACCGAGAAACCCGCCGGCTACGCGCTGCCCTCGCTCGCCGACATCTCCGCCGCCCTGCCCGGCCTAATCAAGGCCAGCTCCTCCCGCTTCGCCGCCCCCGCCACCACGACCGTCGTCTTCGAATGATCGCGATCAAGATCGATTTCCCCGCGGGCCGCTGGCACGCCACCGCCTGGGGAAGTCATGTCAACGAAGGCGTCGTCGAATGGCCTCCCTGCCCATGGCGCCTCTGCCGTGCGCTCATCGCCGCATGGCATTGGAAACACCGGAAAGGCGAAGCGGCCTTGCGCAGCCTCATCGAAAAACTCTCCGCCGAGCCGCCGTCCTACCGCCTGCCCAAAGCCAGCACCGCGCATACCCGCCACTACATGCCGGTGGTTGAAGGCAAAAAGGAAACCAAGACCAAGGTCTTCGACACCTTCGTCCACGTCTCCGCCGGCGAAAGCCTCTGGATTCGCTGGGATGCCAATCTCACCGACGAAGAATCCGCCCTGCTCTCCAAGCTGCTCGAAAGCATCTCCTATCTCGGGCGCGCCGAAAGCCTCGTCAGCGCCACGCTTCAGGAAACGTTGCCCGTGAACGGCGATTGGTCGCGCCCGCTGGGCCAAGACTCCACCCGCACCCACGAGACGATCCGTCTGCTCGCGCCCCAGCCACCTCGTCACTACGCCGACTGGGCCGCCGCGCAGCCCGCACCCGCCAAAGTCGGTAAAACAAGAGGTAAGAAGAAACCGGATACGCTGCCCATCTCGCTCTTCGACGCGTTGCAGACCGACACCGCCGACTGGAAAAAGGAGGGCTGGAGCCTTCCGCCCGGCGCCCGCTGGCTCGAATACACTCGCCCTCGCGACAGCCTTAAAGTCGCACCCGCCGGAGCGTCTATGCCGCGTCGGCTTACGAGGCCACCCACCGTCGCTCGCTTTGCGTTGGAGAGCAAAGTGCAGCCCTCCATCACTCAGTCGCTCAGCCTCGCCGAACGATTCCACCAGGCCCTCTGCAAACTGCTCGACGGGGTCGTCAGCCCAGCTATCACCGGGATCGACGAAAATGGAAACCCGCTCACGGGAAACGAACACGCCTACTTCCTTCCCGAATGCGATGCCCACGGTTACGTCACACAGCTGACCGTGCATGCGCCGCTCGGCTTCAACGACGAAACCTGCCGCGCCTTCGCGCGACTCGGAAAAATCTGGGGCCACGACAATTTCGATGTTCGCGTGGTCCTTCTCGCCACCGGCCAGCCCGCGGACTTCGCCAAATCATGCCCTTACTTCCAAAAATCCGAGATCTGGACCTCGCTGACTCCCTTCGTTCCCGTGCGCCACGCCAAAGCCACGCGCACCGGCGTGGCTAAGATCGATCCAGCCAATGGCCTCCAAATCGGTTCTCCCGAGCACGATTGCCTGCGCCTGCTCTCGCTTGTTTGCCCGGACCCCAAAGCTACTCGCGTGAGAAACCTCGGCGCACGTCTCGCCCTCGGCTTGCGCCAGATCCCCGCGCTCAACTTCCAGCGCCAACGTCGCAATGGCGGCGGCACGCGTGGTGATCACCGCGGCTACTCGTTACAAGTCGAGTTTGACCAGCCAATCGCCATGCCCTTTGGCCTCGGCTACGCCGCCCACTTCGGCCTCGGGCTTTTTGCTCCCGTCGTGCCATGACCGCTTTGCCGCCTATCCTGCGCATTCCCACCATCACCGTCATCGGTCATGGCCGCCGGGAGGTGCGGCCGGATCATGTCGATCTTCACTTCACGCTCGACGGGATTTATCCTTCTGTACGAGAGGCCGAGGTGGGGCTTCAAGCGAGACGAACGGAGCTTTGGCGGGCCTTGGAGAAGTTTCGCAGCCTCAAGACCCGGCTCACCGCGGGCGAGCCTTCGATCGCACCGCATCACGACTACGAGGAACGCCGCCAGGTTTTCAAAGGCTTCCGCGCCACGGACCGTCTGGTTTTGCGCGCGCCGCTCGAACCATATCTCGTGACGAACGTTCTTCAGGCTGTCTCCGGCCAGCTCGAGTCCCTGACGTTCCGCGTCCGTTACTTTTCCAAGAAATCGAGTGCCGCGTGCAGATCGGCCCGGGCCGAGGCGGTCCGGGATGCGCGTCGAAAGGCCACGCACTACGCCGAGGCCGCCGAATATCATCTGGGCGCCTTGCGTTCGCTGTCGGACGTCGAGTCGGACGAGATGCAGATCGACAGATCCACGGAGAACGCGTCGGAACTTGCCCTTGTTGAAGTCGATCCAACTCCCGACGTCGTCGAGGCGCAGGTCCGCGCGGTCTGGGAGCTGGTTTAGCCTGTGCAGGGGATGCGGATGTGATGAACCCAACTTTCCCAATCCGTCGTCGGCAAAGAGCAGGGGGAAGACTATTGACCCATATACCCATATTGACCAAGCTGTCTTCCCATATCATGAAGACGACCATCGAGATTTCCACCCCTTTGCTGCGCCGGGCCAAGCAGACCGCCGCCCGTGACGGTGTCACGCTGCGTTCGCTGATCGAAGAGGGCCTGGCCAAATCGCTCGAAGCCCGCGCGTCCGCCTCCGCAAAGGTTCCGCCTCTCCTCGTCGTGGGAGGAAAAGGGCTCACGCCGGAGTTCCAAGGGGCCGGTTGGGATAAATTCCGCGATGCCATTTACGAGGGGCGGGGTGCATGATCGCCCTCGATACGAACATCCTTGTCGCCCTTCACCGCAGCGATTCGCCCGGGCACGTCGCGGCGACGAATGCGTACGAAAGCGCGGGAGGCGATACCGCTCTTTGGGCGATCGCCTGGCCCTGTGTCCATGAATTCATTGGTATTGTTTCACATCCGCGCGTCTTCTCTCCGCCGTCCACTCTTGCTGAAGCGCTCGGAGCCATCGAACGGTGGCGAGCCCGGCCCTCGCTCAGATTCCTCGCTGAGGATGAAGCCTATTGGGAAACGTTTTCTCCGCTGGTCCGTGCCGCCAAAGTGCTCGGTCCGCGCATCCACGATGCCCGAATTGCCGCACTCTGTCTCCACCATGGCGTGCGCGAGCTGTGGACGGCCGACCGGGACTTCTCGCGCTTTCCCAAACTTCGCACCCGAAATCCGCTGGTTGGGTGAAAGGGAAACGACCACCCGTCCTCAAGCACTTTCCCATGTCGAAGAAAAAACTCACGCCCGCCCAGCGTCGGGAGAAGAAACGGCGCAAGCAGGAGTTCATGACCGTCTTCATCAACGGCAAACAGAAGCGAGTGCGACGCCCGCCGACGATCGAGGGCCTGCCGGTCGAGGAGTTTATCCGCCGAAACGCCGATCCCCTCTGGCTGCACCAGCACGGCTACTGGGAGTTGCTCGACGAGCAAGCCGATCCGCCCGAAGAGCCGGATGGCCGTTAGGGCTCACTTCGCCGTCAACCCGCTTCGCACCCGTTCTTCTATGGAACACGCCATGATTGCCTATATCGATCGATTTCCCGACGAGCACGGGACGCGATCGATCGAAGTCTCTCCCGGAAGCCCGTTTCTCTTTCCGGGCACTTTTCATTTCTTTGAGCACTATTGCAACGATCCCGACTGCGATTGCCGAACCGTGTTGATCGTCGTTTGCGAGGCCACTGACACTTCGAAGCCCCTCGCGGCAATTGTCTGGGGATTCGATTGGGCGGATTACTACCAAAAGTGGATGGCCGACGAGGAATCCGCGCATTGGATGGTCGCCGCTCATTTCGCCCCGGAATGGCCGCAGTCGGATTGGGCTCAGGATTGTCTCGATATGGTCCGGGCCATGGTGACCCACGACGGCGACGACTGGGACGCGCAGATCGCGGAGCGCTATCGGAAGTACAAGGCTACGTTGGGTCCGCCTTCACAAGGAGGGCATGCCGCAACCCCTCTCTGCCTCAAGGACGTCTATATTCGTGGCGAGTCGACGCCTGAAGATTGAGGACAAAGTCGCGTCCGATTGCGGTCCGCCGCCTGCCGATCGCACTCGCCATCGCCATCTGGAGGCGGCAACAATCCAGCCGTCCCCCGCATGAGCAAGGCCGATCATGACGACCCGCCGGAGCCGCTCCCGGCCCGCATGCTCAACGAGTTCGTCTACTGCCCCCGGCTCTTCTATTACGAGCAGGTGGAGGGCGTCTTCGTCCACAACGCCGACACCCGCCGCGGCGCCGCCCTGCACAAGCGCGTCGACGCCGGCAAAGGCGAGCTGCCTCCGGCCGATTCGACGTCCGAAACCGCCACCGCCAACGGCGCGAACGCGCCGTCTGATGAATCGTCGGAGACGATTCATCTTCATTCTCGCTCCGTCTCGCTCGCCTCGGATCGCTTGGGCGTGACCGCGAAGATGGACTTGATCGAGGTCCGCACCGGCAACGAATCCGACCTGCTGGCGCCCCTCTCGGTCTGCCCGGTCGACTACAAGGCCGGCTCGCCCCGCGAGGGCGACGATGGGCCCGAGATCTGGGACGCCGACCGCATGCAGCTCGGCCTGCAATGCCTGATCCTCAGGGACCATGGCTACACCTGCAACGAAGGCGTGATCTACTACCGCGGAACCAAGCAACGCGTGACGCTTCCGATCACCCCGGAACTCGAGGCGTGGATCGACGCCCAGATCGCCGCCGCGCGGCGCGTCATGGCGGGTCCGATCCCGCCGCCTCTCGTGGACTCCCCCAAGTGTCCACGCTGTTCCCTGGTAACAGTCTGCCTGCCGGACGAGACGCGCCTTCTGCACGAGGCCCCGGCGCACCCGGATGACGAGGACGATTCCGGCCGCCAGGATACGTTTGGCTTCGACCGCGAGTTCGGCGCGGTGCAGGAACGTGCGGTCGGCGACCGGGAAGGGGTGGGGAGTTCCGCCGCCGCCTCGTTGCCGGTCCGCAAGCCCGTGCGACGGCTGATCGCGACCCGCGACGACAAACGTCCGCTCTACATTGCGACGGCGGGCGTCAGCGTTGGCCGCAAGTCGGAGATCGTGCAGGTGCGCGAGAAAGGCGAGGTGGTGGCGGAGATCCGCATCAACGACCTGAGTCACATGGCGATCTTCGGCGCCGCCACGGTTTCCACTGCCCTGCTCCAGACACTCTGCGAGAAGGATATTCCGGTAAGCTACTTCTCGAGCGGCGGCTTTTTCTATGGCCTGACCCGCGGCCAGAGCCTGAAGAACGTCTTTACCCGCATCTCCCAGTTCGAGGCGGCGGGCGACGCCCGGGCGAGCCTGCGGCTGGCGCGATCGATGGTGCACGGGAAGATTCGCAATCAACGCACCCTGCTGATGCGCAACCACGCCTCGCCGCCGGCGCTCGCGGTCGCCCGGCTCAAGCACGCCGCCGAGGCGGCCTTGGAGGCGGAGAATCTTGGCGAACTGCTCGGCATCGAGGGAGCGGCGGCGCTGGTGTACTTCGAGAATTTTTCCGGGATGATCAAAGCGGCGGACAATTCTGACGAGGCGCTGGTGGGCGAGGGGAGTGCGGTGGCCGAATCCGCAGCGAGTGCGTACGTGGGCAAACGGAACGGTCGCGGCCGGGGCGACGCGGCGGGACAGCAGTTTTTCAATTTCGACTTTACCCGTCGCAACCGGCGCCCGCCCCGTGATGCGGTGAACGCCCTGCTCTCTCTCGGGTACAGTCTCCTCGCGCGGGATTGCACGGTGGCCGCACACACCGTCGGATTCGATCCCTACGTCGGCTTTTATCACCAGCCACGGTTTGGCCGACCCGCGCTCGCCTTGGACCTGATGGAAGAGTTCCGGCCCCTGGTGGCGGACTCGGTGGCGATCACGGCGATTAACACGCGCATCATCGGGCCGGGGGACTTCGTGCGGGCTGGCGACGCCGTCAATCTGAGCGCGAACGGAAGAAAACGTTTCTTCGCGGCCTACGAGCAGCGTTTGAACGCGACCATCGTGCATCCGGTCTTTGACTACCAGGTGAGTTACCGACGCGCGCTGGAGCTCCAGGCCCGCATGTTGGCCAAGGTCTTGACGGGCGAGATCGAACAATACGTGCCCTTCACGACCCGATAGAAATCGCTGCGCGATTTCTGAGGAAACCGGCGCGGCCCGTTTCTGGGGACTGGGGGGCGGATGCAGTCGGAACTCGACTCCTGGATTCCTTACGCCACTCTGGAAAACGCTCCGCTCGTTCTCCATGAGGCACACGTATATTGTCTCCTACGACATCGCCGATCCAAAGCGCCTGCGGAAGGTGTTTCGGACCTGTCAGGACTTCGGGAACCACCTTCAGTATTCGGTCTTTGAATGCGACCTGAGTGCGCAGGAGCGGGTGGACCTCGAATCTCGGTTGAGAGACATCATCCACCACGAGGAGGACCAGGTGCTGTTCATCTCGCTTGGACCGGCCGAAAGCCGCGGAGACCGGACGATCATGGCCCTGGGGCAGGCCTACACGCATTTCGACCAGCCGTGTTATGTGGTTTGAGGAGCCGTTCTTTGACCGCGAGACCGCGAGCGCCGGGGTGGTCGCCCGACGCGCACGGCCTCTCGCACCCTGTCAGTCAACACCTTCGGTGAATCGCGTGAAGATGCGCCATGTTGCCATAAGGCCGTCGTGTCGACGCTCGCAATCGTCGGGCTTGCGGCCTGCGAGCGAAATGCTTCGGTAAGTGACCTCTCCGCGCTCGAAAGAGCGCGGCCCCGTTGAAGCAAGCCAGAGCGCACAGGCTTCCGAAGCGGTAATCGCCTCTCCGCGCTCGAAAGAGCGCGGCCCCGTTGAAGCCGGAAAACCCTTTCGGGAAACACAACGCTCACGCTCTCTCCGCGCTCGAAAGAGCGCGGCCCCGTTGAAGCAACCGCCTGTGCGAGAAGGTCGGCGTGGAGCCGCGGCTCTCCGCGCTCGAAAGAGCGCGGCCCCGTTGAAGCCTCGGGAAGAACGCGCCAAGGATCGTTGTCTGGAAAGCTCTCCGCGCTCGAAAGAGCGCGGCCCCGTTGAAGCGTCCGCAGCTCGACCGCGTCGGCGATTGCCAACAACCTCTCCGCGCTCGAAAGAGCGCGGCCCCGTTGAAGCGATCGCGGCGTCGAGGGCGTCGGCAACCGTGTCCGCGCTCTCCGCGCTCGAAAGAGCGCGGCCCCGTTGAAGCACCCGGAGTACGCAGAGAAGGGGAAGCCAATCTACATCTCTCCGCGCTCGAAAGAGCGCGGCCCCGTTGAAGCTCGTGCACGGCGCCGAACCACCCGGCGCCCGCGGCGCTCTCCGCGCTCGAAAGAGCGCGGCCCCGTTGAAGCCCCACGAAACCAACGTCAATCCCGCCGCCACGGCGCACTCTCCGCGCTCGAAAGAGCGCGGCCCCGTTGAAGCACGACGGCCGCGCGACGGCGTTCGTCGGCGCCGGCACCTCTCCGCGCTCGAAAGAGCGCGGCCCCGTTGAAGCGCCGCCCCCTAGCCTGCTCCGCTCTCACTCCCCTTGCTCTCCGCGCTCGAAAGAGCGCGGCCCCGTTGAAGCAGGGCTTACTATGCGAACATGGACGACCCCCATTTCTCTCCGCGCTCGAAAGAGCGCGGCCCCGTTGAAGCAAGTAGCGCGTGCTCGCGGTGCGCGGGAACTGCGCATCTCTCCGCGCTCGAAAGAGCGCGGCCCCGTTGAAGCCGGTCTCGGGCGACTTCCTCCGCACGCAGTTGGAGCCTCTCCGCGCTCGAAAGAGCGCGGCCCCGTTGAAGCCAATGGTTGCCGGCCCACACCACGCGCACGCCCGCTTCTCTCCGCGCTCGAAAGAGCGCGGCCCCGTTGAAGCAGAACGTGCCGGAGTTTGTCCGCTCGTGGGTGCTGTTCTCTCCGCGCTCGAAAGAGCGCGGCCCCGTTGAAGCACGGAGGAGGCGGAGGCGGTGGTCTTGTGGTGCGGTCTCTCCGCGCTCGAAAGAGCGCGGCCCCGTTGAAGCCATGTTGCGGACGTTCCTCCGCGCTTGCCTGGGCGCGCTCTCCGCGCTCGAAAGAGCGCGGCCCCGTTGAAGCGGCCGTTGCCATGCTGTGCTGGCCGGTGGATCGACTCTCTCCGCGCTCGAAAGAGCGCGGCCCCGTTGAAGCGGCAATGGACTTCCGGGCCGCGTCGCGAAAGCCCGACTCTCCGCGCTCGAAAGAGCGCGGCCCCGTTGAAGCTAGTAGTCGCCCGTCCGGTTCCACTCGGCCCGCGTGCCTCTCCGCGCTCGAAAGAGCGCGGCCCCGTTGAAGCGTTTACCTCCGGTGAGTTCCCGCCTTCACCATGCGGCCTCTCCGCGCTCGAAAGAGCGCGGCCCCGTTGAAGCAAGCACGAGTCGTGGAAGACCGGCGTCGCCTATGGGGCCTCTCCGCGCTCGAAAGAGCGCGGCCCCGTTGAAGCATCGCGCCGACCCTCGCTCTCACCGACCTCGGCCGCTCTCCGCGCTCGAAAGAGCGCGGCCCCGTTGAAGCATCTGCCATCCGCAGGGCGCGTCCTGGACGCCGGGCCTCTCCGCGCTCGAAAGAGCGCGGCCCCGTTGAAGCGGGCGGAGGACATTGTCCGCGCCCGGAGCCATGTTCTCTCCGCGCTCGAAAGAGCGCGGCCCCGTTGAAGCGAGCGTCATGCGAGTGTCGTGGTGAGGTGAATACTCTCTCCGCGCTCGAAAGAGCGCGGCCCCGTTGAAGCACGCCTACAAGCGCGAGTTGCGGGTTTGCCAAGCGCCTCTCCGCGCTCGAAAGAGCGCGGCCCCGTTGAAGCGATCAAGTACACTGACACCGACGGAGCCGAACAGACGTCTCTCCGCGCTCGAAAGAGCGCGGCCCCGTTGAAGCTTCGACCTCGAAGCCTACTTGTCCCGCCTCGCCCTCTCTCCGCGCTCGAAAGAGCGCGGCCCCGTTGAAGCGCGATCATCTACACGGTCGATGATCCGGAGAAGGAGCTCTCCGCGCTCGAAAGAGCGCGGCCCCGTTGAAGCATGTTTGCCGCCATCGAGCGGCCGCTGGGCGACTTGCTCTCCGCGCTCGAAAGAGCGCGGCCCCGTTGAAGCTACGCGGACGGCGAGCGCCCAAACGTGGCCCGCCCCTCTCTCCGCGCTCGAAAGAGCGCGGCCCCGTTGAAGCCGCTCCTCCGCCTCGTTGCCGGCGAGCAGGTAGCGGCTCTCCGCGCTCGAAAGAGCGCGGCCCCGTTGAAGCTTGAGCGCCTTGTTCACCTTGTTCGCCATGATCGGCCTCTCCGCGCTCGAAAGAGCGCGGCCCCGTTGAAGCAGTGACACGGACATCCTTCAGGCGGACCTCCAGGCTCTCTCCGCGCTCGAAAGAGCGCGGCCCCGTTGAAGCATCGCGTCGCGGATTCGGCCCGAGCCCATCTCGACGCCCTCTCCGCGCTCGAAAGAGCGCGGCCCCGTTGAAGCGTCCACCTGCGCGTTCGTGCGCGTGTTGTAGGTCTCTCTCCGCGCTCGAAAGAGCGCGGCCCCGTTGAAGCTTCTAAACAGTCTTTACGGGAAATACGGGCAAAACCCCTCTCCGCGCTCGAAAGAGCGCGGCCCCGTTGAAGCTCCTGCGGCTACAGTGCCCGATCGCCCGGCGATGGCGCTCTCCGCGCTCGAAAGAGCGCGGCCCCGTTGAAGCTTGTTCCGCGCGACCCACTCGAACGGCGGCTTGCCCTCTCCGCGCTCGAAAGAGCGCGGCCCCGTTGAAGCCTTTTCCGCTGCAAAAAAGACCCACGTCATCGACTGCTCTCCGCGCTCGAAAGAGCGCGGCCCCGTTGAAGCACTCCCGCGGCGGCGCCGTGCTCACGCCCACGGCCGACTCTCCGCGCTCGAAAGAGCGCGGCCCCGTTGAAGCTCGCGGGGCTGCGCTCGATGCCTTTGACATGGCCTGCTCTCCGCGCTCGAAAGAGCGCGGCCCCGTTGAAGCCTTGCTCGGCACGCCAAGACCGTCGGGTACACGGGCTCTCCGCGCTCGAAAGAGCGCGGCCCCGTTGAAGCATGACGATCGCCGACGGGATCTCCGGCGTCATGCAGCTCTCCGCGCTCGAAAGAGCGCGGCCCCGTTGAAGCGCGCGACGCGCGTCTCGGCAGTCGAGCGGGCGGTCTGCTCTCCGCGCTCGAAAGAGCGCGGCCCCGTTGAAGCGAGCCCGAGGGCGCCGGCGGCGCCGCCCTGACGTCGCTCTCCGCGCTCGAAAGAGCGCGGCCCCGTTGAAGCAAGGGCCTCGGCACGCAGTGGAACAGCCGCCGCCGCTCTCTCCGCGCTCGAAAGAGCGCGGCCCCGTTGAAGCTCCGCCATCTCCCGCGGCGTGAGGTTAGGCCAGCATCTCTCCGCGCTCGAAAGAGCGCGGCCCCGTTGAAGCATCTCGGCGATCGAGACTGCGCCCCAGGCGAAAATGCTCTCCGCGCTCGAAAGAGCGCGGCCCCGTTGAAGCACAAAGGCCGCCGGATCAGGGGTCCAAGATACTCGTCTCTCCGCGCTCGAAAGAGCGCGGCCCCGTTGAAGCCACAGCCTCTTGGAAGGATATGCCTTGCATGGCCTCCTCTCCGCGCTCGAAAGAGCGCGGCCCCGTTGAAGCTTGTTGAATTTGGCGTCCATGAAGGCGGATGCCTCCTCCTCTCCGCGCTCGAAAGAGCGCGGCCCCGTTGAAGCGCGCTTGCGCAGGGTGTCGGCGTCTGCGCCGCGCTCCTCTCCGCGCTCGAAAGAGCGCGGCCCCGTTGAAGCTGCTTTCGGCGTCCGCGCAGCGGAAAGAATGGCGAGCCTCTCCGCGCTCGAAAGAGCGCGGCCCCGTTGAAGCTACCGGATCGCCGACGCCATGCTCACCGCGCGGAAACTCTCCGCGCTCGAAAGAGCGCGGCCCCGTTGAAGCCGCGCGTGCGTCGACCTGCGGGCCAACCTGTTTTCCTCTCCGCGCTCGAAAGAGCGCGGCCCCGTTGAAGCCGCAACACCGTGAAATCCTCTGCGACGGAGCGGAACTCTCCGCGCTCGAAAGAGCGCGGCCCCGTTGAAGCGTATCCGCGGGGATGGCACAGCCTCGCAAGGCCAACTCTCCGCGCTCGAAAGAGCGCGGCCCCGTTGAAGCGGTTACAAACCGTAGCCAACCAAAGGAAGCCGAGAATCTCTCCGCGCTCGAAAGAGCGCGGCCCCGTTGAAGCGGTGCGGAGCGGGCGCCGCAACGGGAGCGGCCGGAGCTCTCCGCGCTCGAAAGAGCGCGGCCCCGTTGAAGCGACGGCTCTAAAGAGCCCCCACCCGCTATGCGAGCCTCTCCGCGCTCGAAAGAGCGCGGCCCCGTTGAAGCGAAGATCGTCGAAGGAAAAACCACCAAGGCTCAGGTCTCTCCGCGCTCGAAAGAGCGCGGCCCCGTTGAAGCAAGGTCAAGGCCATCGGCGGGGGCGGTGCCGAGTCTGCTCTCCGCGCTCGAAAGAGCGCGGCCCCGTTGAAGCGAGCCCGTGGCTAACGTCGGTGGCTCGTGGCTTGGGCTCTCCGCGCTCGAAAGAGCGCGGCCCCGTTGAAGCCTGCGCAGGCGCAGGCGGCTCCTCACGCCCCGGCAGCCTCTCCGCGCTCGAAAGAGCGCGGCCCCGTTGAAGCTTTTTGCGCTGGCGAAAAGATGCGCAGCCGAGCAGCCTCTCCGCGCTCGAAAGAGCGCGGCCCCGTTGAAGCATCGTATTCGCCCCATTCCCCGTTAGGCTGACGTTGCCCTCTCCGCGCTCGAAAGAGCGCGGCCCCGTTGAAGCGAGGTCGCAGGAATAGGCCTGAACCCCGCGAATGGCGCTCTCCGCGCTCGAAAGAGCGCGGCCCCGTTGAAGCCTCAGCGTCTTCCCAGCCTCCGGCGAGACAGCGTAGCTCTCCGCGCTCGAAAGAGCGCGGCCCCGTTGAAGCGGCAAGGAGCGGGCCACGCCGGCCGTCGGCGCCCTGCTCTCCGCGCTCGAAAGAGCGCGGCCCCGTTGAAGCTCGCTGAGGCGGTGAAGGATCAGCGGCGTGGTGCCGACTCTCCGCGCTCGAAAGAGCGCGGCCCCGTTGAAGCCGGAAGCGGTGCGGGTGCTGACGCACGATCGAGATGCTCTCCGCGCTCGAAAGAGCGCGGCCCCGTTGAAGCGCAGACAGGGATTATGTGATCCACGTGAAGCGGCACCTCTCCGCGCTCGAAAGAGCGCGGCCCCGTTGAAGCATGGGTGTGTGCGGTGGGTTGAGTTGGCCCGGATTCCTCTCCGCGCTCGAAAGAGCGCGGCCCCGTTGAAGCGGCGTCATCGTTGCCCTCGTGGCCGCAAACCTGTCGCCTCTCCGCGCTCGAAAGAGCGCGGCCCCGTTGAAGCGCGTGGTCGAGTGTGTAGCGAGGGAGCGCGAGACGCGGCTCTCCGCGCTCGAAAGAGCGCGGCCCCGTTGAAGCCAATTGGAATCCTGACAACATCGCCTGCGGTAGCGTCCTCTCCGCGCTCGAAAGAGCGCGGCCCCGTTGAAGCGACTTGATCAGCAACGCGGCCTTGCTCACCACCGGCCTCTCCGCGCTCGAAAGAGCGCGGCCCCGTTGAAGCTAGCCAACGGCCGTCAAGCAGTCCGCTTCGGCCTCCTCTCCGCGCTCGAAAGAGCGCGGCCCCGTTGAAGCCAGCAGGTCGCGGACAACGTCGCGAACCTCCTAATCCTCTCCGCGCTCGAAAGAGCGCGGCCCCGTTGAAGCACGGCCTGCCCTTGTCCGCGCTACATCTGTCTCGCGCCTCTCCGCGCTCGAAAGAGCGCGGCCCCGTTGAAGCGACCGGGAGAAGCGGCGGGGCGTCGAGATACCGCACCTCTCCGCGCTCGAAAGAGCGCGGCCCCGTTGAAGCCGAGTCCGCGTGACGCGCGACGCCGACAACGGCAGCCTCTCCGCGCTCGAAAGAGCGCGGCCCCGTTGAAGCAGTTTCGAGAGGATGGCCAGAAGCCCGACTTGGAGCCTCTCCGCGCTCGAAAGAGCGCGGCCCCGTTGAAGCCCGGTGCCGGGCCTGCCTGCCACGGTGATGAGTTCCTCTCCGCGCTCGAAAGAGCGCGGCCCCGTTGAAGCGCCGCGACGCATCATTTACGGGCAGGTTCCGGTTTCTCTCCGCGCTCGAAAGAGCGCGGCCCCGTTGAAGCATGGGATTCAGCTCGCCGAAATCTCGTCGTCCAAGTCCTCTCCGCGCTCGAAAGAGCGCGGCCCCGTTGAAGCGAGTCGGACCAACAGCTGCGGGCAGCTCGCCGTCGACCTCTCCGCGCTCGAAAGAGCGCGGCCCCGTTGAAGCTCGTCGTAACCGGACAGGCGTGCCTTTTTCATGCCACTCTCCGCGCTCGAAAGAGCGCGGCCCCGTTGAAGCACGCCCCACTCAAACGGGGCGCCGCGTCGCGACTCCTCTCCGCGCTCGAAAGAGCGCGGCCCCGTTGAAGCAGCGGCGTGGAATCCTGACAATCGGGCGCTTCCCATCTCTCCGCGCTCGAAAGAGCGCGGCCCCGTTGAAGCCAGGAGAAGGGATGAAAGACGGCGCCGCGCGTGATGACTCTCCGCGCTCGAAAGAGCGCGGCCCCGTTGAAGCACGGCGCCGGCGCGATGGCTGGCTCTGGCGCTGTGCGGCTCTCCGCGCTCGAAAGAGCGCGGCCCCGTTGAAGCTTCCACTCGTTCGACAACCCGTACGGCAACCCCAAGGACTCTCCGCGCTCGAAAGAGCGCGGCCCCGTTGAAGCCCGCTGCCGACGGCCTGGACGGCCGACGAGACGCAGCCTCTCCGCGCTCGAAAGAGCGCGGCCCCGTTGAAGCCCGCAAATGAAGGCTACCGCGGACTTGTGTCGGCCCTCTCCGCGCTCGAAAGAGCGCGGCCCCGTTGAAGCATGTGCCTAACGGCTATGACCGTCGTGACCGTCGCACTCTCCGCGCTCGAAAGAGCGCGGCCCCGTTGAAGCATGGGCTGGTTTGATTCGAGGCGCTCAAGCCGTCGCTCCTCTCCGCGCTCGAAAGAGCGCGGCCCCGTTGAAGCGTGACGACAAGACCTTCCGCACCTTGCCCGGCTTCCCTCTCCGCGCTCGAAAGAGCGCGGCCCCGTTGAAGCCGCACGTCCTTCACCCTCCGCCGCCTCGACCGCGCTCCCTCTCCGCGCTCGAAAGAGCGCGGCCCCGTTGAAGCAAGTCCTCTCCGCCGTCACAGCCCAGGATGCCCTCGGCTGGTTCGTCGCTTGTGGCTATAACTGAATTTGAATTTCTCTAGCAATACCCAGACACGCCCTAATCTTCAGCGTGCTCCAGAAACGCCGGCCAGAGGGCTGCGAATTCGTTGGCGAGGACGGACTTTACCTCGGCGAGGGGAGGGGGGCGGCCGAGTTCGGCGGCGAGGGAGGTGACGGTGCCGTCGGTCTCGGCGATGCCACAAGGCACGATGCCGCCGAAGTGCCCGAGGTCAGGGGCGACGTTGAGCGCGAAGCCGTGGTAGGCGACCCAGCGGCGCACGGCCACACCGATGGCGGCGACCTTGCGCGTACCCAGCCAGATGCCCGTCTTGCCGTCTCGGCGCGAAGCGGCGAGGCCGAGCGCGCCGACGGCGTTGATCATGACCTGCTCCAGAAAACGCAGATAGGCGTGCAAGTCCTTGCGCCGTTCCAGACTGACGATCGGGTAACCGACCACCTGTCCCGGCCCGTGATACGTGATGTCGCCGCCGCGGTTGGTCGTGACGAGTTCGACGCCTTCCGTCGCGAGGCGCGCTTCGTCCCAGACGAGGTGCTGGGCCGAGCCGGAACGCAGGCCCACGGTGAAGACGGGCTCGTGTTCCGTGAAGACCAGCGTGTCGCCGATCCCGCCCGCGATCCGCTGCTCGACCAGCCGCGTCTGCCGGGCCAGCGCGTCGGCATAGCGGGTGCGTCCCCAGTCGAGGACTTCGGGCGGCAGTGTGGACATGCGGCCAACGAAGCCGGGGTCCCGGCGCAACGCAACCGCGCGGTTGGTCGCCCTCCGCCCAGATCGTTCTCGCTCTCGTAATCGTTCTCGAACCATCCATCGGACGGATCGGACCGATCCGTCGGATCGGAGGGAGAACGAGAACGACGGCCAAACCGGGCGGACAGGAGTATCCGTCCTCCCAGGGGGGCAAATTCCGTTTGCGCCGCTGCGGGGCGGTGCCCACGCTTTTCCGTTCCATGAGCGATACACCCATCGACATCTCCCACGACCAGCATGCGGTGCGCCGGCAGAAGCTGGCCGAGTTGCGGGCGGCCGGGATCGATCCTTTTCGTGCGAATGCGAAAACGACGCACTTTTCCGCCGAGGCGGTGAAGGCCTACGTCGAGGGGCAGGATTACACGGTCAACGTGGCCGTCGCCGGGCGCCTTGTGGTCATCCGCGACATGGGCAAGAGCCAGTTCGTCAAGATCCTCGATCAACAGGGGCAGATCCAGCTCTACGTCAAAAAGGACCTCGTCGGCGAGGAGTCCTACGCCCGTTTCAAGAAGTTCGACCTCGGCGACTTCATCGGAGCCGAGGGCACGCTTTTCAAGACCAAGACCGGCGAGATCACCGTCCGCGTCGACCGCTACACCCTCGTCAGCAAGGCCCTGCGGCCGCTGCCGGAAAAGTGGCACGGCCTCAGTGACCCGGAGCAGGTTTACCGCCAGCGTTACCTCGACCTCATCGTCAACGCCGAGTCCCGCCAGCGGCTCATGCTGCGCTCGCGCATCGTGTCGGGCATCCGGCGTTTCCTCGAGGACCGGCAGTTCCTTGAGGTCGAGACGCCCGTGCTCCAAAGCGTCGCCGGCGGTGCGGCGGCGCGTCCGTTCCAGACTCACCACAATGCCCTCGGCGTCGACTTCGTGCTGCGCATCTCGCTCGAACTTTACCTGAAGCGCATGCTTGTCGGCGGCTTCGACCGCGTTTTCGAGATCGGCCGCAACTTCCGCAACGAGGGTCTCTCGCGCCGTCACAATCCCGAGTTCACCATGCTCGAGGTCTACCAGGCCTACAGCGACTACCGCGGCATGATGACCCTCGTTCGCGATCTGCTGAAGACCCTCTGCCGCGACGTGCTGGGCACGACGGAAATCAAGCACGCCGCCAGCGGCGAAGTCATCCAGTTCGGCGGCGAGTGGCGCGAGGTGAAGTACAAGGACCTCATCCGCGAAACCACCGGCGACGCCGGCTGGTTCGAGCGCAGCAAGACCGACAAGGTCGCCGGCGCCGAGAAGCTCGGCCTTTATGTCGACCCCAAATGGGAGGAGTTCGAGATCACCAACGAGATCTTCTCGAAGAAGATCGAGCCGAACCTCATTCAGCCGACCTTCGTCACGCACCTGCCGAAGGAACTCTGCCCGCTCGCCAAGCTCACGCCCGACGACCCCTCCGTGCTCGACGTGTTCGAACTCGTGATCGGCGGCATGGAGATCGCCCCAGCCTACTCGGAGCAGAACGACCCCGACGTGCAGCGCCAGATGTTCGAGGCGCAGGCCGGCGAGGAGCAGCAGAAGGTGGATAACGATTTCCTCCTCGCCCTCGAGCACGGCATGCCCCCGGCCGGCGGCATGGGCATCGGCATCGACCGCCTGTGCATCCTCCTGACCGGCGCCGAGAGCATCCGTGACGTCATCCTGTTCCCGCAGCTGAGGGAAAAGGCCGAGGGAAAAGGCTGAAGGACTGAAGGGCTGAAAATTCGGGCATGGCACCCATAATAGCTAACGTGCGCGGTTCTCTTTTGTCCTTTTCTGGATTCTCGCCGTTTCGCCGTCGGACGTCTTCTGGTCTCTCCTTCAGCCCTTCAGCCTTTCAGCCCTTCAGCCTTTCCCCTTTTCAGCCCTTCAGCCTTTCAGCCCTTCAGCCTTTCCCCTGATGCCCTGGTTCGTTTACCTCGCGCTGAAGCAGCTTTTTCCGTCGGGGCGGCGGTTTCCGTTCTTCACGCTCATTTCCATCCTTGGCGTGGCGCTGGGGGTGATGCTGCTGATCGTGTCCATCAGCGTGATGGGCGGGTTCCAGCGCGAGATCCGTCGCATGATCGTGGATACGCAGGGGGACGTGCAGGTGCGCGCTTCGGGCCTCCTGCGCGATCCGGCGGCGGCGCTCGCGGCGGTGGAGCAGGTGACGGGCGTGGCGGGCGTGACGCCCTTTGCCGAAGGCGTGGTGATGCTTTCCTCCCAGGGGCGCCCCGTGTTTCCGGCCGTGCAGGGCGTGGACCTCGACCGGGTCAACGACGTCGTGCCGCTCGATCGTTACGTGCGTGTGGGCAGCCTCGATCTGCTCGACGACGACTCGATCATCCTCAGCTACCAGCTCGCGCAGGTCCTCGGGGCTCGCGTGGGCGGACGCGTGGAGGTGACCTCGCCGCTGCTCATCGAACGCCTCAAGCAGGACGAGGTCTTCCTGCCGCGCGAACTCGAGGTCGTGGGTTTCTTCGAGATCGGCCACCAGCAGCTCGACAGCAACACCGTGCTCGTGACCCTGCGCACGATGCAGGACCTCTACGGCCTCGACGGCGCCGTGCACGGGCTCAACGTGAAGCTGGAGGAGGGGGGGGATCCCGACCTGGCGAGCCGGCGCATCAACGCGGCGCTGGCAGAGGTCGTGCCGGCGGCGTTCGCGCGCTCGTGGATGGAGGCGAATCAGGATTTCCTCTTCGTCCTGCAGCTCGAGAAGAACCTCATTTTCTTCCTGCTCGTCTTCATCATCGTGGTGGCGGCGTTCTCGGTGACGAGTTCCCTGCTCATCGCGGTCGTGCGCAAGACCCGCGAGATCGGCCTGCTCGGGGCGCTCGGCGGGCGGCCGGCCCAGGTGGCGGCCTGTTTCTGCCTGCAAGGCCTGATCATCGGCGTGACCGGCACGGCGGCCGGGCTCGCGCTGGGTTTTGCCGCCCTGCATTTCCGCAACGACATGGTGCGCGTCTTCACCCAGCTCACCGGCAGCGAGGAGGCGCTCGTGCGGTTCTACCAGTTCGCCAATCTCCCCGCTTATCTTTCCAACGACGATCTCTGGCTCATCGTCGTCTGCTCGGTGGTCATTTCGACCCTGGCCGGCCTGTTGCCGGCCTGGCGCGCCGCGCGCCTCAAACCCGTGGAGGCCCTGCGCAATGAGTGAGCCCGTCCTCAGCGCGCGCGGCCTGTGCAAGAGCTACCCGAGCGGCGAGCGCCGGCTCGAGGTCCTGCTCGGCGTCGACCTCGCCGTCGGCCCCGGCGAGAGCGTGAGCATCCGCGGCGAATCGGGTTGCGGCAAATCGACCTTGTTGCACCTGCTGGCCGGCCTCGACCAGCCCGATGCCGGCGACCTGCTTTGGGAAGGCTCGGCCGACACCGGTGCGCGTCGGCGCGCGCGGTTTCTCGGCATGGTGTTCCAGTCGTTCTACCTCATCCCCGAAATCGACGCCCTGCAGAACGTGCTCATGGCGCGGCGCATGGTCGGCGGCATCGGCCCGGCGGAACGCGCCCGCGCGCACGACCTGCTCGCGAAGGTCGGCCTCGCCCGGCGCGAGCATCACCTGCCGGCCCAGCTCTCCGGCGGCGAACGCCAGCGCGTTGCCGTGGCCCGCGCGCTGATGAACGCGCCCAGGCTCCTCCTCGCCGACGAACCGACCGGCAACCTCGACGAACGCACGGGCGAAGCCGTGATGGATCTCCTGCTCGGCCTCTGCGCCGAGACTGCCACCGCGCTCGTGCTCGTCACGCACAACGCCAGCTTCGCCGCCCGCTGCGACCGTGGGTTGCAGCTCCACGCCGGCCGGCTGGAGTAGCGGGAGGCCGGACCGAGCGGAGAGAGCGGACGGATCCGGCCGACCCGTCGGCTCGGACGACTCGGCCCGGGAAACGACGAACTTTGCTTTGCATTCGCGCCTTAACCCCAAACATCCTCAATAACCGCCGCGTGCCCACCTCGCCGCCGAGCTTCCCTGCGTCCTCCTGGATGCGACGCAACGCCCTGGCCCTCGCCCTGTTGGCCGGGGGCTGCGCGTTGTCGGCCTGGGGCGGTTGGTCGGTTCGCCAGCAGTTGGCCGAGTCGGACCGGCAGCGCTTCGACCAGCTCGGAGAACGCCTCGTCGGCGCGATCAGCGGTCGATTCCTGAGCACCGAGCAAGCCCTTTTCGGCGGGCGCGGACTTTTCGATGCGAGCGAGTACGTCCACCGCGAGGAGTGGGCCCGGTTTTCCCACGGGATGGCTCCCTTCATGCAGGCCGGCGTGGTTGGCCTGGGTTTCGTGCAACGCGTTCCGCGGTCGGAACTCCCCGCCTTCGTCGCCAGCCTGCGCGCCGAAGGCGTCGCCGATTTTGCGATCCGCGACGACGGCGGCCGGCCCGAGTTGTACGTGCACACCTACGTCGAGCCGTTCGAACGCAACCGGGCCGCCCTCGGCTTCGACCTCGCTTCGGATCCGAACCGCCGCGAGACCGCGGAGGAGGCAATGCGCGCCGACCGCCCGGTCCTCAGCCGTCGCCTCATCCTGCGCCAGGACAGCGAAGAACGTCCGGGCTTCCTGCTTTTTCTTCCGATCTACGCTGGCGGCACACCGCCGGCCGATCCCGACGGACGCGCCGCCGCCTTGCTCGGCTGGGTCACGGCCGGACTGAGGATGGACTTGCTCATGGCGGGAATCGAGGAGATGACCGAACGCCAGCTCGACATCCATGTGTACGAAGGCCCTCTGGCCGATCCGGCGAACCTCATGTTCGATGCCTACCGGACCGACTTGGCGCAGACGCCCCCACCGGCATTGGCCGCGCCGACGGAACTCCGGCGTTTCACCGACCGCCTGACGCTCTCGTTGTACGGCCGCGACTGGACGGTGGAGGTCAGCACCCTCCCGGCCTTCGATGCCGCGCGACGCCGGGACGTGCCGTGGATCGTGTTTGGCGGAGGGGTTTCGATGAGCTTCCTCGCGGCCGGGTTCGTCTGGTCGCTCGGCGTGGCCCGTTCGCGCGCCGAGGCACTCGCGGCCGACATGACGCGCGGGCGCCGTCTCGCCGAAGCAGAAACCCGCCGCCTCGCCCTCGTGGCCAGCCGCACCGACAACGGCGTGGTCCTCACCGATCCCTCGGGACTCATCGAATGGGTCAACGAGGGCTTCACGCGCATCTCCGGCTACACGCTCGACGAAGTCCGCGGACGCAAGCCGGGCTCCTTCCTGCAGGGGCCCGGCACGGACGTGCGCACCATCCAGCGCATGCGCCAGGGCGTCGCCTCCGGCAAGGGCTTCAACCTCGAGGTCATCAATTACCACAAGAACGGCCATGCCTATTGGCTCCAGATCGAGGCCCAACCGCTTCACGACGAACACGGCGCGCTAACCGGGTTCATGGCGCTCCAGGCCGACATCACGCAACGCAAGCGGACCGAGCAGGAACTTGCGCAGAAGGAGGCGCAGTTGCGGTTCATCTTCGAGTTCGTGCCCGTCGGCATCTCTTGGATGATCGTCGGGCGCGAGGAAACCCGGATGATGAACTCAGCGCACGCGGGCATCAGCGGCGTGAGCCCGGAGGAGATGCGCGAGGATTCTCTGGCCTTCGAAAAGGTGACCCATCCCGAGGATCTCGCCCGCAACCGCGCGGAAATGGCGCGCATGCGGCGTGGCGAGATCGATCGTTTCAGCTTGGAGAAACGCTTCGTCCGTCCCGACGGGTCCGTCGTGTGGGCGGTGCTGAGCATGCGCCTGTTCAAGGACCCGGTCTCCGGCGAGATGCAGCAGATCTCCACCCTCATCGACATCACGCCCGTCAAGGCCGCGCAGGAGGAGATCGCCCTGCAGGAATCCCGTTTCCGCTTCATCTTCGAGTCCGCCCCGATTGGCATCTCCTGGCGTCTCATCCGCAAGGACGGCAGCCAGGTGCGCCTGCTCAACGACGAACACCTGCGCATCGGCGGGCTCACCCGCGAGGAGGCCTCCGCCTCAATGGGGGCGTTCTTCGATCTCACCCATCCTGACGACAAGCCGCTTCAGGCCGCGCTCAACGAACGCCTCCATGGCGGCGAGATCGACCGTTACAACCTCGAAAAGCGCTACGTGCACCGCGACGGCCGCGTCGTCTGGGTCAACTTCAACACGCAGCGGCGCGTCCACGCCGACGGCAGCGAAGTCCGCCTCACGACGGTCGTCGACATCACTGCGCAGAAGCAGACTGCCGAGGAGCTCATGGTCGCGAAGGAGGCCGCGGAAAAGGCCAACCTCGCTAAGAGCCAGTTTCTCGCGATGATGAGCCACGAGATTCGCACGCCTATGAACGGCGTGATCGGCATGACCTCGCTCCTGCTGGATTCGCCGCTCAGCCCCGAACAGCAGGAGTACGCCGAGACCATCCGCGCCAGCGGCGATGCCTTGCTCGCCATCATCAACGACATTCTCGACTTCTCGAAGATCGAGTCGGGCCGCCTCGACCTCGAGCATGCCGAGTTCAACCTGCGCGACTGCGTCGAGGGCGCGCTCGACCTGCTCGCCCCGGTCGCGGCCGGCAAGGGCCTCGACCTGCTCTACGAGGTCGGCGAGGAGGTCCCGGCCCTCGTTACGGGCGACGCCGCGCGTCTTCGCCAGATCCTCGTCAACCTGCTCGGCAATGCGGTCAAGTTCACCGTCCGTGGCGAGGTTGTGCTCACGGTGCGTTCCGGCGCCGCGCAGGCCGGACGACTCGAACTCCGTTTCGCCGTCGCCGACACCGGCATCGGCATCCCCCGCGAGGCCATGGGCCGCCTTTTCCAGTCGTTCACGCAGGTCGACGCCTCCACGACCCGGCGGTTCGGCGGCACCGGCCTCGGGCTCGCCATCAGCCGCCGCCTTGCGGAACTCATGGGAGGCTCGATGTGGGTCGAGAGCGAGGTGGGCCGCGGTTCCGTCTTCCACTTCGCCGTCCTCGTAGAAGTGCCGCCCAGCCGCCCCCGGCCGTACCTGCCCGCCCATCGCATCGAACTCGCCGGTCGCGACATCCTGGTCGTCGACGACAACGCGACCAGCCGCCGCATCCTCGCCACGCTGCTCGAGGGCTGGGGCATGCGCCCGCACGTGTTCGCGTCCGGCGAACAGGCCCTCACCGCTCTCCAGGCCGGCGCGACCTTTGCGGCCGGTGTGCTCGACATGCACATGCCGGAGATGGACGGCGCCATGCTCGCGCGCGCCTTGCGCGACGCCGGCGGGGCGTCCGCTCCGCCGCTCATCCTGCTCTCATCCCTCGGGCGGCGCGACTTTGTCGACGACCGCACGCTTTTCGCCGCCTACCTCACCAAGCCTGCCAAGCCGGCCCAGTTGCAGGAGGCCTTGCGCGAGGTCCTGAGCACGCGCCCCGTCGTCGCCGTTTCTTCCACCGAGGTGTTGCCCCCGGTGAACGGCGAGGCCCGCCCCGAGCGCGTTCTGCTCGCCGAGGACAATCCGGTCAACCAGAAGGTCGCCCTTCACATGCTCGCGAAGATGGGCTACCGCGCGGACGTCGCCGCGAACGGGCTGCGCGTGCTGGAGGCCGTGCGGGCGCGGTCCTACGACGTCGTGCTCATGGACGTGCAGATGCCGGAGATGGACGGCCTCGAAGCCGCCCGCCACATCGTCGCGGAGCAACCCGACCCCGCTGCCCGCCCCTGGCTGATCGCCCTCACGGCGAACGCGATGCAGGGCGACCGCGAACGTTGCCTCGCCGCCGGCCTCGACGACTACCTTAGCAAGCCCATCAAGGTCGCCGAACTCGAGGAAGCCCTCCGCCGCGCCCACCGCCGGCCGCCTGCGCCATAGGGGAAGGCGCCTCCTGCGCCCGCGGGTGCTGGGAGGACGGACACTCCTGTCCGTCCGGTTCGAAGTCGTCTCGTACCCGGGTGGAGTGGGTCGGATCGGTCGGATCGGTCGGATCGGTCGGATCCGACTGATCCTACTCATCGGATCGGACGAGAACGAGAACAATTACGAGAACGAAATGCGGTCCCGTCCTGACGCGCCTTGTGATTGCCCAAACCGCCCGGTCGGGGGACCGGGCCTACAGTGGGGCGATCCTAGGATGTAGGCCGCGTGCCCTCACGCGGCGGTACGGCGTGCGCACGCGGACCGGAGAAAGACGAAAGAGAAAGAGGGAAGAGAAAGATCCGATCCGCGATCTACAAACTACGATCCACGATCTACCATCTCCCGTCCACCACCTCCGCGCGCCCGTCTCCTTGCTCCGCGCGCGAAGCGCGCCCGGGGGCGGCGCACTGCCGCGCGAGTTGCTCCCACAAGGCCTCTGTGCGCGCCGCGACGAGTTCGCGCGCGTGGGCGACCTTGGCGGCGCGCGCCGCGCGGTTCTCGTCGGCGATGCGCGCGAGGTCGTCGAGGTTGTAGAGGAAGACGTTGGTCAAGCCGGCGACGGAGGCGTCCACATCGCGCGGCATGGCCAGGTCGATCAGGAACAGCGGGCGTGCGGGACGCCGCTTCATCGCGGCGACGATGTCGGCGTGCGAAACGACCGTCGACGGCGCGGCCGTCGAGCAGACCACGATGTCGAATTGATGCAGGTGCGACGCATGGTGCTCGAAGGGCAGGGCCACCGCATTGAAGACCGAGGCGAGTTCCATGGCGCGACCCAGGGTGCGGCTCGAGACCGTCAGTCCGCCGGCCCCACGGCTCTGGAAGGCCTTGGCGGTCTTCTCGCCGATCTCGCCCGCGCCCAGCAGCAGCACCTGCGCCGGGGCGAGGTCGCCGAAGATGTTCACCGCGAGGTCCACGGCCACGTTGGCCACGCTGATCTGACCTTCTGTAATCGCCGTCTGCGTGCGCACGTGCTTGGCCGCATGGAACGCTTTCTGGAAAAGCCGGTTCAACACCGGCCCGACCGTCCGGCGGGCCTGCGCATCCGCGTAGGCCGCCTTCACCTGGCCGAAGATCTCGTTCTCGCCGAGCATCTGCGAATCGAGGCCGGCGGACACCTCGACCAGGTGGCGGACGGCGCCCGGCCCGGTCAGGGTTTGGCGGATACGCGAGAACTCCGCCTCGTCGAACCCGTTCAGCCGGCAAAAGGTCTCCTGCACGCGGGCGACGGTCCCGTCGGAGTCTGCCACGCCATAGAACTCGACGCGGTTGCACGTGTTGAGCACGGCATACTCGCCGAGCCCGGGGACGGCGCGCAGGCGTTCGTGCAGGGCCGGGAGTTTCTCGCCGGTCAGCGCGAGTTTTTCGCGGAGTTCCAGCGGGGTGGTGTGATGGCTCGCGCCGAGCAGGAAGAGGATCGGTCCGCTCATGGCGAGGAAAGGGTCACCGGGGCGTCGCCGGCCGCGCGGTGCGACTCGACCGCGCCGAGGGAGAGCAGGGCGAGGGCGAAGAGCGCGGTGTTGGCCCAGGCGAGGCGCTGGGCGACGAGCCGGCCGCGCAGGCGCAGGACGAGCGTTGCGGCGTAGGCGGCCCAGACGAGCAGTGTGGCGAGCACCTTCATCGAGTTGTCGGCGGGCGGCTCGCGCAGCCACCAGACCGCGCCGACGGCCAGCGAGGTCGTCATCAGCCCCACGCCCGCGAACATCAGGCGCAGGCTGATGTGGTCGAGGTCGCGGATCGAGGGCAGGAAGGCGAACATGCCGCTCAGATGCTTGTGCTTCAGGCTGTGGTTGCGCAGGAGAAACATCACCGAGGTCAGCGCAAGCAGGCCGAAGACGCCGTAGCTGAAAAGGGCGAGGGCGGCGTGAAACTCGATCCAGGCGTTGCCGCCGAAGATACCCACCCGCCGGGTCGCGTCCCAGGCGGGGATGGACAACGAGATCACGGTCAGCGCCGTCGTGAGCATCGAGGAGAAGTAGCCCAGCAGGCTCAGGCGGAAGACGGCGCCCACCATCAGGTAGAGCGAAATCGCCGACCAGGCGGTGAACTGGAACATCTCGAAGGTGTTGCCGAGGGGGCAGCCCTTGACTTCGGTCCCGCGCAGGTAGAGTCCGAGGGTCTGGAAGGCGAAGCCCGCCGCGACGATGGCATACATCAGCCCGTGCGAATGACGCCGATCGCGCAGCAGGGCGATCGTCCCGAGGCAAAAGCCCGCGAGATAGGCGGCGGCGGCCAGCCAGAGCCAGGTGCGGTCGGTGAAGGCGAGCATGGAAGCGTCCACGTTGCAGGACGCCCCCGACGTGCGCAAGTGCGGCGGTTTTCCCGGCAACGCGAACGGTTCGCGTCGCCGCGTGTCCGGGCTTCGGATGCCAGCCGGGCCGCGGGCCGGGGGGCCAGGGGACCAGGGGGAAGTCACAGGTCGAAGGTCGTCACCGGCCCGCTGGAGCGGGCCATTTCGAAGCGGGACATGCTCCGCTAAGCGGAGCTGCTGGCGACCTTGGACCTGCGACCTTTGACGCGCGACCTTCCTCAGTGGAAATCGTGGCTGGGCGGGGCGGGGTGGCTGAGGGCGGGGAGGGGGGCGATTTTTTCGGCGAGAATATGGATCACGCCTTGCTCGTTTTGCAGGCGGCCGGTGATGAGGAGCGCGGGTTCGAGGTTGATCGTGAGCCGTTGCTGCTCGAACAGGGCCGGGCGCACGATGGCGTTGGCGTGGCCGGTTTCGTCCTCGAGCGTGACGAAGCAGACGCCGCGGGCCGTGCCGGGGCGTTGGCGGCAGATGACCACGCCGCCGATCGTCACGCGCGTGCCGGCGCGCGCCGTCGAGAGGGCTGCCGCCGGGATGACGTCGGGCAGGCGGTCGCGCACCTGCTTCATCGGGTGCGCGCCGGTCGTCAGCGAGAGGTGCGCGAAGTCCGCGTGCAGGCGTTCCTGCAGCGTCATGGGCGGCAACGGCGAGGGCGCGGCGGGCGCCTCGGCGTCGGCGGCGTGGCGGAAGAGGTCGTCGCCGGGGTGCGCGGCCTCGACTTCCCAGAGGGCGGCGCGGCGGTGCCCGGCGAGGGCGTTGAGGGCGCCGGCGGCCGACAGCGCGCGGCGCTCGGCGGCGGTGAAGGCGGTGCGCCGCAGGAAATCCGCCATCGTCGCAAAGGGGCGCTCCGCCCGCGCCTGCAGCATCGTTTTCACGCGGTCTTCGCGCAGGCCTTTCACGGACAGGAAGCCCAGCCGTATCGCGTCGGGCGATTCCACCCGGCACTTCAGGTCGGACGCCACGATGCATACCGGCAGCGTCCTCACGCCGTGGCGTCGCGCGTCCTGGATCAGCGTGGCCGGCGAATAGAAACCGAGCGGCTGGTTGTTGAGCAGCGCGGCCAGGAATTCCGCCGGCCGGTGGGCCTTCAGCCAGGTCGACGCATAGGCGAGCAGGGCGAAGCTGATGGCGTGGCTCTCGGGGAAACCGTAGAGCGCGAACGAGGCGAGCGACTTCACGATGTACTCGGTGGCCTCGGGCGTGACGCGGTTGTTGCGCAGGCGTTCCCTCAACTTGGCCTCCATGCGCTGCAGGCGTTCGGGCGAGCGCGTGAAGCCGATCGCGCGGCGCAACTCGTCGGCCTCGGCGGCGGAGAAGCCGGCCAGCTCCATCGCCAGTTGCAGGACCTGCTCCTGGAAGAGGACCACGCCGAGCGTGCGTTCGAGCACGGACCGCGCACGTTCGTCGGGATAGGTCACGGGCTGGCGCCCGGCGCGGCGTTCGAGGTAGGGGTTGACGGCGTCGCCCTGGATCGGGCCGGGACGGATGATGGCGACCTCGATGGCGACGTCGTAGAACGTGGCCGGCTTCATGCGTGGCAGCGTCGCCATCTGGGCCCGGCTCTCGATCTGGAAGACGCCGATGGTGTCGGCCTCCTGCATCATCCTGAAGGTCGCGGGATCGTCCATGGGCAGGCGTGCGAGGTCCACGGGTTCGCCGTGGCGCGCGCAGAGTTCGATGGATTCCTGCAGGACGGCCATCATGCCGAGGCCGAGGAAATCGACCTTCACGATGCCGACGTCCTCGCAGTCGGACTTGTCCCACTGGATCACGCTGCGGCCGGGCATGCGGGCGTTCTCGAGCGGCACGTACTGGGACAGCGAGCCGGCGCAGAGGACCATGCCGCCGGAGTGCTGGCCGAGGTGGCGCGGCAGACCGGCCACCTGCGTGCAGGTTTCCAGCAGGGCGGGCAGGCGCGGGTGGCCGGCCGGCATCCCGGCCATCTTCAACTGCGCCTCGAGTTCGAGCGTGTGCGGAAAATCGCCGTAGTGGAACAGGGCGCTGAAGCGGTCGACGACGTCCTCGGAAAACCCGAAGACCTTGCCGACCTCGCGCAGCGTGCTGCGGCCGCGGTAGGTGATGACGTTGGCGGTCATGGCGGCGCCGTGGCGGCCGTGGCGCCGGTACATTTCCTGGATGACGCATTCGCGCGGTTCGCCGGACGGGAAATCCAGGTCGATGTCAGGCCAGTCGGTGCGGCCCTCGCTGAGGAAGCGTTCGAAGAGGAGTTTGTTGGCAATGGGGTCGACCGCGGTGATGCCGAGGGCGTAGCAGACGGTGCTGTTGGCCGCGCTGCCGCGGCCCTGGACGAGAATGCCGCGCTCGCGGGCGAAGGTGCAGATGTCCCAGACGATGAGAAAATATCCGCTGAAGCCGAGCCGGGCGATGAGTGCGAGTTCGCGCTCGAGCTGGCGGCGCACCGCCGGGCCGGGCGTGCCGTAGCGCCGGCGTGCGCCTTCCCAGGTCCGTTCGCGGAGAAACGAATCCTGCGATTCGCCGGCGGGCACGGTGTAGTCGGGGAACCGATACCCGAGGTCCGCGAGCGTGAACTCCAGGCGTTCCGCGAGGCGGACGGTGTTGGCGACGGCTTCGGGCAGGTCGGCGAAGAGGGCGGCCATTTCCGCCGCGGTCTTGAGGTGGCGTTCGGCGTTGCCGGCGAGGCGGCGGCCGGCGGTGTCGAGCGTGAGGCCTTCGCGCAGGCAGGTGAAGACATCGGCGACCCGCCGCTCGTGCGGGGTGGCGTGCAGCACGCCGTTGGTCGCGAGCAACGGCAGGCGGTGCGCCCGCGCCCAGTCGGCGACGAAGGCGTTGGCCGCCTCCTCGCCGGGGAGCAGGTGGCGCTGCAGTTCGGCGTAGACGCGGTCCGGCCCGAAGGCGCGGAGCAGCCGCTGGCCGGCTTCGTCGGCGGCGGAGGGGCCGGCCCGCCGCCAGGCCTGCCGCAGGGGGCCGTCTTCGTCGCCGGTGAGGGCGATGAGGCCTTCGTTTTCCGTGGCCAACTCGGCCCAGGTCACGCGGCCCTCGCCCTTGGCGGAGCGCAGGTGGGCGGTGGAGAGCAGCGCGCCCAGGCGTCGGTAGCCGGCGCGGCTGGCGACGAGGACGGGCACGACGGTGCCGTCGTCCATCGGCAGTTCGGCGCCGACGAGGGCGCGCAGGCCCGTCTCGCCGGCCTTCGTGTGCAACCGCACCGCCCCGTACACGCCGCCGCGGTCGCAGAGGGCGACGGCCGGCAGGTCGCCGCGGCCGGCCGCGGCGGCGAGGGCCTCGGGGCTGGAGCCGCCGCGCAGGAAGGAGAAGGCGCTGCGCGCGTGGAGTTCGACGTAGGCCATCAGTCGAGCACTCCTTCCACGGACCAGCCGGCGGCGGTGCGCGCGAGTTGGTATGCGCCGCCCGCGGTCAGTTCGACCTGCCAGATTTCGGTTTCCCAGGCCTCCGGACGCCACCACTCGCCGGAGAGCCGCCAGGGGCCGGCCGCGGCGCTAATCCGGCCCTCGAGCCGGCCGGTCACGCCGACCGGGCGGGCTCCGTCGCAGGTGACGCGCACCGGCCAGGCGGGACGAAAGCGCCGGAGCACCAGTCCGCGTGGCGGGTGAAGCGGTTCCGGCTCGGGGGCCGGGACGACCTCGGCGGGACGGACGAGCGCGAACGCGTCCGGCCGATGGGTGTCGAGCCGTACGGGCGTGCCGACGCGGTCGTCGCCGACGAGGGCGCCCACGCGGGCGAGGTTTTCCCAGAATGCGGCGGGGTCGCTCAGGCCGGTTTCGAAGAGGCCGTCCTGTTTCGCCGGGGCGCGGCACGGCGAGGCCTTCAGGCGTACGCCGGACACGCGCGCGGGCGTGCGCACGGTTTCGAGGTGGGTCTGCAGCACGCGCAGCCAGGAGTCCACGTCCGCGCCGGGCTCCGGCAGGCGGAAGTCGCGACGATGGTCGGTGTCGTCTTCCAGCAGCAAGGTGAGGGCGAGCGAGCCGGCGACGAGGCCGGCGGCGCGCAGTTCGAGGGAAATCCGTTCGGCGTAGCGCCTCAGTTTGAAGAAGAGCGGTTCGAGGGACTCGACCGGGGGCTCGTAGGTCCACTCCGCGACGAAGGACTTCGGGGGCTCGATCGTGCGGAGCACGCGGGTGGCCTCGCCGGCGGCGCGTTCCCACAGGGCCACGCCTTCCGCGCCGAGGCGCTGGCCGATCTCGGCCTTGGGCAGGGCGGTGAGGTCGCCGAGGGTGCCGAGGCCCCAGGCGCGCAGGATCTCCGCGTGGGCTGCCGTCGGCGCGGCCATCGCGAGAGGCAACGGGGCGAGGAAGGCGGCTGCGTCGCGCACGACGAGGACCGTCTCTGCGCGGTGCGCGGCGTAGGCGGCGACGAGGGGTGTGCCGGCCACGCCGGCGCGGGCGGGGAGTCCGGCGCGGCCGAGTTCCGACACGCGCAGCCGCAGGGCGGTCTCGGTGCGGATCTCGTCGGCGCCGCGCAGGTCCACCGTGCAGCAGCCGGGGGCCGTCGCCTCGACGCGGGGCGACAGGGTGAAGGCCGCGGCGATCAACAGCCGCTGGGCCTCGACCTCCGCGGCGGCGTCGCGGCGGCGCAGGACGATGTCCGGGCAACGGGCCATGGCGAGTGTCACGGCGACGCCCGGCTCGACCCCGGCAGCCTCGGGGGAAACCTCGGCGAGGACGGCGGCGCGGCCTTCGCCGGCGACGAGCGCGACCGGTTTTTGCGCGAGAGCCGGCTCGGCGCGTCGCAGGGCGTGCAAGGCGAAGTCGGGGACGAGGAGGACGGCGTAGCTCATCCCGCCAGCTCCTCTCCGACCGCGAGGTGGCCGCGCATCCGCTCCACCGTCAGACGCTCGGCGCGCAGGGCCCGCGGCTGCGTGCGCGCCTCCAGCCCTTGCGGGTCGTGCAGGCTCAGGCGCCAGGGAACGGCCGGCACCTGCGCAAAGGAAGTCTGCACGAGGACCGCGGCGGGTTGGTTCTGCGCGGCGCGGTGCAACCGGTGCCAGTGCGCGGCGGGTATGCGCCGCAGCAGGCGTTCGTCGACGTCGCGCAAGTCGAGCACGATCGCCGCGTAGTTGCCATCCCTGACAAGCACGTCCGCCGCCGCGAGCGTTTCGGAGAGCTGGCGCGGGCGCACCCAGACGAGGTGGCGCAGCGCGTCCTCCGCCACGGCGTCCGGCGTGAAGGCGTCCGCCCCATCGATCAACGCCGCCCGCCGCCGCGCGGCTCGTGTGGTCTCCAACACGCGGGCGAGGACCAGCTGGCCGCCGCGGCTGGCGCCTGCGCAGACCAACTCGGTCAGGCGCCCGCCGGGCAGGCCGCCGCCCAGCGCCGCATCAAGACCCGCCACGCCCGTGGGCACGACGCCCCCGGGCTTCCGCATCGCCGTCGGAAACCGCGCGGTCAGCAGGGACCGCAGGTCGGAGAGGGTGGGGGCGGGATTCACGGATCTTCATGCCAGCGCGCCGGCCGTCGACGGATCCGCCCAGTCCGGTGCGCCTTGGCCGGAGGAGACCAAGGGCGGGAGCGTGGCGTGTCGTTCGGTCAGCATAAGCCTTATGCTCGATACCCTATCGAATGATAGGTATCGTGCTCCGGAGCAAGCGGACTCGTGTAGAAAACGTGTCTGAATCCGGCGGCGTTGCGGCCGGCAGCGGGCGCTGCGACAACACGGTTTCCATACCCCGGACTATCGCCGCGCGTTTGCGCGCGGGAGTGAGCTATTTTCTGGAAAAGTGCAGACGCGGCGCCTTTCCTCTCCCGGGTTCCGCGGCGGCCGCCCCTTCCGGCTGCATTCCGCCGTTCTTGTCTCTGCCGCTCCGTCCACCTTCAATGATGAATTCACCCACGCCGTTCATCAACCGGTTCGAGGTCTTCGCCTTCACCGTGTTGCTGACCATGATGCTGTTCGGCATCTATTTCGCCCACACCAACCTGCCGTATTTCAACGAGGTTTACACCGTCGAGGACGGGGTGGTGGAGTCGCTTTCGGTCGTGGCGCTCGTGACGGCGGCGGGCGTGTGCTTCTATCGTGTGGTGCGGCTCCGTGGCCTGCGTTCGCGGTGGTTCCTGTTTTGCACGGGCATGCTGGGCGCCCTTTTCGTTTTCGGCGCAGGCGAGGAGATCTCCTGGGGCCAGCGCATCTTCGGCGTGGAGTCGCCGGAGTTCTTCAAGGCCCACAACGCGCAGCAGGAAACCAACCTGCACAACCTCGTGGTCGGCGAGGTGAAGATCAACCGCCTCGTTTTCGGCAAGATCCTCGCCGTGATCATCGTGACCTACGTGCTTATTCTACCCGTGCTCTACCGGCGGCTCGAGGCGGTCCGACGTTTCGTCGACGGGTGGGCGATCCCCCTGCCGCGCTGGGTGCACATCGCCGTCTACCTCGTTATCGCGGCGCTGGCGACCTTCATTCCCTCCAGCCGCAAGGGTGAAATCCTGGAGCTGGGGGGCTGCATCGTCTTCATGCTGATCACCCTGTACCCCCACAATCGCGCGGCTTTCGCGGCCGAACGTCGCTGATGGCCGGCGGAACGAAGCCTTCCTCGCCGGGACCGCTCCCGGGTCGTGCACGCGCGGGCTGGCTGGGCGCCGCGGCGGTCGTCACGGGTCTCGCCTTCTGGCACGCCGGCGTCGAGAACGTCGAGCCGCGTCCCGCCATGTGGCTGCCCGCCACGGAAGCGGGTGCCCGGCCCGAGCAGGCCCGCGCGGTGTTCGCCTCCTCGTGGGTCGTTGGCGAGGACCTCACGCCCAGCGTACACGGCAGCTCCGTCTGCGAACTGCCGGGCGGCGAACTCGCCACGATCTGGTACGGCGGCGAACGCGAGGGCGCGGCGGACGTCTCGATCTATCTCTCGCGCCGTCGCGCGGGGCCGCACGGACAATGGAGCGAACCGGAACGCCTGCTCGGGCCCGAGGATGTCGAGTCCGATTCGGGGCGCAATGTGCGCAAGCTCGGCAACGCCGTCATGTTCGCCGATCCGCAGGACCGCCTCTGGCTCGTCTACGTCAGCGTGAGCGTCGGCGGCTGGTCCGGCAGTCTGCTCAATGTGAAACGCTCCGACGACGGCGGGCGCACCTGGACGCCGGGGCAGCGGCTCACCCTCAGTCCTTTCCTCAATTTCAGCACGCTCGTGCGGACGAAGCCCTTCTTCTCCTCGGACGGTTGGATCGGCCTGCCGGTGTACCATGAGTTCGTCGCGAAGTTTCCGCAGATCCTCTGGCTCGAGCCGGGCAAAGGCGAGCCGGTCGACCGTTTCCACCTGCGCCGCCTGCCCATCGTGCCCGACCTGCTGCAGCCGGCCGTCGTGCCACTCGACGGGCAGCGGGCGGTTATGCTGCTGCGCGACGGGGGCGACCAGCGCACGCTGCATTCGGCTCGGTCCGAGGATGCCGGTTGGAATTGGACGAAGCCCGAGCCGATCGGCCTGCCCAATCCCGATGCGGGCATCGATGCGATCCGCCTGCACGACGGACGCCTCGTGCTCGCCTACAACGACGCGCGCGATGACCGCAGGCGTCTGCGTCTGGCGGTGTCGCACGATCATGGCGCCACGTGGGCTCCCGGGGCGGTCATCGAGGAGGCGGAGAGCGGGGAGTTCTCCTACCCGAGTCTTGTGCAGGATCTCCACGGTCTGATTCACGTGACCTACACCTGGCAGCGGCTGCGCATCAAACACGTGCAGCTCACCGCCGACCAGGTCGAGCCGGGCTCGGGCCGGTTGGCGGCCAACCTGCCATGATCCGCCACGATCTCTACGTCGCTTGTGCGGTGGTGCTGGTCGTCTGGGCGGCGTTGCTCTGGATTGCCGGCGCGTTTGGCTTGAGCCGCGAGCCGGCGCAGGAGCGGACGCGGTCCCTCGCCCTCGGGGTCGCCGCCGTCGGTCTTTCGTTGCTGCCGTTGGGCGAGTTCACGTTGTGGCGGTGGCTGATGAGCGCACATGCCAATCCGAGCGTGCTGCTGGTCGCGTTTCTCGCCGCCTATGTCGGCACACGCCTGAGCGGCCGCGTCTGGCTCTCGCTCGCCGAGCGGCGCACGGCCTACGGGCTCGGGTTTGCGATCGGTCTGGTCCTCTATGTTTCGGCCACGGGTTTCCTCGGGGCCGACCTGTATGCGGTGGCTTGGGAGAGCCGCGCGCTTGTCGTGGCGACGGGTCTGCTTGCGGCGGTGCTGATCCTGTTGGGCAACCGGATCGGCGTTCTGCTGCTCGTTGCACTCGTGGCTTATGTGGGAGACCTGCTCGAGTCGGAGAACTTCTGGGATTACCTCATCGATCCGGCTTTTTGGTTTCTCTCGGTCTGCGCTCTCGTCCACGGAGGCGTCCGGCGTTGGCGCCCCGACCGATTGGCCGGGAGCGGCGGTCGCGCCGGCGCGGTCGCGGTCGAGGAGGCGGCCGTCGGACCGGACGGGCGTCAGGACTTCGCCCGAAATTAAGACTAGATTCGGCCGGCGATTTCCCCGAGGGATGAGGGCTGTGAAAGCCGCCGAATTCTTCGACCTGCCCCCGACGCTCGCCGCCTTCGCGGAGTATTTTCCCGCGAACGTGCCTCCGTGGGAATGGCTGCGGCGCATCGGACCGGCCCTCGCGTCGTTGCGCGGACGCTCCCTCCCGGCGACGGTGCCGCCGGGCGTGCACCTCGAAGGCGACGTGTTCATCGATCCTTCGGTCAAGCTGCCGCCTTACGCGACGATCGTCGGCCCCGTGTGGATCGGCCCGAACACGGAGATCCGTCCCGGCGCCTTCATCCGCGGCAACGTCATCGTCGGCGCCGGCTGCGTGCTCGGCAACGCTTGCGAGTTCAAGAACTGCCTCGTGATGGATGGCTCGCAGGTCCCGCATTTCAGCTACGTCGGAGACTCGATTCTCGGCTGCGGGGCACACTTGGGGGCCGGCGTCATCTGCTCCAACCTGCGCCTCGACCAGCGCACGGTGACGGTGCGGCTCCCAAGCGGGATCGTCGACACGGGCCTGCGCAAGTTCGGCGCCATCGTCGGCGAACGCGCCGAGGTCGGCTGCAACGCCGTGCTCAATCCCGGCACCCTGCTCGGACCGCGCTCGCTCGTCATGCCCACGTCCACCTTCACCGGCTACCTGCCGCCCGCGACGATCGCGCGCGTGCGGACGACGGTCTCGCTGATCCCGCGGCGCGATTGACAGCCCCTCTTTCTCCTCCTCCTCGTTCTCGTAATCGTTCTCGTCCTCGTTCTCGAACCTGGCGGGGATCGGAGTGGGAAGGGGAGAAAGAGAAAGATTAAGAGAAAGAATTTTTAGGCACTATTCTTCTATGCGAATCCTCTCCGGCATCCAACCCTCCGGCACCCTGCACATCGGCAACTACTTCGGCATGATGAAGCCGGCCATCGAGCTGCAGGAGCGCGGCGAGGCCTTCTACTTCATCGCCGACTATCACTCGATGACGTCGCTGACCGACGCGGCCCAGCGGCGCGCGAACACGCTCGGCGTGGCGCTCGACTTCCTCGCCTGCGGACTCGACCCGAAGAAGGCGGTCTTCTTCCGCCAGAGCGACCTGCCCGAGGTTTGCGAGCTCATGTGGATCCTCGGCACGCTCACGCCGATGGGCCTGCTCGAGCGCGCACACAGCTACAAGGACAAGACCGCCAAGGGCATCTCGCCCAACTTCGGCCTGTTCTCCTACCCGGTGCTGATGGCCGCCGACATCCTGCTCTACGACTCGAACCTCGTGCCGGTCGGCCGCGATCAGAAGCAGCATGTGGAGATGACGCGCGACATCGCGATCAAGTTCAACCTCACCTACGGCGAGACCTTCGTCGTGCCCGAGCCGGTCATCAAGCAGGAGGTTGCCACCGTGCCCGGTCTGGACGGCCAGAAGATGAGCAAGAGCTACGGCAACACCATCGACCTCTTCGGCGACGAGAAGGCGACGCGGAAGAAGATCATGTCGATCGTCATGGACAGCCGCACTCCGGCCGAGCCCAAGCCCGACGCCGACCAGAATCTCGCCGTGCAGCTGTTGAAGCTCGTCGCCCCGGCCGGCGTGGCCGCCGACTACGAGGCGCGCCTGCGCGCCGGCGGCCTCGGCTACGGCGACCTGAAGAAGGCGCTCTTCGAGCATTACTGGAACCACTTCGCCGAGGCTCGCGCGAAGCGCGCCGAGCTCGCGGCCAACCTCGACTACGTCGAGGGTGTCCTGCGCGACGGCGCGGCGCGCGCGCGCGGCCTCGCCACGGCCGTGCTCAAGCGCGCCCGCAAGGCGGCGGGGTTGGAATAGGAACGACACAGGATTGCGTTTGCGTGAGTGCGGGTCTTCCTTCCTGAGCGATGACCCTCCAGACGATCAAGGACCTGCTTCACGGCACGCGGGGGTTCGCGCTGAAGATGGCCAGCGGACGCGTCATCGACGTGCCGCATCCCGATTTCGTGGCGCTTTCCCCGGAGGGATCGTCGTTGGTGCTGGTTCGCGAAGGCACCCGCATCGAGGTCATCCGGATCAACCAGATTGAAAGCATCGAACTGGAAGACGGCACCGCGGCCGCCTGATCCGGACTACACCACCGTCTCCGGCGGCGGTTGCAGACGGGCGATTTCCGCCATGATGGCTTCGCTGGCGCGTTGATAGCGTTCCTTGCCCGCCGCGGGGTCGTCGTAGGCCGAGGGAAGGATCGGTCGGCCGAAGACGACGGTAACCGGAGTGCCCAGCCGCATGCCGCCGCCTTTGCCGAAGGCCTCGAAGGAGCCGAAGATGCGCACCGGTACCACCGGCACCTGCGTGCGGCAGGCGATCAGGCCGACGCCCGGCTTGGCGGGCTGCAGCCGTCCGTCGGGAGAGCGCGTGCCTTCCGGAAAGAGAATGAGCGCCTTGTTGTCGGCGAGGGCGCGCAGCACGCGCTTGATCGCTCCGACATCGGAGCCCCCGTCGCGGTCGACCGGGATCGTGCCGACTTCGTCGAGCCACCAGGAGGCGATCCCGGGTTTCCAAAGGGTCTTGCGGGCGAAGAAGCACATCTGCCGAGGCACCAGGCTGCCCACGATCGGCGGATCGAGGTGGCTGGCGTGGTTGGACGCGATCAGGAAGGCGCCGCGCCGGGGCACGTTCTCCAGCCCCGCAATCTCCCCGCGGAAGCACATGTCGTAAATGACGGTGGTCAGGTAGTGGAAAAATCCATACACCAGCTTCATCTCGACCTGGGGATGACGCCGGCTCATGCGAGGCGCTCCGCAATCCGGCCGGCGACGAGGTCGACGACCTGTTCGAGGGAGAGGTGGGTGGAGTCGATGTCCTCTGCGCCGGGCGGGCAGGTGAGGGGGGCGGTCTTGCGCGAGGTGTCGAGCCGGTCGCGTTCGGCGATGGAATCGGCCTGACCCTCGCGGGCGCGGCGGCGGGCGCGCTCCTCCGGGTCGGCGTGGAGGAAGAAGCGGAGGTCGGCGTCGGGGAAGATCACCGAACCGATGTCGCGTCCTTCCATCACGAGGCCGCGGAAGCCGCGTTCGCGGGCGACGTCGGCCTGGCCGCGTTGATAGGCGAGCAGGGCGGCGCGCACCTCGGGCAGGGCGGCGAAATGGGAGACGGCGGCGTTGACCTCCGGACTGCGGATCTCCTCCTCGGGCACGATGCGCCCGCCGAGCTCCATGCGCGCCGAGCGGCCCTCGACACGCGTGGACAGGGCGAGGTCGGCGAGGGCCGCGCGCACGCGGGCCGCGTCGCCGGGCGGCACGCCGTGCCGCAGCAGCTCCGCGGTGACCGCACGGTAATACGAGCCGGTGTCGGCGTGGAGGAACTGGAAACGTTCGCTCAGGGCGCGGGAGGTCGACGACTTGCCGGAGGCGGCGCCGCCGTCGATGGCGACGATGAGAAAGGGGGAGGCCATCAGGCGGAGGAGGATTTTTGGCGGAGCGACTCCAGCAACTCGAAAAAGTGGGGGAAGGTTTTCGCGCAGCAGGCGGGATTGACGATCGAGAGCCAGGGAGTGCCGTCGCCCTTCGCATCGCGACAGCCCAGGACGCCAAAGCTCATTGCAAAGCGGTGGTCGTGGTAGGTCTCGATCGCGACTCCATGCACGAGCGGCCGCGGCACGATCGTGAGGGCGTCATCCTCTTCGACCACGTCCTGGCCGAGCTTGCGCAGTTCGCGCGCCATGCCGGCCACGCGGTCGGTCTCCTGCTTGCGGGTGTGGGCGATGCCGGTGATGCGGGTGGGGCCGGAGAGCAGCGGGCTGATGGCGGCGAGGGTGAGAAAGGTGTCGGAGATCTCGTGAAAGTTGTATTCGAACGAGGTTCCGGGCGCACGACCGACGGCCCGGGCGAGGACTTCGGCGAAGGCGGCGTCTCCTTGGAGACCGGCTCCGGCCGGCCGCAGGCCCGGCAGGTCGAGGTGGCCGCCGACCACCGCAGGCAGCGCGACGAAATAGCTGGCCGCGCTGGCGTCGGGCTCGATGGCGTAGCCCCCGGGCGAGCGGTACGTGGCCGGGGTTGCGTTGAAGGTGCGTCCGTCTTCGGACACCGACAAGGACACGCCGAACTCGGCCATGAGGCGTTCCGTCATCGAGACGTAGGAGCGGCGGACGCTGCCGGTCAGGGTGACGTCGACCGGCCCGGACGCGAGGGGCGCGGCCATGAGGAGGGCGGAGAGCAGCTGGCTGCTTTCGCTGGCGTCGAGGGTCACGTTTCCTCCGCGCAGGCCGCGGGCATGGATCTCGAGAGGAAAAAAGCCCTCTTCGCCGAGGCACCTGATGTCGGCGCCGAGCGCGCGCAGGGCCTCGATCAGACCCTTCATCGGTCGCTTCCGCATCTGCGGTACGCCGTCGATCCGATAGATCCCGCGCGGCGCTGCGGCGCACAGGGCGGTGAGGAAGCGCGCGGCGGTGCCGGCGAGGCCGACATAGAGGTCGCGTTGACCGTCGGGAAAGGCGTTTGCGCGTCCGGAGACCTCGATGGTCGCGGCGGCCGCGTCGGGCCGGATCGTGAAGCCGAGCGATTCAAGGGCTTTCCCCATGAGCTCCGTATCCTCGCTGAACAGGGCGCCGGTGAGCGTGACGGGGGTGTCGCAAAGGGCGGCGAGCAGGAGGGCGCGGTTGGTCAGGCTCTTCGATCCGGGGAGGATCGCCTCGCCGCGAACCGGCTTGGTGAAGGGCTTGATCGGGAGGACGTCGGGCAGCGGCATGGAAAAGGACAAACCAAACCGATTCCAGGAGCGAATCCACGCAAATCTCGAAGCCGGGAGGACGGACACTCCGGTCCGTCCGGTTTGATTGCCGGCGGGGGGGGGACGGACAAGAGTGTCCGTCCTCCCAGGGCGGCTGTCGGCGCGAGGCTCGACTTCGAACCGCCCGGTCGGGGGACCGGGCCTGCAGTGGGCGGAACGATGGGGCGAGCGGTCGAGAGTGAAGCCGAGGCTTCGCACTCCCGATTCCCCAAACTCCCGGAGTCCCGGCGGCTCAGACCTGGTAAAGCTGGCCGGGGACGGGGTCGAGGACCTTGGCCTCGGGGAGGCGGGTCTCGAACTCGCGCACGAACCAGGCGCGGGCTTCGGGGTCGCCGTGGGTGAGGACGATACTGCGGGGTTTGGCCTGGAGGGCGAATTCGAGCAGCTCCTCGCGGTCGGCGTGGCCGCTGAGCTCGAACTTCTCGACGTGGGCCTTGAGCTTGGCCTTCACGTTGGCCGCCTCGAAGAGGAAGCTGTCGCCCGGCTTGGCGGCGAGCAGGGCGCCGCCGGGGGTGTCGGGATCGCAGTAGCCGACGAAGCCGATGGTGTTGCGCGCGTGGCCGACGAGACCGGAGGCGAGCGTGTAGCTCGGCGTGCGCTCCACGAGCATGCCCGAGCTGATGATGTAGAGGGCGTTCTGCTGCGGATCCTCGCCGGGCTTGAGCGTGCGGGGGAGGGGCTTGAGCTTGAGGTCCTTGATGACGGAGCGGTTAAAATTGATGTGCTTCGTCTTGCGGGCGATCTCCTCGAAGTAATCCGCCAGCGCCATGCCAAGGCCGGAGGCGTAGATGGGACACTCGACGAGTTTGCCGAATTTGCGCGCGTCGTGCAGGATCGAGAGGATCTCCTGCATGCGGCCGAGCGCGAAGACCGGCATGAGGAAGGAGCCGCCGCGCTGGATCGTGTCGTTGATCGTCGCGATCAGGCGGGCGACTTCGTTGACGCGCTCCTTGCCGAGCGGGCGCTCGGTGGCGCCGCGCGTGGTCTCGAGCACGACGGTGTCGAAATGGCCGGCGGGGAATTTGGCGCCGGCGAGCGTGCGCTGGTTTTCGAAGAGGACGTCGCCCGTGAAGAAGATGCCGCGGTGCTTGTAATGCAGTTCGACGGCGGCGGCGCCGGCGACGTGGCCGGCCGGGTGAAAGATGATTTCGACCTCGTCGCGCCGCCCGCGGAATTTCTTCGCCTGGTTGAAATTCAGGCCTACGAACCGTTTCGCGAGACGGTCGATCTCCTCGTGCGTGAACAGCGGGTAATCGGGGATGTTTTCGTCCTCCTTCTGGCGCAGCATGACACTCGCCGAATTGTGCAGCATGCGCTCGATGATGATCCGGCTCGAGGTCGTCATGATCACGGTGGCCTCCGGGTGCTCGCGCATGACGATCGGCAGGCTGCCGATGTGGTCGAGGTGGCAGTGCGTGACGATGATAAGGTCGAGGCTGACCCCGCGCAGCTTGGCGAGATCCGGCGTGGCGCGGCGGCCGACCTGCTTCGGATTGAGGCCGCAATCGACCAGCATGTTGAGGTCGCCGAGCTGCACGAACAGCGAGTTGGCGCCGATACCGCCATCGCGGTTCAAATCAGTTAACTTCATTGTCTATAAAGGCGAGAGCGAGCACCACCGCCCCGGAAGGCGCAAGCGCTAAGAATTCCGCAAGAATTCCGCCCGGTTTGGTGCGGCGGGGCCAACGAGGCCGGACGTCTCTGCCGCGCAGCGCAGCGCGTGCCCAGGCGGAATTCTTAATCGGGGACTTTACGTCCCCGGCGGCGCGCAGCGCGCCGCCTGATGTTTTCGCCAACGGCGAAAACATGGCGAAAAAATTACCAGTGCGCGTAGTCGCCTTTCTCGAGCCCGAGCGCGAAGGCCACGAGCAGCTTTACGCAGGCCTCCACGTCCTCGAGGTCCACGACTTCGCTGGGCGTGTGCATGTAGCGGAGCGGCACGCTGATCAGGCCGGTGGCGACGCCGGCGCGGCCGATCTGAATGGCGCGGGCGTCGGTGCCGGTCGGACGCGGATCGGCTTCGAGCTGGTAGCGGAGCTTGGCGTGTTTGGCGGCGGTGATGAGGCGGTCGTACACCTCCGGGTTGATGTTGGGGCCGCGGCAGATGATCGGGCCGCCGCCGAGTTTGGTTTCTCCGTATTTGCGATGATCGCAATCCGGGTGATCGGTCGCATGGCCGACGTCGACGGCAATGGCGATGTGCGGATTGACCGAATACACCGAAGCCGTGGCGCCGCGCACGCCGATCTCTTCCTGCGCCGTCGCCACCGCCACGACGCGGGCAGCCGGCTTGCGGCGGCTTTTGGCGAGGCGCACGAGCGTCTCGCCCACGATGTAGGCACCGACTTTGTTGTCGAAGGCGCGGGCGGTGCCGACGCTGCCGTTGAGCAGGGTGAAACCGGCCTCGTGCGTGACGGTGTCGCCGATCGAGACGCGTTCGAGGGCTTCCTTCTTGGAACGTGCGCCGATGTCGATCCAGACCTCGTGGATCTCGGGCAGCTTCTTGCGGTCGCCTTCGTCCATCAGGTGGATGGCGCGCTTGCCGGTGACGCCCGCCACCGGGCCGCGCGCGGTCTGGATCACGACGCGCCGGCCGGGAATCATCACGCGGTCGTGGCCGCCGATCGTGTCGAAGTAGATAAAGCCGTCCTTGTTGATGTAGGTGACGATGAACCCGAGTTCGTCCATGTGGCCGGCCAGCATGAGCACGGGGTCGCCCTTGGGGTTGAGCGTGGCGATCCGGTTGCCGAGGGCGTCCTTGGCGTAGGCGTCGGCGGACGGCTTCACGTGGCGGTCGAAGACCTTTTGCGCGGCGAACTCCGCGCCGGAGGGGGAGCGGGCCTCGAGCAGTTCGGACAGGAAGGGTGGAACCGGATACTTGGACATGGCCGGGAGCATCCGCCAATCGACAGAGGGCGCAAAGGGGAAATTTAACCTTGGCGGACCGGGGCGATTGCGCGACACCTCCGGACTTTCCATGACGATTTATCCCGCCATCGACATCAAGAACGGCCGCTGCGTGCGGCTGACCCAGGGCCGCGCCGACCAGGAGACGGTCTATTTCGACAACCCGGCCGAAGTGGCGGCGACCTTCCAGGCGGCGGGCAGCGCGTGGGTGCACGTGGTGGACCTCGACGGCGCCTTCGCCGGCGAACCGAAGAACCTCGAAAAGGTTGCGGCCATCGCTTCCCTTGGCCTGAAAGTGCAACTCGGCGGCGGCATGCGCACGCGGGCGACCGTCGAGCGGGCGCTTGCCCTGGGCGTGAGCCGCGTGGTCGTCGGCACGCGCGCGGCCGAGAGCGAGAGCTTCATGGCCGAACTCGTCCAGGCCTTCGGCGACCGCATCGCGGTCGGCATCGACGCGAAGAACGGCCAGGTGGCGGTCAAGGGCTGGGTCGACACGACCGGCACGGGCGCGCTGGCGCTGGCGCAGAGGATGGACGCCCTCGGTGTGGCCACGTTGATTTACACCGACATCGGCACGGACGGCATGTTGACCGGACCGAACTTTGTCGCCCAGGAGGCGATGTGCGCCGCGGTGAAGTGCCGCGTGATCGCCTCCGGCGGCGTGAGCCGGCGCGAGGACGTCGTCGGCTTGCGCGAACTCGCCGCCAAACGGTCGAACCTGGATGGCGTGATCGTGGGCAAGGCCCTCTACGAGAAGCGGGTCGACCTGCCGGACCTGCTCGCGATTGCCCGCTGAGGGGGTGCCGGGCGGTGGTGAACCGCGAAGAAACGCCTATCGACGCGAATCCCGAACCCGCCCGGTCAGGGGACCGGACCTACAGGGGAGTCTGCGGCGCGGAGCGCCGCGCCACGGCCGGACGCCCGTGCCACGTTCTGCCTTGCGAGAAACCGCAACGCGCCCGGCGACGCGGCCCGTTCCGTTTGGCGGCTTGCCCGCCAAACGGCCGGCGTCATGCTTTCGCGGGTGAACATCCTTTTCTCGTCCGTGCGCAGGTTCGGTCGTGGGTTGCTGGGAATGATCGCGTTCTCGCTCGGTGCCGTGGCGCAGCCGGCGACGCCCGCCGCGGAGGCGCCGCTCGAGCCGCTGCCGCCGGACCAGCCGGTGACCTTCGACGCCGATGCGCAGGCGCTGATCCTGGCGCGGGCGTATTTGGAGGGTGGAAACGGGGCGCGTCCGGCCGTCATGGAGGCGCTCCGCCTCATGGGCTGGGGGCTGCGCGACGCTAAGGGCGCGGTGCTGGCATCGCCGCCCGCGGGGACCGACACCGGGCTCGCCCTGCGCGACTACGAACTCGAGGAGCTGTTGTGGAATCCCTCCGAGCAGCCGGCGATCCGCCTGATCTCCTACGCCCAGGCGCTGGCGATTCCGTTCGAGGATGCGGATCCGGAGGAACTCGCGCAGGATCTCGTCGACGTCCTGCGGGCGGGGGCCGAAAGCGACCAGCCGCAGCGGCGGTTCTGGGCGCGCTTCATCATCGCGCTCGGCAAGGTGGGGCCCGCCGGTTACGATCTCGCTGGCGTGGCCCCGCTGCCGGTGATCCCACCCGGAGCGGAGCAGAGGCGTCAGATCGAAAAAGCCGCCCAGGAGAATCCCTTTGCGCTACTCGCCCTCGCGGCGCCCACGCCGTTGTGGCCCGAGGACGATCCCGTGCTGGCGCCTTCGCCCCGGCCCGAACGTGCCGCCGGCGACAGGCGTCGCAGTGTGGCCGAGCGCGACGAGGAGCGCTTCGAGGCCTTGATGGAGGAAATGCAGCCACTCTACGCCGAGATGGCCACGGGCGATCCCGAACGGATCAAGGCCGCCCAGGAAAAGCTGGCTAAGCTTTCCGCGGAACTGCAGGCGATCACGCAGCGGCAACAGGCGGCCTCGATGCAGCAGATGGCCAACGTGGCCCGGCGCTTCGGGGCCGCGGCGGACGATGAGGAGGAGGACGAGGAGGAGGAGGAGGACGACGAGCCCCGTTTCCAGGCCGACTGGCGCGACCAGCCGCTTTCCCTCCTGCAGGTTTCGCTGCTCACGCGCGTGCTCGCGGCCGATCTTCGGCTCGTGGCAGCCGGTCGCCTCCGCGGCGGTTCGCTCGTGTTCACGCGTCCGCGTGCGCCGTTGCCGGCGTTGCCGCTGGCGATGCTTGGCTTTCCACGCGTCACGGCGCAGTCGTTCGGAGACCAGTTTTCCGGAGCGCTCGGCGACATCTGGGCGACCAGTTGGGGCGCCTACACCGGCGCCGTGCTCGAGCATCACTTGCCCGACAGCAAGTTCGGCAAGGCCGCCGGCATCGCGAACACCATCATCGCCTGGTACAAGACGATCATGACGGTTGCGCGTCAGAAGATCACCATCGACGTCGAGAACGCGCCCCTCCTGCGCACGAAAACGCGCTCGCCTGGCGAGCAGCGCACCGCCCGCTGCAAGGTCGAGATCGATTTCCCGAAGAGTGACGTGCTCAAGGCCATCCGCGCCGCGGGCAACCTGACTACGATCGACCTGCAGCTTCCTGATGGCGGACCCGTGTCGGGCGCGAAGGTCGTCTGGCGCCTGCCCGAAGGCAGTTACAACACGAAGTATCAGAAGGCGAAGGGCGGCTGGGAATACCGGCCCGACCTCGCCGTGGTCCAGTTTGCCGAGGCGGGCGGCAAGGCCGCCTACGTCTCGACAACGAACGATGCCGGCGAAGCCACCATTACGATCGAAGGCGTGCCGCAGAAGCGCAACCTGCCGCCGACCGTACGCCCGTATCCGCGCCGCGCCGTCATCGCCGTCGAGGTCACTGTCAAAGTCGGCAACCTTACTCAGGACCTCAACGACGCCATCAACACCGCGATGGGCGGACCGATCGGCGGCGGCCTCGGTTTCATTGCGGACATGGTCCTGCGCACCTCCTTCTTTTTCCAGAAGGGCCGCGTCTTCGAAGTCACCGATTGGAAGGAGCCGGCCTGGGAGGGCGAGTTCGAGATCATCGCCAAGGCCAGCGGCTCCGAATACAAGAAGGGCGAGAAGGGCGGCCCGGCCACGGAGTACAAGTGGAGCATGGACCGCTACGTCGAAGGCCGCATGCACACGCCGGAGTGGGCGGAGGAGGAGGAGGAAGAGCGGCAGTACGAAGTCGAGGCACGCCACAAGCTCGAGATCGACGGCGACACGCGCTACTTCCGGCTCAACGATTCCTCCAGCGCGAAGACCAAGGACAGCCACAACCGCTACGAGGCGAGCGGGCCGCTGCAGATTCGTCCGCCGGCGCAAAACCAGCTCGCCCTCTACTCGCGGGCGGAGCCGAGCGGCAGCGCCGCGCTCACCTTCACTGGAGGGAAGATGATCCTCGAAATCCAGCCCTTCTTCGGCGCCGAGTGTCTCGTGAAACGCTCCGATCAGGCCAAGGGCCGCTCGTCCGACCGCGCCGGTCCCGAGTTCCTCAGCCTGCTCAACGGAATTTACCCGGAGGATTTCCGCATCATCGAGGACAACGACGGTTCGGGGGACTACATCGAAGGCAGCAAGACGTTCGACAACCTCGGCAGCCTGCCGTACGTGCCCAACTTCGACGTCTCCGTCACGGTGAAGTACCGTCTCTGGAAGAACGGTCCGCCGCCGAAGAACCGGGGCACCTGAAATGGCGGAAGGCGCGCCAGACGCGCGCGGCGGCGACCGCCTCGCGCTCCGCCTCTGGATCGTGCGCGGGGTGCTCGTTGCGGCCTTCGTGGTCGTCCTCGCCGGGCTGGCCCGCTCCCAGCTCGGCCGGTCCGCCGAGCTCACCGAACGCGAACAACGGCAGAACCTGCGCCGCCTGCTGGAGGCGGCGCCCCGCGGCGCGATCCTCGACCGGGAAGGGCGCGTGCTGGCGCATGACCGCGAACGCATCGACGCGGTCGTCTCGCTGGCCGCGTTGCGCGGCGAAATCGAAGCCGCGCGCCACGCGGCCCGCCGGCGCGCGGAACGCGAGGGAGCCGCGCCGCCCGCCCCCGGGGACCTCCGGTTCGAGGTCGTGAGCCGTCATCTCAGGCGTCTCGCGGAGGTGGTGGGTCGCGGTGACCCGACGGAGGCGCGTGCGGCCTTCGAGCGACATTACGCCCACCATCGCACGACGGCCTTCCTGGCCGCGCCGGACTTGACCCCCGACGAGGCCGCCCGGATCGCGGCAGCCTTCGGGCCAGGAGATCCCGTGCGGCTGCACCGCACGACGGCGCGCGTGTATCCACAGCATGGAGTCGCCGCGCATCTGCTGGGCCGCACCCGCCGCGACATGCTCCGGGCGGCTCCCGACGCTCCCGGCGATGCGCGCTTCGCTGCACCCAATTATCTGGAAACGCTGGGCGACTCCGGGGTCGAGAAACAGTTCGACGACCGCCTGCGGGGACGGCCGCACGCCGCGCTCGTCCGGCTCGACGTCGCTGGCGTGCCGGTCGATCCGCCCTTGTCGCGGGATCAGGGTGCGCGTGGCGGCGACGTCATGCTCAGTCTCGATCTCGACCTTCAGCGGACGACGGAGGCGGCCCTGGCGGCGGTGTCCGGAGCCTCGCACGGATCCGTTGCGGTCCTCGACGTGCGTACGGGCGAGGTGCTCGCGCTCGCGAGCAAGCCCGGCTTCGACCTGAACGAGGTTTCACCAACGATGACGCGGGAGACCAAGGCGCGGATCGACGCGGCCGGCGGGTGGTTCAATCGGGCGGCACAGGGCCTCTATCCGCCGGGCTCGACCTTCAAGATCTTCAGTGTGCTTGCCGGGCTGCGCGCCGACGTGCTCCGTCCCGGCGAGCGCGTCACCTGCGAAGGGTACCTCGATGTCGACGGACACCGGTTCGTCTGCCACCAGCCTGCCGGTCACGGCGCCCTGCCGCTGCGCACGGCCCTGGCGCAGAGCTGCAACGTCTACGCCTACCGCAACGGGCTCGCCGCCGGCGGGGCCGCGATCGCGGCGGAAGCACGGCGGTTTCGGTTTCACCTTCCGACCGGAATCGACCTGCCCGGCGAGACCGCCCGCATGCTCGTGCCCGAGCCGTCCGGGCCGGGTACGGGACCTGACGGCGCATGGGCGGACACTGACACGATCAACCTCGCCATCGGGCAGGGGGCCCTGCGCATCTCGCCCTTGCAGGCGGCGTGCGCGATGGCCTCGCTCGCGCGTCGCGAGACGCTGACCGTGCCGACCGTGTTGCGTTCGCCCGGGCGTTCGCCGACCGGCGGAGCGCCCGCCGAACCGCTCGGGCTCGACGACGTGAAGTATGCCGCCCTCCTCGAAGGACTGCGCGCCGTGGTCGAGTCCGGCATCGGTCAGCGCGCGCAGGTGCCCGGTGTGACCCTCGCCGGCAAGACCGGCACGGCGCAGATCGAGAGCGACGAAGGCATGCGCAACGTGGCCTGGTTTCTCGCCTTCGCGCCGATCGAACGGCCCGAGATCGCCATCGCCGTAGCCCTCGAAGGAGATCGACCCGGCGAGGAGTTCGCCGGCGCCGAACACGCCGCGCCCGTGGTCCGCGAGATTGTCGCTTCTTATGTGGGCAAGCGATAGCGGCGTGGAGCCCGCACGGATGGGGACATCCGTGGCTACATTGTAGCCGCCCATGTCCCCATGGGCGTGGTTCGTTCGCAGCGGGAGTCGTGCCCGCACGGATTAGGACATCCGTAGCTACATCGGGACGAAGTCGTAGGTCAGCGACCACTCCTGCGTTTCGCCGGGGGCGAGCGCGAGTTGGCGAAACGGCTCCAGCGAGACGGTGTTGCCGTTGGCCCAGAGTACGCTGTGGCTCGGGGCGAAGCTCGTGGCGAAACGGACATGGTGCAGCTTGGCGTGGCTGAGCTCCGCGACGAGGGGCGCGCCGGGCGGGAGACGCAGGAGCTCGAGGTGGCCATCTTCCTTGCCGGCGAAGGCCCGCTTGAAGGTCAGCTGCCGCCCCGCGAGCGCGTAGCCCGGATTGTCGTCCAGGGCGGTGCCTTCGGGCAGCAGGATCGTCGAGCGACCGTCGCGATCGAGGGCGAAGAACGGGTGGGCGAACCACGCGTGCACGAGCGGTTCGTGACCGAGGTTCATGTAGAGCGTGCGGGAGACGAGGCGGCGGGCGTGCAACTCGATGGTGCGCACGAGGCGGTAGGACCAGCCGAGGGCGGACTGAGTCGTGGCGAAGCGCAGGCTCTCCGGGCCGTACTCGATCTCCCAGGCGCAGGGCTCGGTGACGATCGTCGCGCCGGCGGCGTCGCGGCCGAGCAGGCCGGCGCCGGGGGCGAGTCCGGCGTCCCCCCGCCAGAGCAGCGGGGCGCCGGTGGTATCGCGGTGGCGGAAGGCCTCGGGCAGGCCCTGTCCGTTGAAGGGATCCGGCTCGGGTGCCGGCCACTCCGGGCCGGCGAGCAGCGGCCCGGCTGCGCGGTCCGTGACCTGCCAGATGTATCCGCCCCAGCAGTACCGATGGCCGAGGCGTGCGCGGTGGACCGAGGGATCGAGCAGGTCGACGGTGAGATCCGCGCTGGTGAGCGTGAGCACGACGAGGGAGCGAAGGCCTCAGCGCAGCCGGTAGACGCGTACGGCGGTGTTCCGGCCCTCGACGAAGAGCGCATACTGGTTGTTCCGGCGGGCCTGGATCTCGATCTCCTTGCCGACGAGGTCCTCGCGGATCGCCTCGAAGCCCTCCCAGACCTGGCCGTTGTCGAGGCGGAAACGGTTGGCGCTCTCCCAGGCGACCACTTTGGCTCGCAGGGGCGGGGCGTGGCGCCAGTCGTCGTTGAAGGTGGGCAGGCCGAAGCGTTGCAGCCAGCCCGGGCGCTCGACGGCGGAAGCGGCGGCTTCGGCGGCCGCGGGCGCGGGGGCCGGTTGCCGGGCTAGGTGGCGGATGAGGGCCGCGTCGATGACCCCGATCTGGTCGGGCGAGAGCCGGTCGAGGCCGGCCCGTTTCCATTCCGCCTCGGAGAGAAGGCCCTTGAGGCCGGGGAAGGTTTCGGCCGCGAGCGGAGCGGTGACGAGGGCGAGGAGCAGACCGAGCAGGCGGAGTTTCATGGGCGTTGCGGGGACTCGCCCTTCTTGCGAGCGGGGGCGCGGTTGCCGTGGAGCACGGTGTAGAAAGGGTCGCCGGGGCGGATGGAGCCCCGGGTGACGATTTCGCCGGTGAAGGCGGACTTGTAGATTGCGGTGAGCAGTTCGAGAGTCTTGCGCGCCTCCTCGCCCGACGTGAGCGGCCGGCGGCCGGCGTCGCGGTCGGCGACGAGGGCGTTCAACTGGGCGCCGTGCGAGGAGCCGACGTCGGGAGGGAAACTCTGCCAGGTTTGCAGCAGGCTCTCGTCCTCGGCGGACGGGACCGGCGTGAGTTTCCAGTTTTCGCGCGTGTAGCCGTAGAGGTGGGTGAGTTCGAGGGTGGCGCGCTGGTAGTCGAGGCGCATGTAGGTCTCCTGGCGCGGGCTGAGGGCGCTGTTGACGATGGAGCCGAAGGCGCCGTTGGCGAAGGTGACGAGGGCCATGGAGACGTCCTCGACCTCGATCGCGCGGTCGAGCGTGCCGGCGAGGGCGCGCACCTCGCGCCAGTCGCCCATGAGGTGGAGGAAATGATCCATGGCGTGGATACCGAGCCCCATGGTGGGACCGCCGAGCTCCGTCTCCCAGCGGCCGCGCCAGGGCACGGCGTAGTAGGCCTCGTCGCGGAACCAGAGGGTGTTGCACACGCCGACGAGCGGGCGGCCCAGCTGGCCGGCGTCGGCGAGGCGCCGGACGTGCGTGGTCGAGGAGGCGAAGCGCATCTGGAAGATGCAGGCGGTGTAGCAGCCGGTGCGCTCCTCCGCGGCCTGGATGAGGTCGAGTTCGGCGAGCGAGCCGCAGAGGGGTTTTTCGCACATGACCCAGGCGCCGGCCTCCATGGCGGCGATGCTGAGCGGGGCATGCTGCGAGGGTGGGGTGGCGACGAGGACGATGTCGGGTTTGAGTTCACGGAGCATCGCGGCGGCATCCGTGAAGGTGTGCGGGATCTCGTGGCGGCGGGCGAAGTCGCCCACGCGCGTCGAGTCGATGTCGACGGCGGCGTCGAGGGTGACGCGTCCCTGGGTGGCCTCGACGGCCCGGACGTGGGCTTCGCCGATGGAGCCGGTGCCGACGAGGGCGGCGCGGTAGGTTTTCATGAGGGGTCAATCGGATGTGCGATCGTAGACGGTCAGCCCGAGCAGGGATTGCGCGGGCGCCTTGAAGAAGAGGCTGCCGAGGTAGCCGCAGAAGACGCAGCTGGATATGGCAATGGTCTGGTAGAAGACGGAGTTGACCAGGCCCATGCGCCAGGAGGTGAAGGTGATGATGATGCTTCCGATCACGCCGATGACGGCGCCCTGCCAGTTGGCGCGGCGCGTAAACATGCCGAGGGCGTAGCAGCCCGCGAAGCCGCCGCCGAGCAGGCTCCAGAGTTCCCAGGACTTGTCCAACGCGGACTTGATGTCGAACTTGGCCAGCAGCAAGGCGGTGCCGACTCCGATGATGCCGGCGATCACGGTCATCCAGTGGGCGAGCCGCACGGACGCCTGTTGGGAGGGCTTGCGCGCGAAACGCTCGTAGAAGTCGACGGAGACGAGCGTGGCCACGCTGTTCATGCAGGAGGACAGGGTGGACATCGAGGCGGCGAAGATGCCGGCGATGATGAGTCCGGTCACGCCGATGGGCAGCTCCGCGGCAATGAAGTGCGGGAAGGTGGCGTCGACGGAGAGCAGCGGATTCATGCGCTCGGGGTGCTGCTGGTAGAACACGTACAAGGCGGTGCCGATCGCGAAGAAGGTGAGGCTGCCGGGGATGACGATGGCGGCGAGGGTCCAGACGGACCAGCCGGCGGCGCGCGCGTCCTTGGTCGAGAGGACGCGTTGCATCATCACCTGGTCCTTCGGGTAGGTGAGCACGTCGAAAAGGGCGAAGAACATGAAGCCCCAGACCGTGGGCTGCCGGAGGTCGAGGCCGAAGTCGAAGGTCCTCATCTTGCTGTCGGCGGAGGCGGCCTTGAGGAATTCCGGAATGCCGCCCTCGATGCTCCAGACCACGTAGCCGATGGCGAAGAAGGCGCCGCCGAGCATCACGAAGACCTGGAGCACGTCCGTCCAGATGACGGCCTTCATGCCGCCGAGGAGTGTGTAGACGATGGTGACAATGCCCATGAGCATGATGCTCCAGATGACGTCGATGCCGGTGACGGCGGCGAGGGCGAGGGACGGCAGGAAGAGCACCACGCTCATACGACCGCCGAGCTGGATGATGATGTTGAGGGCGCTGCTCAGCGTGCGGATCGACGGGTGAAACCGCATCTCCAGGTACTGGTAGACGGACATCACGTTGAGCTTGCGGATCATCGGGACGATCAGGACGGCGACGAGCGCGGTCGCGAGGAGGCCGATGAAGTTTTGGGCGAGCAGCTGCCAGTTCGTCGCAAAGGACTTGGCCGGGATGGCGATGAACGAGATCGCGCTTGTGCCGGTGGCATAGAGGCTGATGCCGGCGGCCCACCAGGGAATGGAACGGCCACCGAGGAAGAACTCGGCGTTGCTGGTGTTTTTTCTGCGCAGGTAGAAGTAGAGACCGATCGACGCCGAGCCGCCCATGTAGGCGACGATCACGATCCAATCGATGACGGTGAGCAGCCGCTTCTTGATCGCGAGACCGACGGCGGTGTGGCTGGTCGAGCCATCGGCTGCGGTGGCACGGATCGCGAAGCCGTCGGCGGTTGGCGTGGCGACGAGGTCGCGGCCCGGCCGGGGCAGGGTGCCGACGCTCGCCCAGGCGTTGGTGATGGTGTGATAGGAAAGCAGTTCGAGGTCGCCGGATGCGGTTTCGCCGAGCGTGAGCAGATGGGCCTGGCCCGTGGCCTTGATCGCGCCTGGCAGGGGGCGTGCCGGCGGCGCTTTGCGTTCGACCCAGCCCTCCCGTTCGCGATGGCGCCAGAGGCGGACGGCGTCGTTGGCATCGAGACCTACGGCGAAGGCGGCGCCGTCCTGTTGACCTACAGCCAGGAGGCGGACGTTCGGTGGCAGGCCGGGCAAGGCGAGGGCGGAGGGATCGCTGTTGCTGGAGAAGGCCTGCCCGGCCACGGTGAACGTGCTGACCAAGGGTGCCGGCGCCTCGGCGAGCGGGGCGACGGAAAGGTCAACCAAATCGTCGGCGGCGAAGACGGGGACGGCGAAGCAGAGGGCGGCGACGAAAGCGAGAAGACGACGCGGGCGCGCGAAAGGCATGAAGGGACGGGTTTTGGGACGTCGAGTCCGGTGGAGGTGCGGGGTATGCCGCCGGACTATACGGAGCGCGCGTCAGGAATCATTCTGAAAGTTAATGAAAATTACAGTGTGAGGGCGGACGGGCAGATGTGGAGGCACGGCGTGCCCGGTCGGGGGACCGTGCCTACAGTCCAAACCCGCCCGGTCGGGGACCGGGCCTACAGTGTGTTTGGCCGCGCGGCCTTCAGGCCACGCCGGCGAGTTTTCGCAGCTTGTTGCCGGTGAGGCGCTGCTCGGGCGGGAGCGAGTGAGGCGTGCGGCCTCCGTAGGTTTTGGCGAGTTCGGCGAAGCGGGCCTGGGTGGCCTTCACAAAGTCCTCGACGGGACGGGTGTCGCCGCAGAGCGCCATGATCTCGGGCAGCCAGCGGTGGCCGTAGCGGACGTGGTTCTGTTCGTCGTTGCGATCGAAGGCGAGCAGGGTGTCGGCTTCGAAATCGTTCAACTCCCGCACGCGGTCCATCACGGTCGCCTTCGTCGGAAAGCTGCCCGCCTCGAATTCCATCGTCATCATCGCGTACCGCTCGTGCGGCGGCATCTGCACGAGGATATTGTAGAGGTCCAGCGAGTGCTCGAGGGTCATGAGGTCGACTCCGAGCTTGGGCAGTTGCCGGTAGCCGAAGGCGCTGTGGCGCGATTCGTCCCAGAGGTGGCGGGCGAGGTCGTGATGCAGGTCGAACGGCGCCTCGGGCGTGTCGTAGAAAACGGTGGCGAGGTAGTCGACGGCGTCCATTTCCATCATGAGCCAGACGTAGACCATGAGGCGGATGATGCGTGCGTCGGTCTGCGGATCGACGAGCCATGGGCGCACGATCGGGGTCTCGTCCGGGTCGTGGCTGAAGACGCTCGAGCAGACAGGGTACTTGCCGCGGCTGCAGGTTTCGGGGTGCCGGTACGGACGTTGCGTGTGTTCCCAGACAAAGCCGGCGGGCAGGGGCACGGCGGTGCGTTCGCCGAGCAGGCCGCCGTGGGCGGCGAGGGCGGTCTCGAGGTGGGCGATCCACGCGGAGGCGTCGGCGCCGCCGAGGTACGATTCGATCTCGCGGGCGTGACGTTCCTCGTCGCCGATGAACTCCTCGACCAGGTGGCGCGACGGCCAGTCGGCGAGGTGGTGGGTGGCGGTGAGGTAGTGACGGTAGGCGGCGAGCAAGGCCGGCTTTAGCACGCGGTAAAAGCCGGCGAGGGCGACGGAGGCGTCGTCCGGCATGACGGCTTCATTGAAAAGCTGGCGCACGCTCGCGCGCACCGACTCGCCGTTGCCGAAGCCGCTCATCTCGCGGCCGCGCTCGCGCAGGAAGCGGGCGTGTCCGGCGGATTCCCACACATGCTGGCAGAGCAGGTATTTCAACTCCGGCTCGCCTACGCGGTAGATCAAGGTGGTGGCTGAGCGGAGAAACTCGCGCTCCGCCTCGAAGAGCAGGCGTTGCAGGCGGGCCATTTCCTGGACGGCGGCCATGCGGCCGGCGGCGGTGACGGGGGAAGGGGCGGGGTTCTTCGTGGGAGCAACCATGGGAGGGTGAAAAAGGAAGGGTCTGATCTTTCTCTTAATCGTTCTCGTTCTCTTTCTCGTTCTCCACCGAACGAGTCCGATCCGTCCTATCCCAATCCGAGAACGAGAACGATCAAGAGAACGAGAACGAGCGGGGCGGTCAGCGGCGGACGTTGTATCGAATCAGCAAATACGACCGCGCTTGCCGGCGAGGGAGTGGCCGGGCGGGTTGGGGCCGACCCAGCGTTCGTCGATGGCCTCGCGGGCGCGCTGGTAGCGGGAATCGCTCGAGAGGCGCAGGCGGTTTTCGCTGCGGTTGTCGAGGGAGGCGTGCACGAGGAACATGCCGAAGGTGATGAAGTCGCCCGCCTTGAACTCGGTGGTGAGCCAGCGGCCGCCGAACTTGTTGCGCACGGCCGGCGGGTTGTGGGAGAGGGTGCCGCTGAAGGTCCACTCGCCCTTCTTCGCCTTCTCGGCGTCCTTGGCCTTGTTCTCGCAGAAGGCGTCGACGTCGCGGTACACGTAGTTTTCGAGCAGGTCCATGCGCTTGTGGGATCCCTCGAGCACCATGAGGCCGCCGAGCGTGAAGGAGATGTCGCCGTAGGGGACCCAGCAGGTCATGTGCTGATGCGTGCCCCGGCCCATGTAGGGCAGGTCGCAGTGCGGGTTGGTGCCCTTGCCCGGACCGATGGCGCGCAGCCAGGTGAAGTCGTAGTGGCGGATGGGCTCGCCGAAAAACCGGGTGTAGAAATCGACGAGGCGGCCGGAGTAGAGCAGGTTCTGGACTTCGGCGTTGTTGTTCGTGATCTCGGGCTTGAAGACGTAGCCGGAGCCGGGCTTGCAGACGCCCTCGGTCGGCGGGTAGGCCGGATCAAGCACGCCGGCCTCGGCGAGGCGGGCGGTGAGGCTGGCGCGGGCGGCGAGGACCTCATCGCGGTCGAGGTAGCCGCGCATGTACAGGTAGCCGTCCTCGGCGAAGCGGCGGCGGAGTTCTTCGACGTCGTCGGCGGCATCGCTGGAGTCGCGGAGCAGGCCGACCTTGTCGTCGTCCATGTCGAGCTCGTGGCCGTAGGAATAGAGTTGGGGCAGGGAGGCGGTAACGCTCATGGCAAGAACCTACACCCGTTCGCGTCGGCGTAAAATGGTTGAAGTGGGAGAAGTGATGTAAATTTTGGGCGGATGCCTGCCCCGCGAAAAGTCCGTGCCCAGCCCTGGCTCCAGCGTTCCCTGCGCACGCCGATCGGGGAGATCGAGCTGGCGGGCATGATTGTGAACGGCCCCGGGATCGATCCGGCCGCGATGCGCGTGCTGCGCCGGTTCACGCTCGTGCTGATGGTGTCGGGACAGGGGTATTTCCGCGATGGGCGCGGGGCGTCGTTCGACGTGGAGGCGGGGGATGCGATCCTCGTCTTCCCGGAGATTGCGCACGCCTACGGGCCGCGCAACGGAGGGGAGTGGACGCAGGTCTACTTTGTATTCGATGGGCCGGAGTTTCAGCTGTGGCGGGCGCAGGGACTGCTGAATCCGGACCGTCCGGTGCTGCGGGTGGGGCGTCCGGACCACTGGCAACGGCGCCTGCACGATCTGGTCGAGGACGAGCCCGCCCACCGTGCGGGCGGTCCCCTGAGGGCGATGGGGCGCTTTCTGCAGGTGCTGGCGGAGATGATTGCGACCGACGCGGAGAACGAGCATCGGGGCGGGCGCGACGCCTGGCTCGAACGCAGTCTGCGCATGCTGGGGGAGCGCGGCGAAGGCGGCTGGGCGTCGCCGCAGGCCGTCGCCCTGGAGGTCGGCCTGAGTTACGAGAATTTCCGGAAGCGGTTCGTCCAGCTCATGGGCGAGTCGCCGGGGCGCTACCAGAAACGCCGCCGCATCGAGTGGGCCTGCGCGGCGATCTACCACGGCGATTCGTCCTTCAAGGAGATCGCCGACCTGCTCGGCTTCTGCGACGTCTTCCATTTCTCGAAGGCCTTCAAGCAGGTCACCGGTTTCACGCCGTCGGAGTATCGTCAGCGCGTGCGGGGGAGGTGAGGGGGAGCCTGCAGATCTCACCACAAAAACAGCCAGGACCAGCTTCGCAGTGGGCCGCAACCGAAACCGGATCGGCAGGATTTGGCCACAAGGCACAAAAAGCACAAAACTTCGGAGATCCCGATCGCCTCTTTTGAGCCCTTTTTGTGGCCAATCACATTTCCTCGCTGAGGAACAAGATTTGCGCGCTGGAAGGTGGCCCGGCTTGACGTTTCGGATGATTCCAGGGTATCTTATACCCATGCCAAACGTTATCTCGAAAGACCGCAAATCCGTCACCTTTCTGGAGAATCGGGAGGTGCTGGCCTGGATGGAGTCGGTTGCCCGCGAACGCGGCACGGATTTGTCGGTGATCCTGCGGGAGGCGACATCCGCCTATTTCGTGGCGCATCGACGCGCCGCTGAAGCCCCGGGACTTTCGGAGAGACGTGCGGGCGAAAAGGCGAGGCAGCGCGTGGAAACCCAGAGGAGAATCCGGGAAGGCTTGCTCACGCCGGCGGAAGCGCAGCTAAGGAACGCTCCCATCCGCAAGCCCGTGCGAATCGTCGATCTTTGGTCGTCGGTTCGACGGCATGCCCGCACGCAATCAACCTGAGGGCTTGCAGATGTCCCGCACCCATCGGCGGCCGGTAGAGGCTTTTGAGGCAATTTTCAGGGCGATCAATCGTCAACAGGAGCCGGTGCTTCTCGTAGGCGGTCATGCAGTCAATGCCTGGGCGCTGACGTATCAGGACAGGATCGGCGAACAGTTGGCCGCCCTGATGCCTTTCACGAGCGGGGACATCGACGTATATGCCACGCGCAACGCGCTGATGGCCCTGCATCGGGAGCTTGGCGGCAAGCTCTTGCTCAGCGGTCCGCGCGAACTCACCGACGGTACGATTGTCGTGGGGGAGGAACCCGACACGCGCGAACTCGACGTCCTGCGAAGCGTGAACGGGCTCTCGGGGTCGGAGGTGCGAAGTACCGTCGATCTGGAAGTGTGCGGGTGGACTGTTCCGGTGCTTTTTCCTCACCTGCTTTTGAAGGCCAAGCTGATGAACGCGCTCAAACTCGATCAAGATGGGCGCCAGGATGTGAAGCACGTGAAGATCATGGCGCTTGTCCTGAGGGAGTTTCTCAAGGACCTGGTTTTCACGGCATCGGCCGGGAGCGAGAAACCCGCCTTGCAGCTCCTGCGGGAGGCGGTGGCGGTGCTCACTTCGGAGGACGCCTGCGAAGTCGGTCGTCGGCACGAAATCCCGTTCGTCGATGTCGTCCCGGTCGACGAACTCCTGAAAAGTCCGCTGACCAAAATCAGCAACTTTGCGCGAAAAGAACTTCCGCGCAGGCTCGCGGTAAAGTCTGGCGCCAAGGGCGGAAAGCGCAGTGTTCGCGAGGATCGTTCGCCAAACTAAGGCCGCCGAGACGAGGCCCTGCGGCCCGCGTGTCGTCACGATTTCAACGCCGCATCCGCCAGGCCCCAGCGGAGGTTGTAGAACGAATGCTGGCAGGTTTCGAAGCCGCCGGTTTCGGCGACGGTGAGCAGGGTGACCAGGGCGGCGGGAAACACATCGGCGCGGGCTGCGGGCAGGCCGGGGAGGAGGCCGCGTTCGGCGAGGGGGAGGGCGGCGACGCGATCGAGCAGGGCGGCGATCCGTGCGGTGGCGATGCGCGGGTCGGCCTCGTTGACGCGCCGGCCTTGGGCGGCGCCGAGCATGGCGCGTACGGTCGTCATGCTGCCGCCGGCGCACACCGCAGCGGCCCCGGGCGGCAGGGAAAAGGGGAAGGCGCCGTTCGCGAGCACGGCGCGCGTGTGCGCGGAGATGGCGGCGCGTTCGGAGGACGCGAGCGGGAGGGTTGGGTCGGCGACGAAGCGTTCGGTGAGGCGCACGCAGCCGAGCGGGAGGCTCGCCTCGGCGGCGACGTCGCGGTTTCGGAAAGCGAGGCATTCGAGGCTGCCGCCGCCGAGGTCGAAGACGTAGAAGTCGCGCAGGTCCGCGAGCGCCGGATCGCAGGTCAGGCCGCGGCCAATGAGGAAGGCTTCCTCGTCGCCCGTGAGCACGCGGATGGCGTGTCCGGTGGCGGCGCGCACGCGTTCGCGGAATTCGGTGCCGTTCTCCGCGTCGCGCACGGCGCTGGTGGCGACAAGGATCGTCTGGTCGGGCGAAAAGGGGGCGGCGCGGGCGAGCAGGTCCTCGATCGCGGCGAGCCCGCGCGTCATGCCCTCGTCGCCGAGGCGCGGGTGGGCCTTGCCGAGGCCGGCGCTGATGCGCGCGTCGAGCGTGTGCATGGCGAGGGCTTCGAGGCGGCCGTCGGCGCGACGCGTGGCGACGAGGATCTTGATCGAATTCGAGCCGATATCGAGGACGGCGACGGTCATCGACGGCGGAGTCTTGGCGCGCCGGCGGTCATGGCAAGCGCGCGGGGTTTGGCCCGCATATTCCCCATCATCGACAATGATTTTTCTTGGGTCACAGAGCACTGAGCTCCGACACAGAGGTCACAGAGGAGAAATCCTCCAAGCCGAACTTTCGGCGTAGAGTTGGTTCGGAGGTCATCCGTTGTAAACTCCACGCACTCCGTGTGGTGTTCATCGCGGCGTAAAGCCGCTCCTACGCGGTCATTGCAGATCGCAACGTCTCGGCCGGTGAAGTATGGGTTAACGGGAGCGGCGACACTCCTGTCGCCGGGTTGGTTGTCGCGTACGTTTGGAGTGCGACGACGCGTCGCCGCTTTCGCGGGCGAGCCTCGGTTCGCCCCGGGGCGACGGCGTTGAGGCGAAGACATGAGGCGAACGGTCGAGACCGTTCGTCCAGAGCGGCGTCGTGCCGCCGCAGTCCAAAAAACTGAACAGGCCCGCCTCAGCAGGTGACGTTCTTGCCTTCGCTGCCGAAGTGGCGGAGGCGCTCCTCGGCGGGGGCACGGGTGACGTCGGCGGGGGCGTAGTGGAATTGAAGGGCGCGGCGGCGGCGCGGCGAGGCGTTGTGCGGCGTGCCGTGCGGGAGGAGTCCGTCGAAGAAGAGCAGGCCGCCGGGAGGAAGCGGGGCGGCGACAGACGCGGTGCCGAGGACCTGGTCGTCGCAGATCTGCCAGTCGCGGCGGTTGAAGTGCACGATCGGTCCTTCGCGGTGGCGTCCGGGCAGGAGTTGCATGCAGCCATTCTCGATCGTGGCCTCGTCGAGGGCGATCCACACGCCGACGACGGGCGTGTCGAGCGGGTAGTCGAAGTAGGCCTTGTCCTGATGCCACGGCTTCTCGCGCCCGAGGCGCGGCGGCTTGATCAGGGCCATGTCCTGGAACATCTGCGGAGGGCGGTCGCCGAGGAGAGAGGCGATCGTGCGCAGCATCGCGGGGTGGTGGGCGATCGCGTCGAGGCGTGGTTCGAAGGCGACGAAGTGCCACAGCTTGCGCACGGCGTCCTGGCGCTGGTCGAGCGTGAGCGTGGGCAGGAGGTCGCGCGCCTTGGCCTCGAAGACAATCTCGGTGAAGCCGGGCCGTTGGCCGGCGACGAGGGCGAGCAGGCCTTGGAGCGCGTCGGCGATTTCGGCGGGCGTGAAGGCTTGGCGGACCATCAGGTAACCCTGTTCGTGGTAGAAGGCGATTTCGCGTTCGCCGATGTCGTCGAGGCGGTCCACGCCGAAGCCGGTGGCGACGGGACGGTAGAGCTCGGCGGGATGGAGGTCGGAGCCGGGATCGAAGGTGGGATCGGACGCGGGGGGCATGGGGGCAGTCTCGATATTACAACAGAAGGCGGGGTTGTAGGAGCGGCTTTACGCCGCGATTGATTGCTGTTCGCCAGAAATCGCGGCGTAAAGCCGCTCCTACAGGGAGTGCGGGCGAACGGCGCCGCCTGCCCGCCGGGGAGTGCTTAGCCGCGTTTGGTCCAGAGGCGGAGGGAGGCGAGCAGGAAGGTCTCGAGGACGGCGGATTCGTTGAGGTTGAGGCGAAGCAGGCCGGTGCTGGACTCGAGCTTGGCGATGGCGGCGGCGAGCGCGCGACGGGCGGATTCGTCGCCGGCGTTGAGCAGGGGCAGGGCGTGGTTGCGCGTGGCGCGGGCGATCTCTGCGAAGAGGCGCAGGCGGAGGCCGTTGGCGATGCCGGTCTCGATGGCGACCTGTTCGTCCTCGCCGAGGTCGGGCGGGAGTTTCTCTTTCTGCAGTTTCCAGACCTCGGCGGTGGCGAAGTCGAGGATGGCGCCGAAGCGCGCGACGAGGCCGTACACGGTGAAGACGGCGTCGGCGCCGGCTTTCTTGTCGGTGACGCCCTCGCCGAGACGCGTCATCCAGGCGTCATAGTCCTGCAGCCAGGCCGCCCAGCCGTCGGGCGAGTAGGTCGTGCCGGACTTGGGAAAGCGGAAATGCAGGACGCGGCTGCGGATGGTCGGGAGCAGGGCGTAGGGTTTGGTGGTGAGCAGCAGCAGGGTCGTGTTGGCGGGCGGCTCCTCCAGCGTCTTCAGGAAGATGTTGGCGGCGGCGACGTTCATGCGCTCGCACTCGTGGAGGATGGCGACCTTGCGCGGGGAAACGTTGGCCGAGACCTGCACCTTGCCGATGAGGGCGCGGGTGGCGTCGGCGGAGATCTGCCGCATCTTGCCGGCGGGGCGCAGGCTGAAGCAGTCGGGGTGCTGCTCGGGCGGGAAGGCGGCCGTGGAGTCCGGCACGTTGAGCAGCCGGTCGGCGATGGCGTGGGCCACGAGCACGAGCGTGTCGTGGTCGTCGGCGGTGAGCAGCAGGCTGTGCGAGAGGCGGTCGCGGCCGATGGCCTTCTCGATGACGCCAACGGCGGGCGTGCCGACGAGGGCTTGGGGCCAGGCGAGGGACATGGGGGCGCTGCTTTGCTGCGTCTGAAAAGAGAGAAGGTAGAGGATGGAAGGTAGCAGAAGAGGATAGTAACTGAACTATCTGCCACTCTACTATCTACCCTCTACCTGCTATCCTCCCTCCCTGCCTGCGCATTAGCGCAGCACCTTTTTGACGGCGGCGAGGATCTTGCGGGCGATCACCTCCTCCTTGAGCGTGCCGTCGACCACGAGGATGCGGTCGGGCATGCTCTTGGCGAGGAGGAGGTAGCCGGCGCGGATCTTTTCGTAGAAATCGATGTTCTCGCGTTCCATGCGGTCGGGCACGTCGGAGGCGCGCTGGCGGATGCGCGTGAGGCTGACCTTGGTGGGGACGTCGAGCACGATGGTGAGATCGGGCATGACGGTGCCGATGGCGAAGCGGTTGATCTGGTTGACCGGGTCGGCGGCGAGGTTGCGGCCGATGCCCTGGTAGACGGTCGACGAGTCGAGGAAACGGTCGCTGAGGACGGTGGTGCCCTTGAGGAGGGCGGGGGCGATGACCTCGCGCACGAGCTGGGCACGTGCGGCGGCGAAGAGCAGGAGCTCCGTCTCGGCGCACATCTCGTCGCCCTTGGAATTGTGGACGATGATGTTGCGGATCTGCTCGCCGATCTCGGTGCCGCCCGGTTCGCGGACGGTGACGACATCGTGCTTCTGCTTGGCAAGCTGCTTGGCGAGACGCGCGATCTGCGTCGACTTGCCGCTTCCTTCGGAACCCTCGAAGGAGATCAGTTTGCCGGTGGGCTGCTTTTTCGGAGGCATGGTGCGAAGGTGGGCGAATCAGCGCCAGTTGGCGAGGAAGGTTTCGATCTGGTCGAGCGTGGGGCTCTCGGCGGTGCGCACGTAGTGGCCGCTGGTGCTCACGCCGAGGCCGAGGCAGGCCTCAGGAGGGAGGCCGAGCAGGCGGCCCGTCATGAAGCCGGCGTTGAAGTGATCGCCGGCGCCCGTGGTGATGAAGGGCTTCTCGGTGTAGGGGCCGGGGATCCACCAGGCGCCTGCCGCGGTGGCGCAGGCGGCGGATTCCTTCGGGTGGAGGACGACGGCGGCGATGTTGAGCCGGTTGCGGATGTCGACGGCGGCGGTCTTCAGGCCCTGTTCGTTGTCGGGGAACGCGTGAACGCCGAGGGCGGCGGCGACCTGCTGGGCCTCCTTCAGGTTGAGGCCGAGGGTGACCTCGCCGTTTGTTCCGAACGAAGCCATCGTTTCGAGGGCAACGACGAGGTCGGACATCGAGCGCTTCTCGGGATCGCAGAGATCGAAGAAGAAATGCCGGGGACGCGCGGGCAGGCGGGGCAGGACGGACTTTTTGAACTCGGCGAGGATGGCCGTGAGGTTCGGGATCATCGTCCAGTTGACGAGCGAGACGAGGTCGGCGGCACCGAGGGCCTGGATGAGGGCGGGCTCGCCCATCTTTTCGACGATCCGCGCGTAGGTGATCTCGTCGAGCGAGCGCATCTGGCCGAGCATCAGTTTGCCGTCGGTGAACTCGACGGCGGTCGTCGAAGCGGGATCGCAGAGTGAGACGACGTCGGCGCGGCGGGCGATTTCCTGGAAGACCGGGTGGATGGCGGTGCGGCCGAGGGCGCCGATGTACTTGAGCCGGGTGCCGAGGGAGAGCAGGGCGCCTGCCATGATCGGGCCGTTGCCGCCGAGTTTATCCATGCGCGGATAGAACTCGATGTTGGTGCTCTTGCCCGCCGCGCCGAGAATGCGGCGGCCGAGTTCCTCGATCGTCGCCATCGGCGTGAAGGCCTCGCCCTGGCCCTGGCGCAGGGCCACCGGCGTGACGATCGTGTCGACGAAACCATCGAGGCCGACGACGGCGAGTTTCTGTTCGATGCCGGCGCGGTGCGCGCGGATTTCCTGCAAGGTGCGGGTCTTGAAGTCCATGAGGGAGGTGGAAGGCGGGGGGCCGAATCGCTTCGGAGGGAAGAAAAAGCGCGACAGGGCGGCAACGAGATTCTGGAACGGCGGTCCAATCGCGCCGTCGGTCGCGTTTACCGTTGAAGCATCCCGCCAATCCGGCCAACGCTCACGCCGAATCCGAACCACGCTGAGATGACGCCACTTTTTGCCGCCAACGTCTGGGACATTTTTCTCTATAGCGACCTCGTCGGCCAGATCATCACGGTGAGCCTGGGCATCGGGAGCATCGTGGCCTGGGCCGTCATGCTGGGGAAGCGCAACGACCTGAAGGAACTGCGCCGCCTCAACCTCGCCTTCGAGCAGCGCCTGCGCGAGGAGCGCACGGTGCTCGACCTGCCGGAGTCGTTTCGCAACAAGCGTGCGATACCCTATGCGGATCTCTTTGCCGACGCGGCCGAGGCGTACTGGCGGGCGGCGGCGATCGGGAAGGAGAAGGGCACGGATTCGGCGCGCTTCCGGCTCGAGCACACGGAGAACGCGCTGCAGCGCTCCCTCGGCCGCCAGATCCTCCGTTACGAATCGAGCATGGTCTTCCTTGCGAGCATTGTCTCGGGTGCGCCGTTTCTCGGCCTGCTCGGCACGGTGTGGGGCGTGATGGTGTCCTTCAGCGCGGTGTCGGTGCAGGAGAGCGCTACGATCCAGACCATCGCGCCCGGCGTCGCCTCGGCCTTGCTCACCACCATCGCCGGCCTCGTGGTCGCGATTCCCTCCGTCTTCGGTTACAACTACCTCTTCGCGACGACCAAGCGGTTGATCACAGAGATTGAGAATTTCGCCAGCTCGCTCGCCGACCGGATCGAGCTCGAGTCCAACTGACGGCCCGGCCATGGCCCGCACCTTCCGACGTCACCGGCAGTCCGCTCCGATCGCGGAGCTGAACCTGACCAACCTGATCGACCTCGGGTTCACGCTGCTGATCATCTTCATGATCGCGACGCCACTCATCAACCAGGAGCAGACGATTCCGGTCAACCTGCCGCAGGAGTCGCGCAGCCCGCAGCAGCCACCCGATCCGCAGGTCACGTTTCAGAATGTGACGGTGCGAGCGGACGGCACCCTTCTGCTTGGCACACGTGCGCTGGACCGCGCGCAGCTCGCGCGGGAGTTTGCGGCCTTCGGCGCGCAGGATAATCCACCCGTGATCCGCGTACGCGTCGAAGCCAACGCCACGGCCCAGCATTATATTCTCGTGCTCGACGAGGCCAAGAAGGCCAACCTCAACAAGATTTCCATCGACACCCAGGTGGCCCGATGAATCAACGCTCGCCCAGCGCCTACTTCCTCTCGGCGTTCCTCCACGCCTTCGTGGTGGCGTCGTTGGTGTTGCTGGCGTTCATGGCGCGCAAGAAGCCGGACGAGGAGCCCCACGTGTTCGAGTTGGTCGCGGGCGAGGGCGACAACTATGCCGCCACCGAGGCCCCGGCCGCGGGCGTGCCCGACGCGCCCAAGATCGAGATGCCGCCGGTGATCAAGCCCGAGCCCCGGCCCGCGCCGCCCGATCCCGTCATTACGCCGACGCCCCCGCCTCCGCCGCCGAAGGCCGCTCCGCAGCCCGTGCCGACGCCGCCCAAGATCGAACCGAAGGTGGAGCCGAAACCACCGCCGAAAAAGGCGCCCGAACCGCCCAAGCCCGCGCCGAAGCCGATGACCAAGGAGGAATTTGACCGGCTGAATCCGCAGAAAAAGACAGCCGCGCCCAAGGCGCCGGCGCCCATCGTCACGAAGAAGATCGATGTGGCCGGCATTGCGAAGGGTCTGACGGCGGGCTCGACGACGATCACGGTCGGGAGCGGGGGCACGGCGCTGACGCGCGCCGAGTCGGACCTGCTCGATGCCTACGCGCAGCTCATCCTGCAGCGCATCAGGGAATCCCTCGAGCGCGCCGGCCTCAGCGACATGCTGGAAGTGCGGGTGGAGTTCCGGGTTGCCGCCAATGGGGCGATTACCGGGGTGCGCGCGGTGAATTCCTCGGGCAACCGGGAGTTCGACCAGGCGGTGCTGGCGGCCTTCCGCAGCGTGCGTCCGGTCGGCCCTCCTCCGACGAACCGCCCCGAGGCCTTCGTGGTGAATGTGCGCATGCGGGAGCGTTGAAAAAACTCCTTGCGTTCGCTCCCGAAAGTTTGATTTTCCTCCACCTCCCGTCAGTCACGGGCTCTTAGCTCAGTTGGTAGAGCGCCTCAATGGCATTGAGGAGGTCAGCGGTTCGAACCCGCTAGGGTCCACCATCTCAGAGGTGATTACCTCTGTCAGAGGAGACAAGGTGAGCGAATGTGAGTCATTGTTTGTCAATTTGACAATGAAACGACAAACGGAAACAAACGGGGATGGACAAACCACGGCAAACGAAATGGGAACCGCCCCGCGGCATCACGCTTCTATCCTTTCCCCAGCGCCCCGCCCAACCCTACGGCGTGCAATGGCGTGTTGATGGGCGTCGAAAGACCAAGACTTTCAAGACCAGAGAGGACCAGATCAAGTTCGCCAGGTCGCTCGCCGGCGCCGCCAAAAAGGACGGGCTCGCCGCGCTGAGGCTGGACGAGGGGGAGGTGAGGGAATGGCGTGCGTTCCGCGCCACCATCGGCGAAGACGCCGACCTCGACGCCGTGGCCGCTTGCTGGCTGAAACACCGGGAGGTGATGCAGCGGGCGCCCATGACGGTCTCTGAGGCCGTGAAGGCCTACACCGAGGCCAAGCGCGCCGAGGGGGTGTCCGCGGCCGCCATCGCCCATTACGGCCCGATCTTCGACCGTTTCGAGGCCGTGGCCGGCCCGATGGACGTGAACAGCGTCACGAGCGAGACCGTTGCTGCGTTCATGGCGGGGCAGGACGGGAGCGAGCACACTCGCAGCACGAGGTTTCGGCGGGTGCGCGCCCTGTTCAACTGGCTGGTGGAGACGAAGCGGGTAGGGACCACGCCCTTCGTTGGCCTGAAACCGCCGCGCGTCTCCACGAAGGAGGTGGAGATCCTCACCGTGCAGCAGACCGCCGACCTGTTCGCCAAGAACGCGACCAGCAAGGACGGGGAGCCCATCACCGCGCAGCGCCGAGAAACCCTTGGCCGGCTCGCCCTCGAAGCCTTCGCCGGCCTGCGCAACGACACCGCGTCGCAGATCGTGGCGGACGAGATCGTCGACGGAGGCCTGCGCATCCCGGCCGCGAAGATCAAAACCGCCAAGGCGCAGTTTCTCGACGGCCTGCCGGGCAACCTCATGGCGTGGCTGAAATGGTCGAAGCCGGAGGAATGGTCCATGACCGTCCGCCAGTACGCCAAGGCCAAGGCCGATGCCTTCACATGGGCGAACGTGCCGCACCCGCACAACTGTCTTCGGCATGGTTTCGCGAGCTATCACGTCGCCGCCTACAAGGACCCGAGCAAGACGAGCGTGATCCTCTGCCATACGTCGGCGAAGCTCCTCTGGAACACGTACCGAGGTGCAGCGACGGAGGCCGATGGGGAGGCGTATTTCGAGATCATGCCGCCGGGAGGTGTGCGATGAAGCGGGGTAGAAAAACAGGCGCGGGGGAGCAGCCTGGGAAAACAAAGTCTGATGAACTCCGCGTTGTGAAACTCGTGGCGGGGCGTCACCCACTCGAACTACATTTCGCGAAATGGCTCCTTGTCAGCGCCATGCCATTGGAGGAAAGGACTGGCAGAAAACATCGTGGCACCGCCCCGGTAAGAGCGAGCACAGATCCATCATTCTGGCATCAGTGCGAGTTGGAAAAGATAGCTCCGACCGCTGCACAGTACCCTGGTCTCGTTCCATGGAGCGACCCGATCGAGGACCTGATTGGGGCGGCTCGTGCTGGCGACGAGGAGTTGGCTGCGTTCTTGGAGAACACAGCCCGGTTGATACGTGCTGGCAAACATCGAGAGCTTTTCTTAGACGAATGGCGTCTTGCGTTGCGCTACACGCTGAAAGCCAAATATGGCGCCCCTCCGAATAGGGAACCGGTGGCAATCACCGATTTAGTGTCCGACCTACAAGTCGAGGGAGTCACAGTGTCCGAACGGAGCGTTAGCGGCGAGTGCAAGCGGCTCGGATACAAGGTGCGCGGCAAGGGTAGGTAGCAAATCGGGAATTCTTTTTTCCGTCCCCGATTTTATTTGTGACGTGTCATTGGCCTTGTCGTGGTCATGACAGCAAACACGCCAACAACGAGCGAAGACGCAGGGAAACCCGCTACCGTCCCGAGGCAAATTCTGCCGGACGCGATTTATACAACGGAAGAGGCCGCGACGCTGGCGCGCGTCCAGCCCAGCACGATCCGACATGCGGTTCGCATCGGATTAATCAGGGGCCAGGGGCGCCCGTTTCGCATCCGCGGAAGCGAACTGTTCAAGCTCGCATGAAATCGCGATGCCGCCGGGAGAACCGGCAGTCTCTGTCCGCTCGCCACAAGGCCACGCGCCTCGCCGCCAAGATCCGCGCATGGCGTGCCCAATGGCGCCGAAGCCCGGGTGTCGCCCCTCTGCCCTTTCCGAAAGGCGGTGTGGAATGACCCAGCTCGATCTTCACCTGCCTCCGCGGCCCACCGACGAGATCCTCCGCGAACGCCTCGCGGCCGCCGTCGAGGAACTCAACGCCGCCACCGACGCACGCGAACGCGTCGATCTTCACGCCGAGGTCACGCGCTATCGGCGAATCCTGAGGGAAGAAGGTGACGTGTGAGCAAGCCGCAACAGCGAACGGTACACCGCTCGCCGAAGGGAAAATCGAGCCGGTTCGCGCGCATAGATAACGCGCTACTCCAGGACTCCCGACTAAGTTTTCGCGCCCGCGGCGTCTTGGGTTTTGTCCTCAGCAAGTCCGACCTTTGGAAGCATTCTGCCGACCGCGTCGCGCAGCATGGCAAGGAAGGCGTTGATGCGATCCGCGTTGCCCTGAACGAATTGAAGACGCTCGGCTACGCCACCCAAGTCATCGGGCGCGACGAGCACGGCCGCATGTCCTCAGTGTGGGTATTCCATGAGGCGCCGGCTCCTGAAAATCCCGACCTGGTTGATGCCTCACCGAATGGGGAAAATCCCGACCCGGTACCGAGTCCTGAACGACCGGGTGCCGGTGGACCGAGTCCCGGTGGACCGGGCTCCGGTGGACCGGGAGCCGGTAAAGCCCGACCCTTAGAAACGAAGGTATCAGTAACGACTGTCTTAGAAACGACTATCAAAGAAACGACTGTGGGGGGTGCTGCGCACCCTTCCCCCCCGGTGGCCTTTCCTTGGGCATCAGTCTCGGAATTGCCCGCGCATCTTGTCGACAAGCTGACCAGCGCATACCGCCACAGCGACGATGCCAAAGACGTCTTCGCCACCATCCGCGGCCGGGAACTCACCTACAGGGCCAAGCACACGCTGAGCGAATGGGCTGACATCTTCGTCGCCGCCGTGAACCGGGAAGACAACTCAGATGACCGAAACCACAACGGCGGATCCTTCAGCGAGGCACGCCGCCGTAAAGTCCCGGGCGCCGCATGGCGATTTGCCGACGCGTTCAATCACTCGACGCCCCGCAGCGATCCCACACCATCAGCCCCGCCGTACGCAGGCCCGGAAGGCTGGCAGGAATTCCTACGTAAGGACCGCCCGAATACAGCGTACTCACCAGGCGGGGCGAAGTACACCACCAGCTGGGACGAGCTACCCCGCGACGCTCAGTCGTGGCTGAAGGAGGAGATGGAGAAGCCCTTCGACTGACCACGCCATGACGCGCGCATTACTGCCAACGATGACCAACACGGAGGACGCGCGCCTTACTGCAAATCACCCACCCCGCCAAGGATTCTCTTTAACGCCCTCCGCCTCGCAGGGTCCGCGAGAGCGCGTTGTTTCTGAACGAGTGACGAAAATATGAATGCAACACAAACAGCCCCCAAGGGGTACACCGTGTCCGAAGCGGCCGCGGAACTGAATATCGCGGTATCGACGCTGACGCGACGGTTGAGGGCGATAGGCGAAGAGACGCCCCGGGGCCGGATATTCACGCTGCGCCAGCTCCTGGCGGCCTTGACGTCGAAAGACGGGGACAAGTCGGCGCTCTTGCGCGCCCGGCGCCTGAAGGCAGAGGAGGAAGCGAAGCTCCTTGCGTTTGAGCGTCGGGAGAAGGAGCGGGACCTTGTGCCACTGGCGGAGATCCAGGCGCTGATCCGCGACTCGTTCCTGCCGGTGCGACAGAGGCTGATGGCGTTGCCGTCGGAGATGTCGGCACGCTGCAACCCATCGGACCCGCAGCTAGCCCGGGAGGCGCTGGACCGGTGGCTGACAGACTCGCTGCCGATCATTCGTGCCGGGCTGGCTGAGCAGGCGAAGGCGAAGAAGGAGAAAGGCAAGGGCTGAACACTCCCGGCACAGGCTTCGACGATCACGGCCGCCCGGTGCCGATCGATGACCCGTGGCATGACCACGACGGCGCCGAGCTGGCACTGGTCGAAGCACGCGAGGCCGCGGCGTCCCTCTTGCACTTCGCGATGACAGGTCGAGATGCGACGAGCGTGGGGCGTCGGGTCATCGTCTTAACGTGGCTGGTGGGCGCCCTGCCTGGCGTACGCTCGCAAAAGGAGCTTGCCGAACGCCTCGGCGTCACGCCTGCAGCTGTGTGCAAGTTAACGTCATTGACTCGCGGATACCTGCGGAGAGCACACGGAAAACGGAGGGAAGGTTAATTTAAGGGCCGTGGGCCTATGGGTATGAACCTGAGAAACGGGAACGACCCATGGCACAGATTTGAGGAGTTCATCGAAGCGCGCGGTATCACCCCGCAAGGACGAATGCGCTTCGATGAGGCGTGCCGTGAGACGCGGGCCGATCACCAGACGAACGCCGGGGCGTTTCGCCGGGCGTTGTTCACGGTGTTGAAGGATCGGTGCAATCTGTCGTCCTTCGCCGAAGTCGCGGAGCGATTCAACTTCACGGAGGACGAGATTCCCGTCGACGACCTCCGCGAGGCGCCCGAGATCGTTGCCGAAGTCGAGACCGCCGGGAAGGAGCTCGCGGAAGCCAACCGGAAGATGAGCGCGGCCATGGCCAAGCGCGAGGCCGCCGAACGCCGCCTCGAGCGGATCGAGGAACTACGGTCGGAACTGCCCCAACTGCGCGAGAGCCTCAAGTACATCGAGACGATGCCGGAACGCCTCCAGGACGTGATTGACGGGGCGGAACGCGCGATTCACGAGGCCGTGTATTCACTTCCCAAGTACGCGCAGGTGGGCGATTCATGCGCCTTCGTGGTGGCCCGCCAAGGGCAGATCGAGGCCGCCCGGGCAGCGCTCGCCGCCCACCCCGCCCGGCTCGAAACCGCAAAGGCCATGGTCGACGGCGTCCAGGCCGAAATCAAACGCCTGCTCGGCAAGGGCGGCAAAAAGAAGGACTGAGCCATGAACCGCCACCTTCGCGACCACCTTCTGCATGTTGTGACCGCCTTGCCCGCGGCCGCTGGAACCGCCAACAGCGATCCGATCGACCTCGGGGCCGCTACGCCCTGGGTAACCACCGAGAGTTTCAACTTCGTCGTCAAGGTCGACGCGCTGCCGGCGCTCGAAGACGACAAGGCGGCGACCCTCACGCTTCAGGATTCCGGCGACGGCGAGGCATGGGAAGCCATTCCCACCCTCGCGCCGCTCATCGTCATCGGTGCCGGCGGTACCGGGTCCGGGGCCCGCGAGGTCATCTTCAAGGTCCCGCCGACGATCAAGCGCTTTGTGCGTCTGGCCCTCGCCGTCGAGGCAGACGGAGGCGACGTCACGGCGGGCAACGCAACCCTCGAACTCGTAGGATAGAATCATGAGCCAAACCAAGCGTCCTTCCACGCATTCCGTCTGGGCACGTCAGTTCGCCAAGACGACCGACTCGAAGCCCGCGCCGGCGCCGGCATCCGCAACGCCGACCGCTGACATCAACACTCAATCCCGTCCCTCCACCCACTCCGTCTGGGCGAAGCAGTTCGCCCCCAAGGGGAGAATGAACGTGAAGGCGTCCGCCGCGACGTTGGGCAAAGCGGCCGGGCATTTCGGTCTCCGCATGGCGAGCGTTCGTGCTTGTGCGGCCGATACACCCTCACGGATCCGAACCCTCATGAAGGGCGGAGCGATCGAGAAGGCCGAGGCCCTCGAATTGATCCGGGCACTGCCCGACGATCACCCCGAGGGGCTCTCTCTGCTCCAAGAGTGGGTCGGCTCCATCGGCGCGGCGGCATGACCGTTTTCTGTACTTGGGTCAGTTGTTGAGCCCGCGCCGGTCCGTCTTCGCCGGCGCGGGCAAATTTCCCATCAAATCCTATGTCCTCCAAAACCACCGAAATCCTCGAAATCCTCGCGGCCGAGCCGCGCATCGTCAAAACGCCGCAGGGCGACATCACCGTCCACGAGCTGACCTGGGTCGAAATGCTCGGCTTCGTCGAGAAGCTGAGCGCGAGCGCGAGCCAGTTCATCGAACAAGGTGAAAACGGCCTCGTGCTTAACCTCGGCAAGCTTGCTGACATCGTCAGCAAGAGCGGCGAATTGATCTCCGACTTGGTGCGCATGTCGACACGTCTGCATCACGACAAGGTCGCGGCTCTCTCGCCACGCGCAGCGCTCGCCCTCGCGAACGTCGCCCTGGAGGTGAACGCCACCCCGGAGTTGTTCGCCGCGGGAAACGCAGTCGCCGCCCGGTTCGCACAGGTGCTCCGTCCCGGGACCAGCTCGGCAGCCTGATCGAGAGCCTCAGGCACCAAGGCCACTCTTGGTCAGACCTCCAATCTTACACCTATCGTCAGCTCTGCCTTTGGTCAAAGCTGTCCGCAGCACGGTTGAAGCGTGAAGCGGATGCAATGAAGCGCACCCGGCACCGATGACACCGATCCTGAAGACATCCGTCATTCACCAACTCGATCGCCTCGAGTTGGCCTTGGCCAAGTACGCGGACGCGTCCGGGAAATCCGAGGGCGAGGTTCTCGATCAGAAGGGCCGCGACCTCGGGATTCAGCTGTTCCGTGAGTACCAGCGCAGGCAGTGGGGCGGCGCCGGCCGCGGTAAGGGGCGCAGCCTGGCGTTCGCAGAACTCAAGGGACGCACCGCCGTTGGCGAAGGAACCCGGGTGCGCAAATGGCTCCGCGATGAGTACGAACAGTCGCGGAAATTTCTGCTCGCCCAAGGGCGGAGACTCAAACGCGAGGGCCTGAATCGTCAGGTGGAGACCAACCGAATCCGCCGGATTCGCCTCTGGCAAAAGATCGTTGGCAGGGAGGTATCGCTTCGGGCCAAAGGCATCGGCGTTCTCGGCGCGTCCTTCCTTTGGTTCCGGAAACGCTGGACGAAGAACCGCCTCACCGGCCGCTCCCAAGTCGTCTTCGTGCGCAACCGGAACGGGGCGCCGCTTGGTCGCGTGATCCGCGGCGATGACTTTTTCCAGATCGTCGCCGACCACGAAGCGGCCGACGGCAAACATCCGCACCTCGATGTCTCCGACCGCTACGGCATCGTCGACCGCGCCGTCGACAATGTCATCGCTGACATGGAGACCTATCGAAAGCGAAAGCAGATGGAGGCGTTCCGCGCCGCGTTCAGGAGCCTCGGATAGTCATGGCCCAGCAGAAGCTGAACATCGTCCTTCAGACGAAGTCCGACCTCTCGGGCGTCGAGCAACTGAAGAAAGCGCTCACGAGCGTCAACTCGTCCATGGACGGGCTCATCGGCGCCGGCGCAAAGCTCGGCATCGGGTTTTTGACAGTACGAGGCGCAGCCAGTCTTGCCTCGAACGAGATCCGCTACGTCGTCCAGAACATCGAGAGTATCCCGGGCGTTACCCAGGACATGGTCGACGCCATGCGGGGCGCGGAGACGGTGTTCTCGGGCTTCCGCGACCAGGCGCGTATGATGACAGCCGAGGCCGTGATGGGCCTCGCTCTCCTCCCCACCCTGATCTTCCAAGGCGAGGAAGCCGCCGTTCGCCTGTACGACAAATGGCAGGCCATGGGGCGGGCGGCCACGGAGACGAAGGAGAAGCAGGCAAGCATGGCCGAGGAGACGCGGCTCGCGGCCGCCGCGATGCGGGAGGCGGAGCGGGCAGCGGCCGACTACGCCGCGGCGCTAAAGGCCGCCGGCGAGGCATGGGCGGAGGAATCGCGCATCGGCGAGACGGTCGGGCAGATGATCAACCGGCTCAACGCGGAGGCCGCCCGGATCGATGCGGAAGCCGACGGGAAGCCCATCACCGAACAGTTGCGGCTCCGCGCCGAGGCTGCCAAGCGCCGCACGGACGCTGCCCGCGCCTACCTCTCCCTGAACGAGAAGGCCGTCGAAGTCGGACAGCGGCAGGACGACGCTGAATTCGCCCGGCTCGCGGCCGCGGAAAAGCTCGTCGCCCTCCGCGCCGAACTTGCCGCCCTCGACGAGGAAACCCGCGTCCTCGACATCGCGAACCCGGTGCAGTGGGAACGGGCGATTGCTCTCGAGTCTCGCCGTCTCGACCTCGGGAAACAAATCCTCGCCGTCCAGAAGTCGATTGCCGACACCGCGCGCGACGAGTTGAACCGGCTTGGGGAGGAGAGGGCGCAGATCCTGCAGAATCGCCTGCTTGACGAGACGACGCTTCGGGCGCGGCTGGCGGAGAACACGGAAGAGTACCGCCGCCAGCTCGAACGCGTGATTGCCCTGCGCCTCGAAGAACGGGCGATCACCGACGACAGCGACGCCGTCGCCCGCATCGACGCCGAGATCGAGGCGCTACGGCGCCGCGCGGAGGCGTACGGACGGTACGACATGCCGGAGAGCAAGATCGACGTCGCACGCCGCCAGTACTCGGGCATGGGCGACCCGTCGCGCTCGTTCCAGAACATCGGCGAGGGCATCGAGGGCGGTGCGCTCGGATTTCTCACGCAGCTCGGCACGGCCGCGGACCGCGTTGCCCAGACCGTCAACGGTACCCTCAACGCCGCGCTCGCGGGCACGGCGTCCAGTATCGAAGGCCTGATCAAAGGCACGATGACCTGGCGGGGCGCCTTCCAGAGCGTCGCCGTCACGATCGCTCAGAGCGTCGTCACCTCGATTGCCAAGATGTTCGCCGAGTGGGCGGTCGGAATGGTCGCGCAGGCCGTCCTTGGGAAGACGTTGCAGGCCGGCGCGGTGGCCGCACAAGCCCCGCTCGCGGCCGCAACGTCGGCCATTTGGGCCGCCCCTGCCACGCTCGCCACAATCGCGTCTTTCGGCGCGGCCGCGGCCCAGGCGCCGCTCTCCATCGCAATCGCGAAGGGCTCGGTCTTGGCTCAGTCTCTCGCCGGCTTCCGCGTTGGCGGTTACACAGACGACGGTCCAGCCGACAAGCCGGCGGGCATCGTCCACGCCGGCGAATGGGTCGCCCCGAAGTGGATGGTGGAGAGTCCGCTCTTCCAGCCGATGATCGCCACCCTTGAGAGCGCGCGGACCGGGCGCCCCGGGTACGAGGCCGGTGGGTTTGTCGCATCCATGGCAGGCCTCTCGGATCGTCTCCACGGCAACCTCGCCGCCCGCGGAGCAGCGATCCGCGCGGCGCAGGCCGTCGGCACCCCGACGACGTCGCCGGCAACCGGAGGTCCAGATGCGGAGGGCCGTCCGCTCAACCTCACGCTCGTGGACAGCCGGCGGGAGGCGAACCGCATCCAGTGGAACTCGTCGACGGAAGATCAGATCGTCGAGATCGTCCGCCGCAACCGCAGCCGCGTGATGACCTGACGGCGTTTGTGCGGCGTTTGTGCGCAGACGTGCCGACGCTCTGCGAAATGGTGCTCTCGCCGGGATTCGACGTAACAACCTTGTAATTAGGTGCTTACGGATTGACGTTAACGCGTTGTTTCGGACACTGGATGGCGAATCCATCCATGCTCATGAAACACACAGTCCAAGTCTCAGCCCTCACAGCCAAGTACGTCCGCGCCATGGCGCGTTCCCTCATTGAAGGCGAAACCCCGAACGAAAGGAGGCTCGGTGAAGTTCCCGACGGGCAGCCATTCGTCAAAGCCGTCCGGTCCTCGTTGCGTGATGGCGACACGACCGACGACGCAACTGTTCGCGACGCGCTTTCCGCCTACCGTGACGCGTCCGCCGCGTTGGAAGGGAGGGCGTCATGAAGCGCCCGAAACGCACATTCCGTAGAGGTGACCGCGTTCGCTGGATCGGCAGCCCGTCGGACTGGGATCACGCACACTTCGTCGGCAGGATCCATTACGTCGAGGCCGCATGGTTTGAAATCGTCTCCCCGACAATTGGCGAGCGAGAGTACGTCCGTGTGCTTGGCGAGAAGATCGGCTTTCCTCGGGGCACGATCCCGAGTCATCTCTTCAGGCTGGTCTACCGGCCAGGGGTTCTCCCTCCGCTGAACGGCAAGTTGCCGAGAAAGTTGGCACGCTGAACCAGTCGCACTCTCACAGCCCCGCCCGAAACGGCGGGGCTTTTTTGTTCACTCGCGCCGGCCGCGGAGGCGGGCGATCAGGGCAACCGCCAGATGGTACGCAACGAGCAGACCGAAGCAGACGAACAGCCCGGCAAGGCCGATGCGCAGCGGGGTTTCGGTGGGGTCATTCCACCAGAGGACGAGCTGATCCCACGTCACGAGGGCGAACAGCCAGGCGACGAACAGACCGAAGACCGCGACGAAGGGGGCGATGAGAAGTCCGATCACGCGGGCGAGGCTGGCAGGTTTCGAGGTTGGGTCAACTCGCGGGCACACAGCCTCTGTTTCCTGCGCAAACGACAAACGAACATACAAACGGGATCGGCTTACCTCTGAAAAGTCAGGCCCCGCTAGGGTCCACCACTTTAGAAAAACCGAAGGCTTGAGCCTTCGGTTTTTTTGCGGGTGGATTCCTAGGGTGGGAGACAGGCAGTAATGAAGTGTCAAGCGGCCGAGGGGCTTGGTTGGCGGGGAAGCTTGCGCTTGGTGACAGTCGAAGGGAGGCGTGCTTCGAAGGGGCGATCGTTGCGCAGGACGGCTACAAGCCGTCGGAGCTGTTTTCGCATCACGTCGACGATCGCTTCCTTGTGGGTCTTTTTTTCGAGGTCGCGCAGGCGCTTGTAATAGGCGGCGTTCTCCGGGTCGGCGTGCAGAGAGCAGAACGCCGCCTGGAACAAGGCGGTTCTGGCCGAGGCGATACCGCGTTTGGAGAGTTTGACCTTGCCGGCCCAGGTACCCGAACTGCGCAGCCTTGGGTCGGTGCCGAAGAGCGCCTGTAACCGTGCGACCGTCTTTTTTCGCGGCCCCCACTGCGAGAGGTCCTCAGGCAGGTACGTGGCCATCACCGCGGCGGTGCGTTCGCCGAAGCCGGGAATGGAGGCGATGAGGGCCACCCGGTCGCCCGGCAGCCGGGGGAGCACGTCCTGCTCGCAGGCGTGCAGTTGCGTCTCGAGCGCATGCATGGTCGCCAGCAGCGCCCGCATGGCTGGCACGCACGCCTGCGCAAGCGCTTCGTCGGCGAGGGTCTCGGCGCAGGCCTGATCGAGCGCAGCGCACTTGGTGCCCGCGAGCGTCTCGCGCTCGGCCTGCGGCAGGGCACTCCATGCCCCGGCCGTGGGCGCTTTGGCAAGGATTGCGCCGGCCCGGACCGAGTCGGCTCCGATCCCGGCGCCCGCCAAAGCGGGGAAGACCAGCTCCAGGTGGCTCTTGAGCGACTTCTTCGCGTTGGTCAGCAGGGAGCGCAAGGTGGCCCGGGCGTGGTCGAGTTGGCGCAGACCCTGCCGCGCAGGCGCGGGACGGTACCGGAAGCGCGCCAGCTCGGCGGTGTAAAGCCGGCCGATCTCGCACAGCTTGGCCGCATCCACCCGGTCGGTCTTGTGACCGCGCAGGGCGTTGGCCGCCGAATCGAGCCTGGCGGACAGCAGTGGATTAAGGACGTAGACCTCGGCGCCGGCCCGGGTCAGGCGCTCGGCCCAGCCCAGGTGGAAAACACCGGTCGCTTCGATCACGACCAGCATGTCGGCAAGGCGCACGTGGTGCGCGGCCAGCGTTTCTTCAAGCTGTCGCCAGCCGGTCTGGCTCGTTGGGAGCGAGCCACGCCAGCAGCGCGAGCCGTCCACACGGATCAGTTGCGCCTCGATGCTTTTTTGTGCAATGTCCAAACCCAGCAGATGGTTCTTTTTCATGGCAGGTGGTGGATGGTTTGAGTGGCTCCGCGCGGCTTCGGCTTGTGGCCAAGTAAAACGCTGCCGTTTTCAGGCGGTGAAAACACACGCAGGCCAAAGAACGATTCCCGCCCGGCGTGGTCTCCAACAAACGGAAGATGACTCCGTAGCGGCTGCTTAAACACACGGACGGGAAAAATCGGATAAGCGAAAACCTCCACCACCTGCCAGCCTGCGATTGCGACAGCCGGTCCCCTCCGAGCCGCGCGCTCCGCTTCGCTTGCGCGTCGCGCGGCTCGGGGACGATACCGTACTCGGTTCATGGTGGTCCTTACACAAGCGGCTTTACGCCGCGATGAACACCGTCCGCCTGCCATCGCGGCGTAAAGCCGCTCCTATGCGCAATCCTTGCGCGGTGAGCTCGGTCACGAGCAACCCTTCTCCAGCAGGCAGGCACCCGGGCCCTTCGAGGCGAGCGTGTCGCCCGGGTTGCGCAGGGGGCAGCTGGCGACGGACAGGCAGCCGCAGCCGATGCAGGCGTCGAGTTGGTCGCGCAGCCGGGTGAGGCGCGCGATGCGTTCGTCGAGGCCGGCCTTCCACCGCGCCGAAAGCGCGCGCCAATCCGCTTCGGTCGGCGTGCGGCCTTTGGGCAGCGTATCGAGGGCCTGCTTGATTGTCGCCAGGGGCAGGCCGAGCCGCTGGGCGACCTTGATGACCGAAACGCGACGCAGGACGGCGCGCGGGTAACGCCGCTGGTTGCCGGCGTTGCGCCAGCTGCGCAGCAGGCCCTGGGCTTCGTAGTAGTGGATCGCGGAGACGGCGACACCGCTGCGGTACGCGACTTGGCCCACGGTGAGCTCGGATTCCGGATGAAGGGCGGGGGAGGGTTTTGTTGGCGAAGGCATTGACCTCAAGTTAACTTGAGGTCGTACCGTGACGCCGCCTTCGGATCGTTTCAAACCATTCCTCAACTCCTGCCACACCATGATCGTCGTCCTTTCTTCCAGTCTCCGTACCGACAGCCACAGCCGGCTGCTTGCCCTCGAAGCCGGGCGTGCCCTTGCGGCCGCCGGTATGCCGGCCGAATTCGTCGACCTGCGTGACTTTTCCCTGCCGTTTTGCGACGGGGAGGCCGCTTACGCTCATGCCGAAACGAAGCGGCTTGCGGACCGGTTGCGTGCGGCCGACGGCCTGATCGTGGCGACGCCTGTCTACAACTACGACGCGAACGCAGCCTTGAAGAACGCGATCGAACTCACGGGCGACGCGTGGGAGGACAAGGTCGTCGGCTTCCTCTGCGCCGCCGGCGGGATGGCCAGTTACATGTCCGTCATGGCGTTGGCCAACAGCCTCATGCTCGATTTCCGAAGCGTGATCGTGCCGCGTTTTGTGTATGCGACCGACCGAAATTTTGCGAACGGCGAGATCCGGGACGCGGAGGTGCGCCGCCGCGTGGCCGAGCTCGCCCAGGCCACGGCGCGGCTCTCGACGGCCCTCCGGCCGGCCGCTTGAGCGAGCAGAGTGGAACGTCGCGTGGCAAACCCGCCCGGTCGAGGGACCGGGCCAACAGGTGTCTCCGGGCGTGTGGACCGCCTTTGGCGGGCGGTTCGTGTGCGGCGCCAGGCAACTTTTGTTGCGGCGCCGCGGCCGTCTCAGAACCGAAGTGTCGCCGTGACCGGGTAATGATCGCTCGGCGGACGTCCGTTTTCGGCGTCGATGACAATGGCGCTCTCGTCGACCTGCACAGGCGGACGGGCGAGGATCCAGTCGATGCGCTTCCCCTCGCGTTTGCCCTCGGCGAAGCTGTTGAACGTATTCATGTCTTCGTTACGACGGGTCTTGGCGAGCGTCCAGGTGTCGGCGAGCCCCGAGCCTTCGGTGAGGGTGGCGTAGGCCTGGCTGTTGCCGGCGAGAGCATTGAAGTCGCCGACGAGCACGACGGGCAGGGCGGGGTCGACCGCGGCGATGCGCTCGCGCAGGAGGACGGCGGAGCGCTGGCGGGCGGGCTCGGACTGGTGATCGAAGTGGGTGTTCCAGAACTCGAAGACGCGTCCGGAGCTGCGGTCGCGGAAGCGCACCCAGGTGACCATGCGCGGCAGGTTGTTGCCCCAGGACTTGGAGCCGATGACGGACGGCGTGTCCGAGAGCCAGAAGTGATCGAAGGCGAGCGGCTCGAAGCGGTCGCGCTTGTAGAAGACGGCCATGAACTCGCCCCGGCTGCCGCCTTCGCGTCCGAGGCCGATCCAGTCGTAGGCGGGCAGGTCGGCGGCGAGGTCCCGCACCTGGGCGTGGACGCCCTCCTGCGTGCCGATGAGGTCGGGGTTCTCGCGTTCGAGCAGCCGCTTCATGGCCGGGCGGCGCTCAGGCCAGGCGTTGGGCGGCTGATTGCTCGCGTAGCGGACGTTGTAGGCCATGACGCGCAGGGCGAGCTCCGGGGCGGCGGCGGAGAGCGGGGAAGAGGCGAACGCGGCGAGCACGAACAGCCGGAGGAAGGACAGGCGGAACGAAGGCATGGGGGTGTGGGGTTGGGGAAAGTCCGGATCTTTCGGCGGGAAGGTCGCGAGGCAACGGGAAAGGTGGAGTTCGTTGCCGAGGAGGGGCGTGCCGCGGAGAGCCTCGTATCGTGGAATTTAACCATATAAATTCAGCGGACGTCGTCAGGGCCGGTATGGATTCCGATATATACCCTGCTCTGGACTTGGCTCTCGCCGGCGTTCCGGACTCCGACGCCCTACCCGTTTCGCTGTTTCCGACAATCTTGCATGCAAAGCGTTCGAAGACAATCGCCCCGCCTCCCCTTGTTCCCGCAGCCGACGCTGGCGTTCCGGGGAGACCGGGAAAACCGTCCTCCGGTCGGGCGGGGCAACGGGAGTTGGTATCGGGTGCACAACTACGTGGCCCGCTTGTCCGGGGCATTTCACGGCGCCCGATCGCTCGATGACGCGGCGCGCTCGGTTGGGCTCGGGCGTCGGCGTTTCACCGAACTCTTTCGGGAGATTGCCGGCGAGTCCTGGCGCCGGCGGGTGCAGCGCCTGCGCCTCGAGCAGGCGTGCCGGCTGCTCGAGACGACGCAAAGATCGGTGACGACGATCGCGTTCGAATGCGGCTTCGAGGAGCTCTCCCATTTTCATCACTGCTTCAAGGCGGTGCATGGGATCACACCTCGGGAGTATCGCGTGCGCCGGCGGTCCGCGGAGGACGCCGGTGATGCGGCTGAAGATCCGGCGGCTCGCGCCTCCTCTCGACCCTGGCCCTTCGCTCAACCCTCCCGCAGCGCGGGCCTCAGCAGCGCCTGAGCCTCGGGATTGTCGACGAACCGCAGTTCGTCCGGCAGCCATTGAATCGGGCGGTCGGTCCGCTGCGCCAGCGCCCCGAGCAGCACCTTTTCGGTGAGCGGAGCGCCGTAGCTGAAGGGCGTACTCGCGGCGCGGCCCGCGATGATGGCGTCGGTCCAATCCTTCCAATGCCCGCCTTTCGGGCGCGGCAGCGTGCGCGGAGGGGGCGAGGCGAGCACGTCGCGTTCGCGCTCCACGGGAAAGACACGGGGGCGCGTGCTGGCGCGCATGTCGGGAATGAAGAGGGTGGCTTCCGCGCCCACGAAGGCCATGCCGCTGGGCGTGCCTGCGACCAGTTCGGAGGACAGGCGGGGAACGGATCGAGGCTTGATGGGCTCGGCGCCGTCGTATCCGCCGATCCATGACACCGAAAGCGGACCCCGTCCGGCGTCGCGCGGGAAGGTCCATTCGACGCGGGACCAGGCGGGGGCGGTGAGGGCGTGCCGGCGGGGGCCCTGCGCCGTCACGCGTTCGGGGTAGCCGAGATCCAGCGCGAAGCTCAGCACGTCGAACATGTGCACCCCGATGTCGGTCACGGCGCCGGCGCCGAAGTCCCACCAGTTCCGCCAGCGGCTCGGCGCGTAGTCCCGATGGTACGGCCGGTCCCGGCGGGAGCCGAGCCACGCCTTCCAGTCGAGGTGGGCGGGCACGGGCTGTCCGGGAAGCGGCTCGTCGGCGGCGACGAAATCGTGGGGCCGCATCCGGTCGGTCCAGAGGATCACCGACGAGACCGGGCCGGCGACGCCCGCGTCGAGCCACTCGCGCAGCACGCGCAGGCCTTCGAAGCTGTGGCCTTGGGCGCCGAGCTGCGTGACGGCCTTCGACGCGGCGGCGGCGCGCTGGAGTTCGCGGCACTCCCAGATCGTCGGGGCGAGGGGCTTCTCCATGTAGACATGCTTGCCGGCGGCGAGCGCGGCGAGACCCATGTCGAGGTGGTGATGGTCCGGGGTGCTGATGACGACGCCGTCGATCTCGTGGGCGTGGCGGTCGAGAAGCCGGCGGTAGTCGCGATAACGCGGAACCGTCGGATACTCCGCGTAGATCTGCCCCGCGCGTTCGTCGTCCACATCGGCGAAGGCCACGGGTTGGTGTTCGGCGAGATTGAGCACGTTGGACCGGCCGCGTCCGCCGACACCAAGGAACGCGAGCCTCAGGCGGGGAGCGGAGGCCGCGCGGGCCCGGGCACCGAGGGAGACGGCGGCGGCGCCGACCGCGAGCCGGCCGAGGGCTTGACGACGGGTGAGGCGGAGCGGGGACGGCGACATCATGGCAAAACGGCTCAAGGTCGCAGGGGGAAGCGCGCGGGCAGGGCGACGCCGTTCACCGTGACGTCCTCGAGGCGGAAGTTGCTCACGCGTTCGATGCGGTAGGGCTCCTTGGCCTTGTGCACGACGGCGCGGCGGATGAGGACGTCGCTGATCGGGGCGTTCTCGGCTCCCTCGACCTGGATCGCGTAGCCGGTGGCTTCGTCGCAGACGAGGTCTTCCAGGACATAGTTTCGGAACGACGGCGGATGGTTTCCGCCCCGGTAGCCATGGTAGGTGGTCTCGAACCAGACGAGGCCCGAGCGAACCCGCTCAACGTGGATGCGCCGGGCCCGCACGTTCTCGACGAGGCCGCCGCGGTCGAGGTTGGCCTTGAAGTAGAGCGCGGAGCTCACGGTTTCCATGCGGCAGTCCTCGATGAACACGTTGCGCACGCCACCGGACATCTCGCTGCCGATGCAGACGCCGGCGTGGCGGGAGCCCATGACATTGTTGCGAATCACGATGTTCTCGGAAGGACGGCCCACGCGCCACGCGTCCTGGTCGCGGCCCGACTTGATCGCGATGGCGTCGTCACCGGTGCGAAACTCGCAGTTCTCGATGAGGACGTCGGTGCAGGAGTCGGGATCGACCCCGTCGTTGTTGCTGTTCCAGCTCTCGACGTGGATGCCGCGCACGGTGACGTTGGTGCAGAGCACGGGGTGGACGACCCAGAAGGTCGAGTCGCGGACCGTGACCCCCTCGATGAGCACGTTCTGGCATTCGAGAAACTGGATCATGCTCGGGCGCATCCATTTTCCCGGACCGAAGACGCGTTGTTCGACGGGCACGCCCTCCGCGCCCATGCGCCGGAGTTCGCCGCTGCTGCCGCGCGGGACGTTCTTCATCAGGGCGAGGGTGGCGCGCGCGTTTCCGTCGATGGTCCCTTCGCCGGTGATGGCCACATTGGTCGCGTCGCGGGCGTAGATGCGGGGCGAGTGGCCGTACATCATCGTGCCCTCCCAGCGCGTGAGCACGAGCGGCTCGTAGTACTCGATCTCCGCGCCGAAGGTCACGGTGGCGCCCGCCATCAGGTGAAGGTTGACGTTGCTGGAGAGGTGAATGGGGCCGTTGAGCAGGTAGAACCCTTTCGGGACCACGACCCGGCCCCCGCCGGCCTTCACGCACTCGGCGATGGCGCGAACGAAGGCCGGGTGGTTGTCCGTGCGTCCGTTGCCCGCCGCGCCGAAGTCCGTGACGACGAAGTCGCGATCCGGGAACGTCGGAGCGACGATCCGCGCCAGGATCGCATCCATCTGCTCCCAGCCCGCGTCGGCAGCGCGCGCCAGCGGGGCGACATGGGAGAGGAGGGCGATCGCCAGCACGAGGGCGGCGGGACGGGAGGCGGAGGTAAGCATGAAATCGACGGGTGGAGGAGAGGATGGAGCCGGCGGTGGGGAACGCGAGGCGTTGCGTTTCGGAGCATAGCGCAACCTTCACGGGCCGGCTTGTCGTCGCGGGCGTTTTGGCATGGGAAATCGGGCGGCCTGTAAAAGAGGATTGCAGTCCCATTGCAGGCAGGCCGGGTTGGACCGCGTCGATTTCCCAACCGCCTGTCCCCATGTCATCGAAGCCCTCGCCCTCACCCGCCTTCATGCTGCTGTTCCGCAATGCCGGACCGGCCACACATGCGCACCTCACGGCCGACGAGCAGACCTCGCTGATGCAGCAGTGGAACGCCTGGTACGACCGCCTGGCGGCCGAAGGCAAGGTGGAGCACGGAAGGCCGCTCGCGCTGGCGGGGAGGGTTGTTTCGATGAACCAGGGGCGGATTATCGATGGGCCGTATGCGGAAACCAAGGAGGCGGTCGGCGGATACTTTTTTCTTCGCGTTGCCGATCTCGACGAGGCGGTGGCAATTGCGCGGGAATGCCCGGGTTTGCCTCTGGGGCTCGAAGTGGAGGTTCGGCCGGTGGCAGAAGTCAGCCCTGTGCTCGAAGGGGTGCATGGGCGCCCGCCACGTGCGGAGTAAGGCCTCGTCAGCGCATCGGCGAAAGAACGGACGGACCGCTCGACAAGGGGCGCGTCTTTGCAGGCTTAACGTATGAACGTCAGGGCGACGCGTCGGGAAATCCGGAAATAGGGGATCCAGATCGCGGCGACTATGAAGGCCCGGATCACCTCGCCGATCGCCTGGGACTTTTCCGTCTCGGTGACCGGGCCGAGGGCGAAGCTGCTCCATGCTGCGAACGCCGTCGCAAGAATCTCGAGCACAAGCAGCAGCTGAATGAGACCGGGGAAATGGCGTGACTTGCGCAGGTAGAGCAGGGCGATCGCGACGCCGAAGACGAGCAGCAGGACGTTCAGCGCGAGCTCCATCGGGGCGACCAGCGAGAACAGCGTCCGGTAAGTGCCCGTCCCGGGAGTCGTGAGGGCGGCCCACACAGCCTGGTTGAAGTAGGCCTGGTGTCCCTGGAAGAGGGAGACTGCGTAAACGACGGGACGCAGGAGGACGCCGATGCCGACGAGGACAAGCCACCCTCCGAGTCCCTGCAGCCGGCGTTCCGACGGCGTCAGCGTCTCATCGCCGGGCAGTGGCGGCGGGAGGCCGGGAGGCGGTCGCAAAATTCGGAACGTGCCGGCGGTCCCGCCAGCGAGGAGCAGGCCCGCAAGTCCGACCATGGGCCAGTTGAGCGGATAGCCGGAGGCGGAGCCCACGGCGGTGTTCCAGGTGAGCTGGTAGCCGAGTTGTTCCCTCGCCCGCTGGAGGTTGGCGGCAAACTCCGGGACGCGGTCGACGGGAACCAAATCCGCCAGGCTCTTCCATTGGTACTGGAGTACGAGATGGCGCGGATTGGGGCCGCGGGTCTCGACCGTCAGGGCGAAGGCAGGGTCCTCCACGCGGTCGGTGGTTGGCTCGATAGCCCAGTCGGTCGGAAGGAGGAGGTCGATCTGCTGGTCCACCTGGAGCGGATGGGAAAGGCCGTAGTCGAATTTGCGTCGGGAAAGATTGGGGGTGCGGATCTGGTCCCAGATTGCGGCCGGATGAAATTCGGCGAGGCGCACCGGGTTGGCTTCGGTCGCGGCGGAGAACAGACTGGCAATGAGGTAATTTTCCGTGACGACGATGCGTTCGCGGACGACGTCGTCGGTCCACGCAACTTCGCCGTCGAGGGCGATGCCCGGATAGTAGGAGTGGTAGTAGTCGAGATAGTCGCGGCCGATCTTGTCCCGGCTGGTCTGAGAAAGGTAGGACCGGATCGAGCGGGCCGAAGCCCCGTGGTATTCCGTCTCCACCCGGAAGCGGGCCGGCCGATCGAGGTCGTCGACCGTGAAGGTTTCCCGTATCGAAGTTCGCATGACATCGCCGGGACCATGGTCGAGGTCGGCCAGCGCCGTGACGCCGTCGGCAAGGGGCAGACAGGTCCCGTACGAGCCGAGGTGGCGGAGCGAGAGCGTGGAGCCCCGTTGGAAGGAGAGGGTCGGATCGACCAGATGGCGTTCGCCCCCGAGGTCGACCAGGACAACGACATGGTCGAACGCATACGGGGTGGGCAGTCGCTTGTGCAGGTAGTCGCGGATCGAACTGTGCACCAAGGCGGGGGTGGCGCCGATCCCCAGTTCGCGGAGCAGCGCGACCAGCAGTCTGGCCTTGTCCTTGCAGTCTCCGAAACGACGCCGGATCACTTCCTCGGGATCGGACGGTCGATGGGATCCCGCTCCCATTTCGATGCCGAGGTAGCGGATCTCCTGCTGGACAAAGGCGAGGGCGGCCACGGCCCGCGACTCGTGCGACGCGCCGCGGTTGCGCAGTTCGTCCGCGGCCTGCTTTACCAAGGGGCCGGACTCCCCGTCCAAGGCGTACAAGGGCAGAGCCCAGTTGACGACATCCTTCCACGATCCAAACGAAGACAATTCCAGATAAGGAAAGATCACGGTGTCGGCAGGCGTGCGGTCCTCTCCTTCGAGCCGGGCGACCGAGCGGGTGCGCCACAGGGTGAACGTTTCGTCGTCGTCGAAGTCGCCGGTGCTCGTCTCCACCTCGCCCGGACCATGAAGCTTTGCCGCGATGCCGGCGTCTCTCGGGGCGATCACGCGGTGGCGCAGGTCCCGCACGGGCACTCCCCAGCCGAAGCCGGCGGTGTCGATGAAGTGTCCGGCGAAGACCGGATTGCGGCCGCGTACGGTGAAGGCCAGATCGACGACGTCGCCGAGACGCACGTCGTCCAGAATCGCGAAGGCGGAGCGTTCTCCGTTGTAGAGCTGGCGGTCCAGGTCGCGTTCCTGCTGCAGAATCTGGATGCGGGACGGATCGAGCCGGTCGAAGACGTCCGCTCCGCGGACAATGCGGAGATGGTGCAGGGTGAGTGTCTGGTAACTCGGATCGAAGGAAATGGAGACCTGGGCTCCGTGCTGACGGCCGCTGTCCGAGACGATCTGGTAGGCCCTGCGGAAGTAACTTTCCTCCGTGGAGACCCGCGTCTGCTGATCGAGCAGGAGAAAGTCCTGCCCCGAGGGATTCTCTTGCGGTGGGCCGGGCGGGTGAATCTCCGCCGAATCCACCCAGGCCGGTGGCGGTGCGACGGAGAACCCAACGCTGACAGACGAATTCGAGGCGGCACAGAGCGGAACGGACAGCGCGATCGTGCCGAGGAGAAACCGACGCAAGGGGAGGCGCATGCGGGCGGCAGGTTGCAGATTCCTTGCGCGCGCGTCGAGCCTTGCGCAGCGCGGGATCGATCGCCCCGACCCCGCCTCGGGCTGAGTTCCGTCCCGGGGGAGGGGGACGCTTCGCAAAGGAGACATTTGCACTCTGCGGGACGGCGGACATTCTGCCCCTTCTATTACACCCATGAAAACACCCCGACTCCGCCTCTGGCTCGCCGCGTTCGCCGCCTTCGTTTTTGCCGTCAACGTTCACGCCTCCCGCGATTGGGAGGGCGCCTGGAAGTCCTCCGACGGTTCGACGCAACGCGTTCTTATGATCGTCGACGGTTATTGGACGATGGCGGAATTCTCGCGGGCGGCGCCGCAGTTTCACCGGACGATGGGCGGAACCTTCAAGGCCGACGGCCGCAACGTCACCAGCGCGCTGCAGTTCGATTCCGCCGACAAGTCGCAGGTCGGCACGACGTTCTCGGTGCAGCTCGAGCGGCTGGGCGACGAGTTGCACGTGCGTCAGGAGAATGGATCGGTCGACGTCTGGCGCCGCGCACCGGGCGAGGAGACGGCGCTCTCCGGCGTCTGGTGGATCAGCGGACGCGTGAGCGACGGCAAGGAAGAGCTGCGCCAACTGCGGGCGCGCCGCACCTTGAAGGTGCTTGCGGGCGGACGCTTCCAGTGGATCGCGATCAACCTCGAGACCGGCGAGTTTTCCGGCACGGGCGGTGGCACCTACACGTATCGGGATGGTAAATACGTGGAGACGATCGAGTTCTTCTCGCGCGACAACACGCGCGTCGGCGCGAGCCTGCCCTTCGAGGGCAGCGTCAAGAACGGCGTCTGGCACCACAGCGGCCTGAGTTCGCAAGGCAATCCGATCTACGAACTCTGGTCCCGGCTGCCGAAGGAAGGTTGAACCGGCGGTCGCGGGCGAGGCGGCCGCAAGAGTTGAGGGGACTTCGCCAAGCTTTGCGCAGCGGTTCGCGGAAGGCGGGGCTAAAATGCCGGCATGAACCACTCGTTATCCTTCCGTTCCCTCACGGTCGGGCGGCCGGGAGTCCGAGCCATGGCTGTGCTTTGGCCGCTGATCCTGGGCAAATGCGCCCTCGTTGTGTGGGCGATCGACCGCTGGAGTGTGCCGATTGCGCCAGCTTGGATCGTCGTGCCGACGCTGGCGTTCGCCGCACTCGCCACGGTGCTCTGGCTTGCTCACCGCGACGGCTAGGCTGCTTGTTTTCACAACATCGACAACGATTCCTCTGTGAAACCGGTCTTGGTTGTTTTCTTGGTGAAACCTACGGACACGCCCTAGCCGGGCCCCGGGTTGCGAAACCCCGGACCGGGGGCATCGTCCTTCATGTTCCTCCGGTGCGCACCTCCCGTTGTCCGCGGTCTCCTCGCTTCAGCGGCCATGGGGGCGCTCGCGGGCTGCGCGTCCTTTCCGCAGGCGCCTTCAGGCGCGGAGGTCTTTGCCGATGGTCGATCCGCTGCGGAGCTGTTCGCCGCATGCCTGGCGGAGCATGGAGGCGATGTCCGCGGTTGGGCGACCGATCTCAACTTCTCCACTGATGGCGAGTGGGGGACACTCATCCAGCGCATTCAGCCGATCGTGTCCGACGCGGACTGGCGGGTGCGTTCGCAGGAGCGGTTCCTGCCCGCCACCGGACTCTATGCGGCCCGTTGGGAAGGGCCCGCCGGGACAAAAGTGGTGGTGCGAATGCCGGACCAGGTTTCGGTTTATTACAACGGGGTTCGCGAGACCGATGAGCGCAGGCTGCAGGCGTCGGCGATGACGGCGGACGCCTTCCAGCTTTTTCACCTCGGCCCGTCGTTCTTCGCCCTGCGCGGTGCGACCTTCGCCCGCCTGCCCGACATGCGCGAAGGCGGAGTGGATTATCACCGACTGATCACCGTGCTGCGACCGGGCTTCGGTTTCTCCGAGGAGGACCGCGTGGTGCTGTGGATCGATGCGGCGACCCGCCGGCTCTTTCGCGTCCACCTCACCGTCGATGGATTCGAGACCACGCGGGGTGCGCACGTGGATACGACATTTCACGAGTATCGTCGGGTGGGGCGGATGCTCGTGCCGGTGCGCCTGCACGAACGCGTGCGCGGGCCGCTCCGGCTCGATGTGCACCGGTGGCGGATGACGGGGGTGGACTTCGATCGCGGCTGGAGCCGTGCGGACGTGGAGGGACCGGAATTCGCGGGCGCGGCCGCACCCGAGGCGGCCTTGATGGCGGATTGACCGGGTGCGACGGCCGCGGCCGGAGCAAGATTGGCGACAATTTTCCGTCGGGCTGTCCGCTGGCGCCGGTTTGAAACGTTGGGGAAGTAGTATCACGAAACCCGCAATCCCGACCTTTCTCTCTCCTGCATGAGCACCCATACCATTCGACTCTACCGCGTTGTCCGTTCCACGCCCGAAAAGGTTTACAAGGCCTTCCTCGATGCCGACGCCATGTGCAAGTGGCTTCCGCCCTTTGGCTTCACCGGCAGGATGCACCACCTGGAGGCGAAGGTGGGCGGCACCTTCCGGATGTCGTTCGCCAACTTCGGCACGGGGCAGGCTCATGCCTTCGGCGGCCGGTACCTCGAACTCGTACCCCACGAGCGTATTCGTTATACGGATGCGTTCGACGATCCCAACCTGCCCGGCGAAATGACGGTGACGGTGAACCTGCGGAAAGTCGTCTGCGGCGTGGAGATCGACATCGTGCAGGCAGGCGTGCCCGCGGTCATTCCGGCCGAGATGTGTCATCTCGGCTGGCAGGAGTCCTTCGTGCAGCTGGCGCAGCTGGTGGAGCCGGAGATCCCCAACGGGTGAGGCTCCGCTCCTCCCTCGTGGGAACGACGGGGGAGGTCAGGTACCCGGAGAGATCCGAAGGTCGCGCTGGATCTGCTCGAGGGAGCGCCCCTTGGTTTCCGGGACGAAGAGCCGCACCCAGACCAGGTGCAGCACCATCATGAAGCAGAAGAAGAGGAAGACGTAGCCGGGGGCGAAGGCGGTGACCATCGCGGGGAAGAACGTGGTGAGCAGCGCGGCAAAGAGCCAGTGGGTGAAGCTTCCCAGCGCCTGGCCCTCTGCGCGATGGCGGTTGGGGAAGATCTCCGAGATCAACACCCAGATGACGGCTCCCTGGCCCACGGCGTGCGCGGCGATGAAGGCGAAGATGCAGATCGGCACGATGGCGAAGGTTTCGGAGAAGAACGCCCAGGCGGTCAGGCCGAGCGAGGCGATGTAGCCGAACGACCCGAGGTAGAGCAAGGTGCGGCGCCCGAGCCGGTCGATCAGCCCGAGGCCGACGAAGGTGAAGACCAGGTTGGTCACTCCGATGCCAATCGACTGGAGCAGGGCGGCCTGCGCGCCGAGCCCCGTCATCTCGAAGATGCGCGGCGCGAAGTAGAGCACGGCGTTGATGCCGGAGAGCTGGTTGAAGAAGGCGACGAGGATGGCGAGCCCGATGGGCGTGCGCAGGCGCCGGGTCCAGAAGCGCGAGGCGGATGTTCGCTCGAGTGTGGCGGCTGCGGCGAGATCGGCAGCGCGGGCTTCGATTTCGGCGGACGGGCTGGCGGGATCGATCTTGCGCAGGACGGCGATCCCGGCGGCGCGGTCGCCCTTGCGGCTCACGAGCCAGCGAGGACTTTCCGGGATCGTGAAGCACAACACGGTGTAGACGAGGGCCGGCAGCGCCGCCACGCCGAGCATCCAGCGCCAGGCGACCGGTTCGGGCGCGAAGCGCGCAATCAGCGCGTTCGACAGGAAGGCGACCAGGATGCCGAAGACGATGTTGAACTGGAACATGCCGGCGAGCCGTCCGCGATGGCTGGGGGGCGCGATTTCCGAGATGTAGAGCGGGGCGGCGACGGTGGAGAAGCCGACGGCGACGCCGCCGATGAAGCGTGCGGCGATGAACGTGATCACCTCCGGGGCGAAGGCGCTGCCGAGCGCGGACAGGAAATAAAGCACGCCGATCAGTTTGAGCGTCGGCTTGCGCCCGAGGCGGTCCGTGGGCCATCCGCCCGTGAGCGAGCCGAGCACGGTCCCGTAGAGTGCAGCCGCCATGGCGAGCCCGTGCATGCCGGCCCCGAGTCCCCAGAGATTCTGAATCTTCTGTTCCGCGCCGGAGATCACCACGGTGTCGAAGCCAAACAGGAAGCCGGCGAGTGCGGACGTGATGGACCAGAGAAAGAGATGGGACTTCATGGCAGGGCGGGGTTGAAGGGGAGCACGCGGCAGGGCCGGCACGGCGGGCGTGCGGTCACGCGCGTGCGGAAGGGGCCGGAAGCCGCGGGAAGGCGCCGGCTGTCGGGGCTTGCTGCGCCCGGCGTTTCCTTGCGGGAGCGCCGGGCACAGCAAGCGTACGGTGGTCAGAGCGCCGCGAGGATGCGGTTGAAGGTGGCGCTTGGCCGCAGGGCGGCGGAGGCCTTGGCGTCGTCGGGCTGGTAATATCCACCCACGTCCGCCGGGCGGCCCTGGACGGCGAGCAGTTCGCCGACGATGGTCTTTTCCTGGGCGACGAGCTGCTCGGCGAGCGGGGCGAAGCGGCGCTTCAGGTCGGGGTCGGCGTCCTGCGCGGCGAGGGCCTGGGCCCAGTAGAGGCAGAGGTAGAAATGGCTGCCGCGATTGTCGATCGTGCCGAGCTTGCGGCCCGGGGACTTGTCGTTCTCGAGGAACTTGCCGTTGGCGGCGTCGAGCGTGTCGGCGAGGACCTTGGCGCGGGCGTGCTTCTGGGTGATGGCGAGGTGCTCGAAGGAGGCGGCGAGGGCGAAGAATTCGCCGAGGCTGTCCCAGCGCAGGTAGTTCTCCTGCTGGAACTGCTCGACGTGCTTCGGCGCGGAGCCGCCGGCGCCGGTCTCGAAGAGGCCGCCGCCGTTCATCAGCGGGACGATGGAGAGCATCTTGGCGCTCGTGCCGACCTCGAGGATGGGGAAGAGGTCGGTGAGGTAGTCGCGGAGAACGTTGCCGGTGACGCTGATGGTGTCCTGGCCGGCCTTCATGCGCTCGAGCGAGAACTTGCAGGCCTCGGCGGGCGGGAGGATGCGAAGGTCGAGGCCGGTGAGGTCGTGCTGCTTGAGGTAGGTCTCGACCTTGGCGATGAGCTGGGCGTCGTGCGCGCGGGCGCGGTCGAGCCAGAACACGGCGGGCGTCTGCGAGAGGCGGGCGCGGTTGACCGCGAGCTTCACCCAATCCTGCACGGGGGCGTCCTTGGTCTGGCAGGCGCGCCAGATGTCGCCCTCCTGGACGGAGTGGGAGAGGAGGACCCGGCCCGACTCGTCCACGATGCGGATCGTGCCGGCGGCGGGGGCGACGAAGGTCTTGTTGTGCGAGCCGTATTCCTCGGCGGCCTGCGCCATGAGGCCGACGTTCGGCACGGAGCCCATCGTGCGCGGGTCGAAGGCGCCGTGCTGCTTGCAGAAGTCGATGGTGGCGGCGTAGACGCCGGCGTAGGAGCTGTCGGGGATGACGCAGAGCGCATCCGCGGTCTTGCCCGCGCGGTCATACATCTTGCCGCCGGCGCGGATCATCGCGGGCATGGAGGCGTCGATGATGACGTCGGAAGGCACATGAAGGTTGGTGATGCCCTGGTCGGAGTTGACCATGGCGACGCCCGGACCCGCGGCGAAGGCGGCCTGGATGTCGGCCTCGATGGCGGCGCGGCGGTCGGCGGGCAGGGATTGGATCTTCTCGACGAGGTCGCCGAAGCCGTTGTTCAAGTCGACGCCGAGTTCGGCGAAGGTGGCGGCGTGTTTGGCGAGCAGGTCCTTGAAGAAGACGCGGACGGCGTGGCCGAAGAGAATCGGGTCGGAGACCTTCATCATCGTGGCCTTGAGATGGAGGGAGAAGAGCACGCCCTCGGCCTTGGCCCGGGCGATCTGCTGTTCGTAGAAGGCGACGAGGGCCTTCTTGCTCATGCGCGTGGCGTCGAGGATCTCGCCGGCCTTGAGCGAGAGCTTGGGCAGGAGGACCTTTGCGGAGCCGTCCGCGCCGACGAACTCGATGCGCGCGGTGGTGGCGGCGGCGAGGGTGGTGGACTTCTCGTTGGAGCGGAAATCCTCGCGGCCCATGGTGACGACGGAGGTCTTCGAGTCGGGCGACCACTTGCCCATGGAGTGCGGATGCTTGCGGGCGTAGTCCTTGACGGCCTTGGGCGCGCGACGATCGGAGTTGCCCTCGCGCAGGACGGGGTTGACCGCGGAACCCTTCACCTTGTCGTAGCGCGCCTTGATGTCCTTCTCGGCGTCGGTCTTGGGCGACTCCGGATAATCGGGAACGCTGTAGCCGTGTGCCTGGAGTTCGGCGATGGCTTCCTTGAGCTGCGGCACGGAGGCGGAGATATTGGGCAGCTTGATGATGTTCGCCTCAGGTTTGAGAGTGAGGGCGCCAAGTTCGGCGAGATGGTCGCCGATCCGCTGGGCCTCGGTGAGGTGCTCCGGGAAGACCGCCAGGATGCGACCCGCCAGCGAGATGTCGCGCGTCTCGACCGCGATGCCCGCGTGCTTCGTAAACGCCTGCACGATCGGCAGCAGGGAATAAGTCGCCAGGGCGGGGGCTTCGTCAGTCTTGGTGTAGATGATGGTAGGGTTCGCGGACATAGTGGAAGAATGGGCCAAAGGGAGAGGGGAGATAAGGTTGCGGAGGCCGAAGGGTCAAAGGGTTTGGGCGCAGGAACGTGGTTGGGTCGGTGGGTTTTAAGGCAAATCAAAAGCATTAATCGCTGGCGGGAGGCGGTGGTTATCAGCGTTGGCGGGCTATCAGGGCTTATAGAACCAACCCGTCGCGGCTATGCCAAAGCAGTCTTCTTCGCACAGTATTCTTCTGCCGCATGGAGACCATCGCACGCGGTTGTGCTCCCGAAAGGCCGAGGTCGTGGCCAACCTCGCACTTTACCTGATCCATCAGGCGAACGACCTGCTCGTTGCGTACCTGCGCGGGTTGGCAGACGCCTCCCTCGCCCAAGGTTGGCCTTCGCGAGCGCATGACCTGCGCGCGTTCGGTCCATCGTGCGACCTAAGTCCGGCTTGCGCCGTCGCCGCAATCGTGCGGCGATCACAGGTCTTATCCCATGAGTCTTTTCATCGGCATCGATTCCGGCACCCAGAGCGTCAAGGCCGTGGTCCTCGACCTCGAAACCCGCAAAGTCGTCGCGGAGGCCCGCGCCCCGCACTCGCTCATCGACGGGCTGCCCGTCGGGCACATGGAGCAGCATCCCCAGGAATGGGCGGCGGCCATGGACAACGTGATCCTCGAAGTCGTGGCGAAGATCGACCGGACGCGCGTGCGCGGGATCGGCGTGTCGGGCCAGCAGCACGGTTTCGTCCCGCTCGACGAGAAGGGTGCGGTCATTCGTCCGGCCAAACTCTGGTGCGATACGTCGACCGTCGCCGAGTGTGCGTTGCTCACCAAGAAGCTCGGCGGAGAGAAGGCGGCGATCCGCAAGGCGGGCCTCGCCTTCCTGCCCGGTTTCACGGCGCCGAAGATCCTCTGGCTGAAGCGGCACGAGCCCGCGAACTACAAGCGCCTGCGCCACGTGCTGCTGCCGCACGACTACCTTAACTTTCACCTGACGGGAAATTACTTCATGGAGGCCGGCGACGCGTCCGGCACGGCCTTGATGGATGTGCGCAAGCGCACCTGGTCCAAGGCGGCCATCGAGGCGATTGACCGCAACCTTGCCGACTGGCTGCCGGCGATCGGGGATTCGGCCGGCCTCGCCGGCACGCTCCATCCGGCCCGCGCGCGGGCGTACGGCCTGTCCGAGGACGTGATCGTCTCCGCCGGCGGAGGCGACAACATGATGGGCGCCATCGGTACGGGCAACGTGTCCCCGGGCGTGGTCACCGCGAGTTTCGGCACGAGCGGCACGATCTACGCCTTCGCGAAGGCTCCCGTCGTGGACCCGCAGGGCGAGATCGCCGCCTTCTGCTCGTCGACCGGCGGATGGCTGCCGTTGCTCTGCACGATGAACGTCACGACCGTGACGGAGCAGGTGCGCGCCCTCTTCAATCAAGACCATGCCGCCCTCAACGCCGCCGTCGCCGCGGCCCCCGCAGGCGCGGGTGGCCTCGTGATGCTGCCGTACCTCGCGGGCGAGCGCACGCCCAACGTCCCCGCCGGCTCGGGCGTCCTGCTCGGCCTCAACCACAAGACCTTCACCGCCGGCCACCTCGCGCGCGCCGCGATGGAGGGCGTCACGCTGGGCATGAACTACGGGCTCCGCCGACTGGCCGACCTCGGGGTGAAGGCGAAGGAAATCCGCGTCACCGGCGGCGGCGCCAAATCGCCCGTCTGGCGGCAGATTATGGCCGACGTCTTCGGCGTGCCTGTGGTCGCCATGGTCGAAGATGAAGGCGCGGCCCTCGGCGGCGCGATTCAGGCCGCCTGGGCCTTTGCGCGCACCACCAAACCGAAGACGCCGATCACGGCCTTCACGCAGGGCACGGTCGAGGTGGACGAAACCACGCGCTGCCGCCCGGACAAGGCCCGCGTGGCCCGCTACCGCGAGCTGCAGGCCCTGCAGGACAAGCTGAGCCTCAGCCTGCGCGAGGTGTTTCCGCAGCAACGCGAGCTTGCGGACTGAGCGGTATCGTCCGGTTTGCGCTTCGATCCTCAATCTGCTGGAACGATGGCATGCAGCCGTCGTGGACCCAGACCCTGGCCGAATTCCTGAAGCGCGAACCCGGGCTCGAGGCTCTGCGCCTCGACCCGGCCGCCCGCAAGGTCGCCGTCGCCACGCTGGGCGACGTCGACGTGGAGGCGCTGCGCGCGCGGCTCGCCGCCACGCTCTCGGCGATCGAGGCGCAGCTCGGGGCTGAGGTGTCGCCGCCGGCTGGATACGCCGTGCGTCGCGAGGGGAAGGTGACGGAGTTTGCCGAGGTTCACTGCGCCACCGCGCCCTCGTTCTGGCGATGGCGCGAGTTCGCCTGGCCGGAACCGGCGGAGACGGGTGCGCCCGCGGTCGAGGAACCGGAGTGGAAGGAACTCGCCCTGCTTGCCGCGGTGTGCGGAGCGGCGGGCCTCGCCGGTTTTCTGAGCGCGCGTTTCGGCTGGGGGCCTGCGTGGGTGTCCACGGCCTTCTACGCCGTCGCCCTCCTTGCCGGCGGATGGGACGCGGCCAAGGACACCTGGGAGAACATCCGCGCGCGCAAACTCGACATCCACTTCCTGATGCTGGCCGTTGCCGCCGGCGCGGTGGCGATCGGTGCGTGGGGCGAGGCGGCCCTGCTGCTCTTCCTTTTCTCCGCTTCGGGCGCGATGGAGGCGTTTGCGCTCGACCGCACCCACCGCGAGGTCAACGCCCTGTTGAAGTCCGCCCCGAAGTACGCCTCGCTCGTCCTGCCCGACGGGGGCGAACGCGAGGTGCCGGTGGAGCAGCTCGCCATCGGAGACCGCGTGCTGGTGCGTCCCGGCGGCGCGTTTCCCGCCGACGGCGAGATTGCCAAGGGCCGGAGCGCGAGCGACGAGTCCGCCCTTACCGGGGAGTCGCTGCCCGTGGAGAAGGCCGTCGGCGATCCGGTCTTCAGCGGAACCCTCAACCTGTGGGGCGCGGTCGAGTTCAACGTACAGCGCCTGCCTTCGGAGAGCACCCTGCAGAAGATCATTCGTTTGATCCAGACCGCCCAGAAGCTGCGCGCGCCGAGCGAGCGTTTCACGGACAAGTTTGGCGGCAAGTACACGCTGGCCGTCCTCGCGGTCTGCGCGACCATGTTCCTCGTGTGGTGGCGCGTGCTCGACGTACCGGCCTTCGCCAACGTCGGCGGGCAGACGTCGGCGTTTTACCGCACGATGACGCTGCTGGTGGTGACGAGCCCGTGCGCACTCGTGCTCTCGATTCCGTCCGCGATCCTCGCGGCGATCGCCTGGGGGGCCCGTCACGGCGTGCTGTTTCGCGGCGGCGGCGCGATCGAAAAGCTCGCCGGCATCAACACGATCGCCCTCGACAAGACGGGCACGCTCACGACGGGCGAACTCGCCGTCACGGGCTACGAGAGTTTTCCACCCGGGCGCGAGCAGGAGGTCATGGAGCTGGCGCTGGCGCTCGAGGTCAATTCGCAGCATCCGCTTGCGCGGGCGATCGTGCGCGACGCCCGCGCGCGTGGCGTCAAAGAGCGCAATCTCGACGACTTCCAATCGCTCACCGGCCAGGGCGTGCGCGGCAAGGTTGACGGCGCACAGATCTTGCTCGGACGGCGCGAACTGCTCGAGCGCGGCCCGCTCGCGGAGTGGGCGCGCACGCTGCCGCCGGCTCCGGCCGAACTGGCGGAAGTCTGGGTGGTGGCGCCGGAGGTGGTGGGTCGCGTGTTGTTGCGCGACGAACTGCGTTCGGCTTCGCGCGATGTGTTGAGCCAGTTGAAGGCGTCCGGCATTCGCACGGTCATGCTGACGGGGGACCGGCGCCAGACGGCCGAGGCCGTGGCCCGGGAACTCGGACTCGATGAGGTGCGCGCGGGCTTGTCGCCCGAGGAGAAAGTCGAGGCGATCCAGGGCCTGCGTGCGGAGGGCGGCCGTGTGGCCATGGTGGGGGACGGGGTCAACGACGCGCCCAGCCTGGCGGCGGCGGATGTCAGCGTGGCGATGGGGGCGCGCGGCAGCGACGCCGCCCTCGAACAGGCCGAAGTGATTTTGATGCACGACCGCATCGAGAACGTGCTGGCGGCGTTGCGTGTGAGCCGGCGGGCCCGCGCGGTGATCCGTCAGAACCTCGCGATCTCCCTGGGCGTCGTGGCGCTGATGGCGGTCGCGGCGATCTTCGGCGTCGTTCCACTGGCGGTCGGTGTGGCGGCGCACGAGGGCAGCACCGTCGTCGTCTGCCTCAATTCGCTCCGACTGCTGTTCGGCGGAGCGCGCGCCTCCTGAATTTTCGCAAACGATTTGACCGGTGCGCGCGGCGCCGGCACGCTGGTTGCGGATTCGGCGGTTCGCATCATAGTAGAACCTGACCGTTTCTCCGCGGTCACACCTCACGTTCTCCCCATGAAATCAAACGTTTGCCGGCCGGTTCTCCCGTTGGTGTTCGGAATGGTGGGGCTCGCCTTGCTGGCGGGCGGCTGTTCCTCCTCGTCGTCATCGCGGCCGGTGTACAGTGCCGGTCAGGTTAACCAGATTCAAACCCATGAACTCGGCACGGTGGTATCCGTGGAGGCGGTGACGATCGAGCGCGACACGGGTCAGCGCACGTCGGTCGGGCAGAGCGTCGGCTCCTCGGTCGGCCGCACCATCGCGCGCGGCGGCGATCCGGTGACCGCGGCCGCCGGCGCCGTGGGGGCGGTGGTCGGCAGCGTGGCCGGCTCTTCGATCGAGCGGCGCGTCATGCGCGCCGAGGGGCAGAAGATCCAGGTGGCGATGGATGACGGCACCGTCATCTCGATCGTGCAGGAGAACGACCCGCCCTTCGTGGGTGGCGAGCGTGTCCGCGTGGTCAAGATCGGCAGTCAGGCGCGCGTCGAACTCAACCAGCCGGTCGACTCGAACAACTACGTGATCGGCGCGCGTTAAGGCGAATCCTTGCGGAAGGGAGACGGTTTCCCGAGCATCGGGTGTCGGGTCGCAGATTCCGTCGGCTCCCATGCTCGCAGGCCCGCCCGGTCGGGGGGCCGCGCCTGCAAATGGCTGCAGGCCGCGTGCCCTCACGAGGGGGGGCGGCGAAACGCCCTAATCCTCATAATTCACATCGAAGAAGGTAATTTTTCTTGGGTCACAGAGCACGGAGCTCCGACACAGAGGCCACAGAGCACAAATCCTCCAATCCGAACTTTCGGCGTAGCGTTGGGCCGGATGTTGTTCGCCGGATCCAGACGGTCAGGCTGAACAATGTTACATTCTGGTATGATTTTTGAGGATTATGACGCAGTTTGGCCTGACCTCTTTGGCGCCTGGAGCGCGCAGGGGAAGGTCACTTCGATGCACGTGCCTCCCTGGTCTCGCTGCACCTTTTTCAGCCGCCAGTGATGGGTGTGGCAGAGCCGTTCGACGAGCGTCAAGCCGTACCCATGCCCTGGCGCCGCCGCCGCGGCAATATCTCGAAACTCGGGCAGTCCCGGGCCGTCGTCCTCGACGCGAAGGCGTCCCTCGCCATCAATCGAATCCACGCGCACGCACAACTCGCCACCCGGGAGATGGGTGAAGGCGTTGCCGATCAGGTTGTGGCACAACACCGCCAGTACTTCGCGGTGGCAGACGATCCTCACGACATGGTCGGCGAACAATTGAATCCGGAGAGGGTGGGTGGGATAGAGTGCGCGAATCTCGTCCACCACCTCAGCGACGACCTCGGCCGCATCGACTGACTGCGTCGGCGTCCGATGGCGGCCTTCCCGGGCCACCATCAGAAAGATCTCGATCAAACGCTCCATGCGGTCCACGGAACGTTCGATTCGTCCGAAATAGCGTGCTCGTGCAGAGTCATCCGTACTGGTCTGAAGCAACGCGACCGCGCCCTTCAACGTGGCGACAGGCGTGCGCAACTCGTGACTGCAATCCGCAAGGAAGTCGCGCTCCCGAGCGAGCGACTCGTGCAGACGCACTTCGTAGGCTTCCAATGCACCCTCGAGAAAACCGACCTCGTCGTGGTCACCCCGCGCCGACCGTCCAGGGGAAAGCGCATCGGCCTTTATGTCTGGAATCCGTTCCTGCACACGCTCGGCGAGAGCGACGATCGGCTTCAAGGCCCACCGGGCGATCAGCGAACCTACGGAGAGCGCCACCGCCACGACGATGAGTGCCAACACGAGGAGCGCGACCTGAAGCGAGCCGCCAATCGCGTCGGTGTAGTCGTCTACTCGACTGACCAGCCAGGTCGTCGCCTTTCCTGACCCGGGCGAGTCGACCCAGATCGCATATTCCTCATCCCAGCCCGACCAGTCGGTCCGATACAGGTAATCAAGTACACCGTGCATCACTTCCATCCGATGCTGCGCGCGGTCGCCGAATGCAGTATATAGACCGGGTTTCGTGGGCGGTGCTGAAAGCCCCAGCGCTTCGCGGATCGATTCGCTGGACGTATAGCGGGTCACACCGGGCGGCAGCGGTGCCATTGGCCCGGCCTGGGCCGCGCGTTCCAGGAGTTGGGCATAGTGCCGGTTCTGCACACGCTCCTCGGCGGTGAGCAAGAGCAGCCAGCCAACCCACGCAAACACTGCAGCCTGCAAGACAGCCAGGCCCAGGAGCAGCCAGCGAATCCGCGAGGCCAGTCGGCCAGGCGGCCGTTTTTTCTTCTCAATCATTTCGGAGCGGGGGCTCGAGCACGGCCATCTGATAACCTACTCCGCGGTGTGTATGCAGCAGCGCGGTGCGCTCCGCTCGATCCACTTCGGCGCGCAGGGTCGCAATATGCGTGCGCAGCGCGTCGCTCCCGGGCGGGTCATCCGCCCAGAGATGACGCTCCAACTCCTGGCGGAGGACGACGGCCGGGGATTTCGCCAGCAGGTATTCAAGGATGGAGTAGTCCATGGGCGCGAGGACAAGCCGCCGCTCGCCGCGACGGACCTCCCGGGTGGAGGTATTCAGTTCGAGGTCATGCAGACGGAACACGGAGGATGGAGGCAGCGATGAACTGCGACGCACGAGCGCGCGCAATCGCGCGAGCAATTCCGGCAGCGCAAATGGCTTTACCATGTAGTCGTCCGCCCCTGCCGCGAATCCCGTCAGCCGGTCGTCGAGCATGTCTGCGGCGGTCAGCATCAGCACGGGAATCCGGGGCGCGATGCTGTTCCGCAAACGACGGCAAACCTCCAGCCCGTCGATGACCGGGAGGCGAAGATCGAGAATCACCGCCGCGTGCGACTGCTCGCTCACGCGGTGCAGGGCAAGGGCCCCGTTGGGCACATAGTCAACGCTCCACCCCTTTTGCTCGAGGTAGTCCTGAATATTGCTGGCCAGGTCGAAGTTGTCCTCCACGAGGAGAACAGGTGTGTTGGGAGCGTCGATCATGCTGAGAAGCGCACGTGGCCGAACGGCGTCGTTGTCCGCGCGGGTTCCGAGTCTGCTGGTTGGAACCCGCCGCCCTTTCAATCCGCTTGTTCAACGAAAGTCGATACGCGAAGCCTGCGGTCTGTATTGCGCTCGCCGTTTTCACCCGTCTGCAACGGGCGCCGCGGTTGTTCAGTGTCCCGGGCAAGTGGTCGTCTTAGATTCAACGGTCGGTGCCGAAGAGTCGCGTTTCCGGGACTGCGGCGCTGACGCTTAAGCGATTTGGCGTTTCTTTAACGTTCGCCTCACCATCCGTTGACGCACGCTGTCGTACGCTGGTCACGCGTCAAACCCACGGCTCGTTCGCCTGACCGCAGCCTGGAGACCGCCTTCACCCGTCTTCAACTGCCTCTATTTATGTTTGAACCCCGGATCCTGGGCAAAGCGATGCTTCGTGCAATCATGCCGGCGAATTGCCGGTGCCTCGATATAAACGGAAGTATCAGCAGGTTCTTGCGGCAGGCATCGCGGTGGGCTTTGGCGGCGTTCCTGGCTGGCCTTCCGCTCTTTGTCGACGGAGCAGAGGCGCCCGGCGGGCTGACGATTGTTGTAAGAGACAAGGTGACCGCCCGGCCTGTCTCAAACGCGCAGATCACCATCACGGAACGGGGAGCCAATACCACGCGATCGGCTAACGCCGACGTGCAAGGGCGCGCCGTCATCGAATCGCTCGCCGCCGGACTCTACTCGGTGAACGTAGCCCAGAACGGATATGCGTCGTCGTATGAACCCAGCGTGCGCGTGATAACGCGCAAGAACATACAAATTGAGTTCGAACTGCTCAGAGAGCCGGTGACTCTTCAGGAAGTCGTCGTCGGAGCGCGACAGGCCGATGCATTTGCATCGGCTTCCAGCACCTATCGAAATCGGGAAGAGTTGCGAAGTGCCGTTGGCGGTGGCGCCGATCCGCTCCTTTCGCTGGACGGGTTGCCTGGTCTGGTATCGACCGGCGAGTTTGCGAGCTACAGCGTACGCGGCCGTGGCCCGAGGGACAACTTGTTGTTCGTTGATGAATTCCCCTTCGATAAGGCGGTGCACTTTGATGCGACACTGGGTGAAGACGAAGATGTCGGTGGTGGCGGCCGTTTCTCGATCTTTGCACCGAACGTCATCGCCGGAGCGGAGTTCTCTCCCGGTGGATGGGGTCCGGCTTACGGTGGCCGGGCGGCATCGTTGCTCAAGCTGGAAGTCGCCGGCGGCAGTCCAAGCCCTTCAGCAAGCCTGCGCCTTGACCTTGCCGGCTATGAAGTCGGCTACGACGGCCCTGCCGGCGTCACCGAAGGCTCTACTTTGCTCGTTTCCGCCCGGGAACTGGATTTCGGCGAGTTTTTTGAAACCATCGAGGAGTTGGATATTGGAGCGCCTGTCTTGAGAGACATTATCGTAAAGTCGGTCATGCCACTCGACCAAAACCACACGATCGAGGTCCTGCTGATCGATACGCACGAAGATTACATTCGCGACGTGACTCATGTCTTTGCGTCGCCCAATTTTGAGGACGTTGCGCTGCTTGATTTTAAACAGAACAGCGATCTGTACGGACTGACCTTGCGATCATTGATCGGTGAAGAAGCTGTTTGGACCAACAAGGTTTACTACCGCAGGAGCGACAAGATCAGCTCGGAGGGCGAAGCTTTCCCCGATCTCGTGGCTCCGGGCTCGCCCGCTTCCGATTTTCCGGTGCGGGAGGACATCATTACCGTCGGTGAAAAGGAGAACGAGATCGGCTGGCGAAGCGACTTCGAGACAGTGAACCGATGGGGCGTGTTCAGTGCCGGTATTCAAGCAACCCAGATCAAACTGGACTACAATACGGTCCTGGATGGCGATTGGATCCGATTCGTCTACGACGACGACGACCTTAGGCCAAACCCCGATCAGCGTTACATCGTGCTGACTCCCGCCGACACCAACTCTTCGCTAAGCCGGAAGGAAACAAGCTATGCGGTGTACGTAGACCAAGTGTTCGAGCGCGGCGATTGGGATATTCGCACAGGGGTACGGTTCGAACGGGACGGCTTTGCAGACGAGAGCTTTGCGTCACCCCGGTTCAGCGTAAACTGGCGGCCAGGCGGGGCGATCAGGTATTTTGCGACCGCCGGACTCTTTCATCAGTCTCCGCGGTATCTGCATCTTGCCGCCAACGTATCAAACGCGCTCAAGACCGAAGAGATCACGCACGGTAGTTTCGGCTTTCAGTACTTCCCGAGCAAGAGCTGGTCGGTGTTGGCGGAAGCCTATTACCAGAACCTGGACAATCTGGTGGTGGATCGCGATCGAGTGAGCGGAACGTTCGCAAACAGCGGTGACGGCACCTCATACGGCATCGATTTCGTGGTCAATGGTACGATTCGCGAAGGCCTTTACGCAACCGCAACGTACGCTTACAACGATGCCGTGATCGACCGAAAGGACGGGCGAGGCGACGTCGCCGCCGAATTCAGCCGCAAGCATGTCGCGACCCTCGGCCTTACGTGGGAAATCAGCGACCGCTGGAAGGTCGGCGCACGCTACAAATATCTTTCGGGCAGGCCGTACGATGACTTCATTATTCACTCGGACGTGCTGGGAGCGGGACAGCCTCTGCGTTTCTCGAAGGAGATCACTGAACGCAATGTCGGTCGGAATAGCGGCTACGGCCTGTTGAACGTGCGCGTTGACTATCGGCGCGCATTTGGCCCCATCGATGTCACAGCCTTTCTCGATGTGATCAACGTCACGGCAGCGTCGTCGAGCGACGACAACGAGTTCGATTACCGCCGCGGCATTGTAGTGGAAGACGAGAGCGAAGCGGAGCCGCTTATCGGTCTGCGACTGGATTACGCCTGGTAACGGCAGGACCCCTCACGGAAGTGCGTTCGTTTGGATGATCGGGTTTGCCGTACTGCGGGTCGCGTGGCTGCCGCCAGCGTGAGCAGAAAGGTGCTCAGTTTGTCACTGCATCCAGCAGGGCGCGCCGGAAGTTTTCCCTGCAGTGATGCCGGGCGTAGGCGGCCAGCCCCGTGGCGAAGGCGTCGGTGGGCAACGCCGCCGCGCGGGCGAGCGTTTGCGCGAGGGCGTCGGCGTCGCGTGTGGCGAAGGTGAGGCCGAGGCCGTGGGTCCGCGTGCGGTGTCCGACGAGACCTTCGTCTGAGGAAATCACCGTGCGCCCGGCGGCGGCGGCGCGGGCCTGGATGGCGCTCGAGCCGTAGTGGCCCTCGTACGCGAGCACGACGGCATCGCAGGCCCGGAAGAAGAGCGGCTCCTCGGCATCGGCGAGGTGGCGGTTGAAGACGTGAGCGCGACCGCGCCGGGCCAGTTCGGCAAGTTCCTCGGCGTGATCCTCGCCGGCGCGACCGGCGCAGACCAGGGCGGCCTTGAGGCCGGCCGGCAGAGCGGCGGTGGCGCGCAGCACGGTGGGCAGGCCCTTGCGGGGGCTGGCGGTGCCGTAGTGGAGAAAGAGAAACGCGTCGTCCGGCAGCCCGAGGGCGCGACGGGCGGCGCGGCGGTCCGCCGTGAAGTCGCCCTCCCACGGGTCGGGCAGCGGGGCGAAGAGGCCTGGCTCAATGCCCGGGACCAGGGCTCCCGGCAGGGTCTCGTCGAGGGTCAGGATGCGCTTGAACCAACCCGCCCGGGCGAGGCGAAGGAAGCCCCGGCGTTTGCAACGGTCGTCGACGTCGGGCGCGAGCCGCGTATCCGCAACGCGGGGACGCACGAAGATGCCCGCCAGCCGGCCGCGGAGCACGGCGGGCGCCGGCAGGCCGAGGGCGTGACGCCGGAAGAACGCCGACGTGAACAGGTCGAGACAGTTGACGAAAACGAGATTGGCGTCGACGGCGGACTGGGCGCGCACGAGCCCGTCAAGGGTGCGGCCGCGCCAGATTTGCCCCGGCCCGTGGTCGAGCCGGCGCCAGCGGCAGCGGGCGAGGGACGGGCCGAGCGCCGCCCGCAGGTCGGGGGCCGGCGAGGCGTCCGTGGAGACTGCCAGGGTCACCGTGTGGCCGGCGGACAGGAAGTCCTCCACTGTGTAGCGCAGGAAGGCGAGATGGTGACCTCCGCGCGCCGGTTCGAAGATCAGGACGTGCATGGGATCTCAAGAACCGCGCTGCCGCTCGTGGAGGGCGGCGTACAGCGGACTCTCGCGCAGCAAGGTCTCGTGGGAACCGGAGGCGACGATGCGCCCCTGGTCGAAAACGAGGATCAGGGTGGCATCGCGGATTGTGCTGAAGCGGTGGGCGATGATCAGCACGGTCTTGCCGACGACGAGGGTGCGCAGGGCCTCCTGGATGCAGGCCTCGCTCTCGGTGTCGAGGGCGCTGGTGGCCTCGTCGAGGATGAGCAGCGGCGCGTTGCGCAGGAAGGCGCGGGCCAGCGCGAGGCGCTGCTTCTGTCCGCCGGAAAGCCGCGCGCCGCGTTCGCCGACCATGGTGTCGTAGCCCTCGGGGAAACCGACGACGAAGTCGTGCGCGTAAGCGGCGCGCGCGGCGGCCTCGACCTCGGCGCGCGTCGCCTCGGGGCGGGCGATGAGCAGGTTGTTGAGGATGGTGTCGTTGAAGAGCACCGGATCCTGCGAAACGATCGCGAGGTTGCGGCGCAGGTCGGCGAGACGCAGGTCGCGCAGGTCGTGTCCGTCGAGCGTGACGCGCCCCGAGACGGGATCGAAGAAGCGCGGCACGAGGTGGGCGAAGGTCGACTTGCCGGCGCCGCTCGGGCCGACGAGGGCGCAGACGGTGCCGGCCGGGACGGTCACGCTGACTTCGCGCAGCACCGGCTCGTCCGCGCGGTAGGCAAAGGAAACGCCTTCGAAGGCGAGGTCGCCGCGCGCGCGGCCGAGGGGCTGCGCGCCCGGGCGGTCGGTGATCTCGACGGGGGCGTGCAGCACGGCTTCGAGGCGGTCGAGGGCGCCGAGGCCGCGCTTGGTCTCGTTGTTGAGGGCGCCGAGCTTCTTGATCGGATCGTAGCTGGCGTAGAGTGCAGTGATCAGCGCGATGAAGACCTCCTGGTCGAGGCTCACCTTGTAGGCGTAGAGCAGGGTGAAGGAGATGCCGGCGGCAGAGAGGATCTCGATGAGCGGCGTCAGCACCTTGTCGTACTTGGCGAACTTCATCTGGGCGCGGATGAGGGTGCGAGAGACGGCGGAGAAGCGGTCGATTTCGCGTCGCTCGAGGCCGAAGGCGCGCACCTCGCGGGTGGCGGAGAGGTTCTCGCTGAGGCAGGAGGTGACGGCGCCGAGTTCGGCCTGGATGCGGCCGGCGCGGCCGATGAGTTTGCGACCGACGTAGCGGATGGGCAGGACGGACAGGGGCACGACGGCCATGGTCACGAGCACGAGGGCAACACCCTCGACCTGATAGGCGAGATAGACGACGAAACTCAGCGAGCCCACGAGCGTCGCGGGGCTGCGCACGATCTCGTTGGCGGCGGTCGTGAGGGTGACCTGGAGCTGGTTGGCGTCGGCGAGCCCGCGCGAAAGCAGGTCGCCGGTGCTGTTCTTCTGGAAGAACGACAGCGGGAGCACCTGCAGCTTGCGGAAGAAGTCGAGGCGGATGTTTTCGAGCACGCGCGTGCCGACCAGTTGGATGAGGTAGCCGTTGAGGTAACCGGCCACGCCGCGCACGACGAAGACGAGCGGCAGCCAGAGGACCACGGCGAGCAGCTCCCAGGTGGACAGCGGGGCGGCGTCGGCGGCGAAGACGACGGGGAACACCTTCTTCACCATCAACGGAAGACCGGCGCCGGAGGCGACGCCTGCGAGCACGCCGCAGAAGATGGCGAGGGCGAGCAGACCGCGTTGGGCACGCAGGTAGCGGAAGTAGGGACGCAGGCGTTGCATGGGCGGCGGCGGGGAGGTCGTCGCGTCAGTCCTTCGAGGCCCGCACGTCAAGGGCGTCGCGCAGGCCGTCGCCGAGGAAGTTCAGGGAGAACAAGGTCAGCGAGAACACGGTGCCGGGGAAGACGAGCAGCCACCAGTATTCCTCCATCTTCTCGGCGCCGTCCTTGATGAGCACGCCCCAGGAGCTGAGCGGCGGCTGCACACCGAGGCCGAGGAAACTGAGGAAGGCCTCGAGCAGCATGACGGCGGGGATGGTGAGGGTGGTGTAGACGATGATCGGGCCGAGGATGTTCGGGATCATGTGGCGGAAGATGATCCGGACATTGCTGAAGCCGAGGGCGCGTGCGGCTTCGATGAATTCCATGCGCTTGAGCGACTGGATCTGTCCGCGCACGATGCGCGCCATGGTGAGCCACTCGACCGCCCCGATGGCGACGAAGAGCAGGACGATGTTCCGGCCGAAGAAGACCATCAGCAAAATGACGAAGATGGTGAACGGCAGCGCGTACATGATGTCGACGATGCGCATCATGATGGAGTCGGTCTTGCCCCCGAAGAAGCCGGCGATGGCCCCGTAGACGACGCCGATGGTGAGCGCCACGAAGGTGGCGCAGAGGCCGACGCCGATGGAGATGCGGCCGCCGATGAGCAGGCGCGTGAGCAGGTCGCGCCCGAGCTGGTCGGTGCCCAGCCAGTGGGCGCCGCCGGGCGGGGCGAAGGTGTTGTCGAGGTTGGTCTCCTCGTACCCGTAAGGGCTGAGCCAGGGGCCCACCACGCAGGCGACGGCGAGGACGGCGAGGACGCCGCCGCCGGCGACGGCCAGGCGGTTGCGCGCGAGGCGGTGCCAGGCGTCGTGCCAGAGCGAGGTGCCCGCTTCGAGTTGGGCGGGCGTGAGCGCGGCGGAGGGCAGGTCTTTGGGCGAGAGGGAGACCATGGCGGCTTACTCGAATTTGAGTTTCGGATTGAGCCAGACCTGGACCACGTCGACGACGAGGTTGAGGGCGATGATCAGCGTCGCGTAGAGGATCACGGTGCCGAGCACGAGGGTGTAGTCGCGGTTGAAGGCGCTGTTGACGAACTCGCGGCCGAGCCCGGGGATCTGGAAAATCGTCTCGATGACGAAGGAGCCTGTGAGGATGCCGGCGATGGCGGGTCCGAGGTAGGAGACGACGGGCAGGAGGCCGCCGCGCAGGGCGTGACGGAAGATGACGCGCAGTTCCGAGGCGCCCTTGGCGCGCGCGGTGCGGACGTAGTCCTGGTTGAGCACCTCGAGCATGCCGCCGCGCGTGAGGCGGGCGATGTAGGCGGCATAGACCAGGCCGAGGGTGGCCGCGGGCAGGACGCGGTCGAGGGGAAGGTACCAGCCGGAGGCGTTGAACCAACGCAGATGGATGGCGAAGACGAGCACGAGCACGGGGCCGAGCACGAAGGTCGGCACGCAGATGCCGATCATGGCGATCGAGGAGGCGGAGTAGTCGAAGAAGGAGTTGCGCTTCACGGCCGCGACGACGCCGAGCGTGAGGCCGAAGGCGAGGGCGATGGCGAGGGCGAGGGACCCGAGTTCGAGGGAGACCGGCAGCTTGTCAGCGATGATTTCGTTGACCGTGCGGTTGGGGTACTTGAAGGAAGGTCCGAAGTCGCCTTGGAGCAGGCTGCCGAGGTAGTCTAGGTACTGGCGATGGAGGGGCTTATCGAGGCCGTAGTGCGCCTCGAGGTTGCGCAGGATCTCCGGGGTGACGGCCTTTTCGGCCGTGAAGGGACCGCCCGGCACGAAGCGGATCATGAAGAACGTCGCGGTGACGATGACGAAGAGGACCGGAATCGTCTCGAGCAGGCGCCGGGCGATGAAACGAAACATGGCGTGGATGTAGGCGGGAGGAAGGGACTGCGTCCATTCCTTATTGGGGACCTGCGAGGATGTCGCAGGTCAAAGGTCGCAGGTCGCAGGTCGCCACCTGCTCCGCCCTGCGGAGCATATCGCCTCCTGGAAAGGCCCGCATGGGCGGGCCGGTGACGACTTTGGACTTTCCGACCTTTGACCTTGGACCGAGTTTCAGTCCGCGATCTCCACGAACTTCCAATTGCGGTTGTCGAGGAGGTTGGGGACCCAGCGCACCTTGGGGTTGAGGGCGTAGGGGCGGGTGTAGAAGTAGATGGGGATGATGGGGACTTCGCGCATGAGCAGCGCGTCCATCTGCTGATAGATCTCGAAACGGGCCGTGTCGTCCGGGGCGTCCAGGGAGGCAGCGAGCAGGCGGTCGTACTCGGGACTCGACCAGCCGGTGTCGTTGTTGCCGCCGCCGGTGACCCACATGTCCATGAAGGTGGCCGGGTCGGGGTAGTCGCCGATCCAGCCGGCACGGCTGAGGTCGTAGTTCAACGTGTCCTGGGCATCCAGATACACCTTCCACTCCTGGTTGGTGAGCTCGATCTCGATCCCGAGTTCGCGGCGCCACATCTGCTGGATGGCCTCGGCGATGGCGCGGTGGTTCTCGGAGGTGTTGAAGAGCAGCTGCAGGCGCGGAAAGCCCCGTCCGCCGGGAAAGCCGGCCTCGGCGAGCAGGCGGCGGGCCTCGTCGAGGTCGCCCTGCAGGCGCGCGCGGGAGACGAAGGTGTCCGAGGGCGGGCAGAAGTTGTAGGCCGGGCGCTGGCCGGCGCGCGTGATGTTTCCGACGATGGCCTCGCGGTCGATGGCGAGGGCGAGGGCGCGGCGCACGCGCACGTCGCCGAGGGGCGCGCGCGTGGTGTTGAGGCGGTAGAAGTAGACGCCGTAGTAGGGATCCTCGCGATACGATTCGGGGAAGTCCCGCTTGTAGACGTCGATCTTGGAGACGGGCAGTTCGTTGGTCTTGTGCAGTTGTCCGGAACGGAACATGCGCTCCTCGGCCTCGATGTTTTCGGTGGGCTAGAAGTGAATCTCGTCGAGCTTCACGGCGGTGCGGTCCCAGTAGGTGGGCGAGCGGGTGACGACGAGTTTCTGGCGCGGACGCCACGAGTGGAGGACGAAGGGGCCGTTGCCGACGAGGTTGCCGGGGCGCGTCCAGGCGGTGCCGCGGCGGGTGAGTCCGCCGGCCTGTTCGATGGACGGCAGGTGGACGGGGAACCACGAGTAGTGCTTCATGGCGTGCAGCAGGTAGGGCACGCGACGTTTCAGCTCGATGCGCAGCGTGTGGTTGTCGAGCGCCCTGAAACCGGTCTGGGAGAAGTCGGTGAGGACTCCGCGGTTGAACTCCTCGGCACCGACGACGGCGTGGAGCTTGTAGGCGTATTCGGCGGCCAACGACGGGGTCAGCATGCGCTTGAAGGAGCCGACGAAGTCGTGGGCGGTGACGGGATCGCCGTTGGACCAGCGGGCGTCTTTGCGGAGGAAGAAGGTGTAGGTGCGCTCGTCGTCGGAAATCTCCCATCGTTCGGCCACGGCCGGAATGGTGTCGTTCCCTTCGGGCCCCTCGGCCACGAGGCCCTCGAAGAGGGCGTTGACGACCTTGTTCTCGGGCACGCCCGTGACGACGTGCGGATCGAGATCCTGCGGATCGGTGCCGTTGCCGAAGTGAAGGATCATGCCGGTTTCCGCCCCGGGGCGCCGGCAGCCGCCCGCGATCAGGCCGAGGACAAGGGCGCCCGCGACCGCGAGCAGAACGGGTCGGTGGTACATGCAGCGAAGGAAGCACACCGCTGGCGGGTCGCAAGCGATCGCCGCGATCTCGCCCTTGCGCGCGGCGCCGGGGGCGGTTCAGGCAGGGACGGTCCCGGGCATGCCGGGAGTTCTGCCTTCGGGGGTTACTGGCTGGTGTCGGCCGGCAGTCGAAGCTGAGGGAACGGGGTTGGGTTCTCTCCCCAGGCGTCGTCGAAGCACACGGTGTCTTCGATGACGATGTCGCTGGAGCCGGGCATGGCAATGGCGGTCGGCTGGGTGCGCGCGCGCACGAGGCGGAGCCCGGAGAGACGGGCTCCGGCGACGTTCTCGAGATGCAGGGCTGGCGTGCCGTCGCGTTCCTCGTAGTTGAAGGTGCAATCCGTCAAGGAGAGGTCGCGCACATGGCGCGCCCAGAGCCCGTAGGCGGGCAGGACGCCGAGGTTGGACACGTTGTACTGGCCGACACCGAGTTCGGCGGGCCGGTTCTGTGCGTCGGACGGCGGGTTGCCGCCCTTGGCCAAAAAGTGGACGTCGCGAAAGGCGATGTTCGTGATCCGGCCGGTGTGTTCGCCGTTGGGCAGGCGGAAGTCGAGGCCGCCGACGACCGTATCCGGGTCGGGCAGGCGGTAGCCGGCGACGATCGGCGCGGCCTTGTTCTGGGTGCCATTGTAGTCGCGCCAACGACCGCCGCGGAACGAACTGCCGGCATACATCTCGGTGACGTCGATGTGGTTGATGAAGACGTTCTCGACGACGCCGATGTCGATGTTGGTGGCGAGCAGTTCGTCGTGGTTACGGCCGTGGCTTTCAAACTGGTAGCGCCGGACGGTTGCGCCGAGGACACGGGCGCGGTTGGAGATCGAGATGAAGAAGGGCGAGCGGGTACGGAGCATTTTTGACCGCGAGTGCAGCGGGCCGGTGAGGCCGGAGTTCAGGTGGATGTCCCGCACGTGGCCGCCGTCGTTGGTCGAGATGGAGAAGCCGGCCTTGTTGGCGCCGGTCACGAAGATGTTGTCCACGTGCACATCGACGATGTCGTCGGCGGTCTCGGATCCGATCTGGAAGAGATTGCAGTTGGTGTCGCCGATGACGTTGCGCACGCGGTAGCCGCGGACGGGGCGCGTGAAGCCGAGGGAGCAGTCGGATCCGAGTTTGACGATGTCGTCGGAACTGACGCGCGAGTAGATGTTGGTGACGGTGACGTCGTTGCAGGCCATGAAGTCATAGAGATCGCGGGCGTTCGCGGTGCTGTGGAGGCCGAAGTACGTGTTGTGGACGTGGATGCCGTCGGTGCCGGTGGCGAGGAGGACGAAGTGGCCGCCGCGGTCGAGGTGCAGCATGGTGTCGTGCTCGAAGCGCTTCTCGCCGTTGGCGCCGATGTAGTAGGGCTCGTCGCGTTCGGGATCGTACCAGAGATCCTCGTCGCGGGGGAACCCACCGATCTCGATGTCGGTGCAGAGCTTGAAGGTGAACATCTTGTCGGCCCGGTTGTCGGGCGGGTTGTTCATCACGCGGTCGCCGGTGACGAGGTTGCCGTCGCCGGTGATGCGTCCGTTGCCGAGGATCTTCACGTTGTCGATCCGCTCGCCGAAGAACATGGTGTTGCGAAAGAAGCTGTGGCCGACGTCCTGCTTGGTGAGATAGTTTTCAGGATCCTCGTAGGGGCCGGTGTCGGTGGGCGAGAGGCCGGAGCGGTAACGGCGGTCGCTGAACCAGGTGGTTTCCGGCGCGTCGGCGCCCTTGAGGGCGTAGATCGTGGCGCCCTTGTCCACGTGCAGCCAGACGTTGCTGCGCAGATGCACGGTGCGAACGCGATAATCGCCTTCGCTGAAAAGGAGCGTGCCGCCGCCGAGCTCTGCGAGATGGGCAATGGCTGCATTGATGCGGTCGGTGTCGTCGTCGCGGCCGAGACCGGAGACACCGAAACGTTTGACGTCGTGTTTTCCGGAGTAGAAGCGCGCAAGGTTGGATGGTCCCCCGTGCGGGCCGGAGGCGACCTGGAGGCGGAAGAGGTGGAGCCGGTCGGGAGCGAGGCCGGAGATCGTGACGCTGCCGGAGCGCGGGTCGATCGAGGGCGGCAGTTGCGTCCAGGTGCGCCCGTCGTCGAGCGAATGCAGGAGGTGCAGCGGGGCGTCGTCGTCCTTGGGCGTCCACCGGAAGGCGACCGAGGTGTAGGTGGCGGGCGATTCGCGGTGGGGGCGGCCGCGGGGCGGGACGCGGTCGAAGTCGGCCAACGTGCGGACGACGGAGAGCGTGGCGGTTTCCGGCGCGAGGCCGGGGCTCGTCAGCGCGTCGGGCGCGGCGGTGTCATAGTCGGCACGGAAGACATACCGGCCCGGCTCGTTCAGGCGGACGCCGCGGAAGACGAGGCGGAGATCGGGCCCGTTGGCCGGGCGAAGGTCTAGCTGGCGGAAGACGAGCAGCGTGGAGCCGTCCGTCTTCGGCACAATTTCGACGTCGCCGACCCGTGAATACGAATAGGCGGAGCCGGCGCGTCCGATGGACTGGGCCGGCAGGTCGCGCAAGGAGACTTCGCCGCGACCGATGACGTTGACGGTGGTGTTGTCGGGGGTGACTGCGATGCCGCGAGGCACTACGATGCGGACAGTGGCGCCGGGACTGCGCTGCCCGGCGGTAAAGTCGAGCTGGAGGTCGCGCGCGAGCCCGGCGGTGAGTTCGCCGCGCTCAAGCACGAGACGGCCGACGACTGCGAGCGGGCGTACGTTCAGGGTGTAGGAGGCCGTCTCACGACCGCCGGCGTCGGCGACGACGAGGCGATCTCCGGAGACGACAGTCCCCTCGGTCCTGGGCGCACCGGTAACATCGAGCAAGCGGAGATTCGGTCGGGTGCCGTCGGCGAAGGTGAACTGGCGGAGCAGGGTGGGAACGTCGGGTGCGGTGGAGACGAGGCCGGCGTTCGCCGGCGTGTCGACGGTGAACGCTTGGGTGCGGCCGCCCACGACCGTGATGACACTGCCGTCGATGCCGCCGACGTGGGAGGCATCGGGGCCGGGCACGAGCGCGGACGGAGTTTCGGGAACTCTCGGCGAAGCGCTGGCGGCGGCGAGAAGGAAGGCAAGCAGGGTGGCGAAGGGGCGGAACGAAGCGGGCATCATGAACGAAAAAGGTGGACGATCGAGGCGCGGGGGGGGCGCCAGGGAGTGCGACGAGCGTCGCTTCGGGGCCGGTGGGCCGGAAGCGCGGGCTTTGCCAAAAAATGGGTAGGAAGGCGGCGTCAGGACTCCTCCTCGCTGACGTCGCCGATCTGCACGTCGTAGCGATAGATCGAAGCGTTGAAGAACGCTTCCAGCGTCTGAAAAAGCCGGACGTAGGAGCCGGGCAGCCAGTTGCCGTGACCTTCGGACGCGAGTTCGAGGTACTCCGGCGGGTGGGCGCTGTGCTCCAGCGCCCGCCGCAGCGACAGAGCGTGGGACGGCGGTACGACTTCGTTCTGCGCGCCGTGAACGACGAGCGCCGGCCGGGAGGTGGTGCGAGCGTGGGTGAGCGGAGAAAGGTTTGCGAGCTGACGGGGATCGGTGCCCACGAAGGCCCGTCTGATGTCGCGCCGGAAGCTGACGTCGGCGTGTCCGGGTTGATTCATCCACGCGGAGAGATCCGTCGGGGCGTTCATGCTGACGCCGCTGCGGAAGCGGTCGGGGTGGAGCTGCAGGGCGCGCAAGGCGAGGTAGCCGCCGTAGCCGTTCCCGAGCATGGCCACGAGGCGGGGATCGATCTCGTAGCGGGCCGTGAGGTGATCGATTGTCTCAAGGATGTCCTGCAAGGCGATCGTGTCGAAGCCGGCCCGCAACGCCGTGAGGTGAGCCTGGCCGAAGCCGCTCGACCCGCGGAAATTCACCTGTGCGACGGCAAACCCCATGGAGGCGAGGGCCTGGGCGCCGCGGTTGAATCCAGGCAGGTCGCGATTCCACGGACCGTCATGCGCGTAGACCAAAAGGGGCACGGGCATGCGACGCGGATCACGCGGCAGGGTCAGGTATCCGTTGAGACGCACGCCTTCGGTGGAAGTGAAGGCGAAGGTCGTTGCGGGGTGGGTGGCGCGCTCGTCGATCCACGGTGCCCGGCGGACGCGCTCGACGAGTCGGTTCTGAGCGCGCTCGAAAAGATAGAAGCCCCCGGGATCGCTCTGACTCGAAACGGAGACGAGGAAACGCGAGCGGTCGGCGCTCCATTCGAGGATTTCCACGGACTTTTCCGGGAGCGATGCCTCCAGCGTGGCTTGAATGCGGGCCAGCTCCGGATCGAACCAACGGGTGTGCTCCTTCACCCCGGTCAGGCGCAGCCCAAGCAAACTGCCCGTGTGCCGGTCGAACGTCAGCGAGCGCGCGGAAAAGGGATGTTCGAACTCGGCCAGATCGAGGGAGGCGTGTTCGACTGCCCAGTCCGTGCGTTCCCGGGTGGCGAGGTTGACGGAGTAGATCCCATAGGAGTCGCGTCCGGCGTTGGAAGCGTAGTAGAGCACGTCTGGATCGTGTCCGAAGGCCAGGGGGATCGAACGCTGCCCGAGGTAGTTTTCCGGGGAGAAGCGGAAGGAGGCGCCTTCCTTGACGTCGAGGATGCGGTCGAGCGGGCGGGTGAGTTCCAGGCGGGTGGAGGCGTGGAGGAAGTCGCGCTGTCCCGAAGCGTGGGCGAGCAGCAGGCGAGGCAGTCCCTTCGGGTCGCTGAGCACACGCGAGGCGGAGACGAACGTGTCGACCTTGAGAAACTTGCCGGTGTGGATGTCGACCTTGTACGTGTCGGTGGCGAGATCGCCGCTGCTGCGGTCGTCGCTGTCGTCGAGAGGTCCGATGCGACCGCGCGCTTCGACCACGATGAAGCCGGGGTCCGCCGTGGGCGTCTCGACGATGGTGGGATGGCGCGAATAGAGGCCGCTGCGGCCGCGCCGGCTGGCGAACACATCGTCGGTCGCGACCTGGTCGGCGGCGAGCGATCCGGGCAGGTCGCGTTCGTCCTCCTCGGCGTCGAGGTCGGAGAGCAGTGGGTCGGTTGGCTCGCCGAGCAGAGCTCGCTGAACGGCGGCAAGTTGGGATGCGTTGTCGTCGCCGCCCAGGAAGGTGCTGCGGCCACTGGCCGGGCCGGCCGGACGTCGAGCGAGGACGGAGCGGGGGGCGGTGTCCCGCTCGCTCAAGTCGCGGGCGCGGACCAGCGCCCTGGCGTTGCCGCCGTCGGCGTCGACGCCCCAGATGACGAGATCCTCGAGATTGAAGATCAGGCGGCTGGCGGTGGCCCAGCGCAGATAGGTCAATTGCGCGGGCGTGCGTTCGCGGTCGCCGGAGAGGGGCGAGACCATGTCGCGGGCGAGCGCGATCTTGCGGGCGCGATTGGTTTCGAGATCCACGATCGCAAGGAACAGGGTCTCGTCTTGGCGTTCCGAATACGCGAGATGGCGTCCATCAGGGGAGAGGGCGGCATGTTCGGTCTGGAACGGGCGGAAGAGCGCGGCGATGTCGGTCGCGGGCGCAGCGCCGGCCAGGAAGACGGGGAGCGCGAGACCAGCGGCGAAGCGGGGGATGAAGGCCATGGGGGGCGTGGATCGGGGAAGCCGGGAGTCGGAAACGAAAACTCGCGGCCCGCCGCAAGGCGGGGCCGCGAGCGGAGGTAATCGGCGGCCGCGGTGCGGCCGCCGGTTTCAACAGGGGAAGGTCAGAACGTTGCGGTGATGCCGCCCGTGAGCAGGAAACCGAGGGCGTTGGTTTCGTTGCGCAGGTGGGGCTCGCCGTAACCGCGGTACTTCTTGCCGTGATTGGACGTGAGGTTGACGAGGTCGGCGAAGAGCGTGAGGCGCTGGCTCAGGCGGTACTTGCCGGTGAAGTCCATGGTCCAGCGCGAGCCGCGGATCTTGGCGGTGGCCGGATCGGTCGGGGTATTCTCGGGCCAGTCGTCGGTATAGTTCCAGGAGAGGCGCAGGTCGTATTTGTGGTAGATGTAGCTGAGCCCGGCGTTGGCGGTGCGCGGGATGAAGCCCTGCAGGCGGTTGGTCTTCTCGGGAGGCTGGCTGCCGGTGCCGGTGCGGTCGAAGGTGCCCTCGGTTTCGAGGTAGGTGAAGTTGCTGAAGATGCCGAGCCCGCGGGCCGCGCCGGGGAGGAACGACAGTTGCTGCGAATAGTTCAACTCGATGCCGCGCACCTGACCGTCGCCGGCGTTGATGCGGGAGGTCACGCGCCAGGGCGTGTCGTCGCCGGGGGCCGGCTGGGCGCCGAGATCGGCCGCTTCCTCGGGGGTGATGTCCCACACGGCGCTCACGTCGTAGTTCTTGATGTTCTTCTGGAAGACGCCGACGGAGATCACACCGACCGGCTCGAAATAGTATTCGAGGCTCAGATCGTAGTTCTTCGAGCGCCGGGGTTCGAGGTCGAGGTTCGGCACGCTGATGGTGTAGTTGGTCTCGTTGACGTCCGAGACCCCCATCAGCTGTCCCCAGTTCGGACGGCCGGAGGTGGTGCCGAAGGAGGCGTGCAGGATGAGGTTCTTCCGGATCTCGTAGCGGGTGTGAAGGCTGGGGAAGTAGTTCGTGTACTTGGCGCTGTTGGTCGTCCGGGAGGTCCATTCCGCGATGGTTCCGGCCCGCGAGCGGTCCCGCTTCGGCTGATTGCGTTCGTTCTCGGTGTGCTCGACGCGGACGCCGCCGATGGTGCGCAGTTTGCCCAGGGTGATCGTGCTCTGCAGGTAGGTGGCATAGACGTCCTCCTCGATCCTGCGGTAGTCCTGCAGCGTGTTCTGGCGGGTGCCGGAGGTGTCGATCTGGAACACGGCCGGATTGTAGTTCCAGCTGTTGATCGGATCCTCGGCGCGGCCGGCGAAGGAGATGCCCATTGCCTGGGTGACCTTGTCGAGGTCGATCACAACGCCGGGCTCGTAACGACCGATGGCGCCGCCGAGATCCCACGTGTGGTCGATGAGGTCGCGCAGGTCGCGGCCGTAGCCGGTCATGCTGATCTGGCCGCGCAGATCGTCGCGGTTGCTGCTCTGAATCTGGCCGCGATAGCGGAAGCCGGTCTTGACCTCGAACGGTGTGCGGCCGCGGAAGTTCTTGGTCAGATCCCACTTGGTGCCGACCACCCGGTTGAGGCTGTAGTTGCGCTGCCATTGCAATCCGGAGGCGGAACTGACTTCGCGGAAGTCGTCGTCGAAGGGGTTGATGTCGAGGTAGGTGTCGGGCAGGGCGGTGGTGACGCGGGTGGTGCCGGTATAGGGTGCCGAGATGATCCGGAGGGCCGGCCAGCGCGGGTCTCCGTCCACCCGGTCGAGCACGTAGTCGATCTTCCGGTTCGAGGTGGTCGTGAAGAACTGGTTGAAGACGCGCTGATCCGACTCGTCGAAGGTGACGTCTCCCTGAAGGCGCAGACCCGAGGAATTGCGGTAGTCCATGCGGAGGGAGGCGGCGACGCGGTCGGTCTTGCGGTCGCGGTTCGAGCGTTCGGTGCCGTAGTTGGCGCCGTCGATCACGACGAAGCTGTGGTCGTCGGACAACGCGGGGCGGGCGGTGCCGTTGCGGAGCTGGTTGCGCGTCCGGTACATGCGGTCGGTGTAGGTGTTGAAAGACGCCGAGGCGCCGAGCGACAACTGCCGGGAATGACGGTAGTCCAGGCGCGCATTGACGCCGCCGCGGTCGTTGCCGTGCAGCGCGATGCTGGCGTTGTTGAAGCGCGGATACTGCACGCCGTTGACGGTGGTGTAGTTGTCGCCCCAGGACGTCGTACCGCGCACATCGAGGATGCGCAGCCAGTTGGCGCCGACGTGGACGCCGAGGTTGCGTTCGCCGCCGAAGACCGAAAAGACGTCGGAGAAGCTGGCGGCGAGGCTGGGGGCGAGGGCGCTGTCCCGTCCGCGGCCGACATCGCTGCCGTAGGTGAAGCTGTACGAGCTGGCCGCCCGGAGGGTGATGCGACGGCCCTGACGGTCGTAGGCGCTCTTGGTCACGAGGTTGATGCGGCCGCCGAGGGAGTCGGCGTCGGTGTCCGGGGTGGGCGACTTGATGACCTCGATCGTCTCGATCATGTCGGTGGGGATCGCGCCAGCGGACTGGGCCCGGCTGGTGCCGCCGCTGCTGACGCGGGTGCCGTCGATGTCGAGGCTGGTGAAGTTCGCGGCCATGCCGCGGAGGACGATATTCTCCGTGTCGACCTCGTCGGTGGTGCCGGCGATGCCCGGGATCCGCTTGAGGAAGTCGCCCACATTGCCCTTGGCGATGTTACCGAAGGCATCGGCGGTGATGATGTTTTGCAGGTTGACGCTGTTGCGCTGGGCAGCGATGGCGGCGGCGTTGCCCTCGCGCTCGCTGGCGACGGTGTAGGCCTCCATGACGTACACATTGGAACTCAGGGCGACATCCTGCCGGATTCGGAGTCCGGGGCCGACGGTCACGGAGAGCTCCTGGCGGTCGAGTCCCGGGTACTCGAAGACGACGAGGTGGCTGCCGGCCGGGAGGCCGTGGAGTTCGTACGTGCCGTCGCGTTCCGTGAGGGCCTGGAAGTTCGTCCCGGTTACGGAAACGCGCACGCCGCCCAAGTTGGCGAGCGTGGCGGCGTTGCTGACCTGCCCGTACAGCGAGCCGGAGGCGGCGGGCTGCGCGTGAAGCATGGTGGACGCGGGCAGGAGAAAGGCGACAAGGGCGAAGGCCCAGGCGCGAAGGGAGGGAAGTCGGGGTCGGGATGGGTTCATGGTGAGGATGAGCAAGGGAGTTCTCGTCGGCACGGCGGTTTCGCGATCGGGGTGGTCGCGTGACGACGATAACGGTTCCCCGGTGCGGACCGGGCTGAGGTGCTCCTGTTCATGGCCATCCGCCGGTGGCGTCCAAGGTTCGCGTTTACCAAATATTTGGTAGGAGTTCCGGGGGCTTCGAACCGGAGATCGCGAAAGCGGGATTGACGCGGCCGGGGCGAGCGGACGAGTTCGAGACGTGAACATCGTCGTCGTCGAGGACCAGGTGATGATGCGCGGGCTGATCGTGCGGGTCTGCCGCGAGCGTTTTGCCGGAGCGCAGGTCACGGAAGCTGCGGATGCGCAAACCGGCCGGCGCTTGTGCCGCGAGCGCAAGGTCGACCTGATCCTGCTCGATCTCGACCTTCCCGACGGGGACGGCCTGGACCTGCTTGCGGATGCGTCCTCGAGCAACCCCCGCATCAAGGTTGTGGTGATTACCTCGCATAGCGACGACTACGCGATTCATCGTTGCCTGGAGGCGGGCGTGGCGGCGTTCGTCGACAAGTGTTCGCAGCCGATCGAGGTGGTGGGCGAGGCGCTCGCGGCGGTCGCTGCGGGCCGCAGTTTCTTCTCCCCGGTCGTGCAGGGCGTGCGCACGCGGATGCGCATGGATCCGAAGGCGTTCACCAAACTGCTATCTGCGCGCGAACAGGAGATCCTGAGGCTGCTGGGCGAAGGGTTTTCGAACGACGAAGTTGCCCAGAAGGCCGGGGTGAGCCCGCAGACGATCCACTCGTACCGACGGAACATCATGGTCAAACTCGGCATCCACTCGACGCCGCAGTTGATCCGTTACGCGGTGGAGAAGGGCTTCACCCGTTTGCGTTCCCAGACTTCCACGCCTTGAGGTGGGTGCGGAGGCCGGCGGCATGGCGCACAACATCGTCGTGCAGCGAGGCGAGCACTCCGGCGGTCGCGGTGCGGGCGTCGCGTTGCAGCCGGTCGGCCGCCTCGCGCAGGTCGGCGGCTTCGACGAGTCCGGCGTGGGACTTGATCCGGTGGGCCGCGGCCGCCGCCGCCGTTGCGTCGGAGCCGTCGAGCGCCCGTTCCAGCAGGAGAACTTCCTCATCGAGGATGTCGAGATACAGCCTGGCGGCCGCCTCTGCCTGGGAGGGGTCGTCGTCGCCGACGAATCGGAAGACGCGTGTGTCGAGCGGCTGTCCCGGGGCGGACAATTGCCGTCGCGAGCGCGCATCGGCGAGCAGGCGGGAGACGGTCTCGAGGTCGAGCGGTTTGAGGGCGAAGCCGTCCACGCCCGACAGCAACGCCTCGCGACGGATGTCGTCGGAGTCGTTGGCGGTGGTGGCGAGCAGGATGGGGTCGGCGCCGCCGGGGAGGGCGCGCAGGCGCCGGGCGAATTCGCCGCCGTTTGTGTCGGGGAGGTGCCAGTCGGCGATAATGAGGTCGCACGGCTGGCGGCAGACGGAGGCGAGGGCGGCAGCGGCGTCGGGGACCGAAGCGCAGACGAAGCCGAGGCGCTCGACGATGCGCTGCAGCACCAGCCGGTTGTAGGGCTGGTCTTCGACGACGAGGGCGCGTCCGTTCGAGGCCCGGGCGACGGCGTCGGCCGGCCCGGCCGCCGGGGGCGGTCGACGGTCGCGCTTGAGGCGGAGGCGAAGGAAGAACGTCGAACCCTCGCCGGGTTCGCTTTCGACGGCCACGTGGCCGCCGAGCAGGTCGGCCAGCGCGCGGCAGGTGGCGAGACCGAGGCCGGTGCCGGGCGCGCGCCGCAGGCGGGCGTTGGAACCGCGCACGAACTTTTGGAAGACATTCTCCTGCTCGTCGTGCGGAATGCCCGGACCGCGGTCGGTGACATTGATGGTGATGTCCGCGCCATCCTCGGTGACTCCGTCGGCCTGCAGGAGAATCTCGATGGGCGAGCCCGGGGCGTACTTCAAGGCGTTGCTCAGGAAGTTGCTGACGATCGATTCGATCTTGTCGGCGTCGCCGATCCAGCGTTCGGGGATGTCGCCTTCGCGTCGGACGACCACGGATACGTTGCGTTCGCGGGTCTGGGAGTGGAAAAGCGCGACGACCCCCTCGACGAGTGCGCCCAGGGCGAAAGGTCGTTCGCGCACGGTCACGCAGCCGTGTTCGAGCCGCGAGAAGTTCAACACTTCCTCGAAGACGCGGGAGAGGCCCTTGGCGCAGGCGCCGAGCGACTGGGCCAGCTCGCGTTCGCGCGGGTCGAGCGGGGCTTCGCGCAGAAGGGTGACCAGGCCCATGATGCCGTTGAGCGGATTGCGGATCTCGTGGCTGATGCTTTCGAGGAACTCGGTCTTGGCGAGCGTGGAGGCCTCGGCCTGCTCCTTGGCGATCCGCAACTCGCGGGTGCGTTCGGCGATGCCGACCTCCAGGCGGCGCCGTTCGCGCTCATGGGCGAGATGGCGCCAGCGAAAAACGCCCAGCGTTAGGCCGGCGAGGCTGGCGGCAAAGAGACCCTGGGCCCACGGCTCGGTGTAGAACCGCGCTTTCTGTACGATATCGAGCGAGGCGCCCGTGTCGTTCCAGACGCCGTCCGCATTGCAGGCGATGACCTGGAACCGATAGCGGCCCGAAGGCAGGTTCGAGTATTGGGCGACGCGGCGGTCGTCGGCGTCGACCCACGATTGATCGAAGCCTTCCAGCCGGTACTGGAATCTCACCCACTGAGGGGCGGTCAGGCTGAGGCCGGTGTATTCGATCGCGAGCGTGTGGGTGTTCGGGGGGAGGACGAGTCCGTTGGCGAAAGACTGGCGCTCGCCGTTCACCGTGACGCGTTCGATGTGCACCGTGGGCATGGGGTTGACGCGCGCGGATTCGGCGTCGGCACGGATGACGCCGGTGCGTGTGACGAACCAGATGTAGCCGTCGTTGGCGCGCCAGATGTTGGGGAAGCAGGCGAGATCCGGGATGCCCTCGCGGAGACCCTCGGTGACGTTGATCAGCCGGAGACGGTTGAGCGGCATTTGCTTGCGCAAGGCCTGGAGCATGTCGACGCGGGCGACCGTGAAGATCCCGCGTGGCGAGCCCATCCACAGGTTGTCGGCGTCGTCCGTGGTGATGCTGTAGACCTGTTGGTCGATGGCGTCGCTGGTCCATTCGGGGAAAAGCCAGTGGCCCTCGTGGCGAAGGGCGAGGCCGCGGCTCTTGGTTCCGACCCACAGGTTGTCGTCGCGGTCCGCATACACGAAGCGCAGTTCGTTGGTGGGCATGCCGGCGTCGGTGTTGAGCACGCCAATCTCGTCGCCGTGCAGGCGGATCAGTCCATGCAGCCAGGTGCCGGCCCAGATCTCGCCGGACGAGGTTTCGGCGAAACTGGCGGGCGTGCAGAGCGCCGCCTGCGGCGGAAGGTCGATGTCGCGAACGACCCCGTCCTTCCAGTAGGCGATGCCTTGGTTCTGCCGTCCGAACCAGACCCGGCCCTCGGAGTCTTCGAACACCGTGCGGATGCCTTTCAGCTCAGGAAACGAGGCGGTCTCGCCTTCGCGGATGATCCGGAGGGCGTCGCGCGAACCGACCCAAAGGTCCCCGTTGCGCAGCGAATAGACGCTGAGGACCTCGTCGCCGACGGCATCGGAGTCGGCCGGTACGCGGTCGATCTCAGCATCGCGGGTGACCTTGGAATAGCCGAGCGCTCCCTGGGACAGCCAGATGGTGCCGTCGGCACCCTGCATGACGGTCCGGAAGCCGCTCGTCGTATTGCGGGCATTGAGGCCGATGCGCTGAAAGATCGAACGGCGCACGCGGAGCAGCCCTTCGTCGCCGGTGCCGATCCACAGATTGCCTTCGCGATCCCGGCTCAGCGACTGCAGCAAGCGGGCTCCGCGGGTCGCGACCGTCTCCAAGGTGGAGAGGTCGCCATTGACGAAGTGCTGAACGGCGGCGCCGGCGATCCAGATGCTGCCGTCGGGTGCGGCCAGGATCTCGGAGATGCGCCTGCCGGCAAGGCCGTCGGCCACGCCGTAGCGGCGATAGCCGCCGGCCTCCGCGCGGACGAGGCCGTCCGTGGTTCCGATCCAGACGGTGCCGTCGACCGCTTCGGCGATCGCGAGCGGCTCGGCGCCCTCCCCGGGGATCGGCGGCAGCTCGACAAGGGCGTTGCCCTCGATGCGGAAGAGGGCGGGGCTTCCCGCCTGGGCGATCCACACGCGGTCGAGGGCGTCGACGTGAAGCGCCTGCACGGGGCGGGGCGGCAGCCGGCGGTCGTCAATCGCTTCGAGTCGGTATTCGGAATGCCGATACAAACCGGCCTCGGTGGCGAACCAGAGCGTGCCGTCGCTCTGCGCGACGATCGCGGTGACGGAACGTCCGGCCAGCCCGGCAGGCTCGAAGATGCCATTGCGGTGCAGGAATGCGCCGTTCTCGGTGCCGATCCACAGGGTGCCGCTGCGATCCTCGAACAAGGCCTTGACGGAATGATTGGCCAGCCCGGGCGCGTTGGTGACGCGGTGCGTGACGAAGCGGACGCCGTCGAAGCGGGCGAGGCCGCCATCCGTGCCCACCCAGAGATAGTCGTCCCGCGTCTGCAAGACCGCGTTAACGCTGTCCTGGGGCAGGCCATCCTGCATGGTCCAGACGCCGACCACCTGGGGCGTCGGTCGATTTGGCAGGACGGCCGCGGGAAGCGGCAGGCAGGTCGCGATCAGCAGGACGATCGGTGGAACCGCGCGCAGGCGCAGGCACTCCTGGAGGCAGGCCTGCAGGAGTGCGGCCGGGTTGAACTGAAACTTGGGGGGCACGGCGGGAGGCGGTTGAGGCCGCGCGAGGCATCAGGGGGGCCGGACCGGACACGAGTCAATGCGTTCGGAGCTTAACTCGTTAGCCCGCGTGTTTTGCAAGGATTGTGTAGGAGCGGCTTTACGCCGCGAGGGCTGGCGGACGGGATTCATCGCGGCGTAAAGCCGCTCCTACCTTCAAACCTTCCATCGGTTGAAATAGCGGGTTAGCGCGGGGCGCCGAGCTTCACGTCGAGGTAGAAGCGGTTCCAGAGGGCGTCCTCGCGCCAGCCTTGGACGCGCGGGCTGACGAGGAAGTTGCGCGTGCTGAAATAGAGGGGGGCAAGCGGCGTGCCGGCGAGCAGGAGGCGCTCGGCCTCGGCGAGGGCGTGGAGGCGGGCCGGGGCGGTTTCGGCGGTGGCGGCGGCCTCCAGGGCGGCGTCGAAAGCCGGCAAGCTCCAGCCAGGGTAGTTGGCGGGGGCGCCGGTGCGGAGGTTCTCGAGCAGGTCGGCCGCGTCGGCGACGTCGGGTATGGCCGTGATGAAGGCGAGGTCGTAGCCGCCGGTGGCGAGGTTGGCGAGGTGCACGCGGGCCTCGCGCAGGGCGAGGCGCACGTCGATGCCAAGGTGCTGCTTCCACATCGACTGGATGGTTTCGAGCACCGCCACGTTGGTCCACGTGCTCAGTTCGAACACGGGTAACCCTTCGCCGCCGGGGAAACCGGCTTCGGCGAGCAGGCGGCGGGCCTCGGCCGGGTCGAAGTCCGGGGAGGCGGCCGGCGAGACGTATCCACCGAGCCCCGACGGCACGAAGCCGCCGGCGGGCCGCTGGCCGCCGAGGACGACGCGGTCGACGAGGGCCGTGCGGTCGATGGCGAGGCTAAGAGCGCGGCGCACGCGGCCGTCGGCGAGCGGGCCGCGGCGCGTGTTGAAACTCAGATAGCGGGTCTCGTGCAACGGGGCGCGCACGAGCACGGGCGGTTGCGCGGCGGCGTGGGTGGCGAGCTTGGACGACGGCACGGCCATAGTGATGTCGACCTGCCCGGCGCGGAAGGCGCGTTCCTCGGCGTCGCCGTTGTCCATCGCGAGGAAATGGAGGGCGGCCACGTGCACGCGGCGCGCCTGCGGGTGGTCGGCCCGGCGGGCGAGGACGATGCGCTCGTTCGGACGCCATTCGGCGAGGGTGAAGGGACCGTTGCCGACGAAGTTCACCGGCCGCGTCCAGTGGGCGCTGTGGCGTTCGACGACGCGCGGATTGACCGGGAGCCACGCGCCGCTCGCGACGTAGGCAAGAAAGTGGGGGGCGGGGCGCGCGAGGCGGACGACGAGCGTGCGGTCGTCGGGCGCGGAAAAACCGGTCCGGGCGAAGTCGTCGAGTTCGCCCCGGTAGAAGGACTCGGCGCCGTCGACGAGGAAGAAGAGGTTCGCCTTGGGGGACGCGGTGGCGGGCGTGAGCGCGCGGCGGTAGGAGGCGACGAAGTCGTGGGCGGTGACGGGTTCGCCGTTGGACCAGCGTCCCTCCGGGCGGAGGTGGAAGGTGTAGGTGCGGCCGTCGGGCGAGACCGTCCAGCGTTCTGCAGCCGCCGGCAAGGGGGCGCCGCCGTCGGGGTTGGGCGAGACGAGTCCGTCGAGCAGGCCGCGCAGGATGAAGAACTCGTCGGGCAGGGTGGCGAGTGCGGGGTCGAGGACGGCGGGCTCGTTGCGCTGGCTGAGGCGGAGAATGCCGTCGGGGGCTTCGGACTGGCGGGTGCAGGCGGGGAGCAGGCAGAGCACGAGCAGCGCGAGGATGGCAATGCAGCCGCGCCCGTCCCCGGGCGCGTGGGCGAAGAGGTTTCGCCGGCGGCTTGGAACGTGGTTCGGGCGTAGGTTACCCGGACGCGCCTGGGGACAGGCGCGGCTACATCTGTTCGAGCCAGACATGCTTGTAGGGGTGGTGGTCGAGCAGGGTGGGATGCCAGCCGCGGACCGAGGGGTGAACCAGGAAAACGTGCGTGTAGTGGTAGAGGGGAATGACAGGCGCTTCCTCAAGCAGAAGGGTCTCGGCGCGGTCGAGCAGGGTGCGGCGGGCGTCGGGATCGGCGGTGCGGGCGGCCCGGAAGGTGAGCTGGTCGTAGGCGGTGTTCGCCCAGCCGGTGAAGTTGTTGGTGCTGTCGCCGCGCCAGAGGTGCAGGAAGGTGGCGGGGTCGAGATAGTCGCCGATCCAAGCCGAGCGGAGCAGTTGGAAATCGCCAGCACGGCGGGCGGTGAGCAGGGTGCCGAACTCCTGGTTGACGAGGCGGACGTCGAGGCCGAGTTCGCGGCGCCACATCTGTTGGACGGCTTCGGCGACGAGGCGGTGGGTCTCGGACGTGTTATAGAGCAGCTCCACCACGGGGGCGCCGACCCCGCCGGGGTAGCCGGCCTCGGCGAGCAGGCGGCGGGCGGCCTCGGGATCCTCGGGCAGGCGGGCGGTCGCGGTGTAACCGGCGGTATCGGGCGGCGTGAAGGCGTGCGCGGGCTGCTGGCCGCCGCGCAGGACGCGCTCGACGAGGGCGGTGCGGTCGAGGGCGAGCGCGAGGGCGCGGCGCACGCGGCGGTCGTTGAGGAAGGGGCGGGAAACGTTGATGCGATAGAACTCGGTGCCGAGGTAGGGGTCGATGCGCAGAAGTTCCGGTTCCTCGTCGCGGTAGCGTCCGATCTTACCGGGCGGAAGCGCCTCGGTGAGGTGCAGCTGGCCGCCGCGGAAGGCGCGTTCCTCGGCGTCGCGGCTCTCGATGGGGTAGAGGTGGATCTCGCGCAGGCGCACGGTCTCCGCGTCCCAGTAGGTCGGCGACTTCACGACGACGAGCCGCTGGCCGCGTCGCCACTCTTTCAATACAAACGGCCCGTTGCCCACGAGCGTTCCCGGCCGCGCCCAGGCCGTGCCGCGGGAACCGGCGGGGCCGATTCTCTCGATGCTGGGCAGGTGAACGGGGTACCAGGCCCAGTGTTGGAGCAGGGAAAGAAAATAGGAGGCCGGATGGTCGAGGGTCAGGCGCAGCGTTCGGTCGTCGAGGGCCTGCACGCCCACCTCGCCAAAGTCTGCGGACTTGCCCTGGTGGAAGGCCTGGGCGCCGCGCAACACGTAGAACATGGCGGCGTTCTCCGCGGCGAGGGAGGGGGTGAGGATGCGCCGGTAGGAGGCCACGAAATCGTGGGCGGTGACCGGATCGCCGTTGGACCAGCGGGCCTCCGGACGCAGATGGAAGGTGTAGATGAGCCCGTCGGGCGAGATGTCCCAACGCGCGGCGACGCCGGGCTCGGGGCTGAGGTCGACCGGGTTCTGGGCGACAAGGCCCTCGAACAGCGCGCTCAACGTGTGATGATCGTTGGCGGCGGTGACGATCTGCGGGTCGAGATCGAGCGGCTCGACGCCGATGCCGCGATGCAGGATCTGTTCGCGGATGCCCTGCTCGACGGGCGTCTCGCGGTTGAAGCAGCCGGTGAGGAGGAGGCCGAGGAGGAAAAGGCTGAAGGGCTGAAGGGCTGAAAGGCTGAAGGCGGAGCGCGGGCGGGACATGGAGGGACGACGGGCGCGGATTGGGCGCGGAGAGATCACGGTTTCTCGATGAGGGCGACGGCGTGGGCGGCGATGGCGAGGGCGCGGCCGAGGTCGCCGACGCCTTCGTTGGTGGTGGCCTTGAGGCCGATGCAGTCGACGGGGAGGCCGGACGAGCGGGCGAGGGTGGCCTTCATCTCGGCGAGGCGCGGGGCGATCTTCGGCTTTTCCGCGATGACGGAGGCGTCGAGGTTGAGGGGACGCCAGCCGCGCTCGGCTAGGGCGGCGACGACGCGTTGGAGCAGGATCTGCGAGTCGATGCCGCGGAAGGCCGGATCGGTATTCGGAAAGAAATGACCGATGTCGGGCAGTCCGGCCGCGCCGAGGAGGGCATCACAGATCGCGTGCGTGAGGCAGTCGGCGTCGGAGTGTCCGTCGAGTCCGTAATCGGTCTCGAAGCGTACGCCGCCGAGCACGAGGGGGCGTCCGGGGACGAGGCGGTGGATGTCGTAGCCGTGGCCGATACGCAGGTTCATGGCGGCGGAAACGTGGACCGGGGCGCGCGTTCAGCGCCCGAGGGTTCCCAGCAGGAATTCGAACCACGGCAGGTCGGCGGGTGCGGTCAACTTGGGGTTGGGATGAGGATTCTCGAGCAGGGCGACCGGGTGCTTGAGGCCCTCGACGGCAGCGGCGTCGTCCGTGACGCGCAGGCCGCGCGCCTGCACGCGGGCATAGGCGCGGTCGATCAAGGCGCGGTCAAATACCTGCGGCGTTTCCATGGCCCAGAGACGGCGGCGGTCGAGCGTGCGCAGATGGCCGCTGTCGCGGTGTTCCTTGATCGTGTCGGTGACCCGGTGGGCGAGGACGACGGCGTGTTCGCGGCGGACGATCTTGTGCAGGCCGACAAGTTGTTCGGCCCGTACGAAGGGGCGGGCGCAATCGTGAATGAAGACCACGTCGATGTCGGACGGCAAGGCGGCGAGGGCGTGGGCGACGGAGTCCTGGCGTTCGCGTCCGCCCTTCACGAAGGTGGCCGGGGTTGGCGCGTAGGCGGAGAGTTCGAGCATCTGCCGTTGGTCACGATAGACGACGACGTAGTAGTCGGCGACTCCGCTTTCGGCAAAGGCGGTCGCACTGTGCACGAAGAGCGGACGTCCGCCCAGCGGCGCGAGCACCTTGTCGGCAACGGCGCCCTGCATACGGGTGCCGCTCCCGGCGGCGAGAAGGATGGCGGCGGTGCGGGACATGGCGGGAGGAGGAAAGGCTGAAGGACTGAAGGGCTGAAACTGACGGAAACGGATTGGGCGGCGGCTGACGGTCGGGACGGCTTTTGAGGTCTTGTTCAGCCCTTCAGCCTTTCAGCCCTTCAGCCTTTTCGGGCGATCCGAGCTCGGCGAGGATCGCCTTCGCGGCGGCGACGGGGTCGGGGGCTTTGAAGATGGGGCGGCCGACGACGAGGTAGTTGGCGCCGGCTTCGGCGGCTTCGCCGGGGGTCATGACGCGCGTCTGGTCGTCGGCCGTGGCGTCGCGCGGGCGGATGCCCGGGGTGACGAGGGTGACGTCCTTGGGGAGGGCGGCGCGCAGGGGGACGATTTCGAGCGGGGAGCAGACGAGTCCGCGCAGGCCGGCTTCGGTGGCGAGCTGGCCGAGGCGCACGACCTGGTCGGCGGGGGCGAAGGGTACGCCGGTCTCGCGCAGGCCGGCGGCGCTGGTGGACGTGAGCACGGTCACGCCGAGCAGGAGGAGGTCCGGCGCGTGCTGCTGCTGGGCCTTGACGGCCCATTGGATCATCTCGCGTCCCCCGCTGGTGTGCAACGTAAGCATGCCGATGGGCAGCTTCGAGACGGACTCGACGGCCTTGGCGACGGTGTTGGGGATGTCGTGGAGTTTGAGGTCGAGGAAGACCTTGAAGCCGAGGCCGGCAATTTCGCGCACGCAGTCGGGGCCGTTGGCGGTGAACATTTCGAGGCCGATCTTCACCCAGCCGATGGTGCCTTGGAGAGGTTTCAGGACCGGGATGACTTCGCGGGGGGATGGGGCGTCGAGGACGAGGATGAGTTCGCAGGCCATGTGAAAACCGAGCGTGACCAAACGCGGGCGTGCCGCCACCGTTTTTTTAACGGTGACCACGACGACTGTCTTTTGTCCGGCCAAGCTCAACCTGTTCCTCGCGATCACGGGGCGCCGGGAGGATGGGTTTCACGACTTGGTCTCGGTGGTGGCGACCCTTGCTTTCGGCGACGAGCTGAGGCTGACCCGCCGGACCGCGGACGACGGCATGTTTGCGTTGCAGTGCGACGACCCCGACGTGCCCTCCGGCGCGGACAACCTCGTGCTCAAGGCGGCCCGGGCCTTTGCGGCCGAGACCGGGTGGCGCGGCGCCGTCGATTTCTCGCTGGTCAAACGCACGCCGATGGGCGCGGGCCTGGGAGGCGGCAGCAGCGACGGCACGGGCGCCCTGCTCGGTTTGAATGCGCTGGCCGGCCACCCCCTGGACGCCGCCGGACTGCAGCGGCTGGCGGCCGGGCTCGGTTCGGATTGTCCCCTGTTCTTGGGAGGCGGTCCCTTGACGATGCGCGGACGCGGCGAGCGGCTGGAGTCGTGGGGGCCGTCCGCGGCGGCGCGGGTGGCCGGGCGGCGCGTCCTCGTGTTCAAACCGCCCTTCGGGGTCAACACGGCCTGGGCCTATGGCCGGCTGGCCGCAGCGGCGCCCGGATCGTATTTGCCCGGCAAGGACGCCGAGGCCTGGCTGGCGGCGTGGCTGGAGGCGCCGGACCGCGATCTGGAGGCGCTCTGTTTTAACAACATGGAGCCACCGGTTTTCGAGAAGTTCCCCGCGCTGCCCGTCCTCGCCGAGCGGCTCGAAACGGCGTTCGGACTGCGCACCCACATGAGCGGCAGCGGCAGTGCCTGCTTTGCGTTGCTGACGGAGGATGCGCCCGTCGCCGCGATCGAGATGGCGATCCGGCGGGCCTGGGGGCCGGCGGCCTTCGTGACGGTTGCGCGAATTCGTGGCGGATAAACGCAAAACCATGTTGACCCGCCGTCGACGGAGCGCGTTAACCTCCGCAGCGCACCGCTTACCCCCGGCCGCCCTGACCGCCCTCACGCATGCCTGAGACCCGCACCTCGGAAGAATACACCGTGCAAGGAATCGCCGCCTCGCAGGGGATCGCGTACGGCCAGGTGTTTCTTTACATCCAGAGCGACGTGCAGGTGCCGGCCTATCAGGTCGATCCCGGCAAGCGCATCGACGAGATCGCGCGCTTCGAAAACGCCCTGCTCGTGACCCGGCAGCAGATCCAGAAGATCCAGGGCGAAGTGGAGCGCAACCTCGGCTCCGACGAAGCGCGGATCTTCGATGCGCACCTCATGGTGCTGGAGGATCAGGCCCTCATCTCGGAGACGATCCGCGCCTTCGAGGCGACCGGCAGCAACATCGAAACCTGTTTCGACAAGGTTGCGCGCCGCTACATCAAGGCCTTCGACGAGATCGACGACGAATACCTGCGGGAGCGCGCCGGCGACGTGCGCGACGTCGCCCAGCGCGTGCTTAACAACCTGCTCGGCCAGTCGGCGCAGAATCTCAGCGAACTCATCGACAAGCGCATTATCGTCGCCAACGACGTGTCGCCCTCGGACGCGGCGAGCATCGACCGCTCGCAGGCGCTCGGCATCGTGACGGACTCCGGCAGCCGTACGAGCCACGCCGTCATCGTGGCGCGTTCGATGAAGATCCCCGCCGTGGTCGGCGTGCGCGATCTCACGCGCCGCGTGCAGAACGGCGACTGGGTGATCGTCGACGGGTATGACGGCGTCGTGACGGTCAATCCGTCCGAACAGACGCTTTTCCGCTACGGACAGATCCGCCTGCAGAAAAAGACCTTCGAACAGCGCCTGATGGACGCCGTCAAGGAGCCCTCGGTGACCGCCGACGGCGTCGAGGTGCCGCTGCGTGCGAACATCGAGAAGGCGGACGAAACCGATCTGGTGACGAAGTACGCCGCGAACGGCGTGGGCCTTTACCGCACGGAGTTTCTCTATCTCAACACCGGCACCATGCCCGACGAGGAGGCGCATTACCGTGCCTACCGTTCGGTGGCCGAACGCCTCGCGCCCGCCCCGGTGACCATCCGCACGCTCGATCTCGGCGGCGATAAACCGATGGCGGGCGCGCCCGATCTCTTTCCGAAGGAGGCCAATCCCTTCCTTGGGTTCCGCGCCATCCGTTTCTGCCTGGAGCACGTGGATCTCTTCAAGGCGCAGTTGCGCGCCGTGCTGCGCGCGAGCGCCTTCGGCACCGTGAACCTGATGTATCCGATGATCAGCGGTCGCGAGGAGATGGCGCGGGCCAACGCGATCCTCGACGAGTGCAAGGAGGAGTTGCGGGCGCGCGGGCAGTCCTTCGACGACGACCTTGCGGTCGGCAGCATGATCGAGATCCCCAGCGCGGCGCTGACCTCCGACCTGCTCGCCGATGAGTGCGATTTCTTCAGCATCGGCACGAACGACCTGATCCAGTACCTGCTGGCCATCGACCGCGTCAACGACCGCATCGCCCACCTCTACGAACCGACGCACCCGGCCCTGGTCCGCCTGATCAAGCAGATCGTCGACAACGCACGCCAGGCCAAGATCAAGGTCAGCGTGTGCGGCGAGATGGCCGGCGACCCGCTCTATGCGCCGTTGCTGCTGGGGCTTGGCGTGGACGAGCTCAGCATGACGCCCCCGCTGCTTCCCGCCGTGAAATATGTGGTGCGGGCCATGAAGATGAGCGACGCGCGCAAGCTCGCCCGCGAGGCGCTGGAGCTGACCTCGGCGAAGGAGATTCTTGCCCGTTGCAATGAGTTTTACCGGGCACGGATGAAGGTGTCTTGAGGTGGCGCAGGGGCGGAACCGCCCCTGCGCGGACGTAGCCCTGCTCAGAGAATTCGTAGGAGCGGCTTTACGCCGCGATGAACGCCGTCCGCCAGCCATCGCGGCGTAAAGCCGCTCCTGCCTTCACACCGTTCATTGGGTGAAATTTGCCTCCTATTCGACGAACCGGTACCGGATGCGCAGCGTGCCGCTGACGTTGGGGCCGGGCAGGTAGTGCAGGCGGACGCGATCTTCGTTCCAGTCGTCGCGCCAGGAAATGTCGACCGGACCGGAGAGCCGCTCCACGTGGTGGGGCTTTCCGTCCTTGAGGATGAGCAGCTGGGCGGCGCCGGAGAGTTCGCCCTCGATGCGTAACCGCAGGCCGGATACGGCGGCGAGGTCGCGCGGCTTGTTGAGGGCGACGATCTCCTCGGCGGCGACGTTCGAGACGAAGACCTCGCTCTCGTAGGGCCGGCAGGCCGCGAGGAGGGCAAGAAAGACGGCGGAGGCGGCGATGCGGACGAAGCTTAACCTCATGGGCGGACGATTTACGCGGGGCGTTCGGGCGCAAGCGGCTCACGCCGGGGGCCTGACACCGCTGGCGAGCAGGGTTTCGAAATACGGCTCGGCAGTTTCCTTGGAGACGGTGTTGACCTCCACCTGCTGGAGTCCCGCCTTCTTCAGGAAGGCGTGGAGGGCGCTCTCCTTGAAGCCGAGCCAGACGTCGGCGTACAGCTCGTGGGCCTTTTCGAAGGTGTGGGCCTTGAGGTCGAGGACGAGGAGCTGGCCGCCCGGGCGCAGGATGCGCGCGGCCTCGTTCACGGCAGTCTGCGGGTGGCGGGCGTGGTGAAGGGCCTGGCTGAGGATCGCGAGGTCGACGGAGCGGTCGGGCAGGGGGACGCTCTCGATGTCGCCGAGTTTGTAGGTGAGGTTGGCGAGGCCGTTTTTCTCGGCGAGTTCGCTGCCGACTTCGACCATGCGCGGCGAGTTGTCGATGCACCAGACCTTTTCGGCCCGGCGGGCGAGCAACTGGGAGATGAGGCCCTCACCGGCGCCGAGGTCGGCGATGACGATGCGCGGGGCAAGCCGCAGGGCGAGGTGTCCGATGGCCTCCCAGGAGCGCCCCGGGCAGTAGTGTTTGCCGAGCTTGCCGGCGATGAGGTTGAAGTACTCCTCCTGATGGGCGCGACGCTTGGCGAGCGAGCGTTCCAGGCCGATCTGGTCGTCGGCGAGTTCGGAAAGATGGCCGACCGAGGCGACGGCGGCCTCGAGCAGGCCGAGCGTGGCTGCGGGCAGGTCGGATCGCAGCGAGTAGAACGCCTTTTTCCCGTCGCGACGGTCGACCACGAGGTCAGCCTGACGAAGCTGGGCGAGCTGCGAGGAGATGCGCGACTGGGCCATGCCGAGGATGTCCTCGAGCTCGCCCACGGAAAGCTCCTCCTTCCTAAGCAAGGCGAGCAGCCTCAGACGGGTCGGGTCGGCGAGAATCTTCAGGGTATCCCAGGAGGCTTGCACGGGAGACAAGGTGGTCGCGCCGCCCCGGTGGGGTCAAGTACGCCGCCCTCCCTCAACATCGTTCTCGTTCTCGCTGACTGGGTCGAGAACGAGAAAGAGAAAGATTAAGAAAAAGGCCCGGGGGAAGGGGACCCCGGGCCGATTGCAAACGGTACGACACCGGCACGACGGCCGGTATCCGAGAAACGTCAGGGCTTGCGCCTTACTCCGCGTAGCGGCCGATCTTCACGACCTCGTAGGTCTCCTCGCTGGAGCCGATCTTCACGGTGACACGGTCGCCGATCTTCTTGGAGAGGAGGGCCTGACCGAGCGGGGTCTTGTAGGCGATGATGTGGTTGTCCGGATTGCTGTCCCACGCGCCGAGGATGGTGTACTTCGTTTCCTTGCCGTCGGCGACATTGCGGACGTCGACGATGCTGCCGACGCTGATCTGTTCGAGGCTGGCCTCCTTGAAATCGGTGATGCGGGCGCGACCGAGTTCCTTTTCGAGCAGGGTCTTCTGGGCCATGAGGACCTGCTGGTCCTGCTTGGCCATCTTGTACTCGGAGTTCTCCTTGAGGTCGCCGTGTTCGCGGGCGGAGGCGATGGCGCGGGAGTTCTCGGGAATCTTCTTGGAGACGATCGTGTCGTACTCCTCGCGCTTGCGCTCATAGCTGGAGCGGGAAACGAGCAACTGCTCCTCCTTGCCCTCGGCATCGGCGGCGACGAGCGACTGGATGTTGGGGAAGATCTTGATGAAGCGGGCGAGCAGGGATTTTTTCGTGAGCTCCTCGAAACCCTGGTTGAGCATGAGGGTGTTCGCGAGGTCGCGGGCGGTCTCGGGGTCGGCGGTGGCGAGCAGGTCGGCGATCAGTTCGGTGTCCTCGCTGAGGATGTCGGCCAGCGGGATGCGGCGGGCGCTGGCGGCTTGGAGCGCCTCGTAATCGATCGCGAAGAAAAT